>Ga0315902_10005412_pt1 | contig 18033 bp, 30 predicted proteins | sample LakEriMetagenome_9_FD_203523 | JGI IMG/M metagenome (GOLD analysis project Ga0315902, IMG submission 203523) | Freshwater fungal communities from buoy surface, Lake Erie, Ohio, United States - Buoy 12 MA117 | ecosystem: Environmental > Aquatic > Freshwater > Lake > Lake biofilm | place: USA... | reverse complement strand
GTGCGCGCCAAGCGGTGCGTGGCGTGCTGGTTCAATCCCTGCCGCTGCCGGAAGGACCACTGAGATGGCGAGCTTGGATGATGTGAACATGGGACCAGCGATCCTGGTCGAGCTGGATCAGCTCAGGCTAGAGAACCAGTCGCTGAAGGTGTCGGTCGAGCTGCTTAGGAAGACGCTGGATGAGATCTCGCGCTTCCCGGTCACGCGCACCTGGGGTGACTTCGAGTCGCGCTTGAACGCGGCACGCGCAGTTCTGGAGGCGGTCAAATGCTGACGTATGAATCGGCCAAGATTGGCGACCGCGTCCGCTACCTCCGGCAAGGCGCAAGACAAGTCGATCCGCGCGTCCCGTCCAAGGTCGCCGGCGAGGTGATCCGGAAGAAAAACGGTTGGGTCTGGGTCCGGTTCAAGAGCGAGCGCGGGGAGTTTGACCGGCAATTCCTCCCGAAAAACTTGCTCCCCGAGGCGGCTTACTATGAGCAATGACCTCAAAGTCGGCGACCGCGTCCGGCATATGCGAGTCATGAGCGGGAGCGACCGTCCCCGCAAGCCTTCGAAAGTCGCGGGCGTCGTCACAAAAATTTCTAACGGTTGGATTTGGGTCCGCTTCACAAGCGAGGCGGGGATTTTCGATCGGCGCTTCCGCGAGAAGCACGTCGTCCGAGAGGGGGAGCAATGACCAAGGCATTCGAGGTCGCTAATAGCATTTTCGACGATTGGTATTTTAACGGTAGCGGACGGAGCCAGGCGCTCCTACCGCGTGAAGAATGGGAGCCACTAGTCCGGGCGTTTGCCCAGGCGCTTGAGGAAGCGTCCAAAGAAAATTGAGGAGGTTAGGGAATGAATGCTCAAGAGTTGAAGGTTGGGGATAAGGTCCGTCATCTGAGAGTTTCGGCCGGCAAAGGCTCGAGCTCTCATCCTTCAAAGCACGTTGGCGAGGTGATTAAGATTAAGGGAGAAATGGTCTGGGTCCGCTTCACGAGCGAGGCGGGCGTGTTTGATAGGCATTTTGCTAAGGGGCGGATTCTCAAAGAGGGGGAGCAATGACCCGCCACAATCCCGAGCCCGCAATGGAGACGTCTTGGACGATTGAAGCGAAACCGGACCGGAGGGGCGGCGGCTATCTTTTGACCGGCGCCAATGGCGGAAAGGTCCGCGTCTATGGGTCGCGCGCGGACGTCGACTTGATTGTCGAGGCGGTGAACGCCTATTTGGATTACCGGGTCGCGCTTTGCGAAATTGCAAGGGGTCCGACCTGGGTAGAGGCGCAAGCCGTTGCGCAATACGCGTTGGAGTTTTCCGAATGCAAGACTTTCTAAGTTTCTTTGTCTTTCTGATTCTCGCTTACCTGATTCGAGGCGTAAGCGTTGAGCTCGAGGATATTAGGTTGCTCTTGCAGAAGCGCCTCGCCGAGCCGCGGAAAAGACGGAGGCTCTTCGCTCCCGACGGGTCGCCGATGGACGTAAAATGAACCACGAACTGGGTTGTCTAAAGCGCTTAGAATTGCCTTACTGCGAGGATATTATGTGCCCGTGTGATCGGGAAGCGTTCGAGTTATTGCTAGCGGAAAACGCCGCGCTTAGAGAGGCCCTAGCCTTTACCCTAAAAGCCGCCGAGCAATTGTACCGCCCCGATAAACCGTTGACACCGGGCCTTGACCCCACGTTTTATCATACACTGACCTATGAGGGCGATCTTGAGCTAATCGCTAATACAAAGAAAGCCCGCGCCGCGCTGGAGGGGAAATGAGCGACGAGGGTAGTGGCACGCGATTTTTGTTGGAACAGAACCTAGAGTTGCGCGAGCAGCGTCGGGCTCTGACCGAAGAGATCGTCCGCCTACGGGAGGCGCTTGAACAGATCGCCAAGGGCGATGTTGCACAGTCGTCATTTAAAGGCTACTTGGACGAGGCGTATCAGGCGATTGCCAAGGATGCGCTGGAGGGGAAATGAGCCTATCAGACCGTGTTAGACCAGACGTAGACGTTGCGCCTTGGGTGATTCCAGAGATTAAGAGACTTGAAACTGAAAACGCCGCATTAAAAAATTCTCTGCGGGACATCGCAGATATGGATTGGTGGTGTGGCTGTGGTTGCGACTGCACTACAGACCCTAGCCCGTCTGCTATAGCGAAAGCGGCGTTAGGCCAAAAATGAGCGCAACGATTTGTAGAGCCTGCAACGAGCCATACCCGTCGCCAGTACATGATTGTGCGCCAGTCATTGCTGAGCTTCAGACTGAGGAAATATTGGAAGACCAAACTTTTGAGAAGTTTGTCGCTAAGCAGGCGAAAAACTATGTCGATAAAAACGTTCCTGGAAATTCTGATAAAGCCGTGGCGCTGAACGCCTTCAAGGCAGGTTTCAAAAATGGGATTCTGAAAGGGGAGCTTTCGGAGCGGGAACGCCTAGTTAAGGGCGCTAACGTGGCCATGGACTTGTGGCACGAGGCGGATGCGGAAAACGCCGCGCTGAAGACCTCCCTCTCGCTTCTGCTGAGTGTGGCGGAAAACGCCGCACGCCTCGACCACGACCCGAGCTGGTGCGGACCCGTGTCGCCATGCCTGAGTTGCCAATCGAAGCGTGTACTGTTGCAGGTGATTAACAGCGGACAGTGGGAAAAAGTTACCGGCAACCCGCCGCCCAGGATTACGTAACATCGCTTATCGGAAGCGCCCGCGCGCTCAATCGGAAATCATAATTTGAAATTGTCCGCCTCCCGTTTCCCCCGGCCCCCGCGCGGTGAGAATATGGGAGGCGTGACGCAAGACTTTCCCCCCGAGTCCGAAAGCCCCACCCGCTTGAGCTCCGATTTCATTACCCCGGAGGAGCTCGTCGAGCGTTACCGCGGGCGCATTAGCCTCCGGACCCTTTCGAATTGGCGCTATGCGAACCGGGGTCCGAAATACCATCGCCTCGGGAACCGGATCCTTTACAAGCTCGACGACGTCCTGGAATGGGAATCGAGGCAAGCCCGCGGCGAAAGAGGGTAACGGGCGCGGGTTATTGCCCCGTTTAGTCGTCCCGCGAGATTGCCCGCGGCGGGAGCTTGTCGACCTCGATAATCGCGGCGCATAGCTCGCCGAGCGCATGGCGCATGATATCCGGTACACCGGAGCGGGAGGCGGCGAACACGTCGCGGGCGCGCTTGAGTACGCGCTCGAGCGCTTCCATGCGCTCGGCGCGGCGGCGGTACGCCTCGAAGTCGGCGACTCCGCTCACTCCTTAACCCCCTGGGAGCGCATGAGATCGAGCGAGACTTGCGCTAAAAGGACTTCAAGTTTTTGAATCTTGGGATGCCCCAGGTCAATCCCGAGCGAGAATTCCGCCGCGTGTAGGATCTCATGCCAAAACGTGCAAAGCATTTCGTCCGGGGTCTGGTCCCGGGAAATGGCAATGAGTTTCATATCGGAATCACAAAAGCCGAGGTCTCCGTCGTTGAGCTTGCGCGCAAAACAGACGTGATAGGTCTCGTCGCCGACCGTAATGAGCTTCGGGTAATTGTCGGGGTTGATCATGCCGGAATGAACCTCGGACCGTATTGGTCGATAAAACCAAAACCTAACGTCCAACCCGTCGTCTTTTGCGCGGTATAGGAAAGCGCCTTGCTCTCCGGGTCGCCACAATAGCCGGCGTCTAAATGCCATATCACCCGGTCCCGTAGCGCGCGGTAATAGACACCGCCGCGGTGAGTGTGCCCCGTCGCAATGTTTTGCATGACGTGGTCGCGGGCTTGTCCGGGTCTCGTCATGTACCCGTGATGAAACATGACGTCCTGAATGACGAGCTCCTCGCGGTAATCGGAAATCGTCGTCACGTTTTCAAACTCATAGAGCTTGGAGATCGAGTCCTTAATCAGGCTCTCGAGCGTTGGCGCCGCGGAGAGAATGAGCTTGAGCGCGCGGACGTCATGGTTCCCCATGATTTGGTAGCATTGCGAGCCAGGCGCCGCGGCCTGGAGGGTCTTCCAAAATTCCTCCGCCATATCGCGCCCGAGTTGCATTTCCTCGTCCGGCCGATAGATCGACCGGGAGGCGGGGAAGCGCGAGTGAGCGAATTGATCCATCAGGTCCCCGACCTGGACGATATACCCGGGCGTCTTGCCGAGCTCGCTCTCCGCGAAGCGGTAAATCTTTTCCAGGGTCGGCTTGTGGACGAAAGGGAAATGAGTGTCGCCGATTACGAGGATCGGCTTGAAATCCTCGGGGCGGGAGTCGACGACGCGCGGGACGTGAGCGGCGACGGTCTCGACGATATCCGCGCCGAAAACCGCCTCGCGCGTGAAACGCTTTTTCGATTGTTGCCGGCGCTCGTCGTAGGTCTCAAGCCCGGCCGCCTGGAGGAGCGTCGCGAATGGTCCGAATTTCGAGAGGCGGTAATTACCGCCCGCGACCTTGGCGCAAAACTCCGCTCGCGTCGGCGTCCGCCCGAGCTCCAAGGCTAAGTCTTTCAAGGCTTGGACGAGCTCATGCGTGTCGGTCGTTTGGCTCACCCGGAAATTGGAGCATGAGCGTTTTGGAAAAGAAAACGACCAATCCCCGAGGATAGGCTCTCAAGGCTTGTCGGGGAGGGTTTCGTCGAGAATCTTTTCGAGGTCGGCGTCGTAAATGGAAATCCAACGGGAGGCGTCTGGAGAGCAGAAACTAATAAACTCAAGTTTCCCATCATTCAAACGCCTGTAAAACCCATGGTCCCGGAGGCTCGGCTCGCGCGAGCAAACCTCCTCCGGGATTCCGTTATTGAGCCACAGCGACGCCTTGATTTCCGCCCGGGTAATGCACCCGGAGGCGATAACGGCGGCGGCGAGAATGACAAAGGCGCGAATCATTTTACCCCCGGGAGAGAGTCCCGGACCTCGGTCCCCGAGATCCCCGAGAGCTCGCCCGCGGTCGGGGAGTTGATGACCTTTTCGAGCTCGCGTTGATCGGCCAGCGCAACGGCGCGCTTGATCGCCTCGCGGTTCTGGTCCCGCATCCCCTCGAGGTAGGCTTGCAGGTAAACGCCGATAGCGCGGTCGAGGAGCGACTTGATCCCGGGGATGAGCCCCAGGATCGTCGCAATCCCTTTAATCGCTTGCATCATTTACGGGAGACTTTCTCCGTCATCGTCAGGAGGAATTTGATCGCTTTGTCGGGTTGCTCGCCCGGGATCAGGAGAGCCAGGCCATAGAGCCCCGTGAGAGTCGTCGCAATGTATCCGACGATTTCGAGCCAATGGGCGGCGAGGTATTGGGAGATGACGATAAGGTATTGCATAATTTATCCTTTGGTTGGTTCGGTAGAATCTTGTCCTGAGAGCATCATTGCGGCAAGGCGGGTTGCTCGTTTTCCGACTTGGCCGGACCATTTGCTTTGCAGCATCATTTGCGATGCGAGCTCGAAATCCCCGTCCTCGACCGCCTCGAGCGTCCGCTTGAAAGTCTTGAGCCCGGCAAGCCCCATATTAAAAGCCATATCAATCAAGACGCGTTGCCTGACCTCGTTGTCCCGGACCGCCTGGAACCAAGGCTCGGCGCGCATTTGGCGGATGAGTCGTTCGAGGTCGTTGTCGAGGAGGTAAAGCGCCTCCGTCGTCGAGATCCCGACCGCCTCAAGGTTGCGCCCGACGCCGATCGTGAGCTTGCCCGCGGTGCAGCGGTAAGGCTTATTCCTCAGACCCTCGTGGTCGATCAGTTGCTTTCGCAGTCTCTCGAGGTTTATTTCAGCCACGAGACGCCGATCCCGACTTTAGCGATGAGCGCCCCGACCGCGCCGGCGACTCCGGAGGCCATGACAAGCGCCCGCCACCCGCCGCGAGCCTCGGCCAGAATCTCCCGGATCGCGTGGAGGTCCGAGCGCATTTCTCGGACGTCCTCTTTCAAGGCCAGAATCTCCGCGTCATGCCGACCTAAATCGCGCTCCATTGCGACCTCCGCCATGGTTTACTCCTCGGCCGGCTCGGGCGTATTGCCCGCGGCAAGCCAAGCTAGATATGCCTGGTAATCGTAATTTCCTTCGACCGCCGGAATATAGGCGGAGTCGGTGGTCCTAAAAATCATATCGGGGTTCGGAGTGAGTTTATACATAGTTTAGAAATCCGCGTTCGCGATGTAGTGGAAAGAGTAGTGAGTCGTGCTGTTAGCCGCTGAGCCTAGTTGAATATAGGTTCCAATAGCTTTTGTCCCGGGAGCGGAAATAGACGTGACGGCGAGAGTCGTTGCGCTGTTCGAGTAGATCGAAACCGCGTTAACGAGTCCGCCCGCTGAGTAGATTGTCAGGGTCGGGTTGGTTCGCATTTCTTTCGGAAGCGTTTGACCGTGAATAAAGAGGCGCGTGGTGGTGGTAGCGTCTGGGCTTCCGTTGATAATGCCCGACGAGTTGGTTGATCCGGCGCCGTTCGGATAGTTGTAAGATTTTTGGTAATACCGCTTACATTGCTCAAGCTCGTCGATGAAAGGCTTTTGCTCAAAGTCGCTCGCGACCGTCCCCGCCTCGAGTTGAACGCCGGTAAAATAGATCGTCGAGTTGAGCGTCTCGGAGAGGTTTACTTGCCCGATAGGTCCGTCCGCGTCGATAGCTCCCCAAGATCCGGGAGCAATCAAACGCGAGGCACCCGCGCCCGTGCAAAATTGGAGGTAAAGCCCGGCGTCGCTCAACTTGAGCCAGGTCCCCGCGCCGCCCGTATCGCCGGCGATTGTGATGGTTTTCTTTTCCCAAGTGTTTGCGGCGTTGATCGTGTATCCGAAAATGTATTGCCGCGAGCCCGCGAAGTTAGAAATCTTGCCGCCAAACGTCCCGGTCAGGCTTGAGCGGACCCAAAACGAGAGCGTTACCGCTTTAGCGCTTGCCGCACCCCAGGCGAGGTCTTCGACTTGATACCCCTCGATATAGTGGCCGAGACGTGTCGAGGCAATGCTCCCGCTCATGGTGGCCGTCGCGGTAAATTGCATTCCAAAGTAGGTTGTAAAGCCGTCGGGAAGCGTGGTCAGGGAGTTTTTGTTCTGCCCGACGACACAAGTTCCCGTGAAGCTATTCGATCCGACCCGCCAGCGGTCGACGACGTAGTCGAATCCGGCCGTTACCTCCGCCCCGCGGTTGCGTTGATCGACTTGAAAAGAGCCGTTCATGATCCGGTTACGACCGGAGCGAGAGCCCGCGGCGCTTGCGCCAATCTCAGACCATGCGCCCGCCTTGTATCCCTCAAAGGTCGCAAGGGTCGAGTTATACCGGACTTGCCCCTCGACCGGAGTCCCCGGGCGTTGCGCCGTCGTCCCGACCGGGAGGCGGGTTGCGCCCGTCCCGACGAGCTCGACGCCGGAGCTCGACCCGCGGAGGACCTCCGTCCCGCCGGCGGCAAGGGAAACGGAGTTAGCGGCGGGGGAGTACACCCCCGTATCGGCGTCCCCGTCAAATGCGACGCCTGGAGCGGAGACGGATCCCGCGGCGGCGAGGAGCGCGCCCGTCATGGTCCCGCCCGATTTGAGGAGGAGCCCCAGGTTAGCGGCGCTCACGTCGCCGAGCGTAACCCATCCGGTGTTAGTCTCATTCCTGATTTTCAGGACCGCGGGAGCGGCGCTCGTATCGACCCAAAGTTGATAGGCGAAAGGCGTCGCCGGCTCGGTTGCGCCCGAGTTGTTCGAGACAATCGCCTCGAGCGCGGCGTTGAGGTCCGCTCGGAATGAGAGTCCCGTTTGATTTGCGAGGTTATAATCATGCTGAGCCATAGGTTAATTCCTTCCGTTAGGCGGAGAGCTTCCGCCCGTATCCTTTCGCGATAACGTCAAACGTCCGCGCGACAAATGAGCCGCCCGAGTTGCGGAATGAGACGTCGAATCCCGTCGCGCTCCGGTTTGTGATCTCGTAATAATCGCCCGAGCTCATGCCGAAAGCGGTCAGCGCAACGGCCGGCGAGGTATGGAAAGGCTCGGCGAAATCGACGCGGAGTCCGCCGCTTGCGGTCGTGGTCAGGTTCCCGATGTTTAGGGTTCGATCTTCCATATCCACCGATACGCTGAGGCTCTTCACAAGCCCGTTTACGCTCGAATCAGTAGACGTAAGAATGAGCTTAAATTCAAACGCTCTTGCGGTGTACGACCCGGCAAAAAACGGTTTCCATTCCGTCCAAGTCGGGGATGCGCCTGGGTCGTCGATGGTGGTCCGGACGTAGGCGACGGCGTTGGCGTTGTCGATTTTCTCCCCGTCGATATCCGCCCAAGTGTCGATTAAGCCCGCCCGTTGGTCGATAAACGAGCCGATATTGTAGACCTCAAAGTCGATAAAGGCTTTCAGGCGGGTCGGGTAAACGGCTCCCAAGTCGATCGAGTTATCGAAGAAATACTCCCCAAAGGGAGCAACCCCTCCGATAAAGTCGAAAAGCGGGACCTCGTCGATGGTCGCGAGGAGCTCGTCGATCGTAAGTGCCGAAATCAGCATGAGCGCATTGACCGGCTCGTATACCGTGAGCGCCGTTTTAGATCCGGCAAAGGTCGGACTTTCCGTTACGGTCTCGACGACGTTTAGAGCGAGCGCCTCCGGGACCGTTGTAACGATTAGCGCCGCATTATCGGACGCGACGCCGGAGGAATCGTAAAACTTGGCGAGGTACGTCCCGGCGAGGAGCGGCGCTTGCGCGCTCGTATGAGTCCCGGCGAGAGCGGGGAGAATATCGACCGCGTCCGCCCATCGTTGACCCGTCGTCCTCGGAGTATGGCGAATCCGAACCGTACCGCCGACGAGGACGTCGAGGTCGATTGCCTTGTCCCAAGTCAGATAAGCAAGCCCCTGGTTTGGGATCATGCTGAAGTTTTCGACGTCCGCGGGAGGGGCGCTCCGCCCGTAAATCTCCCGGACGCCGAGAGCCGGGACCGACCGCGCGCCGAGGGAGTTGAGCGCGTAAACCGTGAACTCATAAAGCCCGGCCCTAGCGTCGAGGATTTCCACCTCGGAGTTGCGAGTCTCCGGGAGGAGGACTGCGTTTCCGTTGTCGATCCTGTAGCTCACGAGGTAGCTCGTCGCGCCGACCGGAGCAATCCACGACGCCGTAACCTTAACCCGCACGTCGTTGTTGTACTCGTAAAGGTTTTCGCTAATCGTCAGATTGATCGGAGTTTCAGGCTTTACGACGAGGCTTGAAATCGTCCGCTCCTCGAGCTCAATCCCGCTCTCGACGGCGTCGTATTTCTCCGGCCGGTAGGCAAGCGCGGAGATTTCATAAATCCCGGGCTCGGGCTCGGCGACGGAGATTACCCGGAAATATTGATTCTCGATCGCGGGCGTCTGAAGCATCCAAACGCTCGGCGCCCCAGGCGCTTCCGAGAATGGAATCCCCACCGACAAGACGCGACCCGCGGCCGACGTTACGGTCCGGACCTCGACCGCTCCCGTCTGGAGCATGACGGAGAGCTCGGCGCCGACCGGGTCGACGGAAAGGTCCGAATCGACCGTGACGGAGTCAACCGTACCCGCGGCAATGCGTCCGCCCATGCGCTCGCCGGCCCTAACCGGGTCCGAGATCGCGACGACTTGTCCCGGGCGGACCATTGCGCCCTCGAGCCCGGTCCGAAAGGAAACGGTCTCGCTCTCGTTTTGCTCGGTGTATAAAAGCCATTTACCGACCCGGATCGCTTGCGCTTCGGACGTGCATCCCATCGCCGCGATTTCGGTTTCGATAATCCCGAACCTCGCGACGGCGTCCGCGTCCTCGACGTAAGCGACCTTTTGCCGGTACATATCCGAGGGGTCTAACCACGTTACGAGCGCGACCGAATGGCGGGCTTTCAGGCTTGCGCCTTGGTAGGTAAACGCTCCGTCAATTACGTTTGCCGCCGTGAACAAATAGGACGGGTCGGTCGGGGCGTCTTGGCTTAACGTGAGCGTTCCGCCTTGCCAGAAAAGCATACCGCGGAAAATCGCGGCGAGGTTTTGGATAACCTTAAAAGCCTCCTCGCGGCTTTGAATGTAGAGGTTAGCCGAGAATCGCGGCTCGAGCCCGCCTTTTCCATTCGGGACGAGCTCGTCGGCATAGCGCCCCGCCTGGTAGAATGCCCATTTATCAATCGCGCTCTCGTCGAGGTAGGAGCCCAAGCCATAGCGCGCGGACGTCAGGAGATCGAAGAGGACCCAAGCCGGGTTAGACGTCCAGCTAACGCGGTAGTTTCCCGTCCAAGGGTTCCCGTCATACTCGAGAGACCCGTCCTCGCGCGTCGTCGTGTTGTCCGGCACCCGGACTTTGATTCCGCGGATATGATAGCCGCGGGTCGGGAGGGTCGAGAATTGCGAGGCGTCGAGGACCATTCCGACGAGCGCGGAGTTAGGGTAGCGAAGTTTCGACTCGATAATTTCGGTAATGCTCGCGACGAAAAGTTTATTTTGAATGTAGGCGCTAGTTGATTCCGCGGCGAGGCGCTCGACCTTAATCGTCCAAGGCGGATCTCCGGCGAGCTTCACGACGTAGGAATGCTGGTACGGGCTCGACGCCTTTCCGATGATATATTCCTTCACCTGGGAGGCGTAGGGCCCGCCGTTCGAGGAAAGGGAAATTTCGATCGGTATATCCGTTCCGCGGATATCGCCGGTATTGATATCGGTGACGGTGAGCGCCGGAATCTGAATCGTGATCCGGACGGAGTCGAGGTCCGCGTTGGTAATCGTCCGGACGTAAGGAGTCGCGAGCTTCACCTCGGCGCCGACGTTGATTTGATTTTCAACCGACGGAAACCCCTCGATGTAGTCTTGCGCTTGGGTTCCCTTGCGCTCCGTCCAGGCGATATCGGCAAAGTTATTGACCGGGACGCCGTTAATCAGGGTTTGGAGGGGAGTATCGTCGAGGTAAATCGAGCGCGCCCCGTCGACAAGCCCCTCGATTTCGCCCTCGGAGACGACGTCGAGGATCCGCGCGTAGCTTTTAGAAACGAGCGTATCCTTTTGCTCAGCCATTTATAAACCTATCGTAAAGGGTTCGATTTCAAACCAACCGAAATACCCGGACCCGAGTTGCTCCGTCGACGTGCCGGCGCTCACGACGGCGCTTCCAACGATGAGCGAGCCGTAACAAAGCGCGACGGGTTGACCTTGTTGCGTCGTATTTACGGGTCCGTTGAAGAGATAAGAGGGGCGGTTAGACTCGGATTCCTGGGGCGCCGTGACCTTGGGGTTAGGCGTGAGAATGCCGGCGACGCCATTCAGCGCAAGGTTTACCCCGACCGCCATTCCTACCTTGCCAAGCAACGCAAGCGAGCCGCCCCCCGTTGCCGGAGTAAGGAGGACCGCGGCCGTTACGAGAGCCGCCCCGACGAGAATTTTTCCGACGTCGCCCGAGCCGGAGATTGCCGGGACAATCCGGATCGACTCGCGGCCGGCGGGGTTGTGGAGCTCGTCGAGCCCCAGGTCCTCGCGGCCGATGCCGACCCGGTAGCCGACGCCTCGAGCGCCGGAGTCGATTAAATGCTTTTCAAAGCCTGGAAAGTTGACCGTCAGCGCGCGGATAGCCTCCGCCGGCGTCCGGATAGCAAAGCGATGCACCCGCCCGAAGCGCTTTCCGAGCTCGCCGTAGAGCTTAACAACGCGCAAGTTTGCCATGCCGGAGGGTTGCGACCGTGTGTTTTTGGTAGTGGCCGTTGTAGACTTCACGCGTCGAAAGTCTCCCCTCTAAATGGTGCAAAATAACCCCGTCTCCCAGGTAAATCGCGGCGTGAGAGACGACGTTATTAAATAGCTGTAGTAGAAAAATATCCCCGCGACGGGGGTTCGCTTCAAATACTTTCTCGAATCCCGCTTCGCGGTATTTTTCTAAGTAGAGTTGCTCGCCGCGCTCCCAAAACTTTCCGCGTCGGTCGAAATCGGGGAGCTCGATTTTGAATTCCTGACGGTAAAAGTCTCGAATAATGGTGTAGCAATCGAGGACGCCGAGGGAGTATTCCCGCCCGATCAAAGGCGCCTTATATCCGCAGGGCTCGAGGTAGTCCCATTCGCCGGCCGGGACGGAGACGATATACCAAGGGAGTCCAGACGCCTCGCAAGCGACCCGATCCGCCTGGGAGGGTTTTGGCGATTGTTCGACGTGGGAATGGAATACCGCCACAATATCCCCGCGGTCCTCGGCGGAGGCGTAGTCGTCGGGATGGAGGATAAAGTTTTGCGCGTCCTCGGCGATATTGCGGCAAGGGAAAAACTCCTCCTTACCCTTGCGGACGAGGACAAGCCCGCAAGCCTCCCGCGGCGCGTTCCAAAGCGCATACTCGAGAGCGAGGCTTTTAGTATTGGGGCGCATTACCTAAACAACCCGGCGCCCGGGAATCCGCCGAAGGGGAGTTGAGCGACCTCGCCGAATCGCGCCTTGCAGGAGCTCAAGCGCTTGCCGCAACGGTCGAGCGCCTGGGTTGCGACGGGCTCGTCGGACGTGTCGAAATAGTTCGTTCCGGCGTAGCCGCATTCGGTCCCGCGATACTTAAACGGACAAGTGTTTTGAATGATCTGGCGCCTAGGGAGCGCTATTCCGGCCAGGTCAAAGGGAGCGGCGAGCTCGAAAACGACCGCGTCCCGCGCCTCGGAAACCTTGCGGTCGACGATATAGACGTCCGCGGGGAATTCGGCCGTAGGATCCGCGAGCGCGTTTCCGGCCGCGAAGTTGACCGCGTCGAGGTATTTCGCAAGCGTTCGCCGGCGTGTGAGCTTTGCTCCGAGGAGATCCCCAAAGGTGAGAATGAGCGCCGTAATTGAGCCGAAAACGTTAGAGACCGAAAGCCTTGGGCGTGGGATTTGGCCGTTACCCGTTAGGTCAAACCCCTCGGCTTGGACGGGAAAGCGCGTATAGGTCTCCCCGTTCCATACGATATTCTGCGAGAGCTCATTCGTCCCGGCGTGGAAGCGGTAAACCTGGTCGCCCAAGTCGGTCAGGTCGAGTTCGAAAAGCTCGATAACCGCGGAAGGAGCGAGCTTCTGAATTTCCGCCGAGAGGCTCACGGCTCAAAAACCTCCTCGAACGACGCCGAGACCGTGTAAAAATCATGCCGGTCAATCGAGCGGGACCATTCGCGGCAAATGAACTTTTTACCGACCGCCTCGTCGGGCGGAGTCCATTCAAACGCCTCAACCCCACCTCGAGCGTCGAGGAATGCGAGGATTGCATCCGCCTCGACCTTTGACCGATTCTGAAACCGGAGGTTCCAGACGTCGGGGTTGCGGTTGATTCCCCAGGATTGGCGTTGCTCGTACCCATCGCCGAATTGAGCGGCGCGGACCCGCGGGCGCTTGCTAACGGTTGCTCCGAAATCAGGGACGTAAACGAAAATCACGCGAGGAGTCCTCCGGGACGTTTCTGCGAAATAAGCTCGCTCCGGACGGCCGCGGCAATCGCGCGCCCGAGCTCGGCGCCTTGGCGGTCGCCGGCGACTTGCTCCCCGCCCGACGTGTTGACGGTAACGCTCACGTTAAAGGTTTCCCCTGGGGCGCCTTGCATGGCGACCGGGATCCGCTTTCCGTCCGGGAGCGGGACGTAAGCCTCGGGAGTCCGCCCCTCGCCAAACACGGCGAGTTGAGGGGAGCGCGCAATCCCGCCCGTCGAGTAGGTATTGAGCGGGAGCATCCCTTGCGCCGTCATGATCCCGCCCTTTGCAGCGTATGCAATGCCGGGAATCGCAATCGGTCCGCCGGCCGAGAGTCCCGTCCCGCCGCCCCCGAAGAGGCTAGAAATGCCTCCGAGGAGGGGAGCGATAATCCCGGACTTGATCGCGATTCGGGAAATATCCTTAATGAGCGAATTCGCGAGGTCGCGGAAACTGAGCTTACCCGTCGAGACGAAATCGACGAGCGCGTCCTCGGCGCCTTGGAATACGTTGGAAAGCGCGTTGTCCGTTTGCGCGGCGACGTTTTGAGCCTCTTGCAAATAGTCGTTAACGGCGCGCTTCACGCCGACGCCCGGGTCGCTCTCTTGCGCTTCGCGGAGGTCGATCAGCGATTGCCTGAGCTCGCTCACGGCTTGCGCTTCTTTCAGGTATTCCGCCCGGCGCTCGGGGATGAGCTTGGCCGCTTCCGCGTTGGCTTTGGCATTTTCCTCAATCGCGATTCGTTGCTTTTCGACCGCGGGGGTAAGAATGCCGAGGGTCTTTTCCTGGAGCGCATACTCCGCGCGGAGCTTTGACCCCTCCTCTTGGACTTTCCTAATCGCCGCTTCCGCGCGCTCGTATTTGCGTTCCTGGGATTCCTCGTCCGATCCGGAGAGGTTTCCGGCTTTCTTTGGCCGCTTCGCGGGAGCGGTCGAGGCCAGCGCGCGTTGAGCCGCTCCGTCCTCTCCGAAAAGAACTGAGTCCGAGAGCAATTTTTTAAATGCTTTCGTCGTGGCGCTGTTTTCGATCTCCTCGCCGGATTTCTTCCACTGGTCCGAGATCGATGCGAAGTTGAGTTTAAACCGCTCGGCGTTGCGGTTGTAGAATGTAGCGAAATCCCGGTCGATTTGCTCGAGAGCGTCAAAGTTTCCGGTAACGACGGCTCGAATCTTGGAGACGAGCATCGTAAAAACCATTGGAAAACCGTTGGCAAAAGCTTGAAAAATGTTCGCGCCCTGCCAAAGCAATCCGTTGATATCATTAAACGCCGTTTTAATCGCGATGGAGAAACCAAGGATTGCCGCGGTAGCCAGGCGGACCGTCTCGCCGATAATCGTAAAGACGGGGGTAAACGCGCTCGACTCGCGGACGAATGCGAGCATAGCGTCGGCGATTTGCTTGAGCGTCGGGAGGAGGGTCGAGAGCCCCTCAATCGCGAGATTCTTAAACGCGAATCCGATCTCGGAAATCCGGTCGTTAAACTCGTCGGCTTGCTCCCCAAACGAATCGCTAATCGCGAGCCCGTATTGCCGGATAGCCTCGCTCCCCATATTGAGGAGCGGGATAATTTCCGCGCCGGACTTACCGAAGAGGCGGACCGCGAGCGCCGCCTTTTCCGGTCCGTCTTGCATTTCTTTGAAGCGGTCCGCGATTGCAAAGATTGCGGCGTCGGCTTTGATGGTATCGCCCGAGGAGTCGCGGAGGGAGATCCCGAGCGTCTTAAATGCGGAAGCGGCTTTCCCGTTGCCGGCGGTCGCCTCGCCGATATTAACGGCGAGTTTCTTAACCTTGACGGAGAGCGCGTCGACTCCGAGGTTAGTGAGCTCTGCCGCCCCGCGGAGGTTAGAAAGCGCCTGGGTGCCAATGCCGAGCGAGTCGGCCATGGTCTTTGTTTCGTCCGCGGCTTGCAGAATGCCGGAGGCAAAGCCCGCGACTTGGCGAATCGCGAAAGCGCCGGCAAAGGCTTTGAGTCCGAAAGCGAGCTTACCGAATCGCGACTCGGTTTTATCGGCATTCGTCGAAAGCGTATTGAGGGAGCGCGAAAGAGCCGCGACCGCTTGCTCGCCGCTTACCTTGGCGGCAATCTCAAAAGTTACGCTCGAGGGGTTGAATGCCATTCGTTAGTCTTTCTCCCGAAGCGTCCGCAAAGCCTCCGCCTCGAGGACTTGGATATCGGAGAATACGTCTAAGGGAGATGCTACCGCGTGAATTCGCAGCATAAAATCGACGGACTGATAATTTAGCCCGACAATATCGCCCGTCCCGGCGTAAACCCATTGGGTCGCGAGCGAGCAAAAGAGCCTAACCGCGTCCCAATTCTCCGGGAAAACCTCGTAAGCCGCGGACGCCTCTTGCCTCTCCAGTTGCTCGAGGAGCTCCGGCGGAGCGCCGAAAGCGGCGAGGTCCTCTTCGATCGAGCCTTTAGCGCCTGGTTTAGCGCGCCCCCCGGAGGCCCAAACCCGAGCGGCGCCCTCTAGTTTTTTCTTTTGGCGCCCGATGCGGATTCAAAGAAAGCCATAACGACCGCCGCGGCAACGAGCGGGATATCGAGGAGCGAATCCCGAGCCCCCTCGGAGTAGGGGACCTCGCTCCCGCCGTCGTCTTGGACGCCTTTCCATCCGGCCAGGACCTCGCGCGCGAGCTCGACGTCCGTGATTTGGGATTTCTCGATCAAGCCCCCGATCTCGAGCATTCGCGATTGAGAGAGGCGCCGGAATTCCGCGTCGAAAGTATGCCGTTCATACTTGCCGCCGGAGACGGGGACCTCGACCTTGACCGGCCAGAAATAAGTTGGGGAATGTTTTAGGATAAACATTCCCCAACGCTAGCGAATCAGGTTTTAGGCTTAAAACGATTTCTTAGAAGACGGTCAGGACGATTTCGTCGTTACCGCTCACGGGTTGCGCCGTGAAAGGAATCGAGAGGAAATGCACCCCGTCGGTGTCCTGGTAGCTCGGGTTTTGAAGCGTGACGGATCCCGCTTCAATCTTGACCTTGTTACCGCCGACCGTGCCTTGGGTAATCGTCATGAGGCCCGGGGTTGCATTGCGAGCGAGCGTAAAGAAGTCTTTCGTCGCAATGGTCGGCGCCTCGATCAGAAAGGTCCCGGCCGGTTGGCGGTTCAGAATCAGGACGTTTTCTTGACCGATCCGCGAGAGATATTGCACGTCGTTCGCGAGGTTCAAGCTCATGCTCTCGAGGACGCCGGCATACCCATGCAGCGAGAAGTTAGTCGTAAATTGGGTATTGGCGACTTGCGGGAGTTGGAATTTCGAAAAATCCGCGGTCGGTGCGGGCGTATCGGTCGGGGTCGAGTAGAGCCCGGTAAACGTAAACCGCATGACCGGAATTTGACGCGCGGAGATCGAAAACTCGACCGTCCCGCGAGCTCCGGCCAGGACGTGCCGGACCGAATCAATATGGAAATGCAGGGTCACGCTCTCGATTCCCTCGGAGACGGGCTTGTATTCAATCCGCTTGCCGACGACCGGGGTCCCGGTTGCGGGCGTGGCGGGCGTACCGACGACCGTAAAGTCGAAGGTGTTAGCCGTGACGCCGTAGACCTCAAACTCGCCGTTATACTCCGTTTCGCCAGCGCCCGAGATTTTTACGCGGTCGCCGTTCGAGAAACCGTGAGCGGCGAGGGTCGCGGTTGCGACTTGGCCGACGCGCTCGATATCAATTTCCTCGGTGATCGTGGTCGCCTCAAAGCCACAGGCGCGGAGGAGGCAATCGTAACCGGGGAGCTTACCCGTTGCGCCCGAGCCGGCAATCTCGACCTCAAAGTCGATCGAAGCCGACGACGTCGCGAGGAGCGTTTCCGAGTTGCCGAGATAGGGGCGGATCAGGTCCCGGGAGACCGTCTCAGCATTCAGAGGGGTAAGGTTCAAGTTCTTTACGAGGATTGCATCGGCCGAGCCCGCGGGGTTCGGGTCGACGCCGTAGCTGGTTTCGATTTTTGCGAGGACGGTCCGTTTACGAGTGAGCAAGGCCATGAGTCTTATACCCCCTTAGATTGTGGAAAGGTTTTTGAGATCCGTTTTGTAAATAATCCGGAAATCCATTTCGACGACTCCCGCGATTTGGTCCGCCGCGAGAAATTGAAAACTTACGTTCGAGGGTTGCACGTCGAGCGCAAGCCCCCCGAGGGAGAGGTCCTCGGTAATTCTGGAATGAATCGCCTCGACAAAGGGGTCGGCGATTTGATGGGGAGAGTCGCCGCGGACGATAACAGAGACCCGAGCGGTCAGGGTCCAATCAAGCCGCGGAATGGTGGTTTGCTCCGCCTGGTCCGCGAGAGGCTCGACGAGGACCGCCGGGCTTTCGTCCCGAGTGAGAGCGTCGACGCGCGAGCGGAAAATCGACTCGGAGAGCTCCGGGATTTCCCGGAGTTTCTCGGCGATAGTCTCGAGGATTTGCTCGCGTTTGGTCATACTTTCGAGAGTTGAATGGCGCAAAAGACGCCGTCAGTAAGTTTCCGGACCTCGCGAACCTGATAGAGCGCGCCGCTTACGCGGATCATTTCGCCGCTCTTGAGGTTGCCGAACTTCGAGGTTTCGCAAGTCAGGTTGTAGCCGGTCGAGAGGACCAGACCGTCGGCAATGACGGAGTCCGGCGCGTCTAAAATACCTTTCCCCGTCGCTCCGCCTGGAGCAACGACCGGGACGCCGAAATCGTCTAAGAAGATTGCCGTTTCATTCATCGCTTAAAAGAGAGGGGACCGGAATCCGTCCCA
>Ga0315902_10005411_pt1 | contig 18033 bp, 15 predicted proteins | sample LakEriMetagenome_9_FD_203523 | JGI IMG/M metagenome (GOLD analysis project Ga0315902, IMG submission 203523) | Freshwater fungal communities from buoy surface, Lake Erie, Ohio, United States - Buoy 12 MA117 | ecosystem: Environmental > Aquatic > Freshwater > Lake > Lake biofilm | place: USA... | reverse complement strand
GTCGTGTCCTTTCCGGTCGATGCGCGGCTGTCCGAACAGCTCGATGCACTGAACCTGATGCAGGCGCAGACGCGCGTGCTGGACCTGCCGGCGACGCATATCGATGCGCGCCATCCGAAATATATCGCCCTTCGCCCGATACCGGGCGCGGCAGTCGCCCCGCCGTCCGGAGATACGTGACAGTCATGTCGTCGCTCTCCCAGCGTACTCACGTGCGTGATCGCACTCACGGCCGTGGCGCCGTGATGGCGGCGCTGGATATCGGTTCCTCGAAGATCACCTGCATGATCGCCCGCCGGGCGGACGCCACAAATGGCGAGCCGCGCGTCGCCGGCGCCGGCACGCAGGCGACCAAGGGTGTCCGCTCGGGCGCGGTTGTCGATCTCGACGGGCTGGAGCGGTCGATCCGTCTTGCTGTGGAACAGGCCGAGCGCGCAGCAGACCTGCGTATCACCGAGGTGGTGCTGGGCGTGTCGGGGCCTGACCTGCGCTCGGACATCGTGCGCGCCAAGCTGCCCATGGCCGGGCGCGAGGTGACGGCCAACCACATGCGCGATGTACGCGTGGCGGCGCTGGAAAGCTTCCAGCCGCAGGGGCGGGAAGTGCTGCACTCGGCGCCGCTGGGCTTCACCGTGGACGGAACGGGGGGGATCAAGGATCCGCGTGGGATGTTCGCGGAGACGCTGACGGCTAGCTTTCTGGTGGTGTCGGCGCCGACGGCGGGGCTGCGGAACATTGTCCAGTGCGTCTCCCGCTCGCATCTCGATGTGTCCGCCATTCTGGCTGCGCCCTACGCCGCTGGCCTTGCCTGCCTGGTCGAGGACGAGGCCGAGCAGGGGGCGATGGTCATCGATTTCGGGGCGGGGGTTACCTCTGCGGCAGCCTTCTGGGAGGGTGGCCTGCTTCATGTCGAGACCCTGCCGATGGGCGGGTCGAAGGCGACGTCCGACCTGGCCCAGGGATTGGGCACGACATTCGCGGCGGCCGAGCGGATGAAGATCCATCATGGCGCCGTCGGCCTGGCGGAAGCCGGCGCGCTCGACATGATCGAGGCGCCGCGCCTCGGACCTGATGGGCGGTTGGAGGCGCACCAGTGCAGCCGGGCGGATGTCGCCCAAATCCTGCGGCCTCGTGTCGAGGAAATCCTCGAACTGATGGATGGACGGTTGTCCAAGGCTTCGGCGTCTGGCCGTCCACTGCCGAGACGGATCGTTCTTACCGGTGGCTCGTCCCAGCTGGGATGCCTCAAGGAGCTTGCAGAGGATGTTTTCCGTGCGCCAGTGCGTCTCGCCAAGCCTGCGAATGTCAAAGGATTAGGCGAGACATACAGTTCACCCGCTTTCGCCGCTGCGGCAGGCCTGTTACGCTGGGATCTGATGGGTGGCCCGGACCCGTTGCGCACAAGCACCGACCGGACCGCTTCGGATCATGGCGGAAGCCTGGCCCGGCAAGTCTTCGGTTGGGTTCAGAAAAATTTCTGAATCGGTCCTGCTCTTAAGACGGGCTTAGCCAAAAGCTGTGATCTTCATTGCGTTAGCTTCCGGGTCGCCGTGCGGGGCGCCGTCGGGAGACGTGCGGATCGAGGATGGCAATGGCCGTTGAACTGACTCCCCGGATAGTCGTGATCGGCGTGGGTGGCGCGGGCGGTAACGCGGTCAACAACATGATCGAGGCTGGGCTGCAGGGCGTCGAGTTCGTGGTCGCGAACACCGATGCGCAGGCCCTGACCCGGTCGAAGGCGCCGGTCCAGATCCAGCTCGGGATCGGCAAGACGTCTGGCCTCGGCGCGGGCGCCAATCCGGATGTCGGCGCTGAATCGGCCAAGGAATCTGCAGACGAGATCAAGAAGATCCTCAACGGCGCGCACATGTGCTTCATCGCGGCCGGCATGGGCGGCGGTACGGGTACGGGCGCTGCGCCGATCATCGCGCGCATCGCGAAAGAACAGAAAGTGCTGACCGTCGGCGTGGTCACCAAGCCGTTCGACTTCGAGGGCAAGCGCCGCATGGTTGTCGCCGAGAAGGGCATTGTCGACCTGCGCGCCGAAGTCGACACGCTGCTGATCATCCCGAACCAGAACCTTTTCCGCATCGCCGACGACAAGACGACCTTCGCCGACGCCTTCTCGATGGCCGACAAGGTTCTCTACTCGGGCGTGCGCGGCATCACCGACCTGATGGTCATGCCCGGCCTGATCAATCTCGACTTTGCCGACGTGCGGACCGTGATGTCCGGCATGGGCTCGGCCATGATGGGCGAGGGCGAAGGCGAGGGCGAGAACCGCGCGCTGAAGGCGGCGCAGGCTGCGATCGCCAATCCGCTTCTGGACGACGTGTCGATGAAGGGCGCCAAGGGCGTGCTGATCAACATCACCGGCGGCTATGACATGACGCTGTTTGAAGTCGACGAGGCCGCCAACGAAGTGCGCCGCGAAGTCGATGTCGACGCGCACATCATTCTTGGCTCGACGTTCGACGAGAAGATGAACGGCAAGATCCGCGTGTCGGTGGTCGCCGCGGGGCTTCAGCAGGCTGTTGCGCGTTCAACAGTGCCGGTTCGCGAACTTCAGGCGGGTCTCAACACCGCCATCATGAATTCGCCGTCGCCGGCGCAGGAACTCGGCATCGTTGCGCAGCCCCAGCCTGTACTGCCGCAGATCCACAACCAGCAATCGCTCACCCAGCCGCACGGCATGACGCCTGCGCCGCAGAAAACGATGATCTTCCCGCCGAGCGCGCAAGCCGCCGTGCCGCCGTCCGATCTGCGCCCGCCCGCCCCGGTGATCCGCGCGCGTCCTGCGCCTGAGCCGATGCCCGAGCCTGCGATGAACGACGAGGATGATTCCGACATCTTCGCGCCTGCGCCACACGCCGCAGCGCCGGCTCAAACCCAGCCCGATTCGCCGAAGGATCGCTCTTTCGCTTCGCTGTTCGGCTGGAGCAAGCGCCCGGCCGAAGAGCAACCGGTCGCGCGCCCTGCCTCTGCTGACGAGGGCTTCGATGACGAGCTCGAGATTCCGGCGTTCCTGCGCCGCTCGGGCAACGCGTAGCGCGCTGACTTAGCCGCCGACTACTCCTCGAAGGTATCGCCCCAGTCGACGCGGCGCGCGCGCTTGAACGCGTCGCCTTCGCGGCGGGTGACGAGCCGGTGCATTGCGCTCCCATCGGGCTGGCAGAGTTTCAGCGATACGCGGCCGGTTGCGCTTTCGGGACGATCGAGGACGCGGGAGGCGCGGTGATTGGCTTGCGTGCGCGAGGCTGCGAGGTAGATGAACTTCTCGTCTTCCCAGGGCACTTCCGCTTCCTTGGCCAGCCGGTGAATGCGTGAGCGGGCAACTCTTGCAGCAAAGTGGCACCAGTCCGTCTCAACGATCGGGCAGGCCTGCGCATGCGGGCAGGGGGCGATGATGTGTGCGCCTTCGGCGATCAACTGGGTGCGGGCATCGAGAATGCGGCGCCACCCTGCGGTCGTGCCGGGTTCGACGATCAGCAGCGCGTGGCGCGTCAATGACCAGAGCCGATCGATCAGCGCGCCGCGATCCCTTGGCGCGAGTTCGTCGAGCACGTAGGCGAGCGTCACGAGGTCGTGCTGCGCCCCGGGCAGGTCTGCATGCAGATCGGAGGCGCGCCAGCTGACATGGGCAAGGGTGCTGCTGGCGGCAAGCTTCTCACCAAGCGCACGGATGGATGGGCTGGTCTCGACCAGTGTCGCGGCATCCATTCCCCGCCAGACGTCAGCCGCCGCCCACATCGCCGTTCCGGGTCCTGCCCCCACATCGAGGAGTGAGCGCGGCGCGAAGTCCGGCTGCTGTTCGGCGAGCGCTTCGAGCGCGGCGTGGATGGCGGCGTAGGTGGCCGGCATGCGCGTCGCGATATAGGCGAGAGCGAAGCGGGCGTCGGAAATATGGAGGCGTCCGTCGCGCACCTCGTCGCGATAGCGCCGGGAGAGCGCCTTGGCCGCAACGGTCAGCTCCGCGAGGGATACCCCGGCAAGAGCACTGTCCACGGCCTGTCTGAGTTGGGGTGGCAATTCCATGGCGCCGCACTAGCAGAAGGCGCAACCCGCGTCAGCGCAACATACGGCAATATCGCTTGTCTTGCGCGCCGCCCGCGCGCGCCTTAGCTGACGGGCATGAATCTCCAGACCACCCTCTCGGGCGCAGCCTCCGTCTCGGGCCTCGGCGTCCATTCCGGCAAGCCGGCCACGCTGACTATCCGCCCTGCGGGCGAGGGGACGGGCGTCGTCTTTGTGCGCACGGACGTGATCGACGGCGACGTGGACATTCCCGCGCTGGCGACGCGCGTGGCGACAACCGAACTTGGCACCAACATGACGAATGATGCGGGCGTCTCGGTCGCCACGGTTGAGCACTTTCTGGCCGCCTGCGCTGGTCTTGGCGTCGACAATGTGCGCGCGGAGCTCGATGGCCCCGAATTGCCGATCCTCGACGGCTCCTCGAAGCCTTTCGTCGACTTGATTGAACGCGCGGGGCTGAAGCGACAGTCTTCGCCGAGGCGCGTGCTGAAAATCCTCAAACCGGTCGAAGTCCGGCAGGGCATGAAATTTGCGCGCCTGTCGCCGGGCGAAGACTTCACGATGCGGATCGCCATCGACTTTTCGACAAAGGCCATCGGGCGGCAGGCGATCAGCTTCACGATGGCGCCCGGCGCCTTTGCCCGCGAGATCGCCTGGGCGCGGACGTTCGGCTTTGCGCATCAGGCCGCGCAGCTGCACGCGATGGGCAAGGGACTCGGCGCATCGATGGACAACACGGTGGTGATCGAGAATGACGCTGTCATCAATCCGGGTGGCTTGCAGGCGGAGGACGAGTTCGTCCGTCACAAGCTGCTGGACGTGATCGGCGACCTGTTTCTGGCGGGCGGGACGATCGAGGGTTTTTACGAGGCCGAGCAGCCGGGGCATGCGCTCAACAATCAGTTGCTGCGCGCCGTGTTCGCCGACACGTCTTCCTTTGCCTGGACTTAATCTGGCGCTGCTGGCCTTTCATCCGGCTGCCTTGATTTGGCCCGGATGCAGGGATGGGACTACACGTGTAACTTCGTGGACAGGGCAGCATGCGGCGTCAGATCACGGCATTACTTCTCTCAATGGCGCTCGCCGCCTGCGGACAGTCAGATCGCGGCGATCGTCTTGCGGGAAGCGTCCCCGTCGATGCGGTAGCGAGCCAAGAGATGGCGATGGCGCCAATGGCGCCGCCGCCTCCCCCGCAAGACATGGACATGATCGATCGGCCGATCATTCAGCCGGATCCGGACGGCAGTGGCGGCGGCGCGCCTCCGGGCGCGGCGCCGCTGATGGCCTACACCTACACGTGGAACTACGCCGTGCCGACGGGCGCCATGGAAGCGCTGCAGGCAAGCCACAAGAAGCTTTGCGAGGATGCAGGCCCGGCCAGCTGCTATGTGACGAACTCTTCGCTCGACGCCATCGGTCAGGAGGAGGGCGCCAGCGGCGTGCTGTCCATGCGCGCGACCGAGCCGTGGGTCCGCGCCTTCGAGAAGGGCGTGAATGACGGGTTGAAGCCTTTTGGCGCCCACGTCTATTCGACCAACCGGGGCGCGGAAGAACTTACTGCCCAGATCGTCGACAACGAGGCCCGGCTGCGCTCGATGACGGCGCACCGCGATGCGCTGCAGAAGATGGTGGAAGACAAGCCGGGCCGGCTGTCGGATCTGCTCGAAATCCAGCAGGCGCTGGCCCAGGCTCAGGGCGACATCGATTCGCGGCAGTCACTGCTGGCGGCGCTGAAGCTCCGGGTCTCCATGTCGGTGATCACGTTCTACTATCAGGCCGAGTACGCTCCGGCGGCCCAGTCGATCTGGCGCCCTGTGACAGACGCGCTGGGCGATTTTGCGCCTGCTTTCGCCAGGACGCTGGGTGCGATCATCGAGTTTGTCGCCGCCGTCCTGCCGGTGGTGGTTTTCGTGCTGCTGTCGCTGGCGATCCTGATCCTGTTTTTCCGCTGGTCGGGCGGCCGGCGGAGACGGAAGGCAGAGCGCCTGATGGCCATGGAAAAGGCCAGTTCCAGCGCCAATCCCTGAATTCCGGGGCCTGTTTCCCGGGCCACGGGGCCGCAGCCATTGGGCTTGGACGCCCATGCGGCATTGGTCTAGAAGGTCGGTCGTTGCCGGGCGAGTGAGGTTTGCATGCGTTCCACCAGTGCTTTGAAGGTCTGTCTGGCCGCCGGCGTCGCGCTGGCCGCCGCCGCCTGCGCCGGCTCCAATTCCCGCCAGACTGATCTCGCCTATATCGAGCAGCCGGTGGAGACGATCTACAACGACGCCCTTCGCAGCCTTGACCGCAATCTCTGGGTGATCGCCTCGCTGCAGTTCGATGAAGTGCAGCGTCAGCACCCCTATTCGCCATGGGCGCAGCGCGCCATGCTGATGGCGTCCTATGCCCGCTATCGGGCCCGGGACTATGAGAAAGCGATCTCCAGCGCCGAGGAATACGTCTCCCTGCACCCCGGCGGCGACGGCGCGCCGTACGCCTATTACCTGATCGCAATCAGCCATTTCGACCAGATCATCGATGTGGGCCGGGACCAGGCTCGCTCGGACCTCGCTCTTCGCGCCTTCACCGATGTCACGCAGCGGTTCCCGGAATCCGATTATGCCCGCGACAGCGAGCTGAAGATGGACATGGTCCGCGACCAGCTGGCTGGCAAGGAAATGGAGATCGGCCGCTACTACCTGCAGCGCTCGGAGCACCTTGCCGGCATCAACCGGTTCAAGAAGGTTATAACCGAGTACCAGACGACGTCGCACGTTCCCGAGGCGCTTCATCGCCTGGTCGAGGCTTATCTTTCGATCGGCCTCACCGGACAGGCGCAACAATCGGCAGCCGTGCTGGGCCACAACTATCCCGGCTCCAGCTGGTACTCGGACAGCTATGCGCTGATGCAGGGTCAGGGCGTTACGCTGCCCGCGCGGCCGAACGCCAGGGCCGGGTTCAATATCTTCGACCGCATCGCGAACATTTTCTAGCCAGACCGGCGAAGTCCGTACGCCACCGCGCGGTCCTCCCCGCGGGACGCCCTATCTCGATATCGAGGCCTCACGCGCCGCGCCGATCCGTTGGGCCGGTTCGCGCGTAGCAGCCCCGCTTGCAGGAGAGTCCCTTGAAGAAATTCGTCATCTTGATTGCCGCCCTCGGCGTATCGGACCGCGCGCTGGCGCAAGGGGCGGCAGACGAAGGCTGGGGACTGACCCTTGGCGCCGGCGCGCTGACGGCGCCGACCTATGAGGGCGACGACAGTTATCGGGTCTCCATCCTGCCAAACATCCAGGTGACCTATGGCGATGACTTCTTTGCCTCGGTGCAGGAAGGCGTCGGCTATCGTTTCATCAACGAGGACACGCTACGTGTGGGCCCGATTGGCCGCCTCAAGTTCTCGCGCGGCGAAGATGGCGACCAGCCATTCGCGGTCACGGGTGAAGACACCACGGATCTGCGCGGGCTCGGCGAAGTCGATACGACGTTCGAACTTGGCGGGTTCGTCGAGTACGAGATTGGCGGCGTCACGCTTGGCGCAGAGGCGCGCAAGGCAGTTTCGGGCCATGACGGCGCGGTTCTCGATCTGGACGTGTCATGGTCGGGCCGCAGCATGGCTTTCGGACCGCCGCTTATCTGGTCATTCGGACCGCGCGTGCGAGTCGTCGACGACACCTATACGACGGCCTATTTCGGCGTGACGCCTGCGCAGTCCGCGGCGGCGGGCCTACCGGTCTACACGGCCGGCGGAGGCGTCTATTCCTACGGGCTCGGCGGCACGGCCATCCTGCCGCTGGACGATCGCTGGACGTTGGTTGCGTTCGCCAGCTACGAGAAGCTGGCCGGGGACGCCGCCGAGAGCCCGCTCGTACAGCTGCGCGGCTCAGAGGATCAAGCGACGCTCGGCATTTTCGTCAGCTATCGGGCATTCTGAGACAGCCAGAAACAAGTGACCGGCCCGCCGTGAGGCGAGCCGGTCAATCATGTCGATCGAAAAAGGGCTAAACCAGTTCGGTTAGTGGCCCGCGTGCTTGCCGGCGTGGGCGGCTTTCCAGGCCTTCACCGTCGCCAGCGTCTTCTCGATGTGGCTGTCGGGGGCCATGTCGGTGTGCGAGAGCAGGACCTTGCCGTCCGGCGCGATGACGAACGAGGTGCGGTTGCTCCAGTCAGGGCGGCCGGAGAGCACAACGTCATAAGCCTTCACCGTATCGGCGTTGATCGCCACCATCGGGAACTTGTCGCGGCAGTGCTCTTTCGAGAACTCAGCGAGGCGCGCCAGGTTGTCGGCGGCGTTGGCCATCTTGTCGTCCGCCATCTTCGCGCCGGCCGTGAGACCGACCAGCGTCGCGCCGGCGGCCTTGAACTCGTCAGCCTTGTCCGCGAACTTCTGCGTCTCGATCGTGCAGCCTGCGGTGAAGGCGGCCGGGAAGAAGTACATCACGACCGGGCCCTTCTTGAGCGCGTCCGACAGTTTGAAGTTGAACTCGTTGCCGCCGGTTACGCCCTTTGCGCTGATCTCGGGGGCTGCGGCGCCGGTCTGGAGCGCGGCAAAGGCGGGTGCGGACAGCAGGGCGACCGTGGCGATCGCGGCAGCGGCCAGAAGCTTCTTCATGATGTGTCTCCGATGACCGGCTCCGGCCGGGCGAGTGGGCGTTATCGCTAAAAACTGTACGCACGTCACGCGCCCTCAGCATCACGTGTGCGTTCTTCCGCCGCACTTGGCCCTTCTGCGGCCGGGGGCTTTCGCGATCTGCAGCGCGTGTGTTCCTATTTTGTTCTGTCCGTGTTAGTGGGCTGTCTGGTAGACCGGTGTCGAGATATGCTGACGGGATTGTCGATCCGCGACTTCGTTCTGGTGCGCCATCTCGCGGTTGAGCTGGGCGAGGGTTTCACCGCGCTCACGGGCGAGACCGGGGCGGGCAAGTCCATCCTGATGACGGCGCTCGCCTTTGCGCTTGGCGGACGCGGCGGGCAGGGGCTGATCCGGCCCGGGAGCGACGCGGCTGAAGTCTCTGCTGCGTTTGAGGTTCCAGCCGGTCACGCCGTCTGGCCGGCGTTGTCGGCGCGAGGCATCGAGAGCGATCCCGCCGAGCTGCTGGTGTTCCGCCGGATGATCAAGCGGGGTGGCGGCGCCCGCGCCTTCCTCAACGACCGTCCGGTCAGTGCTGCGCTGATTGCTGAAGCCGGGCTGCTGCTCGCGGACATCCATGGCCAGCATGATGGCCTCGGCCTGCTCGAACAGTCGCGGCACCGTGCGCTGCTGGATGCATGGGCGAAGAATGGCGCGGCGCTGGCCGAGGTGTCGGAAGCCTGGGTCATGCTTCGCCATGCGCGCGAGGGCCGCGAGGCGCTCGAGGCGCGGCTCACACGCGCAGCCGCCGAGCGGACATGGCTCGGACACGCGCTCGAAGAACTGGACGCGCTGGCGCCGGAAGAGGGCGAGACAGCGCGCCTTGCGCTCGATCGGGCCACCATGCAGGCGGGCGAGCGCGTGGCGGAATCGCTGGATGCGGCCAGCCACCAGTTCAACAAGGCCAATATAGAAGGCGCGCTTGCCAATGCCGGGCGGGCCGTTTCGCGGGCGTTGTCGGCGCCGGGCCTTTCCGGGGAGGGAGCCGGCAGCGAACTGGCCGTGCGTATCCGCGCCGCCTGCGAGGCGATCGAGCGCGCCGTGATCGAGGCCAATGAGGCGCGCGCCGCCATTGAGATGGCCGCCGCCGCTTGTGAATTCTCGCCAGCGGCGCTTGAAGCCTCCGAGACGCGGCTCTTTGCGTTGCGCGCCGCCGCCCGCAAGCATGATGTCGACCCCGATGCACTGGCTGGGCTGCGCCGCCGCATGCGGCTTCAGCTCGACGAGATTGCGCATTCCGATCATGCGCTGGCCGCCGCGCGTGCAACCGAAACTGCTGCGCAAGTGGCCTACGATGCTGCGGCCGCCAGCCTCACCGCGCGACGCACCGCTACGGCGAGGAAACTCGCGAAGGCTGTCTCCGCCGAACTGGCGCCGCTGAAACTCGAGAAGGCCAAATTCCGCATCGCCGTAGCGCCGCGCGCCGAGCCCGGCCCAAATGGTTGTGACGACGTCGCCTTCGAAGTCGAGACCAATCCGGGCGCAGGCTTTGGCGCGCTGGACCGGATCGCGTCGGGCGGCGAGATGGCGCGCTTTGCGCTCGCCGTCAGTGTCTGCCTCGCCGATGTGTCGCCTGCGGGGACGCTGGTGTTCGACGAGGCCGACATGGGTGTTGGCGGCGCAGTGGCGGCGGCCATCGGTGAGCGGCTCGCCATCATCGGAAAGCGCCAGCAGGTGGTTGCGATCACGCACTCGCCGCAGGTCGCAGCCGCAGCGACACGGCAGTTGCGCGTCTCGAAGGCCGAGTCCGCGGGCGAGACCGTCACCTCGGTCGATATGCTGAGCCAGACGGCGCGCCGTGAAGAAATCGCCCGCATGCTCGCCGGCGCCAGCGTCACGCGCGAGGCGCGGGCGGCGGCAGACAGGCTGTTGGCTGGCGCGTGAGCGGCGGGTAAGAAGCCGCCATGGCTGCTGAAAAACCCGTCGATAAACTTACCAAGGCCGCGGCGACGGCAGAGCTGAAGCGGCTGGCCGAGGACATCCGTGCGGCCGATGCGGCCTATTACCAGGACGATGCGCCTGCGATGAGCGATGCGGACTATGACGCGCTGCGCCAGCGCCTCTCCGCCATCGAAGTGCGCTTCCCCGAGTTGAAACAGGCGGATAGTCCGAGCGAGGCCGTGGGCGCGGCGCCCGTTGGCGGCTTCGGCAAGGTCACCCACCTGAAGCCGATGCTGTCGCTCGACAACCTGTTTGCCGATGAAGAGGTATCGGAATTCATTGCGCGCGTGCGGCGCTTTCTCAATCTGAAGGCCGAGGAAGAGATCGCCGTCACGGCGGAACCAAAGATCGACGGCCTGTCCTGCAGCCTGCTGTACGAAAATGGCGTGCTCGTGCGCGCGGCGACGCGCGGCGATGGCGCCGTAGGCGAAGACGTGACCGCCAACATCCGGACGCTGCAGGATGTGCCGGAGAAGCTGAAGGGCAAGGGTCATCCCGCCCGTATCGAGGTGCGCGGCGAGGTCTACATGACCATGTCCGACTTCGAAGCGTTTCAGGCGGCCGAGGAAGAGGCCGGCCGCAAGCGCCCCGCCAATCCTCGCAACGCCGCCGCCGGAAGCCTGCGGCAGAAGGATCCGTCGGTGACCGCGTCACGCCCGCTGCGCTTCTTCGCCTACACATGGGGCGACGTGTCCGAGCCGTTCGCCGAAACGCAGTGGGATGCGGTGAAGGCGTTCAAGGCGTGGGGTCTGCCGGTGAATGCAGACATGAAACGCGCCGAGTCCGTTGAAGAGCTTCTCGAAGCCTACCATGCCATTGAGGCGCGCCGCGCTTCGCTTGGCTACGACATTGATGGCGTTGTCTACAAGATCGATAGGCTGGACTGGCAGCAACGGCTCGGGTTTGTGTCGCGTTCGCCGCGCTGGGCGGCGGCGCACAAGTTCCCGGCGCAGCAGGCGATGACGCAATTGCTTGGCATCGATATCCAGGTCGGGCGCACCGGCAAGCTTGCACCGGTTGCGCGGCTGCAGCCGGTAACGGTCGGCGGCGTCGTCGTGTCAAACGCCACGCTTCACAATGAGGACGAGATCGCGCGGCTTGGCGTGATGATCAATGACTGGGTCATCGTGCAGCGCGCCGGCGATGTGATTCCGCAGATCGTCCGCGTGGTTGAAGACAGGCGCCCGAAGGACGCAAGGGCCTACAGGTTCCCGACGCGCTGCCCGTTCTGCGATTCGGAAGCCGTGCGGGGAGGGGGCGAGGGCGATGAAGAGGTGGATCGCCGGTGTACCGGCGGCCTGATCTGTCCGGCGCAGGCGGTCGAGCGCCTGAAGCATTTCGTGTCGCGCCGCGCCTTCGATATCGAGGGGCTGGGCGCCAAGCAGATCGAGGAATTCTTCGCGGCCGGCGTGATGACTGCGCCGCAGCACATCTTCGCGCTCGAATCGCAGATTGCAAAAGCGGGCCTGCCGCCACTTGCGCAGTGGGAGGGCTATGGCGAGACCTCGGCGAAGAAACTGTTCGATGCGATCGACAAGGCGCGCACCCAGCCCCTCGACAGATTTCTCAACGCACTGGGCATTCGCCATGTTGGCGAGACCAATGCATTGCTGCTGGCGCGCCATTTCGGGGGCATCGTCGAGATCGAGGAGATGGCCGCTCGCGCAGGCGAGCAGCGGCCCAACGACGCCTACCGGCGCCTTGAGGCTGTCGAGGGCATTGGCCCCGGCGCTCGCGAGAAGCTCCTGGATGCTGCGCCTGGTCTTCCCTCACAACAGCCCGTCTCGGCGGACGATACGCTGGAGAACGCCCTCGGTTCGATAGACGGCCTCAACAAGAAGGCGCGCGCTGCGCTCGCCGCCGAGCATGGCGACTGGCAGACCTTCCGTTCCGAGGTCCAGTCAGCGGCCAAGGGCAGGCCCGGCGAGTATCTGGTCGTCCTTGCGGCCATCAACGGCTTTGGCTCCGTTGCGGCAGAGGCGCTGGTCGACTTTTTTGCCGAGCCCCATAATCGTGATGTTGTCGAGGCCCTGCTGCGCGAGGTGACGATCGAGGACTACAAGGTCGCCGACACGTCGGGATCGCCCGTGGCCGGCAAGACGGTGGTGTTCACCGGCACGCTGGAGAAGATGACGCGCGACGAGGCCAAGCAGCAGGCGATTTCGCTCGGGGCGAAGGTGTCGGGTTCCGTGTCAGCGAAGACCGACATCGTGATCGCCGGTCCTGGCGCTGGCTCCAAGCTGGCCGACGCTCAGAAGCATGGGGTGAAGGTGCTCAGCGAGGATGAGTGGCTGGCGTTGATCGCAAGATAGCGATCAGCACCCCGGCGCTTTTGCGCTCTGGCCCGCATCCAGCGCGGCGTCCACAAGCGGCGTCCACAGCGCGTAGCCTTCCGGCGTCATGTGGAGGTTGTCCTCGACGAAGATGTCCTTTGGCGTGCCGTCCGTCTTCTGCATCGCTGGCACGACGTCGATATAGGCGAGATCGTCGCGCTGGTCGGCCAGCGCCCTGATCTTCGCGTTCAGCGCGGTCTGCTTCGCGAGCTGGTCGAACCTCAGCTTCGAGGGCTTGGCCGAGATGAACCAGACCGGCGTTGCGCCCAGCGCTTTTTCCTTGAGCCGCATGAAATGAACGAAATCGGCATAGGCCTCGTCAGGCGTGCGCCCGGCGTTGAGATCGTTCTCGCCCGCGTAGAACACGATCTCCTCCGGCTGGTAGGGCGCTACGACGCGGTCGAAGTAATGATCGACCTCCCAGATGGTCGAGCCGCCAAAGCCGCGATTGATCACGGTGCGGTCGGGGAAATCGTCCTTGAGGCTGCGCCAGAACCGGATGGACGAGGCACCGACGAAGAGGGTCGCGCATCTCGGCGGCATTGCCGTACGGTCCGCCTCCGCAAACGCAGCGATGGCCACGTCGAAAGCGGGCGCCTTGCCCGGCGGCGACTGCGCCAGGTCCGGCAGGGGGGCGTGTGTGGCGCAGGCGGACAGGAGCAGGGCAGTGAGGCCAGCAGCAAATCGCATCATGTCGCTCTTCCTGAAACGTCCGGACCTAACCCGTCATCAGGGATCGCGCGCTGGCGCTGCGCCGTCAACGCCCGGTCGGATCAGGTCGCGAGGCCGTGCACTTCGTCGTTGATCGCGGCTGTCAGCTTCCGCACCACCGCGTCGGCCCTGTCCAGTTCTTCTGTACGCGCGCCGCCCGAGGCGATGTTCGCGCGTGTGAGCATCGCGGCTGAAAGCGAGTCGGCCAGTGCATTGATCAGGTGCTCGCGGGACGCTTTCGCATCGCTTTCGAAAGCCAGCCGGCGGAGCCCGTCCTCTTCGGCGCGAAGTTTTCTCAGAGCTGCATCGTCTCGCTGGGCCGCGGCTTCGACCGCGATGCGGTCGTGGATCGCCTGCGCCAGCCTGTCTTCGGCTGTGAGCATGGGGACGGCGGCAGCAACAGCTTCCACGCGCGTTTTCTCTTGCGGCATCACCGCCAGTGCGGCCAGCAGAAGCAGGCCAAGTCCATAGACAAGTTTTGCAGCAAACGCGTTCATGCCAGTGCCCCTGCCGAGGGCGTCAAGCTCCCGACGACCCGTCGGATATATCCATTCGCGGATCGAAACAAACCCGAATGCCGGTACGCGGCAAAAAAACTTGGTCGGGGCGGCCTCTGTTCCGCGAGTCATGGCGGGCAGGCAGCAGGCTAGCGGGCCGGGTCGCGGCTGCCGCCCTTGAGGGCGAAGACCCGGTCGCAATACTTGCATTCGACATGGTCGTCCTCTGACATGTCGTACCAGACCTTGGGATGGCCGAGCGCGCCGCCCACGCCGTCGCAGGCAACCTTGCGGGTTGTAACGACCACGATTTCCGGATTGTCCGTTAAGCTGCGCTGGCCTGCCGGGACCGGCGAAGCGAGGGGCGATGTCTTTCCGGGGGGCGATGCCATTTCGTCCTCTCGATTGGGCGGGCTGATTTGCGGCCCGGCCGAATGCGCCCTACCTATGGGCCGCCCGGTGGCCCGTCAATGTGGCCATCCCGCCGCCAGAGGACTGCCTGCCTTGCCCGATTCGACGTCCGGTCTGCCCGCACTCGCCATCTCCGCAAAGGGGCTGACCAAGACCTATGCCGCCTCCAAGAAGATGCCCGCCAAGCAGGCGTTGAAAGGCGTCGATCTGGCGGTGCCGCGCGGGTCCATCTTTGGCCTCCTGGGGCCGAACGGGGCGGGCAAGTCGACCTTCATCAACATTCTCGCCGGCCTGGTGAACAAGACATCCGGGGCGGTGAGCGTCTGGGGTATCGACGCCGACCGGAACCCGCGCGAGGCGCGGGCGGCCCTCGGCGTGGTGCCGCAGGAAATCAACATGGACCCGTTCTTCACCCCGCGCGAAACGCTGGAGCTGATGGCCGGCTTCTACGGCGTCCCCGGCCCAGAACGGCGCACCGACGAAATCCTCGACGCGCTAGGACTTGGCGACAAGAAGCACGCCTATGTGCGCCAGCTTTCCGGCGGCATGAAACGCCGCCTGATGGTGGCAAAGGCCATGGTGCATTCGCCGCCGATCCTGATCCTCGACGAGCCCACTGCCGGCGTTGATGTCGAACTGCGCCGGTCGCTGTGGGAGTATGTGCGCAAGCTCAATGGCCAGGGCGTCACCATTGTGCTGACCACCCACTATCTCGAGGAAGCCCAGGAGATGTGCGACGAGATCGCCATCATCAATCATGGCCAGGTCATCGCCTGCGAGCCGACGCACAAGCTGCTGCGTCGCCTCAACCACAAGACGCTGGTGGTCCGCACGGAGCAGGGGCTGAACACCGTGCCCGAGGCGCTCGCCGACCTCTCGCCCACCATCCGCAAGGATGGCCAGCTGGCGATCACCTACAGGATTGGGGAACAGTCGATCGAAGGGCTCCTCACCCGCTTGCGTGATGCGAAGGTCGGGATCAGCGATCTTGCGACGGAGGAGCCCGACCTCGAAGACGTTTTCGTCTCGCTTACGAGCGCCTGACAGTCGCGGTGATACGCGCCGTTCCGGGCACCCCGGGTGAACGCACGCAGCGCCCTGGACCGTCACGCCGTACCAGCCGATCCCATGCCTGACGCGCCTCTCAAACGTGCTGTGCAGGGCGAATCGACACCCTGTTTTGGGTAATCAGCCCTAACCTTCACAGTGACAAATCGAGGCTTCCGTTAACCGCTGCAGTGCAAGAGAGACTCCAAATGGGGGCTCCGACATGTTCAACCTGCGCATTCGTTCTTTGCTGATCGTGCTTGGCGGCGTTGTATGTACGGTGTTTGCCGGATCGGTTGGGGTTCAGCAGTTTGCATCGTCGCAGATGGCGATCAACAGCGCGAATTACGGCCAGATCGTGCGCGCTAAGGATCTCGTGGCGGACGTGCTGCCCCCGCCAGCCTATCTCCTCGAATCCTACCTGGAGGCCACGCTGGCAAAGAACAGCCCGCAGTCGGTGGAGCGCCACAAGTAGAGGCTCGCCAAGCTCGAGGGGGAGTACAACACCCGTCACGCCTTCTGGTCGGACAAGTCGGCCTGGCCGGACGGCGCCAGCTCGGACGCGGAGCTATACAATCTCATCGCCGTCGAATCGCATGTCGAAGCGGAGAAGTTCTGGACCGCCGTTGAGCGCCGCCTGATGCCGGCGATCGAGGCCGGCGATATTGCGGCCGTGGAAGCCGCCTATGGCGAGGTCACGTCTGCCTATGCAGATCACCGCAAGCATGTCGATGCGATCGTGGCGGGGGCGGTGGCGCTGCAGGCCAGCCTTGAGGAGAAGGCCCGGTCGGACTCTGCCCAGTTTACCATCATCCAGTATGCGATGATCGCTTCAGCTCTGGCGATTACGATGGGAGGTTTCTACCTGCTTTTCGTCCGCGTGATCCGTCCCGTCGCAGGCGTCACCAGGGTCATGGAGCAGCTTTCACGCGGCAATCTCAATGTCCGGGTTGATGGCGCCGATCGCAGGGACGAAATCGGCGAGATGATCCGCGTCCTTGATGTCTTCCGCCAGAATCTTGTCGACATGGAAGCGCTCCGCGCGAGGCAGGTCGAGGATGCGGCGCGGGCCGAGAACATGCGTCGGGAGTCGCTGCAAACCATGGCTGCGACCGTTGAATCGGAAGCCGGCTCGGCGGTGAGCCATGTTGGCGCACAGGCCGGTCGCATGACGGAACTGGCAGCGGCGATGGCCGCCTCTGTCGGCAATGTGACCGAGCAGTGCCAGGGGGTGGCGGCCGCAGCCGAACAGGCCATGATGAGCGCCACAAGCGTCACGGCCGCGACTGAACAGTTTTCCGCATCGATCCGTGAAGTCTCCGAACAGCTGGGCCGCGCCCGCTCGGTGACATCGGCTACGGTCGAGACCAGCGAGCGCACGCGCGTCGCCGTGAGCAACCTTGCCGAGGCCATCGGCAAGATTGGCGATGTGGCCAACATCATCTCGGAGATCGCCGATCAGACCAATCTTCTTGCGCTCAATGCGACGATCGAGGCGGCGCGCGCGGGCGAGGCTGGACGCGGCTTCGCGGTCGTGGCTGCGGAAGTCAAATCACTGTCGAGCCAGACTGCCAGGTCGACCGAGGAGATCCGCAGGCACGTGGCCGGGATCCAGGATGTCATGCGCGAGACCACGACTGTGGTCTCGGAGATCGGGCGTCAGATTGCATCTGTCGATGAAGGGTCGACCGTCATTGCCGCTGCGATGGAAGAGCAGAGCGCGACAATTCTGGAGATCGCGCGGCACGTTTCGGAAACCGCCAAGGCGGCCGAGTATGTCTCGGATTCAGTCGCGGTGGTCCTCGCCGAAGCGGCGCGGACGGGCGAAGGCGCGCGCTCGCTGAGTTCGACGGTCAGCGATGTGGACGAGTCTATTGATCGCCTGCGCGCTGCAATCGTGCGGGTCGTCCGGACGTCCACCTCGGACGTCAATCGCCGCGGCGACGAGCGGTTCAATGTCGGGGTCACGGGTGAGCTCGTCGATAGCCGGCAGAAGGTCACCATCGAGAATCTCTCTCGTGGCGGCGCACTGCTTGGTGAAGGCGCTGACCTGCGTAGCGGTGCGACGGGACGTCTCAAGGTTGCCGACCAGCAAGTGCCGTTCCGCGTTCTGGGACAGGACAGCCTCGGCACGCACCTGCAGTTCGAGGGTAACCGGCCGGCCGACTTCGACCAGACGCTGGCGCGCCTCAGCGGGGGCGGTCCGGGACGCAAGGCTGGATAGGCCGACGCGAATGCGCTTAGCTGTGGCGCATGAGCGAGGGCTGGCACATCGCGCAGATCAACGTCGCGCGTTTTCGGGTGGCGCGCGGATCGCCTGCAAACGCCGCGTTCGAGGCGGCGCTGGATGAGGTGAATGCGCTCGCCGAAGCAGCGCCGGGTTTCGCCTGGCGAATGATCGGTGAAGGCGAGAATGCCGACGGGTCCGTGTTCGGCGATGACCGGTTGA
>Ga0315902_10005407_pt1 | contig 18040 bp, 15 predicted proteins | sample LakEriMetagenome_9_FD_203523 | JGI IMG/M metagenome (GOLD analysis project Ga0315902, IMG submission 203523) | Freshwater fungal communities from buoy surface, Lake Erie, Ohio, United States - Buoy 12 MA117 | ecosystem: Environmental > Aquatic > Freshwater > Lake > Lake biofilm | place: USA... | reverse complement strand
ACTAAAGTCATTTACACACAATGACACCATCTTTGTGCTGGATGACATTCGCTGGAGCGACTCAATGTTGGATGCGTGGAATAGGATCATTTCATCTTCAGACTTTCACGTTACTATCGACCTCTTCCGGATGGGAATAGTTATTCCCAGGAAGCAGCAACGAAAGGAACACTTTACACTTAAACTTTAGAAGGTAACCGTCAGCAGATCAAATACCGCAGGTTGTGTTGCGGCAGACTGAGAATAAGAAACAGCTGACTCACCGAGATAAATCCCATCAGGATGCGTTGAAACTTCCCCCGGAGCAGTTCTCCAGGAATATGTCACTCCTGCAGTTGGCTCATCCAATGAAATTATACCTTCCGATGAATTCATCGCGACTATTTGATCAACCGAAACCTCGTCAGATTCTACCACGAAATCTTCAACAACCTCGCTTTCCACGGATGGTGCAGAATAATCTTTATCGGTATGTTCGGTCGTTAGTTCCTTATCCGTTTGTATCGATTCTTTTTGCTCTTCTACCTGCGCTACTTGCTGTTTTTTCTCTACAATTTCGCTATTGAACAGGAAGGGATACACTATGATCAATAACAAAGTGACCGCAGCCAATTGCAATAATGGTCTATGAGTCAGTGGCTTATCCTTCGGGTAAAGCGCCAACATAATCGAATTGTACCACAACATTGGAGCTTGCTTAGCATGTCTCTGTTCGAACAAGGCATCCAGGGAACTTTTAACCTCAGGTCTAGGTGCGAACTGTCTGACCATCCGGATCTGATCAACACCTTGAATGACACTCTTCAGATGTTCGAATTCCTCTTCTCCTGAACACCATTCACGCAATGCAACGCGCTCTGATGGCGACAGTTCAGTATAATCCTTTTCCAGTAACAACTTAACTAATTCTTTTTCCATCTATCGATTTTCTATAGGATTAAAATCTTTTAAACTTTCTGCGAGGTATTTGGTAGCATAGAACAACCGGGATTTCACCGTTCCTTCGTTAAGATCCAGAACCTCTGCAATCTCCTTGATCGACAAACCTTCCATGTGTCGCAAGGTGAATGCTTCCTGATGCTTTTCATCAAGGTCAGCAAGACTTTTTACGAACGCGTCTTGGAAAAAACTGTCCTGCACCTCATTCATTACATTCACATTCGTATCGTAAAGCGTGTAGTGATTATCAAGACCGTTCGACATTCCTTTGCGTACTTCCGCTTTTTTGTATTCGTTCTTGCACATGTTGTTCGCTACTGAATACACCCATGTTTTGAAGTTGCGTGAGGTATCAAACAATTCAGGTTTGTTGACAATTTTCGCGAAGAGGTCATGAACACAATCCTCTGATTTTTCGCGGTCACGCCACAACATGCGCATGAAATATCCCAGGAGTGGTTTGGCATATCGTTCATACAGTTCATCGAACGCGCGCTTATCGCCATTCGAAAGGGCAACCATAAGATCTTCGTCAGACATTGAATTGTATGAAGGTTTGAATAAACGCATCAATAGCTTTTCTTCAATTTTTGGACCTGTTCATATTTATTGCATTGGGCTGCGATCTTATCAATGGATCGATCAATATCGTTCAGCTTTTCCGATTCGTTCTTTTGTTCGTATACTTTTCTCAAAACCAATAGCATTGGCAGATAATTTGCTGAAAGCTGCTTACTCTTTTCGTTCGTCGCATTGTCAGAGACGGTCTTCACTAGATCCTTATACCACAACTCTTCGTTTCTTTTAAAGTTACTGAAAGACAGATCAGTATGGTATTCAAAATTCAATCCGACTGTAAACAGATTTTGCTGGATGCCAACGAGGTATTCTTTCGGTGTTGTCATCGAGACACAGATGTTCATAGAACTGTTCTTGATACAGAATTGCTGAAGAAACTGAACATCTACTATTCTTGAATCAGGAATGGAATATCCGTTCGATTTCAGGTTTTCACGGTACTTGTCGCTCTGAAGCAGATCCAATGAAATAATTCTTACATCAGGTCTGATCTTTTTACTAATCTGAATAAATGCCGTTCCGTATGTATCATCTGTACCGTGAGTAATCAATGTTCCTCCAGGACGAACACTTCTTAGAATATCCTCTGAATAGTCAATGGCTTCTTTGCTTAATCGGGATGATGTTGACAGTTTCTCCAAATAGAGGTTCGCATTCTTTGTATCATTCATTATCAGGTAATACGCCACCATCAGAAGGTGAACATCCGAATTATTTGGTTTTAATCCTTCTGCTTTCTTTAGGTGGTCGATCAACGCGATATTATAATTACCCGCTAGGTATTTATAGTAATGGTATTCGAAAGATTCTGGTGCGGATTCTTCCAAAGCATCAACCACAACATTCATTTGCTGCTGCTGAGCGTATGTCGGAGTGCGTTGAGTCCGCTGAGTGGAAGACTGTACTTTTGTACCATTGAATGAACCTGACATAGATGAGATAGATCGCGTACTTTCTGATACCGTTAAAGACTCCTCATTTGAAGGCAATTCGCTTTTGGTCTTCACATCCTTTTTTGTAGCCTTCGTTTTCTTTTCAGTGGGTTGAGGAACTTGTATGATCTGAATGTCGTTGAGAATTGTGCTATCCGTATAAGCTTCACCTGTAGAAATTGTATTATTTATGGATTGAGAGTTGTTCTTTTCCAATTCATTGGTATTCTGCCCTAGCAAACTGCCTGCACAAAAGAAAAACAAGAGAATGAGAATATGCCGCATTGAAAAAAATTTTAATCCTCGTACAACTCAAATGTACAACGGTTCAAAATGAAAACGACTTTTTTTCGGTTAAATTATGTGCGCATCAGTTCAGTTGATCTGCAGCGAAAAGGAACTTGTTTGGAGAAACTAAGTTAGTCTTGACCGCATACATCACAATCCCAGCAGTATTCTTTACACCTAATTTTGCCATGATATTCTTTCTATGAGTATTGATTGTATGGTTACTGAGGAAAAGTTGCTCGGCGATCTGAGCATTGGTAAGACCCTCGGCGATGAGTGTAATAATTTCATTTTCACGTTCTGAAAGAACCACAGGCTCACAAGAAAATGATTCAAAATCAATATCATCGACATTAATAGACGCACGTTGTATCGTTTCAAGTATCTGGCCGCAAAAGAATTTGTTACCTCTCCAGGTCTCTTCAACTGCGTTGATGATCTCTCCCAAATCACAATCCTTTTTCACATAGCTTTTGACACCGGATCGCAATGCATCCACTAACGTTTGTGCGGATTGTTCTGGCGTTATGGCCAAAAATTTAACCTCCTTGTGATGGGAGAGAATGCGCGGAATAATATCGATATCAAAACCTGGTGAGGTATAATCGATCAATATTACTGAAGCACCGAAATTTTTGACCTGTTCCAGTAATTCTTCCTTGTCTTTAGCTTCACCGACAATATGAAATCCTCCGTGAGAATTAAGGATGGTTCGAACCCCTACACGAACAAGATCATTGCTATCTGCTAAAATGACATGCATCTTATTTAGAATTATTTTAAACAAAGGTAATAAGTATAGGCCAAAGACTGTACGAAATTCAATCGAAACTTTATCAACACAAGCTGTTTAATTCATTTCCAAAAAAGTCAGAAGGATTCTTTGAAAAATCAGATCGAAAAAGCCCCGAAAATTTCGGGGCTTCAACTGATCTAATAAATTATCGTGTGAACAACATTTCGCGGAATTTAGGCAATGGCCAAACTTCATCATCTACGAATAACTCAAGTTTGTCTGCATGGTAGCGAATATCATCAAAATGGATTCGAACCTTGTCACAATATGCGAAGGCCTTTTCTTCGGCATGTTCTATCTTGTTCGCTGCTTTTCGAGCCATTAACATAGTATCAGCCGAAGTCTTCATATGGTTTAGATGAATAGAAATTCGCTGAATCATTTCGATTTGAGATTTTGCAGCTTCCTTACCTGCCTTGTCTCCCAACACATCGATCAAACCCTGAACATTCTTGATCAATTTGTTCTGATATTCAACAACAGCCGGAATGATCATTGACTGAACGACATCACCCATTATGCGGGCCTCAATCTGGATCTTCAAGATGTATAATTCGAATTCGATCTCTTTTCTTGCCTCCAATTCGCGTGGTGCAAGAACGCCCATCTCATCGAATAATTTAACTACCTTCTTCTCCCCCCATACCTGAAGCGCACGTGGTGTATCTCTCAAATTACTCAATCCTCTCTTTTCAGCGTCTTTTCTCCACTCTTCTCCATAACCATTCCCTTCAAAACGGATCTTTTTGGACTCCTTGATCAACTTCTGAAGTTCCTTCAGGATAGCTTCATCCTTGCTTTCTCCTTTATCGATGCGTGCATCAACAGACTTCTTGAAATCTGTCAGCTGCTTCGCCATGATGGTGTTCAACACGATCATTGCAGAAGCACAGTTCGCTGATGATCCAACAGCGCGGAACTCAAACTTATTTCCTGTAAATGCGAACGGAGATGTTCTGTTACGATCTGTGTTATCCAACAAGATCTGAGGGATCTTACCAATATTCAGTTTCAACTCGGTCTTATCTTCCGGTGTCATTTTTCCGGCCTTTACGTTTTTCTCGATATCATCCAATAAACCTGATAACTGAGATCCAATAAATGTAGAGATGATCGCAGGAGGGGCTTCGTTCGCCCCAAGACGGTGGTCGTTTCCTGCTGATGCGATACATGCTCTTAAAATATCCGCATGATCATGGATCGCTTTGATCGTGTTCACAAAGAATGTAAGAAACTGAAGATTTGACTTCGGATTCTTACCCGGAGCAAGAAGGTTAACGCCTGTGTTTGTGCTCAATGACCAGTTGTTATGCTTACCTGAACCATTCACACCTGCAAACGGTTTTTCATGGAACAATACGCGGAAGTCGTGCTTTCGCGCAATCTTTTCCATCAGATCCATGAGCAACAAGTTATGATCGTTTGCCAAATTACACTCTTCAAAAATAGGAGCGCATTCGAACTGGTTTGGAGCCACCTCGTTGTGTCTTGTTGTAACCGGAATACCCAATTTCAAGGCTTCTGTTTCGAACTCACGCATGAAAGCAGTTACGCGCTCCGGAATAGAGCCAAAGTAATGATCTTCCAACTGCTGACCTTTTGCAGCAGCGTGACCAAACAACGCACGACCAGTCATCATAAGGTCAGGACGCGCATTGAAAAGTGCCTGATCGATCAAGAAATATTCCTGCTCCCAACCGAGTGTTGCGTTTACCTTTGTTACATTCTTATCAAAATACTGACACACCTCTATCGCAGCTTGATCAACAGCATTCAATGCTTTCAATAGTGGCATTTTATAATCCAAAGATTCTCCCGTGTAGGAAATAAAGATCGTTGGGATACATAAGGTCTTACCGATCACGAAAGCAGGAGAAGACGGGTCCCATGCTGTATACCCTCTTGCCTCAAAGGTATTTCGTATACCTCCGTTCGGGAACGAAGATGCATCCGGTTCTTGTTGAACCAACAACTCACCGTTGAATGATTCAATGGCCTTACCTGGACCAACCGGTTTAAAGAAGGCATCGTGCTTCTCAGCTGTTGAACCTGTCAAAGGCTGAAACCAGTGTGTATAATGTGTTGCACCTTTCGTAAGTGCCCAATCCTTCATTGCTGAAGCAACCTGATCTGCCATTTTACGATCCAGACGCGCACCGGTCTGAATGGATTCCATCATTGACTTGAATGCTTCAGACGGAAGGTATTCTCTCATCACTTCTGTGTGAAAAACACTCTGCCCGAACAATTCGGAAATCTTTCCATTGTAATCGATGTGTTTCGGTTCTCTCTTCAACACATCCTGGTACGCTTGCTGTCTTTTGGTTGCCATACTGAAAAAATTATTTTTTTTTGCAAATGTAGTCCATTTCCAAGGGGGTAACGTGATATTTTTATACTTTTTTGTTAACATCCCCCTGTTTTTTTTCCGTTCCCTCTTTAATTTTTTAATAATTTAGAAACAGACATGCACTCTTATTTTACGATTTTACTATGTTTACCAAACAAGACTCTTTAATCGCAACCAGAATTATGCGAAGCCTTTTATTCTTTACAACGCTCATTCCAATCCGATTGATCGCGCAGCAAGACACGATACTCATTATATACCCTACGGAACCACAAACAAATGACACCATTTTTATAAATGGCTCAATGGACGGTCATATTTTATTCGGAACAATGGCCCTACCACTTACATCCTCCCAAACGGCTTTGTGGAGCTATTCCGGCTTGTGGTTAACATCAGTTAAAGGATCGGATTGCAATGGACACGACGAGGATAAAATGGGGATCGATAAAATAGAATCTATCTGGATCAGCGATTCTTCCTGGATCTTTTCAACTCAGATCACATCGAACTGTTGTCACAAATTCCTGGGCGACGCTTCCTTGGAAAGCGATTCCATCATCAATCTTTCCTACATCGGTTATGGTGGAAATTGTGCATGCTATTGCTGTTTCGGTTTAACCTATACCTTTAAAAAAGATAATGAAGAATGGTTCACTGATTACAAATGGGTCATGATCAACAATGACCGGAGAACCCTGATCAGGATACCTGAAGGTCGAAAATAAGTTCTGAACAATTCTCAGGATCAAAATAACTATTGGCGATCTCGAGCAATTCTTCTGCTGTCAATTTATCGATCCCGGCATAGATCTCCTGGATCGTATCGATCTGATTGAACAAAAGCAAACTTTTCCCCAATCCCAGCATCAAACCTGAGTTACTATCCAATCCGAGCGCCATGTGTCCTTTAAGTTGTTCCTTGGCCTGATTCAACTGTAACACCCCTAATTTTTTGGTACAAATCAACCTTAGTTCTTTATGGATCAGCGCAATGGAACGGTCAATGTATTTCGCATCCGTTCCAAGGTATATACTCCAGAAACCTGTATCGACATATGGTGTATAATTCGCTTCTATATTATAAGAATATCCATATTTCTCACGTATCGATAAGGTCAACCGTGAATTAAGAGCTGGTCCACCGAGAATGTTTGTTAGAAGAGTCATTCCTCTCCTTGCTTCATCCTTGTAATTCGGGGCAATACCACCCACAACCGCATGTACCTGATAATTGGCTTCTTTCGAGCGAACATGAAAAACCTTGTGCGGCTTGAATCCCTTGATCAATCCTTTGTGCTGACCTATCGGACAATGCTTAAAATCTTCTTCCAAGATCTTTTCCAGTTTCTTTCTTGAGATATCACCAACAAACGAGATAACCATATTATCCGCCGTAAAGAAGCGCTTCATGTAATCCAATAGATTATCGCGTGTGAATCCCTGAATACGTTCCTTGGTACCGAGAATATTATTCCCCAGTGCGTGACCTTTGAACAAATGCGCTTCAAAATCATCAAAAATTTTATCTCCGGGACTATCAAGATAAGAATTGATCTCATCAATAATGATATCCTTCTCTTTGTGGATTTCCCTTAACGGGAAATTGGAATTTAAGGTAATGTCTGCGAGCAGATCTGACGCTCTGCGAATGTGTTCCTTGGTAAATGAAGCATAAACACAGATCTCTTCTTTTGCTGTATAAGCGTTCAATTCTCCTCCTACAGAATCAAGTCTCGAAAGAATGTGAAAGGCTTTTCGTTTGGATGTGCCTTTAAATATGCAATGTTCCAGGAAGTGAGCCAAACCATCCTCCTCTTCTTTTTCGAAACGCGATCCTCCGAGAACGGTCACCCCAAGGTGGGCAACCTGAGCAGGGGCATGCAAGTATACAACACGAATGCCATTGGAAAGGGTAAAAAGTACCGGTTGGATCTCGTACATCTATATTATGGATTCTTTCTGTAAATTTCCCAACCATCGTTCACCAATTGGTAAACGATCCTGTCGTGTAAACGCGACCTTCTCCCCTGCCAAAACTCTACTTTGATCGGTTTAACCAAATAACCACCCCAATGCGGCGGGCGCGGCACATCATCCGGATAGAGTTCAGCATAATGATGTACACGATCTTCCAGTTCCTGACGAGAACCCAAGCGTTCACTCTGACGTGAAGCCCAAGCACCGATCTTACTACCCCTTGGTCTTGAAGCAAAATAAGCATCACTCATCTCTTCCGATACCTTTTCAACATAACCTGAAATACTGATCTGACGCTCTAGTTCTGGCCAGAAGATCAAGACGTTCACTTTTGGATTTCGCTCGATCGCTCTTCCTTTGTCGCTGTGATAATTCGTGTAAAACACGATCCCTTCTGCGAGGAGTTCCCGTATATAAACGATTCGTGAATGCGGAAATCCGTCATCATCAATGGTAGAAACTGTGATCGCATTCGGCTCATGTACCGATCGCTCGACTGCATCTCTCAACCATTCCGCGATGGTTTGAAAAGGTTCTGTACCGAGGTGATCCTCCAGCTTTCCCTGATCGAACTGATGGTGATCATTCCTTAACAGATCCAGAAAATCGTTCATTATTCTTCGTCAGTGTATTCGTCTTCCAATTCACTGTCTTCATCCTCGAAGACCTCTTCATCATCCGTGTCCGAACCCGGAGCAGAGAAAACCTTCCCTTTCGGAGCAGGCGCCTCTTCTACTTCAAAATTGGTGGCCAATGGTTTTCTTTCGATTTCACGATCAAGATTTTCCGCATAAGGAAAGATCTCTACAATCGGAGAAACAATAATGGAAGGGATTTGAAAATCAACCAACAATGTAGACAAGCTTTCCTTGATACGCTCGTAAGCATCTTTAACTGAGTGAGCCGAAACCAAAAAGTTCTGTGAAACCTTTTTCTTTTTTTCTTCTTCGCCGGCTTCACTTTCGTATGCTATTTTCACCTTGTACCACACATCGGCATCATCATAAGCGAAAATATCATGAATCTCAGTTCGAGCAATGCCAACCACATTAAATTCCCCGCGGATGATACTTCCTAATTCCTCGTAGATCCTTGCTTCTGCATCTGTAAATGTCATCGCCGCAAGAAGATATGGCTCAGAAACGCGCTTAAACGTTCCGTTATCCAATTGTTTAGTGTATTTTACCTTTACTGTAAACCAGTTATTCATGTTGTTGTTTGTAAAATGTGGAGAACAAATCTACGAAATATCAATTGACTATTTACAACTGAAAATTGACAATAACTCAGGTTTGAAACTTTCTTCCGTCCTTGAAAACAATGAACGTGCGATTGAAAAGTTTCACTAATACCAGATTACCAAAGATCTCATATTCAGCATCAGGCTGATTAGTTATCTCATGGATCTTTCCATCTATCAGAGCACTGACACCACCCATGATATTCCTGAAGACAAAAACATTGTTCTTTACCAGGTAATCTTTTGGCGTAAAGTTGGAGGTCTGGATCTTGGTATTGTTCTGATAGGCATAGGTAAAGGTGTTTTCTCCCCAAACAACAAGATCATCCGTAACATTCCAGAAGGTTGCACTGAAATTGGACAGCTCGATCTTCTCACCTTTCTTATAAATTTGAAGATCACCGTTCAGATCCTCGTAGACAATAAATCCTCTTCCAGCTTTGTATTTCTTCACATAGAATTGCTCCACATCAAGGAATTGTCCATTTTCGAATACCGCAAAAGTTCGGGTTGTCGGATCATTGAAACATAGAATATCACAACCAGCCTGAAATTCAATATTATTATTCCAAACGCCAAGATCGTAAATCTCTCCTCTCCAAAAGACCTTATAGAAATTTCCATTATCCTTGAAAGCAACAATATTATCACCTGTTCCTTCCGGCATAAAAAGATCACCTGTTGTTGTCGAGAGTATGTAGGTTTGTTTATTCCAGTATACATTGACGGTATTGAATCGGGTATCTTCATAAACGATTATACTATCCTTGACTAAATAATTCCGTGAAAAATAGGTCAGAGTTTGTAGCTTTCCTTCATCCCACATATTCAAAGTGGGACCGATATTGTACGCCATCAAATGATCTGAAACCTGGTACTGGACATTCATGTTTGAAATATCCTTACGTTCTTTCCCATCATATACACGTAAATTACCCCTGGTGTCAATATAGGCCACAAGATCATCGCCAGCCTTGTATTCCTTGATTGGCTGGAATTCAAGCTGTCTAAAATTATCATTCTCGAAAGATCTGAAATAATTGTTAAAGTCGACAAATGGAACCACCCGCTGGGCCATGACAACCTGGCAACAAAACAAAACAATTGGAAAGATCAGTTTTTTCATTGATTTAAAATTAAGCAATATTCAAGCCAAAAGCATCGTTCAACAGATCAACAGAATTAACTTTGACGTTATTATTTTACCATTGGACTCAAAAAACTTCCGACTGTCAAGTTAAATAACAGAAATCAAAAAAACTGATTTTCTTTGTAATCTGAAAAACTACATGAATTAATGAAGAAAATTGTCATTTCCGGGTTATTGGCACTATTTGCCTTTTCAATCCATGCTCAAGAGAAGATCAAGTACGTTGAGTACGATCTTCCAAACGGGATTCACGTGATCCTTCACGAAGAACATACTACGCCGATCGTGGCCGTTTCAATCCTTTACCATGTGGGTTCTAAGAACGAAACTCCAGAAAGAACTGGTTTCGCCCACTTTTTCGAGCATTTATTGTTTGAGGGATCCGCAAACATTGGTCGCGGAGAATACAGTGAACTTGTGGAAAAGAATGGTGGAACGTTGAACGCTAATACTTCTCAAGACAGAACCTATTATTACGAAATCCTTCCCTCCAATCAATTGGAGTTAGGACTTTGGCTGGAAAGTGAGCGTTTATTGCACGCCAAAGTTGACAATACAGGTATTGAAACCCAGCGCAGCGTTGTAAAAGAGGAAAAACGTCAGCGAGTTGACAATCAACCTTATGCTTCTTTCATTACAGAAATGTTTAAACGCATGTTTACCGTTCACCCATACAATTGGGTTCCGATCGGAAGTATGGAGCATCTTGATGCTGCTCAAGAAGAGGACTATGTGAATTTTTACAAAACATTCTACGTTCCGAGTAACGCTACATTGTCGATCGCTGGAGATCTGAATGTTGAGCAAACGAAGAAGTGGATCGATAAGTATTTTGCTTCAATTCCGAAAGGACAAGCGATCAACCTCTTAAGAGATTTTGAAAATTTGAACGATGCTGATTTCGAGAAGCGATACGGCATCACAAAATCGAAATTCGATGCCAAGGACTTTATGAACTCGAAGAATCCTGATGCGAAAAAAGTGATTGCAAGCTACTCTGCAAAACCGATCGATATCCCTCGCCCTTTAAAAGATGCGGAGAAACTTAACGGAGTAATCAAAGACATTGTTTACGACAACATCCAGCTTCCAGCTATCTTTATGGGATACAAATTCCCGAAACAGACAGATTCTGATGCATATGCACTGGAAATGATGAACGAAGTACTTTCAGGTGGAAGCAGTTCCCGCATAAACAAAACGATCGTTGAAAAGAAAGAGATGGCTACATTTGCTTTCTCCTTCAATTATGGATTGGAAGATGCAGGAGTTGGTATCTTCGCTGCAATCGCAGCAAATGGAATCAATCTTGATTCGATCCAGTTAGAGTTCGACGCTCAGATCGACCTCATGAAAACTGCACTGATCTCTCAGGAAGAGTTCGATAAAGTGCGCAACCAGTTCGAGAATAACTTTGTGTCATCAAACTCTTCGATCGCGGGTGTTGCTGAAAACCTTGCGGATAATCACGTTTATTACGGAAATGCTAACCGTGTTAACAACCAGCTTGAGAATTACATGAAGGTTACACGTGAAGATATTCAGCGTGTTGCTCAGAAGTACCTGACGCAGGATGCACGAGTGATACTTCATTATTTACCTAAAGAGAATTAAAATTGACCACTATGAAGAAGTATATCATTTTAACCGGACTTTTATTGCCTGCAGTACTTTTCGGTCAATTAGACCGATCTGTAAAACCTGTACCTGCAAAAGCACCTTCAATTAACATTAAAGACTCTGAAGTCTTTAATACCGCGAATGGAATCACCGTGATCCTTTCGGAGAACCATAAATTACCGCGTGTTTCATTTGATTTCGTGATGGGGTCAGATCCTCGTGTTGAAGGTTCCAAGGCAGGACTTTCTGACATGGCAGCATCTCTTATATTGTCAGGCACAACAAACCGGTCGAAAGATCAGTTGGATGCCGAAAAGGACTATATTGGTGCCTCTCTGGACGCAAGTGAATCATCGATTACATTATCCTGCTTAACCAAGCATATGGATAAAGGACTAACCCTCATGCAGGACGTGATCATGAATGCTAACTTCCCGCAGTCAGAGTTCGATCGCATAAAAAAACAGAACGAATCAGGTTTGATGGCCGCGAAATCAGACCCTGGAACAATGGCTGACAATGCAGAGAAGAGAATTAACTTCCCGAATCACCCTTACGGAGATGTGATGACGGAGGCGACGCTAAACAACATTACAAGAGAAGATGTCGTGAATTATTTCAAATCGACATTCACTCCGAAAGGTAGCTATCTAGTGATCGTCGGTGATATCACGAAAGAACAAGCAACCAAAATTGTTGATCAGTATTTCTCAAAGTGGAACGGACCTGAACAGTTCAAGGCCGAAACAGGAGACGGGCAGTTCAATAAAGGCAATCGCGTGATCTTTGTAAAGAAGCCCGGTGCTGTACAATCAGTTATTCAGGTTTCATTCCCAGTAAAAATGAGGACTGGTGATAATAATCAATTACCATTGTCGGTATTGAACGGTATACTTGGTGGTGGTGGTTTCGGAACTCGTTTAATGCAAAATCTGCGGGAGGACAAGGCCTACACCTACGGCTGTTATTCCAGTCTAAACATTACTGAAGATGGTTCATGGCTCACAATTGGCGGTAACTTCCGAAATGAAATCACAGATTCAGCGATCACACAGATATTATTTGAATTGGATAAGATAACGAATGGATATGTTTCAGATGAAGAATTGAACCTTACAAAATCTTCAATGGCGGGCGGATTTGCGCGCTCGTTAGAACGTCCTCAGACGATCGCTCGTTTTGCGTTGAACATCATCAAGAACAATCTGAACAAGGATTACTATCAAACGTACCTTAAGCGTCTCGAAGCGGTGAACAAGGAGGATATCCTAACAATGGCTCAAACATATTTCACTGCCAAGAATTGTAATATCGTGGTGGTTGGTAATGAAGAGATCTTGGATCGATTGAAACAATTCGATACTGATGGCAAAATAGAATTGCTGGATGCATTCGGAAATGAAGTAAAGGAGATGAAGAAAGCTGACATCTCGAAAGATGAATTGATCAATAAATACATCTATGCCGTTACGAAAACTACTTCTATGAAGGCTGCAATAAAGAAGATGAAGAAGATCAAATCGGTTGAAAAGAAAATGGACCTTACTTTGGCACAGATTCCGTTCCCTTTAAAGAATACAGAAGTATGGATCGCACCGAACATCGAAGGACAAAAGCTTGAAGGACAAGGAATGGTATTCCAAAAGTCATATTTCGATGGAACAAACGGAGCTTCTACATCCATGCAAACGGGTAAAAAAGATATGACTGCTCAAGAGATTGATGCAAAAAAGAAGTCATTTGGACTTTTTCCTGAAATGAATTACTCAATTTCCGGAATAACGTATGAGATCATAGGAATTGAAGTAATCAATAATACAGATGCATACGTTTTGAAACTCAACGATGGAGAAACAGAGTCATTTGATTATTACGATGCTAAGACTTTCATGAAGATCAAATCAGTATCCATCCGTAAGGAAGGTGATGAAACCGTTGAGACTTCAGCTACGTATTCAGATTACAAAGAGATTAGCGGATTGTTGTTTCCACATGACATCAATATTTCTATGGGAGAGGCTGCATTTGCCGGAAAAGTAACTTCGATCACTGTTAACGGAAAAGTGGATATAAGCACGTACAAATAAGATCTCCATTCAGATAAATGAAAAGCGTTCTTTAACAGGAGCGCTTTTTTTGTAACCTACCTATTATCGAAACGTATTAAAGATAGGTGAGAATTTGGGTTACATACATATTAATTAGCTTTCTGTCCTTCGTCGCAGCTGCGCAGACGAACATAAGTTCTTACTATTTCGAAAACGATGAGAGCATTCCTACGCCCTATTCACAAAGTCAGTTAGAAATCCTTAAAGATTCTTTCCTAAAGGAGGAAATCTCGATACTGAAAATATATTCCTACACGGACTCAATCGGAACTGCCGATTACAATCTCGTACTCGCACAAAAACGCCTCGATTACGTCACAGATTTCCTGGGAGTCACAAATTCAAAAACAGTGCAACTTATACCTCAGGGATTTTACCGAATTCCTGATGTAAAAGATTACAAAAGCTGGCGTCGGGTAGATGTTTACTATGCTGCAAGAACAAACAATCAAGACGTTGAATCCAAGACGGCAGATTCGCTAAAACTCTTTAATATAAAGGAGGTATCAAAAGAGCGCTCACTCATAGAGGAACAGACTCCGACAGAATTGAGTAAACCATCGGTTCCAAAAGATTCAATGGATCGTTATACAAGCGAAAACATATCTTACATACTGAACATTGAATTTTTTGAAGGCACCGCTAAAATGGATTTAAAAAGTGAAGCGGAAATAAAGAAATTCGCCCTGTTCTTAAAAGAATATCCCAATCTTTCAATACTGATTAGAGGACATGTTTGTTGCGGAAATAATATGCGGATATCGAAGGCTCGCGCAAGAGCAGTTTATCATGAATTGATCAAACAAGGGATCGACCGAAAAAGGATGAAGTATTCGGGTATGTCGAACACAGAGCCATTGGTATCCCCTGAAAAAAGCAACGCAGACAGACAGCGTAACAGACGTGTTGATGTAAAATTCAAAGTGATAGAACTGTAACTATTCCATCCATTTTCGATTATTTCTTTATGCGTTACTTTTCAATTTTCCTTTACATAGTCACTTTCAATTCCTTTGCGCAAAAAATCATGGTTGAAAGCGTTTATTTTGACTTTAATTCGGATTTCCTAAAAACTCCCGAAAAACTCAAGATAGATAATCTATTGAGCACTGCAGCTGTCTCCATTGATGAAATCACCGCTTATTGCGATCCTATCGGTTCGGAAACATCCAACCTCGATCTTGCGCAACTTCGAAACAACGCCGTAATCGAATATTTAGATTCAAAAGGTTTTTCAGTAAAGCAGCAGATCAGTATTGGAGAAAATGGTTTGAAAGGAATCTCCATGAATCTATATCCACAATTCAGAAGGGTTGACATCCGGTATTCCATTCCTACAAGAAGCACGGAAGAAAAAGAAAATTCTTCCCCGGATCAATTTAAATCGATCTCACTTGATTCAGCCGTATTGTCCTCAAAACCAATCGTTCTGAAAATTCAATTCGCTCCGGGTCAGGATATACTGATAGACAACTCTTACAGCGAGATCATGAATCTTTTCACATTTCTTCGTGCTCATGAAGATATATCAGTATTCATACGCGGTCACGTCTGCTGCTCCCACGACCCTGCCCTTTCCACTGCGCGTGCATATGTTGTATATTCGATGCTTATTGATAGAGGAATTTCTCCCAAACGTCTGAAATATGAGGGATTCAGCAACACAATTCCTGCGATATCCCCAGAGACAAATGATAATGATCGCCAAGCGAACAGACGCGTTGATGTTATTTTTTCCAAAATGAAATAATCTTATTTATTCCTTCAAAAATTTCTAACCTTTTTTATCTTTTAAGTGAAGGCTGAGACAGGTAAAATCAGATAACAAACAGAATTGTGCACTCAAAATAGGATAACGAAGAAGTTCGGAGCGCCTTTTAACAGGATGCGGAATAACATTTAACCATCAATTCGATCATAATGCAAAAGATAATTATTCGAATTATCTCTTGTGTAACTATAGACTATACTTTTCCTTTTCACTTATGAAACGGAACTTTGAAAACTCCCGAATTTTAAATGAAAATGAAAGCTAGAGATTTGTTTTGTATTTTGGCTGAATTAAATCACTATCCAAATGCCCCTGAACAGATCTTCAATTTTCCTTGAAGTTATTGAGAACTTATCGAAAAGTATTCACATAAGTGAAGGAAATGATCTTGAAATGGCCAAGGAGATTCTTTACAGTGCTTCACATTTCTTAAAGATTCCAAGGGCTAATGCCTGGATTATGAGTGAGGATGAAAAAGAATTGAGCTGTTTAATTGCTTACGATAAAAATAAAGATGACTTCTATTCTGAAGGGATCCTAAATGCATCAGACCTACCGGTATATTTCAAGCATATTCGAAAAAACGACATCATCATCAGTTTTGAAGCCCGTGAAGAATCATTCAATAGTGAATTGCTTGACAACTATTTGATTCCTAATAACATCTACTCTATGATGGAAGTTCCTATTCTTCTGTCAGGAGAAATAAAAGGCATCTTGTGCTTTGAGAACACCAATGAAATAAGGAATTGGAACAATGATGAGCAACATTTCGCACTAGCGTTGACACAGCTGCTATCCTTAACGCTTGAGACCAAACAAAAGAACATTTATAGGGATGAACTGGAGAAACTGGTTAAGGAGAAATCCGTTCTGATAGCAGAGATAAATCATCGTGTTAAAAACAATTTGGCAGTAATCACCGCTCTCATCCGAGCAGAATCAAATCGAGTTAAAGATGAATATCATCGAGAACTATTCAAAAATATTCTATCAAAATCTTTTTCGCTTTCAACATTACAAAGCGCGATGTATCAGTCAAAGGACTATAATCAGGCAAATTTCAGCGAGTTTATCAGATTACTTCTTGGAAATATCAATGATACTTATGGCTACCGAAAAAATGTACAAATCACGCTGGATCTTGAAGAAGTGAACATTAATATATCTAAAGCAATCCCTTGTTCTCTTATCATAAATGAGATTCTTACGAATTGCTATAAATATGCCTTCACCGAAGGTAGGGAGAATAAACTCCTCCTTCAGTTAAAAGAACTTCAGGACAATACTTATTTTATCTGTATATCTGACAATGGTGCTGGCTTGCCTAAAAATTACGCTTCCCGAGGGACCGGATTTGATCTCATGGATGGTCTAATTGAGCAAATTGATGCAAATATCAACATCGAAACTAGTACAACCGGAACTACATTCACAATTACATTTAAATAAAAAAGCCCCCTTATGGAGGCTTTTTTATTTAAATCACATCCTAATTATTCTTTTACAATACGCTCTACAAACACCTTCTCATCTGTAGTCACTTTAACAAAGTAAACACCGGCAGTAGCCTTCAACGTGAAGTTAAATTTTGTGTCTTTAATGTTAGAACGCTTGTAGATTACTTTGCCTGCAGGGTCGGTTACCTCAAGTAAAACACGAGATTTAATATCAGGCATAATCACTGTTAGATCACCGTTAGTAGGATTCGGATAAACAGCTATTGAAATTCCATCATCCATTTCATCAAGACCAACCTGATAGACATTCAAGCAATCAGAAGTATCTGAACAATTATTTTGGGTGACCACAACGGCATAGTTTCCGTTTGATGTTGCAATATACGTTTGGGCTTGTGCACCCGGAATAGGTGTATTTCCATTGTCGCAATCTATCCACTGATATTGCGCACCTGTTGCATTGGCTGTTAATGTAGCCCCTGCGATACTTGCGGCAACATCAACATTATTAATAGTAAGATTCAGAGTGATCGTACTGTCACAATTATTGGTGCCAATCAGATTCTGGATATACGTACCGGAACTGTTATAGGTCTGACCGTTCAATACATATGAGAAACATGCTGTTTCTGTGATAAGCGACTCCAATGGCTGCATCACGGTCAAAATGGTTGTTACCGTTGAGTCACAACCAGTCAATACCGATGTAAAGACATCTGTATAAGTTCCGGAAACGTTGTAGATGTTAGCCCCAACAGTCACTGATCCACCTGAGCACACAATAGGAGATGAGGTCTGACTATAACCTTCACAGGAAATGTAAATGA
>Ga0315902_10005405_pt1 | contig 18041 bp, 13 predicted proteins | sample LakEriMetagenome_9_FD_203523 | JGI IMG/M metagenome (GOLD analysis project Ga0315902, IMG submission 203523) | Freshwater fungal communities from buoy surface, Lake Erie, Ohio, United States - Buoy 12 MA117 | ecosystem: Environmental > Aquatic > Freshwater > Lake > Lake biofilm | place: USA... | reverse complement strand
CCGGCTGATTGTCATTCCGTGTCACCCGCGCCAGCCGCGGGACGGCCGCGAAAACCGGGCCGGCAGCGGTGCCTTCGGCGGCGGGGGCGGCGCGGCTGCAGACTCGGCTGCCGCAATCTCGGCATCGAGTTCGGCGTCGTTCGGCAGGCCCTCGAGCTGGTCCAGAAACACCAGCGACTGCTGCGAGGGAATCTCGAAGCGCTTGCTGCATGACTTGCAGGTCACTTCATCGTCAAGCCGCAGCAGGTGATCGCGAAGCTTGGCCCAGCGTGCCCGGTCGGCGCCGTCGGCCTGCGGGGGCGGCTGCGGCTTCCGGATGCGCCGCACCCAGCGCACCGGATACTCGTGGCTGCGGCGGCACCGCGGGCAGGCAAACTGCCCCGGGCGCTGCTCGGGGCGTTCAGTGAAGAAGGCGCGCTCGTCGAGGGACACGCCCCGATGGTAGCAGGTCGCGCCCGTACAGGCGAACGGCCGCATGTCCCTGCGGGCATGCGGCCGTTCGTCGTCTGGAGCCCCCGGGACGGAAGCCGTCCGGGCGCGCTAGAAGTTCAGGCTGAAGCCCACGCGGATGATGCGGGGCGCCAGAATCTCGCTCGGATACAGGTAGGAGCTGCCCACCTGCACGTTGTGGGCCACCGTCGTGTCGGCATTGCTCACGTTGAAGATATCGACCTGCGGCGTCACGCTGCGACCACCCGGCAGGTCGAACCGGCGGGACAGGCGGATGTCGCCCATGATGACGCTGTCAAACGTCTCGTCGCCGCGCCGGCTCAGGACCACCGTCTGGGTCGACCGGCTCAGCGCCACGCCCTGCGAGGCCGCATACGCGCGCGAAATCGAGTAGGTCGTCACATACGGGTAGCCGTTGTTGGCAATGAGCGACCCGGCGAGGTTGATGCCTCCGGGCAGCAGGTAGCTGCCTGACAGGCGGAAGGCCACGGTCGAATCGTTGCCCACCCGGCCGTCCTCATAGAGGGTGACGTTCGGGTCGTTCAGGTCGGTGCCGTTCGGGGTGCCGCCGATGTTGTTGCCGATCGTCAGCCCCGCCTGCATCTGCCACACCTTCGAGAAGCGCTTGGTGGCCGTGAACTCGATCCCCTTGTAGGTGGTGTCGAGATACTCCTGGTTGCCACGGACCGTCTGGTTGGCCGACACGAGCGACGGGGCCACGTTGTACAGCGTGACGGTGGTCGGCTTGGGACTGGCAATCGTGCCGCCCGGGCCGTTGGGCAGCGCAATCTGATGCGCGGTGTACGCCGAGGCCGGCACCGCCGCGTTGCGGTTGCCAAACTGCTGCCGGTTGGTGCGATAGAAGAACATCGCGCCAGCACGCACCTGACCGGGCAGTTCGGTTTCGACGCCCGCCGTCAGTTCATCCGAGTAGGGCCACGCCACGCCGGGCGCATACGAGAAACCCACGCCGCCGCTGAAGGCCGTGCACTGCGCCACATTCACTTCCGATTCCTGGAACCGGCCGTCACGGTTCGGATCCGTCCACGGGCAGGTGCGGTTGCCGGTGGCCAGCGGGTTGACCGAGGTCACGCGATCGATGCCCGTCTGCAGGCCATAGCGGCTGGCGCTGGCCTTGAACGCCGTCCGGCCGTTGCCCGTCAGGTCATACGACGCCCCGAGGCGCCACACCGCAATGTCCTGTCTGATGACTTCCGAGCGCGACACAGAGCGCGCCGGTGCGAAGCGGCCCGCCGGGTTCGACTGCTCGGGCACGACACCCACGTAGCGGTCCCAGCGCCCGCCGAGGTTCAGCGTGAGGCGGCCAGCCGACCACGAGTCCTGCAGGAACACGCCGAGGACAGTGGCTTCGTTCTTGTTCGTGTTCGGGGTGTTGAACTGGCGCACCTGCGTCGGCACGCCGTTGTTGTATTCGACGTAATGATCGCCCTGCACAAGATACTGCGACTCGTACGACAGGCGCCCGAACTGCACGCCGCCCTTGAACAGGTGCTCGCCGCCCCAGCCGGTCTTGCCGATCGACACGATGTTGTCGAACTGCAGACGCGAGTTGGGCTGATGCTCCTCGCGGGTCGCAGCAAAGTTGGCCTCCGACCGCGCATTATCCACCAGGCGAATCGCATCCGCCGGGGTGCCGGGCTGGTAGAGGTAGTTGGTCTGGCCGTCCATGACGCTGAAGTTCGACTCGAACACGGCCCGCTTCAGGATGCCCGTGTACTTGGCCTGGGTCGTCTGCACCGGGTTGGTCTGCACCAGCGAGGCGATGTCGGGCACGATGTTCGGCGGTGTGTCGCGACGGTGGCCACGGATCTTGTCGTTCCAGAGGTAGGACACCTGGAACTTGTTGTTCGGCGAGATCTGCGCCACGAGCTTGCCCGAGTAGTTCTTGAGATCGTTATCGTCCAGGGCCTGCGACCCGTCGGGATTGCGCGCATTGACGAGCTTGTTCACCACCCACTTGCGGTAGGTGCCGTTCACCCACACGCGATCCTTCACCAGGCGGCCACCGCCCGACAGGTTGAAGTCGTAGGTCTTGATGGTCGGATTGCCGAGGAAGTTCGGATTGACCTTCTGGGTGCCGGCCCAGTTCTCGGCCTGCAGGTCGTTGTTGGCGAACGAGTACCGGGCGTTGCCGCGCCACTGGTTGCCGCCGGCCTTGGTCACCATGTTGATCGACACGCCGCCGGCCATCACTTCGGCCGGAATCGCCGAGGTCATGTAGTTGACCTCCTCGAACATGCCCTGGTCGTAGTACATCATCGTGGCGCCGCCGCCGCCACCCGGCCAGTTCACCGTGGCGCCGTCGATGTTGTAGCTGACGTCGTTGGTGTTCGAGCCGTGCGCCGACATGCTGCTCTGCTGCATCGACTGGGTGCCGCCCACGTCATACGTGGCCACCTGCACGCCGGGAATCAGCTTGGCCAGCGACCACGGGTCGCGCCCGGAAGGCACACCCTCGAGGATCTCCTGGCTCATGACCGTCTGCTGCACGTTCGACCGGACGTCGACGGCCGGCGAGGCGCCGGTGACCGTAATCGTCTCCTCGAGGCTGCCCACTTCCAGCCTGGGATTGATGGTCGCCACAAATGCCGCATTGATGCGGATGCCCGACTGGGCGACGGTCTTGAACCCCTGCAGTTCAAACGTCACGCTGTAGTCGCCCGGGGGCAGGCGATCGAATCGATAGGCACCTGAGGCATCCGTCGTGTAGGACTGGTTGCCCCCGATCAGGCGGTCGCTGGCGATGGTCACGACGACCCCCGGCAGCACCGCACCGCTGGTGTCCGCCACGACACCCGCAATTGACCCCGTCTGCACCTGCGCACTGGCAGACGACGCCAGCAACGCGGCCAGCAGGGCCGCCAACATACGTCGAACAATCATGGTTCCACTCCTCACGCTCGCCGGCCAGGATGGCCGGCGCTCCCCCCAATGGCGTGCGGACGCACGCCTTCGTTGCGCCGACTTTACAGACATTCCCCGCTGATGCCAACAGATTTTGGCAGCGCACGGGCAACGAGCAGGGCCGACGGCGGCCCCGAACTGGGAGAGAGACAGAGCGAACCCAGGCAGGTCAGGAGCCCCGGACCGGTCAGGCGACCGGCCCGGGGCCCTTCAGCGATTAGAACCGCGCCGTGAGGCCGAAGCGGATGATCCGCGGCGTCAGGATGCGGTTGGGGCGGCCCCAGGTCGTGCCGATGACCTCGTTCTGGCCGAGCACGTGGTTGGCATTGAGCAGGTTGAACAGGTCAATCGTGGGCTCGAGATTGGCCGGGCCAATCTTCACCCGGCGGCTGAACCGCAGGTCGAGGAACTGGTTGACCGTCTCGGTGCGATCGGTGCCGCGTGGCGTCAGGCGCACCGTCACGCTCGGCTGGGTCAGCGTCGGCGAGGTGAACGAGAACACCTGCGTCCGGTTCAGCGGATCGCCGGCGCGCGCATTGTACTTGGCCGCCACCACGATGTCCCACAGCGGGGTGATGTAGCTGCCCGACAGGTTGAAGCTCCACGGAATGTCGATGAACACCGAGCCACCGTCGCGGTTGATGAGGCAGTTCGGATCGTTCAGGATGCCGCAGGCGCCCACGCCGGCACCGGTGGTGTAGGTGCCGCTGTGCTCGAAGCCGCGGTGCCGCTGCAGCGACAGGCCGGCCAGCATCTGCCAGCGGTTGGACATGCGCTTCTGGATGTCGAACTGGATGCCGTTGTAGGTGCTGCGCAGCTGCTCGACGTTGGTGATCTGGCGCTGCTGCAGCGTGCCGAACTGGGGCTGCAGCTTGAAAACCGTGATTGACTGCGACTGGCCGTTCACCGGGTCGACGTACGTCCTCGCTTCCGGCGTGAAGGCCGAGGCGGGACGCTGCAGATCGATGAGGCCCAGCCCGTCGCGGTGGTGACGGCGGTGGTAGCTGACGCCAATGGCGAAGTTGCCGGCCAGCTGGTGCTCGATGCCCACGTTCATCTCATCGTTGTAGGGACGGCGGGTGTCCTGATCGAACGTCGGGAACAGACCGCGCGCGAACTGCGGGATCGCGCCGAGTTCCCCCGCGTCGAGGCGGCGGTTCCCATTCAGGTCGGTCCACGGCACATTCTGCGTGGCCAGGGCGTTGGGGTTCACCGCCTCGGCAATCTCTGATCCGAACTGGTTGTAGAAGCGGCCATAGTAGGCCTTGATCGCCGTCTTGCCGTTGCCGAACACGTCATACGACACGCCGATACGCGGCATGATGTTCATGTTGAAGCGGAACACATCGGCCTCGCCGAAGCTTCGCGCGGCGACGTAGGAGCCCGCCGGGCTCGACTGCGCGGGCAGGCTCGCCCGCACGCCGTCCATGCGGACGCCCAGGTTGAACGTCGCACGTCCCGCCACCCAGCGGTCCTGCAGGAACGCGCCCCAGGTCGACAGGTGATGATCCGACTGAATCGGCGTGTTGGCGATCTGCGCCTGGAACGGCACGCCGTCGCGCATCTCGAGCAGGATGTCGCCGTTGCGGATGCGCTCGTACTCCATGCCCTCGAGCGAGATCTGCACGCCGGCCTTGAAGTCGTGCGCGCCAGCCATGCTGGGCACGAAGTAGCTCATCGTGGCGTTGGCCTGGGTGCGGAAGTTGGGGTTGAGCGACTGGATTTCCGCTGCATTCTCGCGCGTAAACTTCACGACGTCGCGGATGGCGATGTCCTGTGGGGTCACTTCCTTCTGATACCGGCTCGGGAACACGCCCCACATCCGGCCCACGCGCGCATCAAACACGACCTTCTGGCCCAGCACCGAGTTGACCTGGCCCACGAAGTTCTGCGCCGGCTGATCCTGCAACACCGAGGCCTTGTCAGACACGAACAGGTAGGGTGCGTCGCGGCGGTGATACCGGAACTTGTCGTTGCGGTTGAACATGAACGAGGCACGGTTGTTGGGCGTGACTTGAGCTGTCAGCTTGCCCATGTAGTTCGTGATGAGGTTGTCGTCAATCGCCTGGCTGCCATCGGGGTTGAGGGCGCCGAGCTGGAACTGGTCGAGCAGCCAACGGCGGCTGGCGCCGAAGAACCACAGCTTGTCCTTCTTCACCGGGCCGCCGAGCGTCGAGCTCCAGTCATACGACATGTCGATGGGGTTGCCCGCCGCGCCCGTCTTGCTGCCCGCCGCCAGGCCCAGCCTGCGCCGCAGCTCGTCGTCGACGTTGCTGCCCTGCAGCGCGTCGTTCATGAAGTAGAAGTTGTGGTCGCTCGTGAAGCGGTTGCCGCCCGACTTGGTGACCATGTTCATGTAGACGCCGCTGACATCGCTCTCTGCGGTGCCCGAGGCCGTCTGCATGTTGTACTCGTCGTACATCTCGAACCCGTAGTACTGCATCGTGGCGCCACCGGAACCGCCGCCCCAGTTGGTCTTGAGCCCGTCGATGCTGAACGACTTCTGGCTGTCGGCCGATCCGAAGGCCTCGAGGTTGTACTGCTGCATGCCCTCGGTGCCGCCCACGTCGAGGCGCCCGGTGACCACGCCGGGCACCAGGCCCGCCATCACCCACGGGTTGCGCCCGGTCGGAATCGAGTCGTACAGCTCCTTGGTGATGTTGGTCTGCGTCGTGTTCGAGCTGACGTCGACCACCGGCGCCGCGCCGCTGACCGTCACCGTCTCCTGCAGCGTGCCGACGCCCAGTTCCACGTCGAGGCGCGTGGTGCGGTTCACCTGCACCATCACGTCCTGCCGCTTCTGGGGCGTGAAGCCGCCCAGGTCGTAGTCGACCGTGTAGCTGCCCGGCGCCAGGCCCGACAGTGAATACACCCCCTGATCATTCGTGACCGCCGAGCGAACCGCGGCCGTCGACGCCGTCGCCGTGACCGTCACACCGGGCAGCACCCCGCCCTGTGCGTCACGCACCGTCCCTGACAGCGACCCGGACTGCTGGGCCCATGCCGCACCGGACAGCCCCAGCACAAGCATCCAGACTCGAAACACCGTCTGAATTCCAACCTTCATACCACCTCCGATAAAATCAGCGCGCTGCCACACAGACAGGCGCCACGGATCAAGACTTCACAAACTTTACAAGTATACGTTTACCGGCGCCGTCCCGCACCCATGCCTGCCACAATTGTTGCCTACGTCTCCGGGCACGGATTCGGTCACATCGCCCGCACCCTCACCGTGCTGAACCACCTCCGGGGCGCCGCCCCCGACGTGCGCATCCTCCTTCGAACGTCGGTGGCCCCCTGGATGGTGCAGCGCACCGCCGCCCCCGGCATCGTCCTCGTTCCGGGGCCGTGCGACACCGGGGCGGTGCAGCAGGACAGCCTGCACCTCGACGTCACCGCAACCCTCCGCCAGGCCGAGGCGTTCATGGCCGACTGGCCCGCGCACGTCAAACGCGAGGCCCGCTGGCTGGGGGAGGTCGGCGCCTCGCTGGTCGTGGCAGACATCCCGCCCCTGGGCATCGCCGCCGCCGCCCGTGCCGGGATTCCAGCCGTGGCGCTCGGCAACTTCACCTGGGACTGGATCTATGGACAGTGGCCTGGAGGCACCCGGCTAGCCGATCAGCTCGGCGACGTCTACGCCGGTGCCTCACTGGGCCTCAGGCTGCCGCTCTGGGCTGGATTCGACACCATCCCCACAGTGGTCGACGTCCCCCTCGTCGCCCGTGTCTCCCATCGTGCCCCCGACGAGGTGCGCCGCCTGATGGGCTGGCCGTCCGGCGTGACGCTGGTGCTGGCCTCCTTCGGCGGGTTCGGACAGCAGGGATTCGACACCGCCGCCCTGGCCGCCCTGGGGCCCGACATACGCGTTATCCTGCCACTCGATGCCGTCCCCCCGGGCGCCGGCCCCGTCGGCTCACTGATCGCGCTTGACGAATCGGTCATGGCGGACCAGGGCCTCCGCTACGAGGATCTGGTGCGCGCCGTGGATGTGGTGGTCTCGAAGCCCGGCTACGGCATCATCGCCGAGTGCGCGGCCAATGACACGGCGCTCGTCTACACCTCGCGTGGCGACTTCCCGGAGTATCCCGTGCTCGTCAACGCGATGCCCCGCTACATCCGATCGGCCTTCATCAGTCATGGCGACCTGTTCGCCGGGGCCTGGCGCCCCGCCATTGCCGAGGCGCTTGCATCGGCCCCACCCGCCGCCCCCCCTCGCACCGACGGGGCAGGCGTCGTGACCGAACGGCTGCTGGAACGGCTGCGACCGTAAGAGAGCGCGCGTCCCGGCCCCTCCGGCGACCGACAGGCCTCGCGTCGGCGGTCGTCAGGGCTTGACGCAGGTCACGAGGGACCACATCCGCGGCACGTTGACCTTTTCGATTGAGACGGGGGTCAGTTCGGCCTGCGACAGGAAGCCGTCCAGGTCGAGATCTGCCTTGAAGCCGATGTGCACGGTCATCGGTGAAATGGCCACCTCGAGCTTGGACAGCCAGCGGTTGGCACTCTTGAAGTGGTTGAGGATCACCACGCGCCCCCCGGGGCGGCAGACGCGGTACATCTCGCGCGCCACCTTCACCGGGTCGGGCACCACGCTGATGACATACGGCGCGTAGACCACATCGAACACGTCGTCCGGGAAGGCCAGCTGCTCGGCATTCATCTCGCTCACCTGGCAGTGCGCCAGACCCTTCGAGACGATGCGCGCCTGGGCCTTCTCGAGCATCTTCGACGACAGGTCGATGCCGGTGATCTGGCAGGTCCGGGGGTAGAGCGGCAGGTTGATCCCGGTGCCGACGCCCACTTCGAGCACGCTGTCGCCGGGGCGAATCGCCATGCGGCGGATGGCATCGAGCCGGCCCGGATGCAGCGTCGGACCGAACGTGTAGTCGTAGACGCCCGCCAGCTTCTGGTAGACCCGCTCGACAAACGGATGGTCGACCGCCGTCCCCGACAACGCCTGGGCGCTGTCGATCGGCGACATCTCGGCGGAGACCCCAGGAGGTCGGGACGTGGACGGACGCTTCATGACAGGAACGAACCGAGCGGGACTATATCAGAAGAGCTCGGCCAGGATGCTGCTCGCATCCGCGGCACGGCCTCCGGCGGCGAAGAGGTGGACGCCCTGTGCCAGCGCGCGCACATCCCGCAGCACCTCGGCGGCAATCAGGCGGCCTTCCTCCATCGCCGCCTCGGCGATGGCACACCCGCGCATGCGGGTCACAATCGGTTCGGGCACCGTGACTCCGGGCACCTCGTTGGCCATGAACTCGGCCTGCAGGGCCGAGTCGAACGCCCACAGCCCCACCAGCACCGGCCGCCGGAACGGCTCCACCCGCCGCACGAAGCGCTCGAATGTCGCCGCGTCGAACACCGGGCGCGTGACGATGAACTCGGCCCCAGCCTCGACCTTGTACTCGAGGCGCCGCAACTCCTGGTCGAGGTCACGCGACGGGTTGGCCATCACACCGCAGAGGAACTGGGCGGGGGCCCCGAGCGACTGGCCGCCCAGATCGAGCCCGTGGTTCAGCCGGCTGATGAGGTTGGTCAGGCCAATCGAATCGACGTCGAACACGGCCGTGGCATCGGGGATCTCTCCCAGATACCGGGGATCGCCGGTGATGCCCAGCACATTGCGGAGCCCGAGCGCATGCGCCCCCAGCAGGTCGGACTGGATGCCCAGCAGGTTGCGGTCGCGGCACGAATACTGGAGCATCGTTTCGATGCCGGCCTGCCGGGCCAGCACGGCCAGTGCCAGCGCGCTGACGTGGGCGCCGCTGCGCGTGCCGTCGGTGACGGTGACCACGTCGACGCCCAGGGCCGACAAAGCGGCGGCCAGGGCTGTCGCCGGCGTGGCGTCGAGCCCCACGGGCGGCGGCACTTCGACGCTGGTCACAAACTGCCCGGCCGCCAGGCGCGCACCGAGCGCCGACTTGCGGGCCACGGGCACCGGCGGCTGGGCCGCCGGGACTGCCGCGGTCACGCTCACTCGTGTGGCCGAGGGCCGGGACGCCCGCCGCGGGCTGAGCGACCGGACGGCGCCCTGCATCTGGCGGATGTGTTCAGGGGTGGTGCCGCAGCAGCCTCCTACCAGCCGCACGCCAAGCTCCACGAAGCGCCTCGCATACGACGCGAGATAGTCAGGTGACGACAGGTAGAGGTTCCGGCCCTCGATGTCGCGCGGCCGTCCTGCATTGGGCTGCGCCGACAGCGGCACCGACACAGTCTGCGCCATCCGCTCGAGCGTTTCGAGCATGGGCGCGGGCCCGACGCTGCAGTTGAGTCCCACCACGTCCGCACCGGCCGCCACCAGCGCCGCCGCACAGGCGTCGACGGGCGCGCCGTCCGGCGTCTGCCCGTCCTCGTCCGTCGTCATCTGGGCCACGATCGGCAGCCCCGAGACCGAGCGCACGGCGGCGATAGCTGCCTGAATCTCGGCCGGATCACGGAACGTCTCGAGCATGAACAGGTCGACACCGCCGGCCGCCAGCGCGGAGGCCTGCTCGCGGAAGAGCTCGGTAGCCTCGTCGATGCCCAGCTTCCCCCAGGGTTCGACCCGCACGCCCAGGGGCCCGATAGCCCCGGCCACGAACACGCGTTCGTCTCCGCCGGCCATCGCCACCGACTCACGCGCCAGGCGCGCGGCTTCGGCATTGAGTTCGGCCACGCGGTTGCCAAGCCCGAAGGCGCGCAGCTTGAGGCGGTTGGCCCCGAAGGTGTTGGTTTCGAGCACGTCCGCGCCGGCGCGCACGTATTCCGCGTGCACTTCGCGCACGAGGGCCGCGTCCGACAGGGTCAGCGATTCAAAGCAGCGGTTGATGAAGACGCCCTTGCCATACAGCATGGTGCCCATCGCACCATCGCAGAGCAGGACGCGCGACGCCAGGGCGTCGAGGAAAGCGCTCATTGATGCCGGCAGCACCGGGCCTCTGCCCCCGGGGCAGAGGCCAGGTCAATCAGGCCTGCAGCGGCGCCTTCTGGTCGGCGGCCGCCGGCACGAGCAGCTCGGTCTTGTCCCAGATGAAGTCGTCCTTGCTGTAGACGGCCAGCTCGTAGTCCTTGCCCATGAAGATGGCCGAGACCGGGCAGGCCTCCTCGCAGTAGCCGCAGAAAATGCAGCGCGTCTTGTGGATCTGATAGACCGCCGCATACCGCGGACCGGCCATCACGGTGCCGTCGTTCTCCGCCGCCTCGAGGTAGATGGCATCGGCCGGGCAGGCCACCGAGCAGAGCCCGCACGCCACGCACTTCTCGAGGCCGTTCTCGTCGCGCATCAGCACCTGCTTGCCCCGATACTTCGGGAACATCGGCACCTTCACGTCGGGATAGTTCACCGTGATGGGCCGGCGGAAGATGTGCTTGAAGGTAAGCGCGAACCCTTCGATGAGCGGCTTCAGCATGAGGGCATGATACCACCCGATCCTCTGGTTTAGAATGAGGGCGTCGTGTCACTGCCCCCGCTTCCAGAGGAAGCCCCGGACAGCATCGCCCCCCTCGATGCCGCCGCAGCCTCACCCTTGCCCGCTGGCCCTCCGCTTCCGGTGCCGTCCCACGTGGAACCGGTGCCGCCATCGGCAGCCCACACGGTGACCGACGCACCGGATTCCCTGCCATCCGAGCCGCCATCCCCCCTCGAGGGTCAGGCAGACGTCGCCCCCGAGAGCCCGGCGGCCGCCGACGCCCTCGGGCCTGATGCCACCGCCCCCGAGATACCCGTCACCGAGGGGCCCGCCGCCGCAGGGCCCGTCACCGAGACGCCAGAGTCCGCTGGAATGGCGCCTGCAGCGGCCGTCGCCACGGCACCGTGGTGGAACGGATGGTGGGACGAATTCATGGCGTGGGTGCGCGTCTTCACGTCCGCCGCCGTCTATGCCACGCTCATCGTGACGTTTCTCTTCCAGGTTGCCCGCGTCGATGGCCAGAGCATGGCCCCGACCCTCGAGGATCGCGACCGGCTGATCGTCAACAAGCTGGCCTATCGCCTGGGTGAACCGCAGCGCGGCGACATCGTGATGCTGTATTACCCCCTCGATCCCGACAAGTCATACGTCAAGCGGGTCATCGCGGAGGAGGGCGACATGGTGCGGGTGGTGGAAGGCCAGGTCTTCGTCAACGACGTGCCGCTGCCCGACGACCAGATTCCCCCGGAATACCGCAGCCACGACGACTGGGGCCCTCAGGTCATCCCCGAGGGCTACTACTTCGTGATGGGCGACCACCGCAACAACAGTTCCGACAGCCGTCACTGGGGCTTTGTGCCGAAGAAGTACATCATCGGCCGCGTCCAGGTGCGGTGGTGGCCCATTCCCACGGCCACCATCTTCTGAGCCCGCAGCCACCCGCCCTATGGACCGCCACGCCGCCGTCTCGTCCGTGCTGCGGCGGGTGCTGGTGCTCAACCTCGTGGTCGCCGCCGCCAAGATCGCCCTGGGCCTGGCCACCGGCGCGGTCAGCATCCTGTCCGATGGCTTCCACTCGCTGACCGACACGGGCTCGAACGTCATCGGCATCATGGGCGTACGCGCCGCCAGCCGTCCACCGGACGCCAACCATCCCTACGGACACCGCAAGTTCGAGACGCTCGCCTCGGTGGGCATCCTCGTGTTCCTAGCCGTCGTCCTGACGCAGGTGATTACCACCGCCATCGCCCGCCTGCGCGACCAGACGCCGCCGCACGTCGACGCACTGTCGTTCGTCGTGATGGGCGCCACCTTCCTGATCAACCTCGCCGTCGTCTGGTACGAACGCCGCGAAGGACGCCGCCTCGGCAGCGAGCTGCTCGCCGCCGATGCACACCACACCACCAGCGATCTGCTCACCTCGGCCACGGTCATCGCCGCCCTCATCGGCGTGCGCCTGGGATATGCATGGCTCGACCCGATGGCCGCCTTCGTCGTGGCCGGGTTCATCGCGTGGGCGTGCATCGAAATCGCGCGCGACACCACCCGCATCCTGGGCGATGCCCTCGTCCTTGACGATGCGCATCTGCGCGAGGTGGTGATGCAGGTGCCCGAGGTGCGCGAATGCCACCGGGTGCGCACCCGTGGATCACAGGATTTCGTCTTCCTCGATCTGCACATCTGGCTCGACCGCGACCTGCCCCTGCACGAGGCCCACCGCATCTCGCATCTCGTCAAGGACCGGCTGATGGCGCACTTTCCGCAGGTCAAGGATGCAGTGATTCACGTCGAACCCGATCGGCAGCCGGATGCCACGCTCGCGCCGCCCGGCTCGCCCGACGCCCCCGCTGGCGACGCTGCTCCCGGTCAGTAACCCCGGCCCGGCAGCACTTCGTAGCGCAGCGGGCGACCGCTGGTGAACCGCTCGAGGTTGTCTGCAAACACATCAATCACCTCGTCCCAGTGCCCCTGCCGGAAGCCCGAGGTGTGCGGCGTGAGGATCACATTCGGACAGCGCCACAGCGGATGGGTCGGGGGCAGGGGCTCCTCCGGAAACACATCGAGGCTGGCGCCGGCCAGGTGTCCGCTCTGAAGGGCCGCCATGAGCGCCGGGGTGTCGACGATGCGCGCGCGTCCGACGTTGATGAAGAAGCTGCCGGGCTTCATGGCGGCGAAGGCGGCCGCATCGAACACGCCGGCGGTGGCCGGGGTCAGGGGCGCCGCCACGACGACGGCATCGGCCTCCCTCAGCATGTCGTGCAGGGCGCCGGGGCCGTAGATGGCGCTGACGCCGGGAACGTCCGGGGCAGACGGATCGCGCCGCTGGGCGACCACACGCATCCCGAGGGCGGCTGCCCGCGAGGCGATCGCTTCGCCGATGGTGCCAAGTCCCACCAGCGCGAGGGTCCGTCCGCGCAGCAGCCACGGCAACCGCGCGCCAGAGCACTCGGCCTGTGCCCATCGGGCCTCGCGCTGCCGCTCGAGCAGGAACGGCAGCTGCTTGCCGAAGGCCAGCAGCAGCGCCAGGACATGCTCGGCAATGGGGACGGCCTGCACGCCGCGCGTGTTGCTGACGCGGATGCCGCGCGCCGCCAGGGCGGGCAGGCACAGCGTCTCGACCGCCACGGCCGAGGTGTGCACCCACTGGAGGCGTGGCGCACCGGCCAGCTCGTCTTCTCCGAGGATCCACGTGAACGCCACGTCGGCCGTGCGCAGCGCCTCGCGCCGCATCTCGTCCGTGGTGGCGTAGGTGAACTGCACATCGGGCCGCCGCGCCATCAGCGCGAGGGCCGCTGCCTCGGGAATCTGCCACTGGGGCACGCGCTGCTGGATCGAGATCAGGACGTGCATCAGCGTGGCCGCCGGTACATGCCGCCGCGCCCGCCGCGCTTCGACACCAGATGCACCTCGCCGATGACCATTCCCTTGTCGGCCGCTTTCACCATGTCGTAGATGGTGAGGGCGGCGACCGTCGCGGCCGTCAGCGCTTCCATTTCCACGCCCGTCTGGCCGCTGGTACGTACGCGTGCCTCGATGCGATACCCGGTCCGGGTGGGCGACAGGTCGACCGAGACATGCGTCAGCAGCAGGGGATGGCACAGGGGAATCAGCTCGCTGGTGCGCTTGGCGGCCATGATGCCCGCCAGTCGCGCCGCCTGCAGGGGATCGCCCTTCCGCACGGCGCCGCTCCGAATCAGGCGGCGAGCCTCCGCCGACATGTCGATGCGCGCACGCGCCACCGCCTCGCGGTCGGTCACGGGCTTGTCCCCGACGTCGACCATCCGGGCCTTGCCATCGGCACCCACATGCGTGAGGTGTGCAGCCGCACGACCGGCAGCCGTCGACTTACGCGCCATCGTCACCTCCATGGGCCAGGAAGAACGACAGCCCTTCCAGCGAGACGGTCAGGTCCACGTGCTTGAGCTTGACGGTCTCTGGCACCCGCAGTCCTCCCGGCGAAAAATTGAGCACCGCCCTGACGCCAGCAGCGACGATGAGATCGAGCACATCCTGTGCGACGTCGCCGGGCACGGCCAGCACCGCGATGTCGATGCCCGTGCGCGTGGCAAAGGCCCAGAGGGTACGGCTGTGCAGGATGGGAATGCCGCTGCGCGAGTGCTGGCCCACCTTGGCCGGATCGGTATCGAACATCGCCACGACTTCGAAGCCTTCACGCCCGAACCCCGGATAGTCGGCCAGGGCCTGCCCGAGCTTGCCGGCGCCGACGACCGCCACCTTGAGTCGCCGGTCGAGCCCCAGGATCTTCCGCAGCTGGAGGCGCAGGTCCTTGACCACGTAGCCGACGCCGCGGACGCCAAACTCGCCGAAGTACGCCAGGTCCTTTCTGATCTGCGCGGCATTGAGATGGAACTGCTCGGCCAGTCCCTGCGACGAGACCGTCTCAACGCCCGCCTGCTCGAGCCGGGTGAGACACCGCAGATAGATCGAGAGCCGACTGGTGGTCAGCTCTGACACCTGCTCTGTCACGACCCGTCGCTTGTTCCCGCTTTTCACAAGGGAGACAGGATAGCAAAGTCGCTCCGGCACCGACCCTGCTATCATCCCCGCCCATGGCCGACTCCCAGAAGTCCTTCACGCCCTACGTCCAGGATTCGCAGGCGATGGCCGAGTTCACCGCGAAGGCGGTCATTCTCGGCGTGTTCTTCGGGTTGCTCTTCGGTGCCTCCACCGTCTACCTCGGCCTGCGGGCCGGGCTGACGGTCAGTGCATCGATTCCCATCGCGGTGCTCGCCATCTCGGTACTCAAACGCTTCGGCGGCTCGACCATCCTCGAGAACAACATCGTGCAGACGATCGGGTCGGCCGGCGAGTCGGTGGCCGGCGGCGTGGTCTTCACCATTCCCGCGCTGATCTTCCTCGCGCCGGAGGGACCGAAGTACTTCACCTATACCCAGATCACGATGCTCGCCTTCGCCGGCGGCATGCTCGGCGTGCTGATGATGGTGCCACTGCGGCGCGCGCTCATCGTCAAGGAGCACGGCGTGCTGCCCTATCCGGAAGGTACGGCGTGTGCGGAGGTGCTTGTCGCCGGTGAGCGCGGCGGACAGCTGGCCTCGCTGGTCTTCAGCGGCCTCGGGATCGGCGCGCTGTGGAAGTCGTTCACGGGCATCTTCAACCTGTTCCTCGCCGAGGTCGGGTACTCGACATCGCGCACCAGCCAGTTTCCAAATGCCACCGTCGCGGTCGACATCTCGCCCGAGTACATGGGCGTCGGCTACGTCATCGGGCCGCGCATCGCCGGCACGATGGTGGCCGGCGGCGTGCTGTCGTGGCTGGTGCTGCTGCCCCTGCTCTCGCTGCTCGGCGCCGCCATCCCCACGCCATTCCCCCCGATTGCCCCGGCCCTGGCGAACAATCCGGCCACCGGCATGCCCTACCTGATTTCGGAGATGGGGCCGGGACAAATCTGGAGCGCCTACATCCGCTACATCGGCGCCGGAGCCGTGCTGGCTGCCGGCCTCATCACGCTGGGGCGCACGCTGCCGACCATCGTGTCATCGGCGCGCGAGGGCCTGAAGGGGCTCGGCACTGCCGGCGACGGACCGCAGCGCCGTACCGAACGTGACGTGCCCATCACCGTGGTGCTCGGCGGCTCGCTGGCGCTGGCGGTGTTCCTGGCGGTGATGCCCGGCCTGCCCACACAGGGCAACATCCTCGTGTCGGTCCTGATCGTGCTCTTCGGCTTCTTCTTCGCCACGGTGTCGTCGCGCATCACCGGCCTGATCGGCTCGTCATCCAACCCCATCTCGGGCATGACGATCGCCACGCTCATCATCACGTGCGTGATCTTCGTCGCCCTGGGGTGGACCGGCGACATCTATGCGCCGGTGGCGATTTCGGTCGGCGCGCTGGTCTGCATCGCTGCCGCCAATGCCGGCAATACGTCGCAGGACCTCAAGACGGGCTACCTGGTCGGCGCCACGCCGCTCGCCCAGCAGATGGGCCTCGCTATTGGCGTCGTCACCTCGGCGTTCATCATCGGGGCCACGGTGCTCTACATGCACCAGGTGTTCGGCATTGGCTCGGCAGCGGTCGCCGCGCCGCAGGCCACACTGATGGCCACCCTGATCAAGGGGCTGCTCTCGCAGAACCTGCCGTGGGGCCTGGTGCTCGTCGGCGTGTTCATCTCAGTGACGCTGGAACTGTGCGGCATCCACTCGCTGTCGTTTGCTGTCGGTGCCTATCTGCCGATTGCCACGACCGCGCCCATCTTCATCGGCGGCCTGGTGCGGTGGTGGGTCGAGCGCAGCACGGGCACGAAGGACGACTCGGACATCAGCGCCGGCACGCTCTTCTCGTCGGGACTGATCGCCGGCGGGTCGCTGGCGGGCATCCTGTTCGCCGTGCTGGTCGGGGCGCAGCAGTCCGGGGTGAATGTGCTTGGCACGCTGCAGTCGGTGGGGAACGCCGTGCCCTTCCTTCGGGAAGAAGGCCTCGTCGGCAACCTGGCGGGTGCCGGTCTGTTCTTCGCCCTGGCCGTCATCCTGGCGCGCTACGCCCGGCGACCGCTTCACTGAGCGCCGGTGCTGCGGCGCCGTGCGCCAGGGCGGTGGCTATGCGGGCCGCCCGGTCTACGTCGCGGTCAGGGAATGATGCGCAAGCCGTAGGCGGTCACTTCGCTGCCCAGCCGGAGTTCGACGACATATTCGCCCTGCGCCAGCGGGGCGAGCGTCACATCGCCGACCACCCAGCGCACGCCGGTGGCAGGGTCGGTGCGCTGACTCATGGTGACCACCAGCGGCAGCGGATCGCCCTCGCGGGTCAGCATGCGACCCGTCACGGCGGCCTCGCCCGCGCCGAGGAGCGGCACCTCGAGGCGCAGGCGATCGGTGCGCCGGTAGCGGGGGTCGGCCGTCGGCACGTAGGCGAGGCCCGTCGACGGACTGCGACGCAGCAGCTGCATGCCCGACCCGAAGCGGGCCGCCGGCGCCCCCAGTACAACGTCCCCTGAGGCGCGGACCGGCACGCTGCCTGAGGCCGTCCGCAGGGGTCGGCCTTCCACACGCACGATGTATCGTCCCGGCCCCAGCGGCTGATCAGCCTCGGGCCCGTCGATGATCAGCACACGCTGGCTTGGCAGCATCTCGCCCTGCAGCACAACAGGAGCGCCGCCCTTCTCGGACTCGACCATCACCTGAACGGCCATGCCGGCCTGCCACTCGGGCAGCCGGGCCGCGGTCGCCTCGAGCTCGATGACCGCCCGCAGTGACGAGGTGAAGCCGACCACCTGCACCCGCAGCGGCGACAGGGCCCGACTGGACGAGGGACCCAGTCGGTCGAGGGCCCGCGTGACGGCGGGCGGCGGCAGCGCTCGTCCCCCGGGGCCCAGCACCTGCGTGGTCACGGCTCCGGTGGCCCGTGCCTCAGCTTCCGTGAGCGACAGATAGCCGAGCCGCGTGCGGACATCAGCCCCCTCGGCAGCCACATCCACCGTCACCCGCCGGAACCGGCCGTCGTACTTCGTGGTGGTCGAGTAGTAGCTGATGAGATACGACGCGCCGGCATCGCTGCGGAGGCGCAACAGCCACGAATCGCGGTCAGTGGGTGCAACCAGGGCCGCCGCGTCGGTCAGCTGGCCGAGCGTGCGCAGTGACTCGATGCGGCGCTCATCCCCGCCCGGCGCCGGCGGTGCGGCCCCCAGCGATGCGGGCCGGATGGGATACACAGACACCGTCGCCCGGTTGGCCCGCTGCGTCGTCATGCGCGTCTCGAACTCGTGGTCGATGTAGGCGAGCCGCGTGCGCT
>Ga0315902_10005403_pt1 | contig 18042 bp, 15 predicted proteins | sample LakEriMetagenome_9_FD_203523 | JGI IMG/M metagenome (GOLD analysis project Ga0315902, IMG submission 203523) | Freshwater fungal communities from buoy surface, Lake Erie, Ohio, United States - Buoy 12 MA117 | ecosystem: Environmental > Aquatic > Freshwater > Lake > Lake biofilm | place: USA... | reverse complement strand
CTCATAAAAATAATCCAAGGCTTAGTGAGCGCGTCAATGGGCTCTTTATATTGCTTAAGGGATATCTAACAATGGTTAGTGAGATCTCTGGTAATCAATGGAATGAAGGTGATGTCTCAGAGAGCGTCGTTAGAAGGGTAGCTCTTGCAGACTCTTTCTACAGTATTGATGCGATCTTAAGAAGTATGAAGAATATACTCTCAGAGATTCAAGTCAATGAAAGCGCTATATCAAGAGAGCTTGATAGAGAACTTGAGTATCTTCTGAGTAGCAAAGTCCTTCTAAGGGCAGTTGAAAAGGGAATTGGGAGAGAATCTGCCCATAAATTGATTCTTGAATCTGCAACAGAATCAAGATCTAACTCATCTGAGAGCTTCTTTGAACTCCTAGCAAAAAATAAAGAATTAGGTCTATCTCTCGCTGAGCTAGAGGCTCTAAAATCCAATCCAGGTGAGCATCTAGGCGATGCTGCAAAGCAGGCCCAACAGGTGCTTAAACTAGTAAGAACTCAAATTTCTGCCCTTAAAAAGTTTGGAAATCAGAGCCTTGATGAGATCTCCAATTAGAGTTGGGCTATGGCTAAGAAGAAAGTAGCTCCATCAAGGCTAGCTCGAGAGCGAAAGGCTCAGGTAAGAGGGCTCTTAATCTTCTCTCTAACAGTCTTTTTTATAAAGGTTATGTGGCTCTCATCGAAGGAGGGCAGAGGCCTACTTGGAGCAGATGGCGAGAATTATCTTCAAGGGCTAGAGGGCCTTCTCTCGGAAGGCTTCTTCTCAAGCGCTGAAAAACTCTCTTACTGGCCTGCGGGATATCCAATATTGATGTGGCCAATAGCAGCAATTAGCGAGAGCAATCTGGCGTTTATCGTTGGAATTATCCAATCTCTTATCTTTGCTCTAGCAATCTGGTTTTTTGCTATCGAGTTAAGTGCTACATCATTAAAGCGCTTTGCTTGGCCAGCTGTGATCATTCTTAGCCTTTCGCCAACTCTTTCGCTGAATTCAGTTGTAATTGGCTATGAAGTTACTTCAGCAAGTTTATTTCTTCTAGCTATATCGCTATTTCTAAGACAGGTTAGATTAAGGAAGAGCTCAATACTTAATTGGGAGAATTCACTTGCATCATTTGCTATCGCAATCTCCTGCTTTATGCAGCCAAGAATTCTGCTATTAGCACTAGGGATCATTGTTCCCTTTGCTATCTATCACTTCCGAGGAAGATCAATACCAATATTTCTAGCGTTCTCTCTTTCAATATTAGCGATTGCTCCCTCTATAATGATTCTTCGAAATATTGAAGCAAATGGTTATGCCGCAATCTCGACAAATCTTGGCGTAACTATGAACATTGGTGCAGGGCCAGAATCAACCGGTGGTTATACAAGTAAAGCAACTGGAGTTCCATGTGAGGCGATAGGGGGAAATGCTGCCCAGCAAGATAGCCATAAGGTTGGTTGCGTTCTCAAGTGGTATTTAGAGAATCCTGGAAAATCTGCCAAGTTATTTCTTAATAAGTGTCTCTATCACTGGTCTCCTTGGTTTGGACCGCTAGCAAATGGCACCATGGCAAGAAATCCTTGGGTTCAATTCCATCCCTTTGCAGAAAGCGCAAAGACTCAAGAAGGCTTTGAGATAGTTAATGGCAGTGTTGGAAAGACGATTTCCTGGACTTGGGTTTTAGGTTCTCTTGCTCTTCTTATCTATGGCTTTATTGCCCTTGGAAGGCGAGGCGGGGTCTCAACCCTTCTTGCCTGGTGCCTCTTTATCCCAGTTCTGCTTAACACGGGCTCCTCCATGGGAACCATCGGTGATCACCGCTTCCGCATTCCGACCTTAACCTTAAGCATCCTTCTCCAGCTCTTTGGTCTCTATGCCATCTTTGAGCGAAGGTCTTTCAAGAAGGGGCTAGATGGCAAGGTCAGGTTAGCCCAGGGCTTAAATTGGAAGGGCAGGGGGCAAGGAGATAATCTGCAGCCCTGACAGAGAAGATACAAGTTAAGGAGGTCTCGCTATGGGGCGTGGCCGTTCAAAGGCAAAACAGACAAAAGTAGCTAGAGATTTGAAATATAGCTCGCAAGATATTGATATCGAGAGATTATCTAAAGAGCTCCATGGCGAGGTTGATAAGGGCAATGATGATGACTTTGATCCCTACGCTGAAGGCAATTACATTCCACGTAAGTAAGCCGGCTTAAGTGAGACCAACTCCTTATGTTGCATCACTACGTGTCTATGAGCCTCTAAATAGTTTTCCTGCTGCTGATCAACTCCGCTGGTCAAGTATTCCTATCCAGAGTTATACCGGACGTGATGAAGAGTTAAGAGCGCTTGCGCGCACAATCATTCTAGAGCCACCATCACTTATAGCTGATGGAGCGCACATCATTGATCATGGTGACAAGCGCTATGTCTCACCTTGGTCTACTGCAAGAAGATGTTGGGCAGCACTTGAAGAGTTTAGAAATTCTCTGCCAAGCAGTGTAATCCCTTTCTTTCTCTCTGATGAATTTGCAGAAAAACTCAATGAAGATGGAGCTCTAGTAGATCAGAGAATTCCCCATATCATCTCTGAGACTTGGATCATTCCTCCAAGATGGTTCTCACTTTTTTCTCCTGAGGAGAGACTTAGAGGAGAGAATAGCGATGGGGTATTTACTTTAATGAGAACAGATATCTCATCTGCAAAAAAAAGATGCCAACAAGCACATCAGATTGTCTATAAGGCATTTGGCTCAGGTCCAGTTGAAGATGATCTTGCACAACTGCTGAATTGGCTTAGCGTCTTTCATCCAGAATCAATCCTGGAATGTGATTATGGCGGCCTTGCTGGATATATGCAGAAATCACTACAAGATCAAGGCTTTGATGGCCTTGAAGCAGATACATCGATTGAAGATATTCTTCTATCGCTTCAAGGTCTAGATCTTGGAGATGGAGCGCTAGCTGGCAAGGGCTATGAATCACTAACTAAGAGGTGGCGCAGGGTGGCATCTTTTGAGCAGGCGATGTGAGGCCTGCTTTAAGGAATGAGTATTAACTGCTAGTTTTCACCTTATATCGGGTGAAAAGGGACAAGAAGCGCAATGAGTATGTATCGTCCGGCAGAGCAAGAGGTTCTACTTACCCCAGCAGAGGTTGCCAAGTTATTTAGAGTAGATCCAAAAACGGTAACACGTTGGGCAAAAGCTGGAAAGCTGACAGCGATTAGAACTCTTGGCGGTCATCGCCGCTATAGACAATCTGAGGTGCAAAACCTCCTAAATGCAAAACCCCAAAACTAGGACAAGAAAAATGAGCACACCAGCTAATTCAGATGATATGAAAGCTAAGTTTCGAGAAGCACTAGCAAAGAAAAAGAGCGCTCGTTCAAATAAGGGCGAAGCAGCTGGCGAAAAATCAAAAATTAGAGATGTAGATGCCTCTGGCAATACTCCAAAGATGTTCCGCAGAAAATCTGGATCTGCTTAGAGCAAGATAGAAAACAACTCTCTTAACCTCTTATGCGCTCTCTATCCCCTAGCTACTATCTACTTCTAGGAGCGCTTTCACTTATTACAGTAAGTCTTCTGACTCCAATCATGAGATATATCGCAAGACACTATGGAGTAGTTGATGCTCCATCTGAGAGCCATAAGACCCATAAAAACCCAGTGCCTTATCTAGGAGGGGTGGCGATCGCGCTTGGGGTTGTAATTGTTACTTATATAGCTTCACTAGCTTCAGAATTTTCTAGAGAGACATTCCTTCTTGCCTCAAGTGTTTTGATTCCAGCAATAATCATGGGGATAGTGGGCCTAATAGATGATCTTAGAAAGCTAAGTCCGTGGCCAAGGTTTATCATCCAGAGCCTATTTGGCATTGCTATTTCGGCGCTTTTAGTAGCTACTAATACCCTAGGAAGTCCCTTTGGAAATAATTGGATAGATATTCCAATTACTACCCTTTTTATAGTGGGAATAACTAATTCCATTAACTTCTTTGACAATATCGATGGGGGAGCATCAGGAGCGCTTGCAATAGCAGCGATTTTTCTCTTTATTCTCTCATTCCAAGGTGGTCAGTTTCTTATCGCAGCTCTCTCTATAGTTCTTGCAGGAGCAACTCTGGGATTTCTTCTCTGGAATAAACCACCAGCTCGAATCTATATGGGAGATGCTGGGGCTTTATTTCTTGGAATCTTAATTGCATCTCTTGCAATTAGATTTGATCCAAATCCAATAGATCGTATTGCAAGCTTTTCTATCCCCTTACTTCTTCTTGCGATACCAATCCTTGATACAAGCGTTGCCGTTGCATCAAGGATTAAAAGAAGGATCTCTCCTTTTCAAGGAGGGAGAGATCATCTCTCTCATCGGCTGATGCGAATGGGCTTTAACAAGAGACAATCTGTTCTGATTCTCTGGATTGGATCAATCCTCTTTGCATCACTTGCTATAGCAATATCAAACGCTAACTACTCACTAGAGCGGCTAGTGACCATATTTGCAGGAGTCCTTTGGTTCATGCTCTTTATTGGATTTTTTAGAACTGCGGATAACTAAAGAGAAAAGTTCTGGTGGCTGGGGACGGGATCGAACCGTCGACCTCACGATTTTCAGTCGCACGCTCGTACCAACTGAGCTACCCAGCCAGAATCCTTATGCTAGTAGTTTACGGAGCATTCTGCGAAATCCTCGAAGAATTTGAGCTTTTAGGAGCAGATCTATGCATCTAAAGATTCCATAAGCAGCAAGATTGTGGGGAGAGTAGGAGAAGTTAGTCATGGCGGGAACAATAAAAAGTTTCCCACCGGAATTCACAATCTTTTTGTGGAGCGAGATATGCTCACTCTCACCAGTACTCGTTTCATTGAGAGAGGCATAGTCAAAGTTTTCAAAAACTCGACGACGATATACCCCGAGTCCCCCAAATGCTGACTCGACTTCGATCAGTTCCTTATCTCTTGGAATCCTTTGCATCTGACTCCAGATAGCCTCTTTCTTGGCCTTTTTAGCTGGCATCTGTCTTGCTAACTCTCGATATCTTTTGAAGCAATCATCTTCAACCCAACCGTCTTTACGGAGCGCATAAATGTCGTAGTAGGGGCCTCTTTGGTTAACAAAAAGTCCATCCCAATCATTTTTTGACACCAATTTTGCTAATGGATGTAAGTCAAGGGCGCGGTTCTTAATATCGAAATCAACCACCATCACAAAGTCGGGTTTATCCTCTGCAACATTTTGCCTAACGAAATTGACATAGGAATTTCGGCAGTAGCGCAATCGGTTAATCCTCCCCGGAATCTCATTAGCGAGCTTTCCAAGACTTAAGTATTGGAAATTTCTTTTCTTTGATTTGATTTCTCTTAAAACTTCTTCTGTATTGTCAATCGAGTCAGACTCAACGATAAAAAAATCTACAGCAGAGAAGATTTTAAGTGCGTGTTTTTCTATTCGAAGAATTTCCCGAGCAAGATGATTTCCACAGTCTCTGGCAAGACCTGTGACAAGCACTCTTGATCTAGACAAGGGAGCCCACACCTAACCCTTCCAACACGCGACCCAGACGGGACTTGAACCCGCGACCTCCGCCGTGACAGGGCGGCGCGCTAACCAACTGCGCTACTGGGCCAACATAAATACAGATAAAGTGAAGAGATATCTCCTTATCTGGCGTCCCCAACGGGATTTGAACCCGTGTTACCGCCGTGAAAGGGCGATGTCCTAGGCCCCTAGACGATGGGGACTAGAGGAAGGCAAATGGTAGCGTGAAATATCTTTACCAATTTTGTCGCTACTATTCACTCTAGCGAAGAAGTAACAAAAATAGTTTTGTAGGGGGCCTTTAGCTCAGTCGGTAGAGCAACGGACTTTTAATCCGTGGGTCGTCGGTTCGATCCCGACAGGGCCCACAAACCACCCCGACCCCTTCAGGCTTATTTGTCCGTTTTGTCCGAAACCCACAACAATTGCTTAGTAGATTCGTAGAGGGGAGTAGAGGCGGCGACGGTCGACTCTGTAATACAAACCGGTATAGAAATAAGGGGCCTTAAAAAAGTGTCACTACGTAAGAAATCTGCCTCCGCAGGTCTGAAGGTCTGGACCGTAGCGGAGCTTGGTGCTTTCTACACAGAGCATCGTAGTGAGCTCATCGCCCATGCCTCTCGTATTCTGAAAGATAGCGCCAGAGCTGAAGAAGTAATTCAAGATTCCCTGATCAAGGTCATGCTCGCCGCCCCTGAGCTTGAATCATCTGATCACGCACTTGGCTATATGCATAGAACAATCGAAAACCTCTGCATCGATATCTTCCGTATCGAAGGTCGTCGTCCAAATCTTGTACTTCTTGATGACTCCTCAGCAGAGCTTGAATCAAAGTGGGTTGATAACAAAGACCACGTTGATGTAATTGCCGCAGCAGAAGATGCTGCAATTGTTAGACAAGCACTTGCCATGCTTTCACCTGCAGAGCGAGCAGCTCTTGTTATGTGGGAGATGGAAGGAAGATCAACTGCAGAAATTGCAGTAGAGCTTGGTATTAAAGAATCTGCTGTTAGACATACTGTCTCAAGAGCAAGAGCATCTCTGCGTAGAGTAATGAGCGAGTTAATAGTTGATAAAGAGCGCGGTTTAACTGCTCTCGATATGCTCTCAACAACCTACAAAAAAGCAGCGCAGATTGCTAAGAAATCAAGTAAGGCAGCCCTTTCACTAATTCTTGTTTTCTTTGCCTTCCTTGGATTTAATGCAATGCCAACAGATAGTGAGCTTCCTGTTGTAACAACTCAGGAAAATAAAGCTTCAACTCCAGTTGAAGTAGTAGACGCTCCGTCTGTTGAAGCATCAGCAACTCCTTCAATTACCGCAGCTACAATTGCAAAAGCGCAAGCAGCTGCCCAAAACGCCAAGGCAACAACCTTTAGCTTTACTGGCCTTGATAAGGCTGGAATCCCAACGGGATTTAGCGTTACTGATTCAACTGGCTCTCTAGGCTCTCTCTATAGAACTAGCCGTCAGCCAGTCCTCTCAGAGACTGAGCTGATCATCTCTCAGATCGTTAAGACCGATTCTGGAGCTGCCAATATCTTTATCAATCAGCAGCTGGTAAGTGACTCCAGAGGCTTTTCCTACCTTCCCTCCCTCTCCTATGGCAGGGATGGAGCCTGGATCCCCCTAATTACCACCTTAACCATGCTTGATTCTGAACGTCTTCTAAGTGGCGATTACCTAGTCACAGCCATTATTAAAGTAGAATCTGAGGTTGAAACCTCTATTGTGATCCCTGCGACCGCCTCCGGTCGGGATCTAGCTCAAGCTCCAAAGCAGGTCATCACCCGCTTGGTGCTTAACCCAGGAAAAACTGAGATTTTATCGCAAGCGATTTATGTAGTTGAAAAAGGAGCTAAGTAAGTTGAGCTCTAATTCTAAGTTTCTCCGCCGCGTCCGGATACACGGCAGAGAATGTGGTGCAGTAGCACGTGCATTGCGCCACAAGATAGAGGCAAAACCTCTATCAGCCGCAGATAAGAAAGTCTTATCTACGACAAATGAAAGGAAAGTAATGTCAAAAACGACATTCTTTAAACGTATTGCTTTAACAGCAATCGCTGCGTTGGGCTTCGGAATGCTTTCCGTTGCTCCTTCGTCTGCTACAGCTGGCGTTCCGACAATCTCGGTAACTGCTGGATCAGCATCAACAACTGCAGGTAGTGGTCAAGAAACTGCTACTGCTGCTGCCATCACGGTTACTGGACTAGTGTCAGCCGCCAACGATTCCTACACGGTGTCTGTCGTAAACAAAACACGCCCAACATCTGGAGTTTCAGATGCTAACTTCCGCTTGGGAATTTATGACACGAGCACCTATGCGAACACAAGAGTTGGCAAGGGTCTCGGTACTTCCTTCGTGCAGGTGCCAAGAGAGGCTTTTGGTCGCTACTCTGCTACGTCAGAGTCAGTGACAGTCTCGTCTACCACCAATTACGTAATTGCTCCTGAAACAGGTACTGCGAATTGGGTCAGCGCAAGATTCTTTGTTGCTGTTGATTCCAACACAGCAGTTACACGTACAGTTGGTGATTATGTATTCACCGTTATTGTCACTCCGTATAGTGCTGGCACTGCGGGAACACCAGTTACCACAGATGTCACTTTCTCCATTACTGACACAGCAGCAAACCTTGCTGCAGCTAGTGGAACAATAGATACATCGAAGTCGACTGCTTACCTTGGATCTGGAACCACTGTTCCTACTTCTGATGGCAGTAACATCACCGCGCTTGCAACTTCATCTACAACCACTCGAGCTACGCTTGCCGTGAGAACCTATACATCGGCCTCTCTCCAAGCACCTGAATCAGTGACTGTAACAATTACTGGTCCTGGCCTAGTGGGAACTTCAGCAACAGGAGTGTGGGGTAAGAGCATTAAGGTTGCAGCTGATGGTGCAACTAACTTCTTAATCCGCTCTGACGGAACTGCTGGAACTGCAACTATTGCAGTTGCAACAACTACCGTAACATTCCCAAGTAAGACGATGACGTTCTACGCTGCCGCAGCTTCAACAGTTGAAGTAAGCGTTGCTCGTCCAGTAATTGCACTCGGCTCAACAGATGATGTAATCCGTGCAACCTTCAAGGATGCAACAGGAAACATCTGGGCAGGAGCTGCATATATCTATGCATCAACTGCTGCTGACGCTCTAATTGCAGGGTCCAATGCAACTCCAGTTGCATGTACATGGAGCGCTACTAACAACTACCATGAGTGCCCAGTAAACGGTCTAAATGCCGGAACTGCTAACTTCAAGGTTATCGATGCTGCAACAGTTGCTCTAGCAACTACAACATCAAGCGCTGTAGCAACTCGTGTTTCTACAGGAATCGCAACTACAGCTAAGCTTTCATTCGATAAGGCAACATATGCCCCAGGCGAAAAGGCACAAGTACGCGTACAGGTTCTTGATGCAGCAGGGCTTGCAATGCCTGCGACATCAATTACCAATGGACTTGTAACTGGTGGAATCAGTTCTTCGAAGGCATTTGGTGCTAACAGTGCAACTATCTCTGGTACAACTCTTTCTGTATCAGGAGTTACATCTGCAGCGGCAGATCTAAACGCAGGTCATGTGACCTATGTTGTGTATATGCCAAGCCAAGGTGGCGTTGTTACAATCTCTGCAACTGGTGGAACTGGCCTAGCTCCAGCGGGACGCGTAGCTCTAACAGCTTCAGCTACCGTTGTAGATGATTCTCAGGCTCCAGTAATTGCTGCAGTTGATGCTGCAACAGATGCTGCTGCTGAGGCAATCGATGCTGCTAACGCTGCAACAGATGCTGCAAACCTTGCTGCTGAAGCAGCAGATGCTGCAACAGTTGCTGCTGAAGAGGCACGCGATGCCGCTGATGCTGCAACCGCAGCTGTTGAGGCTCTAGCTACCGAAGTTGCCACATTGATGGCCGCTTTGAAGGCTCAAATCACAACCTTGGCTAACACAGTTGCCAAGATTGCAAAGAAGGTCAAAGCGTAATTTGGATTAACTCCAAATAACGATTAAGAGTGGGGTCTGAATCTGAAAAGGTTCGGGCCCCACTTCCTTTATAGCTGAAACACCAATCATGCGAGCCACTAAAGAGAGCCTCGCTTAGTACTATTTGAGGGTGCCAAATAAGGAATTAAATCCTGCATTCAAATACGCAACATTCTCAATTCCCGCCACAGTTTTATTGATCGCTCCGGGATATACAGATCCAATAAATTTACCTAAGGTTTTGGCTTTATTGCCCCTTGCCATCTCGTCCACTGTTCTTTTCTTTGCCCTAAAGAAATATCGGAAAATCAGTGAAAATACCAAGAGCGATAAAGTCCTACTTGTTGTTTATGGTCTTCTTATCCTTTCCATGATTGTCTCAGGCTTTCTGGGAAGTCAGAATTACATTAGAGTTTTGTTTGGAACAACTGGTAGAAATAATGGATTAATTTATTATATTGCTGCGATTTCTTTAGCAATTGTGCTGATGCGTTTGGTAATTCAGGAGCACGAGGTTGGTTATATTCATAAAGTACTGATTTGGACCTCTATTCCTTTTGCAATTTATTGCACGATGCAACTTTTAAATTTAGACCCTATTGATTGGAGTAATCCGTATAGTCGAGTAATTGGAACACTAGGAAACCCTAATTTCTCAGCATCTGCCCTTGCTAGTTTTGCGGTATTTTGGTTATATCTCTTCTTCAGATCAACTAAACAAAAGTTCAATGTCAGAGTCTTTTACCTTCTTCCTGCTCTAACAATGGTATTTCTCTCTTGGTCTACCGAGTCGCTGCAAGGTATATTAGTGGTCGCCTTGGGCGCCGCCTTGATTTTCTATATGGCAATTAGAGAGAAATACTCAAGCTCGCTGGTTCCGTATCTATTTTTTATTGGAGGGGGACTTGCCCTTGCAATTGTTTTCGCTTCATTTCTTGGCGTGGGGCCACTGGGTGGGACTTTAGAGCAGTACACCCTGAAACTTCGAGGTTGGTATGCCTCCTTTGGCATTATGGCAATGCTTGATTCCCCGCTAACCGGAGTTGGTGTCGATAACTATGTAGGCGCTTTTAGGACTTTTAAGACGGAAGAGTTTGTCATGCAATATGGCTCAGGTTTAACAACAAATAATGCCCACTCGACCCCTGCTCAAATTGGAGCAACTTTTGGACTGGCTGTATTTCTCCTATATTGCTTACTTCATTTATGGATCTTATATCGGGCTCTTAAAGTTTTTAGTTCTCGTGATACCTCTCAGTTCCATTTAAAAGGCGTGGCTTTAATGTGGGTTCTTATTTTCTCTCAATCGCTGTTATCTATAGAGATTATTGGTCTTGGAGTTATGAATTGGGTTTTGGGAGCAATAGTTTTAAGTGCTACCTCCCCGAAGGTTAGTCTAAGAAAAGGCGAGGAGGCTCGCGACGTAAAGAAACAGCGAGTTCAATCACTGCCAGCTTGGACGGGGTCTTTAACTATTGCCTCGCTGTTGTTCGGTTCTTTCATTGTAATTCCAGTTTCGCGAGAGGATAAGGCCTTTCAGAATCTCGCATCTATTCAAGTTACTGATGAAAAGAGCAAGGCCATTGTGCGCCAGGAGTATGGGAAGCTTAGTAGTCTAACACTTTCTTATCCCAATAAGGTTGATGCATTTGCGGGCAATCTTTTTAAATCAGATATGAGTTCAGAGCTAGGCAAAGTAGTCGAAGACTTATACCGAATAGACATGAATGATGCATATGCTGCTGACTTACTTGCAACTTATTATCAAAATACTGGCCAGAGATCTAAAGAATTAGAAATTAGGGAGAGAATCAGGGTTCTCGATCCATGGAATTCGAGTCTAGAGCTATCACTTGCCCGCGCTTATGCCGCTATTGGTGATCCCAAAAAGCTTCAAGAAAGCGTGGATCGGATTAAGTCAATTGCCCCATCAAGTGAGGAATATAAGCAAGCACTATATCTACTTAAAGTACCCTCAGTTAGTCCATAGGTTTTGAGCCTTTTTACCAGTGATAACGCACTCGAGTAGATTCAGAGCTGTTTTCTCTCGGCTATCATTATCCAAATGCGAATTGCAATAATTGGCCAAGGCTATGTTGGTCTGACAATTACCTCTGGAGCCCTCTCTGCCAATCACGACGTAATTGGAATTGATACTAGCGAGTCTCTAGTCAAAAACCTGAATAAAGGAATATCCCATATTGAAGGTATTGCCAGCCACGTCCTGCAGGGGGGGATAAAGCAGGGCAAATTCAAAGCAAGTAGTGATTACTCAGAGATTAGAAGCGCTGAGATTGTGATAATCGCAGTGCCGACCCCTTTGGATTCAAAAGGTAATCCTGATACCACAATTCTTGAGAGCGCTGTAGATTCTATCGCTTCAAATTTAAGCGAAGGCGCCTTGGTCATCAACGAATCAACATCATTTATTGGCACGTTAAGAAACGTGATTGCGCAACCAATAATGGCAAAGAACTCAAAAATATCTGACTTTGCGGTATCTCCCGAAAGAGTTGATCCGGGTAATAAAGACTTTGGTACAAAGAATACTCCAAGGCTAGTTGGCGGAATTAATCAGAAGGCAACTGAAAGAGCCTCTGCCTTTTACTCAACATTCTGTGATCATGTAGTAAAGGTTTCATCTCCTGAAGTGGCCGAAGCGGCAAAACTCTTAGAAAACACCTTTAGGTTTGTCAATATTGGATTTATTAATGAATTTACTCAGATTATGAATGCATTACAGATTCCAGCTTCAGAGGTAATCTCAGCGGCAGCGACTAAGCCCTATGGATTTATGCCTTTCTTTCCAAATGTTGGAATAGGTGGCCACTGCATCCCGGTAGATCCGCTATATCTGCAGAAAAATGCCCAAGATATTAACAACCCAAGTAGATATATCGAGACATCTGAGGCTCAAAACCACTTAATGCCTAGGTACTCTGTTGAGCGACTAGAAAAACTCTTTGGCTCCCTTAAAGGGAAAAAAGTCCTAGTAGTGGGAATCTCATATAAACCAGATATTGCCGATACAAGAGAGAGCCCAGCTCAAGCAGTTATGGAACACTTAAAGGCGAGCGGGGCAGCGGTATTTTGGCATGATCGATTGATAGCAAGCTTTGAAGGTCAGATCTCATCGCAGGTATCAGGTGAATATGACCTTGCTCTGGTCTTGGTAAAACATCAGAGCTTAGATATGAGCGCATGGAGAGGTGGTCCCATCTACTGCGTCAATCCCATAGATTCACATCGCGATTGGATTCCAATTCTTGGCAGTAGCGGAAAGTAAGTAAGGCAGATGAAAGTCCTTCATGTCATTGCTCGCATGAATGTGGGGGGCACTGCCACATATCTTCTAAATCTTATTCAAGGACTAGAAAGACAAGGAGTAGAGAGCCTCCTTGCTCTTGGAAAAGTGCCAAGTAATGAGAGTGAAGTTAAACGGATAGCTTCAATAAAGTTTCATCGAATAGAGACGCTCTCAAGAGCAATATCTCCCATAAGTGATCTAAAAGCAAGAAGAGAGCTAGATAAACTCATCAAAGAATATAAACCAGATGTAATCCACACCCATACTTTCAAAGCAGGGCTCTTGGTGCGTAGTAAAAAAAGACAGGCGCCAGTTATCCATACCTTCCATGGACATCATCTCTATGACCCTGATTATGGAAGGTTTGCTCGCTTAGTTCTAAATACCATTGAGAGAAAGCTTGCTAAGAAAAGTGCAAAAATTCTCACCATTGGCTCAAGAGTTGGTGATGAACTACTTGAAGCAGGGATAGGCAGTAGAGAGCAATATCGCTCAATTGCTCCAGGAATTGCTCCAATAAGTAAAGTTGATCGCGAAGTAATCCTTGAAAAATTCTCGCTACCAAAGGCAGCTCTAAACATCTTATGGATGGGTCGATTGACTAGAGTGAAAAGAGCTGATCGAGTAATTGAGCTTGCAAAGCGCTTTGTTGGCGTTAACTTTCTGATTGCTGGAGATGGCGAGCTTAGAGCCTTACTTGAGAAGCAGGCTCCAAGTAATCTCTACTTCTTAGGGATTCAGAGCCCAGATGAGCTCTTTTCTATCGCAGATATCGTTTTACTCACCTCAGATAGCGAGGGGATGCCGCTTACTCTCATCGAAGCGCAGATGGCAGCTCTGCCCTGCCTGGCAAGTGATGTCGGCTCTGTATCAGAGATCATCGAAGATGGCGTGACTGGCTTTATTTCATCAAGTGATATTGATCAATTAGCTTTGAATTTAGCTAAGTTAATAGATGACAGTATGCTCCGCAGTACTATGGCAAATGCGGCAGCAATTCGAGCGAAGGAACTCTTCTCAGTTGAGAAGATGGTTACATCCCATATCCAGAGCTATCAGCAGGTAATTGGATGAAGATTCTTCTTACTGGCGGGGCAGGATTTATCGGTTCTCATCTTGCTGAAAAACTAATCTCAGAGGGCCATAGCGTTACTGCCCTAGATAATCTCTCAACTGGAAGTAGCGCAAACCTAGAAAGCCTTAAAGACTCAGAAAACTTCGAATTGGTTGAAGCAAGCATGCTTGATAAGTCAATTGTTTATCAATTAGTTGCAGATTCAGATGGAGTGATTCATCTTGGAGCAGCGCTTGGGGTAAAACAAATTCTAGATTTTCCTTACACATCTTTCATTGCCAATACTCAAGGTACTGAGAATTTAATTGTCGCTGCAGCAGAGAGTAAGAAAAAGATATTTATCGCTTCAACCTCTGAGATCTATGGAAAGAATCCAGAGCAACCGTTAAGTGAAGAATCAGATCGTGTCATTGGTTCTCCAATGCTATTGCGCTGGGCATATTCTGAAGCAAAGGCAATTGATGAATCCCTTGCCCAGATGTTTGCCCAATCCCACGGCCTCTCATATGTAGTTGGAAGATTCTTTAATACCGTTGGTCCAAGACAGAGCGGAATGTATGGAATGGTCCTTCCCAGATTTGTCTCAGCCGCTCTTAAAGGAGAGGCGCTCGAAGTCCATGGTGATGGCCTTCAAACAAGAACTTTCTGTCATGTTTTAGATTCAATTGATGCAGTTTTGCGCCTATTTCACTCAAGTCACGCTGTTGGAGAGGCATTTAATATCGGGGGCGAGGGGGAGATATCGATAAAGGATTTAGCCCAGAAGGTAATTGATATAACAGGCTCTAAATCAGAGATTAAATACATTTCCTATCAGAGCGCTTATCCTCAAGGCTTTGATGAAATGATGCGACGGGTTCCAGATACCAGTAAATTACGAGGCTATACTGGATGGAGTCCGAAACGAAGTCTTGATGAAATCATTAACGATATTCAACTCTCCCTTAAATCCTAAAGCTAAGGGCTTATCTGCCCTTGCCATCTTCACACTATTTCTTGGCCAATTAAGTGCCAATAGCGCAAGCGCTATTGATTCAAGAATCATTGATGTAGTTCAGGTGAGTTGGAGCGGAGCTGGAGCTCCGGCTGGAAGTATTGCTGATGTTAAAAATGAGATTGAAAATAATGTTAAACCGCGCTGGATAGAGCTCACCACAATTGCAGGAAGCGCCGCTGATAGAAGAATTGAATTTAACTATGGCCTAGCAGTTGCTGAACCTATTGCGCTAACAGCTCCTCTTCCCTGCGAGCGAGTAGTAACTGCTTGGGGAGATATTGTTCGTGAGCAGGCCTATAAGAGGCTTGGAATAGCTGATAGCTCATCAAGATATCTAGTCATTGTTGCTCCAGAAAATGGCTGTATCTGGTCTGGTGTTGCATTAACTAGTAGTGCAAGTAAATCTAGTGGAACTCTAATTCTTCATAACACTATTAAGGGCTTTGTCATTGCCCATGAATTGGGACATCTTCTTGGCCTGGGACACTCTAATTTGATTAGATGCCCAGCAAACGCTGCAGATGGAAGCTGGAGTAGTTGTAGAGGGATTGAATATGGCGGAAGTATTGATCTGATGAGCAATATTGATGTCTCAACTCCCCTTTCAACTTATCATCAATGGCGGATGGGTCTTCTTGATAGCAGTGAGGTGATTAAATCTTGGGGCAGTAATAGCTATGAGATAAATAGCCTAAATCTTGCTGGAAAAGAGCGAGCGATATTTTTAAGACAGGGCGGCTCGACCTATTGGATTGAGTATCGAAGCGCTACGCCACGCTATAAAGCAGGTTTAGTCATCTATCGAACCGACCCACCTCCAGCCTCTGCAATCCTCTCTCCTAATCCATTAGATAGCGCTCAGAGCCCAACGATGGCTGTTGGCACTGATATCTGGATGATGAATCTAGATAACTACACATACGACAGTTCTAAATCTAGCTCTACCGGCTCAATGAGCCTTCCCTTAAGTGAGAAGCTCTTTATTGCTGGGGGAGATATCAGTATCCAAGCATCTCTCATCTCAGAGCAGAGCGTATCGATTGCAATTACTCGAGATATTAAAGGCCCGCCAGCAAAACCAATTCTTGCCGCCCTTAATACCTGGGGATCAGGTGACGCTCAACTCTTTGATAAGAGATATCTTGATCAATTAAATGGCATTGATCAAGTTGAGATAAGCATTAATGATCAGGTTAGACCGCTTCTGATATCTACCAAGCAAGATTGGGAGCCAACCTATCGAGATCCTTTTAGCTCACCCAATGAAGTTTTAGTAAGAGATATCCCAGAGGGGCGATATAAATTAGCAGTGAGAGTAAAAGATAAGAATGGCCAGTGGAGCCCATTTTCAGATTCAAGAGAGGTAAATATCGATCGAGGCTATCCAATTGCTGGCAAGGAAATAAACTTCCAATCCTTTAGTAGCGATTCGGTAGAGGTAGCACTTAAGAACTTTAAAGATGAGGGGGTTGGCCTCTGTCTAACCCAATTAGTAAACCCTGAAGGATGGGTGAGATCAAGAAATCTTCTTAGCAAAGAGCCAATAATCCAAGTGCCACTTAACCTCAAAGGTGATTCAAAGCTTGCTTCCTATGATTGTTTAGGAAATGGGGTTGCAGCAGATTTTAGCTCAGAGATTAAATTGAAATTGGCAAAGGATCTAAAGAGAAGTGGCACTTGGAAGAGCGCAGCAAAGAGATATCCAGAGGGCTCAATTCGATGTATCAAGAATTGCTCACTTTCAATTCCTATCTCAGGTGAGGTTGGTTTAGTTCTAGCTTCAGGAAGTATTAGCTATAGCGTTGGTAGCAGTAGTCCGAGTCAATTTAAAGCTAAATCAAGGCAAGGTAGATACCAGGTTCTCTCTATCAACTCATCTAGCGGGCAGAGTTTAAAGATCACTGGAAAGAGCTTTTCTCTAATAGGTCTACTAGAGGGCGGGATATCACTTGAAAATCTAGAGCAGGTTGATCGAGGCGAGTTGATTCAGGATTCATCACTTGATTTAAGTGAGCAGAGAGCTTTAAATCGCTATGGCTTTGGCTCTGAAGATTTTGATCCTAGCTGGACAGTACTTCCTATGGCCCGGGGAACAACTCTTGATGATCCCTCACTAGATCTCTGCTCTGCTAGCTATCCATCAGAGTCTGAGAGAAGAGCTAGACGCCAAGTCACAGCCAATAAGGTTGGCTCAGAATATGTCTTTCTCTCATCTGAGGTGGTGCGCTACTCATCTCTTGCCGCCTCTGCCCAAGCAATCTCGGAATTAAAAGAGAATTATCGAAAGTGTCAGCTAAATGGCGGCGGAGTGGAAAGAGATGGAGACTTTGTTAACTACACCTTCCTACAACTTCCAAAATATGCCACCAAGTTAGTTCCAAATGAGAACCTCTTAATTGCTTATGCAAAAATTGGTCAAGGCCAATCAGAGCGCTCACTTCTTGGGATCTATCAATTTCAAGGAACTATCTTTAGCGGCCTCTATCTAGTAAAGGGAGCTAACTCATCCTTTAGTAGCGATGAAGTACTGCGCTGGATTGAGGCAGCAGGGGTAATTGCTAAGAGGTTAGAGGCAGCAAAGTCTTCAGCTAGCGCTTAAAGACATGGGTGCGATAGGCCCAGAAGCGAAAAATAGTTCCAATCCCAACTCCAATAACATTTGATGAGATGTTATCTGCCAAGATTGAATCAAAACCAAGGATGTAGCGGGAGATAGCAAGGCAGATCACATTAAATGATAGAGAGATAATATTTATTATAAAGAAGAGAACTATCTCTCTTCTTGCTCCACTCCACTTTCGATCTCTCCAAGTCCAATGTCTATTGCCAAAATAGGCCACAAGAATCGAGAGCGCTCCAGAGAGTATTGATGCGGTCAGAGGCTTACTTTCAAGAGGAGCTGGCTCGATATGAACGAGAAGATTAAAGCCGCCTACTGCAACTAGATAGGCCATAAGGCCTACGCCAAAGAATTTACCTAGCTCGGTGCGAAGGCGGAAGAGTTTGCGAAACACCAAGCAAGGTTACTCATTGCGATTGTCGCATTTGGTTGGCACAGAGAACCATGTTAGGCTTTCATCAAGAAATTTCTTGATAGGAGAGTTAGATGGCACTACCCCGTGAGAAGTTCTCATCCCAGCTAGATAAAGAGCTCTTA
>Ga0315902_10005401_pt1 | contig 18050 bp, 13 predicted proteins | sample LakEriMetagenome_9_FD_203523 | JGI IMG/M metagenome (GOLD analysis project Ga0315902, IMG submission 203523) | Freshwater fungal communities from buoy surface, Lake Erie, Ohio, United States - Buoy 12 MA117 | ecosystem: Environmental > Aquatic > Freshwater > Lake > Lake biofilm | place: USA... | reverse complement strand
ATCGTGTGAAGAAGCCGGGCGGCAGCGGAGCCGGTGCGGCACGGTTCGGCCGCGAGTACTACCGGCGTTTCTATCGCGACGGGCGGACCTCGGTGGCCTCGCGCGCCGAGATGGCCCGTCGCGCACAGTTCATCGCTGCCTACACCCGTCACATCGACTGCCCGGTGGCGAGTGTGCTCGACGCCGGCTGCGGACTCGGGCTGATGCGCGAGCCGCTGCTGCGGGCCTTGCCGGGGGCCACCTATGTCGGTCTGGAGTACAGCGAGTATCTCTGCGGCCGTTACGGCTGGGTGCAGGGCAGCCTCGCCGAGTGGCGGCCGCGGCAGCCCTTCGACCTCGTCGTCTGCTACGACGTCTTGCAGTATCTGGATGACGCGGCCGCGACGAAGGCGATGGCGAACTTCGCACGGCTCTGCCGTGGGGTGCTGTATTTCAGCGCGCTGACCCGGCGGGACTGGCGCGAGAACGCCGACCAGTCGCGCACCGACCGCGAGGTCACGATGCGCAGCGCCGATTGGTACCGCCGCCGGCTCGCCCGGAACTTCCGACAGGTCGGGGCGGGTCTTTGGCTGCGCCGCGGGTCGCCGCTCGTCACCTGGGAGCTCGAGACGGCCGGCTGACGGCGCGCGGACGGTGAGGCACCCGGGCGCACAGCGCCGCCCCTGCGCTACACTCGGGCGCAGCGACTTTTTTGGGGGTATCTCATGTTCGGCCTGATGCAGGACCATCCTCTCCTGATCTCCAACCTCATCGTCTATGCCGCACGGCACCACGCCGCGCAGGAAATCGTCTCTCGACGCGTGGAAGGCGATATCCACCGCTACACCTACCGTGATGCCGAGCTGCGCTCACGCCAGCTCGCGCAGGCGCTCGATGCGATGGGCCTCGCCGAGTCCGACCGCGTGGCGACGCTCGCCTGGAACGGGTACCGCCATCTCGAGCTCTATTTCGGCGTCAGCGGCAGTGGCCGTGTCGTGCATACCGTCAACCCGCGCCTGCCGCCGGACCAGCTCGCCTGGATCGTCAACGATGCCGAGGACCGCGTCTTCTGCTTCGACATGACCTTCCTGCCGTTGGTGAAGGCCATCGCCGCGAAGTGCCCGACGGTGAAGCATTGGGTCGCGCTCTGCGAGGCCGATGCGCTGCCGGCGGACTCCGGTATCCCCGGGCTCGTCAGCTACGAGGCGCTGATCGCGGCGCACGACGGCGCCTACACCTGGCCGTCCTTCGATGAGCGGCTGGCCGCTGCGCTCTGCTACACGAGCGGTACCACCGGCAACCCGAAGGGTGTGCTCTACAGCCATCGCTCGACGCTGCTGCACGCGGTCACGGCGGCGTTGCCGGACGGTCAGAACCTGTCGGCGCTCGATTCCATCCTGCCGGTGGTGCCGATGTTCCATGTGAACGGCTGGGGACTGCCGTATGGTGCACCCATGGTCGGCGCGAAGCTCGTGATGCCGGGGCCCGCGCTCGACGGCAAGTCGGTGTACGAGTTGATCGAGGCCGAGCGCGTCACGATGGCTGCGGGGGTGCCGACGGTGTGGCTCGCGATGCTCAACCATCTCGGCGCCGGTGGTCTGCGCTTCTCGACCCTCAAGCGCACATTGATCGGCGGCTCGGCCGTGCCCGCGGCGATGATCAAGGCGTTCCGTGCCTACGGCGTGTCGGTGCTGCAGGGCTGGGGCATGACCGAGACCTCGCCGCTCGGCACCGGCAGCAGTTTCAAGCCCAAGCATCTGGCGCTCGACGAGGAAGGCCAGATCCGCGTGCAGGCGATGCAGGGCCGTGCGGTCTTCGGTGTCGACATGAAGGTGGTCGATCCCGACGGCAAGGAGCTGCCTTGGGACGGCAGATCCTCGGGCGACCTGCTGGTGCGCGGGCCGTGGGTGGTCTCCAGCTATTTCCGGCGCGAACACGAGCCGCTGCTGCACGACGGTTGGTTCCCGACGGGCGATGTCGCGTCCATCGACCCCGACGGCTACATGCAGATCACCGACCGCAGCAAGGATGTCATCAAGTCGGGCGGCGAGTGGATCAGCTCCATCGACATCGAGAACATCGCCATGGCGCATCCCGCCGTGGCGATGGCGGCCTGCATCGCGGTGCCGCACCCGAAGTGGGACGAGCGGCCGCTGCTCGTCGTGGTCCGTAAGCCCGGCGTCGAGGCCAGCGCTGCCGAGCTGCGCGCGTTCTACGACGGCAAGGTCGCCAAGTGGCAGGTGCCCGACGACGTGGTGTTCGTCGACGCCATCCCGCTCGGCGCCACCGGCAAGATGCAGAAGAGCATCCTGCGCGACCGCTTCCGCGATCACCAGTTGCCTACCTGATGCGGCGCGCGCTCGCGGTCGCAGGGCTGATCCTCGCCGCGCTGGTCGCGTACCTCGCGACCTGGCCGGTACCGGCGGCGCCGGTCGCATGGCGGCCCACGCCCTCGGTCGGCTACACGGGCGTGCACGAGACCAACACGCGTCTGGCCGGGCTCCGTCGCATCGAGCTCGGCGGCCATGAGGGTCCGGAACATGTCGCGATCGGACCGGACGGGCTGCTCTACGCCGCGGTCGCCGACGGCCGCGTGCTGCGCATGAAGCCGGACGGCAGCGAGCGGATGGTCTTCGCCAAGACCGGCGGCCGCGTGCTCGGCTTCGACTTCGACGCCGCCGGACGCATGATCGCCGCTGATGCGATGCGCGGTCTGCTCGCCATCGACCGCGAGGGCGCGGTGCGTGTGTTGGTCGACGAGATCGACGGTGAGCCGCTGCGCTACGCGGACGGCGTCGTCGTCGCACCCGACGGTCGGATATACCTCACCGATGCCTCACGCCGCTTCGCGCCACGCGAGTGGGGCGGCACCTTCGAGGCGAGCGTGCTCGATATCCTCGAGAACTCCGCGACCGGACGCGTGCTGGTGTACGACCCGGCGACCGGTGCGGTGCAGCGGGTCGCGGGCGGGCTCAGCTTCCCGAACGGCATCGCGCTGACGCAGGACGGGCGTGGCCTGTTGGTCGCGGAGACCGGCCGCTACCGGATCTGGCGCATCGCCGCCGATGCGCGCAACCTCGACCTTTCCCGCGCGGATACCACCGTCAGGCCGCGCTGGCCCGCGGGCGCCGCGCCGCCGCAGGCCGCCGTGCTGCTCGACGGCCTTCCGGGTTATCCCGACAACCTCGTCCGTGGGCTGGACGGGCGAATCTGGACGGGGCTCACCAAGCCGCGCAGCGCGGTGGTCGACGCGCTCGCGCCGTATCCGGCGCTTCGGAAGGCGACGTTGCGCCTGCCGCGCTCGATGTGGCCGGTGCCGAAACCCTACGGGCATGTGATCGCGTTCACCGAGGACGGCAAGGTCGTCGCCGACCTGCAGGACCCGACCGGCGCCTATCCCGAGACCACGGCGGTCACCGAGACCGCCGATCGGCTCTACGTGCAGTCGCTGCACGCGCCCTGGCTGGGCTGGCTGCCACGCTGACCGCGCCGCCCACGCGGCCTGTCGGCCGCGCGGCGCTCGGTCACAGCAGCGCGCCCGACGCCTCCGGCTCGGTGCCGCGCTGGAGGTTGCGCGGCTCGTGGCCCTCGGGCGGCATCAGCTTGTACATCACCGGCGTGACGAGCCGCGCGAGCAGCGTCGAGCTGATGAGGCCACCGATGATCACCCAGGCCATGGGCGAATAGAGCCCCGAGTTCTGCACCGCGAGCGGCAGCAGGCCGCCGATCGCCGTCGCCGAGGTCAGCAGGATCGGCAGGAAGCGGATCTCGCCCGCCTGCTCGATGGCCTCGTCGAGCGGCACCCCTTCTTCGCGCAGCTGGTTGGTGAAGTCGACCAGCAATATCGAGTTCTTGATCTCGATGCCGATCAGGGCGATGAAGCCGATGCTGGCCGTGAACGAGATCTCGTTGCCGGTCACGAGCAGCATCAGCATGCCGCCGATGATGCCGAGCGGCACCACGGTCAGCACGATCAGCGTCGAGCGGAAGTTGCCGAACTCGAGCACCAGGATGGCGAAGATGCCGAAGATCGCGACGATGGCCGCCGTGCCGATGCCGGCGAACGACTCCGCGCCCGCCTCGGCGTCGCCGCCCAGCACATAGCGGTAGCCGCGCGGCCACTCCATGTCATCGAGCTTGTCGACGACATCCGCCGTGACCTTGCCGGTGTTCAGACCGCGCTCGACCTGCGCCGTGACCGTGACGGCGCGCTCACGCGCGAAGCGCGAGATCAGCACCGGTGCGGGCTCGAGCTCGATCTTCGCCACCTGCGACAGCGGCAGCGACTCGCCGCTGGCCGAGGCCAGCCTCGCCTCGCCGAGGGCGCGCAGGTCGGCGCGCGCTTCGAAGGGCGGGCGCACCACGATGGGATACTGCTCGCCGTCCTCGTCCTTGAAGGTGCCGGCCTGCAGGCCGGAGACCGCGAGCCGCACCGTCCGGTCGATCTCGACCGCGGGCACGCCGAGCAGCGCCGCCTTGGCGGTATCGGCCTCGACCTTGAGGTTGGTGCGCGTGAACTTGAGCGGGTTGCGCACATCGCGCGCGCCGGGCGTCGCGTCCAGCAGGCCTTCGACCTCGCGCGCGAGCCTGTCCAGCGTCGCGAGGTCCGCACCGACGATGCGCACCGCGATCGGCGCCGCGACTGGTGGACCGTTCTGGAACTCCTTCACCGAGATGCGCGCACCCGGATACCCGTCGAGGCGCTGGCGCAGCGCGTCGAGGTCGCGCGGCGTCCTGCGCGGGTCGTACCGCTCCATGACGCCGAGCACCTCGGCGTAGGAGGCGGACTCCTGGCGCTGGATGTGGTTGTAGTAGACCTGCGGGTTGCCGCGGCCGAGGTTGGCGAACACCGACTCGATGCCGGGCAGCTTCTTCATCTCGTCCTCGACGAAGCGCAGCGCGCGGTCGGTCTCGGCGTAGCTGGTGCCGGTCGGCGTCTCGACCTGCACCAGGAACTGCGGCGTGTCGGCCTTCGGGAAGAGGCTCGAGCCCAGCACCGGCACCAGCAGCACCGACACCAGCAGCGACCCGCCGATCGCCGCGGCGACCGTGGCCCGCGGCCGCGCGAGGCAGTAGTGGAGCGCCGGTCGGTAGTACCGATGGATGCCGCCCATGATGCGCTGCAGCAGGCGGTTGCCTTCGCCGTGGTCCTCCTCGCGCAGCATGCGGCTCGCGAGGAAGGGGATGATGAAGAGCGCGATCAGCAGCGAGCCGACGATGGTCGCGACCACCGCGGTGGGCAGCACGCGGATGAACTTGCCCGCGGCGCCGGGCAGGGCCATCAGCGGCAGGAAGGCGAACACGAGGGTCGCGGTGCAGCCGAGGATGGCGATGAAGATCTGGCGCGTGCCGGCGATGGCGGCGCGCGTACGGTCGTAGCCCATACGCAGGTGGCGCGCGATGTTCTCGACCGCGACGATGGAGTCGTCGACCAGCAGCCCGAGCGCCACCACGAAACCGGCGATGGAGAGCTGGTTCAGCGAGAAGCCGAGGAAGTAGAGCACCGCGATGCCGAACGCGAGCGACAGCGGGATCGAGATCATGACGATGCCGGCCGCGCGCAGGCCGAGCGGCAGCAGCGTCAGCAGCACCACGGCGACGGCGATGCCGAAGTCGATGTACAGCCGATCGAGGCGCTTGGCCACATTGCGCGACTGGTCGAAGCCGAGCTCGAGCGAGATGCGCTTGGGCAGGCCCTCGGCCCAGCGGTCGACCTTGGCGACGACCGCGTCGCGCACATCGAGCACGTTGTAGCCCGATTTCATGTTGGCGGTGACGAACACCGCGCGCTTGCCGTTGTAGCGGCCGACATGGCCCCATTCACCGTCCGCCCACTTCACCTCGCCGATGTCGCGGATCCGCACCACGCGGCCCTCGGCGGCGGAGACAACCGTGTCGCGCACCTGTTCGAGGTCGGTGTACGCGCCGGTGCTCTTGATGGTGAAGCTGCGCGGTCCGATGTCGACGATGCCGGCCGGGATGTTGGCGTTCTCGCTCTCGAGCGCCTGCGCGATGCGTGTCGGGGTGAGGCCGAGCTCGGCGACGCGCCGCAGGTCGACCTCGATGCGCAGCTCCCGCGGCGGATAGGCCCAGCTCTCGGCCGTGCGCACGCCCGGCACGCCCTTGAGCGCGTCCTTGAGGTCGCGTGCGTGGTCCTGCAGCTCGCCGTACGGCGCCTCGTCGGAGACGAGCGCGTACTGCACGATGTTGACGAGGCCCGGGCTGAAGCGGCGTATGTGCAGCTGCCGAAGCTCCGGCGGCAGTGTGGGCCGTAGCGCGTTGATCTCGCGGATGACCTCCTCGTACTTCTTGTCGGCGTCCGTGCTGGCGAGGAACTCGATGATGGTGAACGAGACGCCGTCGGCGACGACGCTCTCCATCTTCTCCACATCGTCGAGCTCCGCGAGCCGGTCCTCGAGCGGTTTGGTGACGAGACGCTCGAGGTCCTTCGGGTCGGCTCCCGGCATGATCGCCGAGATGTCGAAGCCCGAGATCTCGAACGAGGGGTCCTCCTCGCGCGGGATCGATGTGAAGCTGAAGAGCCCGATCGCGACCAGGCAGAGGAACGCCACCAGCGTGAACTGGTAGCGGCGGATCGGGAACTCGAGCAGCGACATCCGTCAGCCCTGCTGCGCCCAGGCGGGCGATGCGGCGGGCGCGGCCGCCGCGGGCGGCGGCACGGCGACCACGCGGATGCGGTCGCCGTCCTGCAGGTAGAGCGCGCCCTCGGTGACGACGGGCTCGCCCGGCGCGAGGCCTGAGGCGATCGCCACCTCGGTGCCGGCGATGAACGCGACTTTGACGGCGCGCCTGCGCGCCACGCCCTTGTCGGCGACGAACACCACCGCATCGTCGCCGCGGCCCTCGATCAACGCCGCGATCGGCACGCGCGTGAGGCTGCCGCGGCGTCCGGCGGAGGGCGAGATGTCGACCCGCGCCACGAGACCGGAAGCGAGCGTGAGTCCGTCCTGGGGCGCGATGCGCACCTCCACCGGGAACAGGCCGCTGCGCGGATCGGCCGCGGCCGAGATCTCGCTGACGCGCGCCTCGAAGCTGCGGCCGGGGTAGGCGTCGACCTCGACGCGCGCCGTATCGCCGAGCGCGACCTGCACGACCTCGCGGTCGGCGAGCGCGGTGCGCACCACATGACCGCGGTCGGCGCCGCCGAGCACCAGCACCGGCTGCCCCGGCGGGACCATCTCGCGTTCCTCGGCGAGGCGGCGCAGCACGCGCCCGTCCTGCGGCGCGACGATGGCGGAGTTGCCGAGGTTGAAGCCGGCCGCGTCACGCGCGGCGCGCGCGACCGCCGCCTGCGTGCGCAGGTTCTGCAGCGTCTCGAGGCTGATCACCTGGTCGGCATGCAGCCGCTCGCCGCGCTCGAGGTCGCGCTCCGCCTTGAGCGCGCCCTGGCGGGCCTGCTCGAACTGCGCGTTGACCTCGGCCAGTTCGATCTCGGCCAGCAGCTGTCCCTTGCGCACGACGGCGCCTTCGCGCACGGCGATGCGACGGATGATGCCGCCGGTCTTGAAGGACAGGCGCATCTCGTCCTCGTTCGCGACGAGCCCGCTCGCGCCGATCGGGACATTGGCGGGGCCCGAGGTAGCCGGCGCGGTGCGCACCGGCGTCCCCTCGGTCGCAGCCTCGGCGGTCTCAGGGGTCTTCGCGCTGCATCCCGCCATCGCGGCGAGCGTCAGGGCGAGCATGATCAGGACGGGGATTCGGGTCATGGCAGGTTCGCGCGCCTTACGGCGACGGCGCTCCGGTGGCGTAATCGAGGTCGGCTTGGCGCGCGAGCAGCTGGAAGCGCACCGCGTTCAGGTTCAGTTCGGCGGAGGTGAGGCTGGTGCGCGCGTCGAGGAACTCGACCTGGCTGATGACGCCCTCGTCGCGCTTGCGGCCCGAGATGCGGAACGCCGCGCGCGCGGCTTCGGCGCGCGCCTCGGCGGCCCGCAGCGACTGTTCGCTCGCGGCCAGCCGGTCGAGCGCGGTCTGCACCTCGAGCTGCACCTGCTGCGCGAGCTCGTCGCGACGGTTGAGCGCCTGGCGCTCCGCGAGGCGTGCGGCGCGCTCGTCGGCTTTGCGGGCACCGCCGTCGAACAGCGTCCAGTTGAGCAGCAGCGACAGCGTCGCGAAGTTGCTGCCGCGGCCGAATTCGTAGCGCTCGCCCTGTGTGCCGCCGTCGACGGCCAGCGCGAGCGTCGGCAAGCGGGCGGCGCGGGCGATCTCCGCCTGCGAACGCGCCGCATCCGCGGCGCGTCCCGCCTGCGCGAGCTCGGGACGGCTCGTGAGCGCGCCGCTGCGCAGCGCTGCGAGGTCGCGTCCCGCGCGCTTCAGTTCGCCTTCGGGTTCGGCGGTCTCGAGCGCCGTGTCGAGCGGACGGTTCAGCAGGAAGTTCACGTAGCTCTGCAGCTGATCGCGGGCGCTGCGCGCCTCGGTCGCCTGTTGCTCGACGGCGAGCAGTTCGGCGCGGGCGCGCAGCACCTGGTCCTGCGTGACCTTGCCGTTGCGGAACAGCGAGTCGGTGATGCGCAGGTTCTCGGCGAGCAGCGCGGCGCTGGCATCGACCAGCGTCGCGGCCCGGCTCGCGCGCAGCCAATCGAGGTACCCGACCGTGATGTCGCGTCGCAGCCGCTGCGCGAGGGCGAGGCGCGCGAACTCGCTGCCTTCGAGCAACGACTGACGGGCGCGTAGTGCAGCCGGCAGCGCCGGCGCATAGAGCGGCTGTACCACCGAGATGCGGGTGTCCTGCTCGCGTTCGCGCAGCAGGTTGAACGACGGGTCCTCGATGCTGCCGAAACGCGGCGGCTTGCCGTCGGCGGCGAGCAGCTCGTTGAGCGTGCCGTACACGGGGTTGAACGCGGCGGCGAGCGGCAGCGAGATCTCGCGACCGCCCTCGGAGCGCGTGTAGCGCGCGTTCAGCGATGCCTCCGGGAAGAACCGGCCGCGAGCGGCGTCGAGCGCGGCCTCGGCGCGCTCGACCTCGAGCGAGGCGGACTGCAGCGCGAGGTTGGAGGAGAGCCCGAGGCGCACATACTCCTCGATCACCGCGGCGACGGGGCGCACGGTCGTGACCGGCGGCGCATCGGCGGCGACCTGCGCGGGCGCCGCAGCGGATGCCGCGCCGAGCAGCAGGCAGAGCGCTGCGAGCCGTCCGCCGCGGACCATCTTCAGGGCGATCACTTGCGGATCTCCGCAGCAGGGGTGGCGAGCGCCGCGAGCGCGAAGCGGAAACCCTGCTCGATCAGCTGCTCGCGGGCGACGCCCTCGCGTTCGAGGCTCCCGCTCTTGTTGATCGAGAGCTGGATCAGGCCGTGCATCAGACCCCAGAGCGTGAGCCCCAGCAGTGACGGCGGCCCCGCATCGCGGCGGATGCTGCCGTCGGCCATGCCGCGCTCGATGGCGGCGCAGATCGCGCCGTGCGTACGGTCGCCGGCGGCCAGGAACTCCTCGTAAGCGGGGTCGAGCTCGCCGGTCGGTTGGTGCGCCTCGAAATGTGCGAGCGCCTCGAAGCTCGCCGGGAACTCCTCGGCGAACGCGACATACGCGCGACCGCAGGCCTCGACCTGCGCAAGACCGGTCACATGCTGGCTGGAGGCGGCGGCGAAGCGCTGATGCAGCGCTTCGAGGGCGCGGTTGCAGACACCGAGCAGCAGCGCGGACTTGTCGTGGAAGTAGACATAGAGCAGCGCGCGCGACAGGCGCGCTTTGCGCGCCACGAGGTCCATGGTGAGGGCCTCGACGCCGACCACGGTGGCGACGGCCTCGGCGGCATCGAGGATCTCGACGCGGCGGCGTTCCTTTTCCTCGAGGCGTCGATCCGAGAGCTCGCTCATGGGGCGGACTCTGCCCCGGCGTTGACACAGTGTCAACTGTTGGACGGATATCTTAAATTTGGACGGTCGTCAGCCTCCAAACCATGCTCGGATCAGCCAAAAAACTGCCATCCCGCCGAAAATCGCGCCTATCGTGCTGCGAAAAGCGGCGAAAATCGCTGCTGCGGCCAGCCCGGCAAGCCATCGGGGGTTCCCGAGGGTGAGATCCAGCCCGGCAGGGGTCATCAGCAAGTCCGACGCGATGATCCCGGCGAGCGCGCAGGCCGGCGCGTACCGCAGTGCGGATTCGACGATGGGCGGCAACCGCAGCCGCTCGCCTACCAACAGCACCGTGCTGCGCGCGAGGAAGGTCGCGAGGGTCACCCCGAGGATGGCGAGCCAGACATAGACCTCCTGGCTCATCGTGCGTCGTCCCCGTCCGCGAGACCCCGCTGGAGGAAGATGGCGACCGCGCAGCCCGCGACGATACCGAGCAGCAGTCCGAGCCGCAGCGGTAGGTCATGCGCGAGCACGGCGATCGCGCCGGAAACCAGCACGCCGGCGAGGGCTGCGCGCTCGCGGCACAACGGCACGACCAGCGCGATCAGCGCGAGTGTGCCGGCGAGGCCCAGCCCCCAATGCGCGGGGATCACGCCCGCGGCGAAGATGCCGATGACCGACGCCACCTGCCAGATGATCCAGTTGCAGGTCGCGCCGCCCGCGAAATAGGCCACGCGCTGCGGATAGTCCGGCTCCTGCTCGAGCAGCGTCGAATAGCGGACGAACATCACATCGCCGGTGAGGTAGCCGAGCCAGAGCCGGGTGTTCAAAGAAAGCTGCGCGAGATGGCGGCGCAGCACCATCGCGTACACCACGAAGCGCAGGTTGACGATGACCGCGGTGAGCGTGACGAGCCACAGCGGCGCGAAGGCCGCCATCAGCGGCAGCGCCGCGAGCTGCGCGCTGCCGGCGTAGGCGAGGAAGGTCATGCCGAGCGATTGCGCGACGGTGAGGCCGGACTTCGCCATGGCGATGCCGGTGACGAGACCCCAAGCGAAGACGCCGGGCGCGAAAGGCAACAGCTCGCGCATGCCGCGCCGGAACGCGGCACGCGGCGTCACGGGCGCGATGCCGGGGGTGCCGGTCGTCGTGGTCGGCGGTCCGTCGGGGGCGGTCGGGTCAGGCAAGGTCGAGCGCGTGGGCCTTGAGATCGGCGAGCGGCACGATCTCGAGCGCGCGGCGATGGGTCGCCTTGAGGAACACCTTGGGCGCCTTGCCCGCCTGATGCGCCTCGAGCCAGCGCGCCGCGCAGAGGCACCAGCGGTCGCCGTGCTTGAGGCCGGGGAAGCCGTATTCGGGGCGTGGCGTGGAAAGATCGTTGCCGCGGGCGCGCGAGAACTCGAGGAACTCGGCCGTCATCAGCGCACAGACCGTGTGCGACCCTACATCGTGGGCGTCGGTCTCGCAGCAGCCGCTGCGGTACCAACCCGTCTTGGGCGAGTCGCTGCAGGTGGTCAGCGGATCGCCGAAGACGTTGACCTGATGATTTCCGCCGCCGCCGCTACCGTCCATGATGGGCGATAGCGTACCCCATCGACCGGGCGGGCGGCAGTCCGGCGCGTCGGCGCTGCATGCTAGAATCCGCGCCCATCCCGCAGGGAGTGCCGCGCGTCCGCGACGCCGGTCCAGCATGTCCAGGAGGGACATCCGTGAAGAACCTCATCGCTCGAACCCTCCGCGGGGCTCGGGTCGCCGCCGTGTCCAAGGCGGTCCTGACCGTCTCCCTCGCCGGATCGGCCGCGACCGTGCCGGCGCAGACCGTCTCGTCGGACGACACCATCGTCCTCGAAGAGGTGGTCGTCACGGCGCGCAAGCGTGAGGAGTCGCTGCGCGACGTCCCGCTCACCGTGACCGCGGTCACCGCCGACGCGATCGAGCGGCTCGGCATCCGCGACGCGTACGATGTCTCGCTCTACACGCCTGCGTTCTCGAACGTCGCCTCCTTCGGTCGCAACAGCGTCGAGCGGCCCGTCATCCGCGGTCAGGCGAACATCCTCGGCGACCCGAACGCCTCGTACTTCGTCGACGGCGTGTTCCTTTCCGGCAGCACCTCCAACACCGAGACCGCGAACCTCGAGCGCATCGAGGTGATCAAAGGTCCGCAGGCGGTGCTGTACGGTCGCGCCACCTTCGCCGGCGCGATCAACTTCGTCACCCGCAAGCCGTCCGACGTCTTCGAGGGGAAGGTGTCGGCGACCCTCGGTCAGCATGACCAGCGGGACATCGTCGCCTGGGTCTCCGGTCCGGTGGTCGACGACCGCTTGGCGTTCTACGCGGCGGTGAGCCATCTCGAGTACGGCGGCGCCTACGACAATCCGCTCGACCAGCGCGACGATCTCGGCGCCGAGCGCACGAAGGCCGGCACGCTGAAGCTGCGTTGGACGCCGGGCGAGGACACCGAGGTCACGGCGCTCGTCACCGGTCAGCAGGACGACGACGGTCCGCTCGCCATGGGGCTGCAGGGCCGCGAGTTCAACAACTGCCAGCTGCCGGGCCCCACGCTGCCGCGCAGCCGCGGTTACTACTGCGGTACCGCGCAGCCGATCTCCAAGCTCACCATCCAGCAGCGCACCGACCTCTTTCCGGATCCGGGCATCGACCGCAGCCGCGTGCGCGCAGCGCTCACCGCGAGGACCGTGTTCGGCGCGGGCTACGAAGCGGTGTCGGTCTCCGGCTGGAGCCACGAGGACTATGCGATCGCGCTCGATGCCAGCTATGCGGGCTACGACGCCTTCGGTCTGCTCGACTCGCCGGCGTTGCCGCCGCCCGCCGTCGGCGCCGCCGGCGACCCGACGCGCCAGTTCCGCAACAAGGGCGCGTTCTGGCGCATCCAGGAGGAGCGTCGCGAGGACTTCTCGCAGGAGCTTCGCCTGCGCTCGCCCGCCGACCGCGCCTTCCGCTGGACGCTCGGCGCCTACTATTTCAAGCAGAGCGACGACCTCACGCGCGACGACAAGGCCACCCCTGACGCGCGCATCGTGCCGAACGGCTCGGCGGCGCTGTTCTTCCGCGACCTCGAGAACGAGGCCGTGTTCGGCGGCCTCGAGTACGACCTCAGCGAGCGCTGGACCGCGACCGCGGAGCTCCGCCATGCGCGCGACACGCGGCGGCAGGCAGGCGCCCAGTTCGCCACCACGCCGGTCGCGCCGTCGCGCTGCGCGCCGGGCGGCGACGGCATCCTGGTGAGCACCTCGCCGACCTCGGGCTGCATCGTGTCGTCGGGCGTGCGCACGCCGGTCACCACGCTCGAGGAGACCTTCAAGAGCGACAAGCCGCGCTTCACGCTGCGTTGGAAGGCGACCGACGACCTCACGCTGTTCGCCAACTACGCCGAGGGCAACAAGCCGGGCGGCTTCAACCAGCCTGCGGTGCTGCCGTTGCTCGAGAGCCTCGGCAAGGGCGCGGCCTACGACGAGGAGGAGTCGGTCAACATCGAGCTCGGCGCCAAGGCGCGTCTCGTCGATGGCCGCGTGTTCGCTTCGCTCACCCTGTTCGACACCAAGCTCACCAACCAGCAGCTCACGCAGAACATCGTCGGCGTCAACGCGGCCGGCAGCGTGATCGCGAACTCCTTCATCGAGAACGTCGGCAAGACCGACTCGCGCGGCGTCGAACTGGAGGTCACCGCGCGGCTCACCGACCGGCTCGACATCAGCCTCGGCGGCTCGTATGTCGACGCCGTCATCCGCAGCTTCCTGAACCAGGATCAGGCCGACCTCTACAGCAACCGGCCGTCATCCGCGTTCTCGGTGGTCTCGGTCACCAACCCCGGTGGCTGCGGCACGCTGGGCGCGAGCGCCGCCGCCAACGCCGCGGCCTGCCTCGTGCTGCGCAACCTCGACAACGCGCAGTTCGGCGACGTCTCCGGCAAGCGCGTGCCGCGCGCGCCCGAGTACAACGGCTACGCCGTCCTGCAGTATTCGATGCCGCTGTCCGACGCCGTCGCGCTGACGCTGGGCGGCGATGTGGTCTACGAAGCATCGAAGTTCTCGCAGGTGCACAACCTCATCGAGACCGGCGCGCGCACCTATGTGAACGCACGCATCGGCCTCGAGGGGCGGTCGTGGTCGGTGTCGCTGTGGGGCAAGAACCTCGGCGATGACGACACCGCCCTCGACATCCTGCGCTACATCGACTCGCGCAACATACCGTCGCCCGCCACGCGCGGCTTCGCGATCACGCTGCCGCGGCCGCGGCAGCTCGGCGTGACGGCGACCCTGAAGTTCTGACGGACGATGCCGCGCGCGGCGATCAGTACGCGACGCGGGTGACTTCGAAGCCCATCTCGGCGAGCAGCTTCGGGACGGCCTTGTCGCCGGTCATGTGCAGGAAGCCCACCGCGGCCAGCACCGGCACGCCCTTCGCGTGCTCTTCGGCGATGCGGCGCGCGAGACCCGGATTGCGGCCGTCGTTCAGCGCGAGGTAGAAGTCGCGCTGCTGGGCGGTGGGTCGGCACTGGCAGGCCTCCTCGATCGTATCCATGGCTTCGAGGTCACCGCGCTCCCAGACCTTCGCGGTGTGCTGTATCTTGCTGCGCGCGTCCGGCGCCTCGAGCTCCTTGAGCGACTCGTCGAAAGCCGTCCGCGCCGTGGCGGCATCGTCCGGGATCAGCACATCCATCTGCAGGCCGATCGACTCCAGGCCGACCACGGGCCGGTTCGCGGCGCGGGCGAAGCCGATGAGCATGAACTCCTGCGCGAAATCCGCGTAGAGGCCGTCGCGACGGCCGATGAGCGAGCTGTAGGTGATGGCCTGCATGACCGGATGGAAGGCGTCGAGGGCACCCGGCGGGACGCACTCGGCTTCGGCGAGTTTGGCGAGCCGCGCCCGATCGGTGTCGGTCAGCGTGAGCGGCGGTGCGGCCCCCATCGCGGCCATCATCTCCTGCTGGGTGCCGGGCGCCGTGAGGTCGACCTCCACGGCGATCACGCCGGTGTTCATCAGCGCCGTCATGAGCTTCGGGCCCGGGAACGCCCACTCGGCACGGCCGATGTGGATCGTGCCGTAGAGGTAGCTCGTCTTCCCGTCCTTGGTGATCGTCCAGAGCGCGCCGCGGTCCTTCGCGTTCTTCATGCCCTCGGCCATCTGCTCGGGGGTCGGCGGCTGCGCAGGGGCCGGGCAGCTTTCCGCCGCCTGCGACGGCGCAGCGAGCAGCAACGAAGCGAGCAGGGCGGGCAGGGCGGCAGAGCGGATCATGCGGTGTCCTCTTTGGGCGGGCGGAGAAGATTTGAGCATTAATGCTATACAGGTCCGCAGGGACCCGTCAACAGAGGACAGGGCGGTCGACCGGCGGCGGTCGACAGGTGACATATCGCCGCACCGACCGTAGATTCACCCGATGTCGCCGGTCCGCCAGCCCTTCCCCGATCTCGTCCGCGCCTTCGCCCTGTTCGGCATCGCCGTGGTGAACGTCGATTTCTTTGCCCGTGTGGCGTTGGACGGCGTGTTCGCCGGTGCGCTGGTCACGCCGCTCGACCGTCTGCTGTGGTGGACCGTGGCGAGCCTCTTCCTCCTCAAGTCGTACTCACTTTTCTCCTTGATGTTCGGCGCCGGTGTCGCGCAGCAGATGCGCAGCGCAGCCACGGACGGTACCGGTTTCGCCGGTCGTTACGGGCGACGGTTGGTCGGCCTGCTGGCGCTCGGTCTCGTCAACGCGGCTTTCCTGTTCTTCGGCGACATCTTGGTGGTCTACTCGCTGCTCGGCTCGGTGCTCTATCTGTTCCGTGAGTCGGCCGTGCGGTCGTTGCGTCGCTGGGCCATCGGGCTGTACATCGTGCAGGTCTTGATCGCGCTGCTGCTCCTGTTGAGCGTCGTCGCGCTCGCCGCCCCGGGCGCCGAGGCGACGGCGCGTCAGACGCTTGAGGAGTCCGCCGCCGAGGCGGCGCAGCGCATCGCAGGATTCGCCTCTACCGATCCATTCGTGGTCACAGCGGTGCGCTTCGATGCGTGGGCCGCCGACTTCTGGTGGACCATCATCCTGCAGGGCGTAGGGGCGCTCGCGTTCATGCTCTACGGGCTCTACACCGCGCGCAGCGGGCTGTTGGCCGACCCGGCCGCGCCCCGATGGTCGCGGGCGCGGCGTCGCGATCTGCCCGTCGGCGTGCTGCTCGCCGTTCTCGGCGGCTGGCTCATGGTCGGTAGCCCACACCATCTCCACCCGGAATTCATGGGTGGTTTCGCCTTGGTGATCATCGGCAGCCCGTTCTCCACCATGGGCTACCTCGGCCTGATCGCCGCATGGTCGCAGCGTCCGCCGTCCCCGCTGCGCGATTTCCTGGTGCGCGCCGGCGGCGGTTCGCTGACCGCCTATCTGTTGCAGGGCCTGTTGTTGTCGCTGGTGTTCTCGGGCTACGGGTTGGGCCTCGTGGGCAAGCTAGGCGCCGCGACCTACATCCCGATCGGCGCGGCTGCGGCCGTGATCTCCTTGTTGTTCGTCGGTTGGTGGCGCGGGCGCCATGCGCTCGGGCCGGTGGAGAGTCTGCTGCGCCGTTGGGTCTACCTCGGCGAGCGCCGCGGCGGCAACTAGTCCGACCCGCGGCCTCCGGCTCCGGGGCCGGATGTAGATAAGAATGACTTGCATTAAGATGGTCCGGGCGCATGGACATCATGGCCCCTCCGCCCGCTGAACCTGCCGTCCGGCAGCTCGCCGACCTCCCGGTCGGCGGCGTGGCCACGGTCGAGGGTATCGACGAAGTCGGCGTTTTGTCGCGGCGCCTGCTCGAGATCGGTTTCTTTCCCGGCGCCCGCGTCGAAGTGGTCGCGGCCCAATGGCCCGGCGACGACCCGATAGCCGTGCGCGTGGGCGGATCGACCTTCGCGCTGCGCCGTCGCGAGGCCCAGTTGGTGCAGGTGTCGCCGCTTCGGCCGGGCGAGGGTACGCGATGAACGCTGCTGCGGCATCCGCCGCCGCGTCTGCGGATACAGACCCCTCCACCGATCTGCGCATCGCCCTGGTCGGACTGCCGAACTGCGGCAAGACCGCGCTCTTCAACCGGCTCACCGGCGGTCGCCAAAAGGTCGCGAACTATCCCGGCGTCACGGTGGAACGCAAGGAAGGCGCATTCACCGGCGCGTCCGGCCGTCGATATCGTCTGCTCGACCTGCCCGGCACCTACAGCCTGACGCCGACCACGCTCGACGAAGCCATCACGCGCGATGTCGCGCTCGGGCGCCTCGCCGGCGAGGCGCAGCCCGAGACCATCGTGCTCGTGGCCGATGCGACCCATCTCGCGCTCTCTGTGCGGCTCGCGCTCGAGGTGCGCGACCTCGGGCTACCGATGGTGCTTGCGCTCAACATGAGCGACCTCGCGCGCCGTCGCGGCTACGCGCTCGACCGCGAGCGGCTCGCTGCGGAGCTCGGCGTCCCGGTGATCGAGACCGTCGCGGTCGCGCGCCGCGGCGCCGACGGCCTGATCGAGACGCTCGAGCGCATGCCGGCGCAGGCGCCCGTGCCGGCACGCGGTTGGCAGCAGCCGAGCGCCGAACAGGTGCGCGACACGCATCGCGAAGCGGCGCGGATCCTCGATGTAGCCGGCTATCGCGAGCCGGCGCGCCGCGCGCTCGCGGCGCAGGCCGACCGCATGCTGCTGCACCCCGTGCTCGGCATGATCGCGCTCGCGGTGCTGCTGTTCTTCGTGTTCCAGGCGGTGTTCAGCTGGGCCGAGACGCCGATGGGCTGGATCGAGTCGGCCGTCGCCTCGCTCGGCGAGGTCGTGCGCGGCGCACTGCCCGAGGGGCCGCTGCGGAGTCTCCTCGTCGACGGCATCATCGCCGGCGTCGGCAGCGTGATCGTCTTCCTGCCGCAGATCATCATCCTGTTCCTGTTCATCCTCGCGCTCGAGGACAGCGGCTATCTGCCGCGCGCGGCATATCTGCTCGATCGCGTGATGGGCAGCGTCGGTCTTTCGGGGCGCGCCTTCATCCCGCTGTTGTCGTCCTTCGCCTGCGCCATCCCGGGGATCATGGCGACGCGCACGATCCCCGACATGCGCGACCGCATCGCCACCATCCTCGTCGCGCCGCTCATGACCTGCTCGGCACGCTTGCCGGTGTACGCCTTGCTCATCGGTGCCTTCATCCCGGCGCGTGCGGTCGGCCCCTTCAACCTGCAGGGGCTTGTGCTCTTCGCGCTCTATTTCGCGGGCATCATCGCGGCGCTCTGCGTCGCCTTCGTGCTCAAGAGGCTGCGCCGCGGCGAGG
>Ga0315902_10005398_pt1 | contig 18059 bp, 15 predicted proteins | sample LakEriMetagenome_9_FD_203523 | JGI IMG/M metagenome (GOLD analysis project Ga0315902, IMG submission 203523) | Freshwater fungal communities from buoy surface, Lake Erie, Ohio, United States - Buoy 12 MA117 | ecosystem: Environmental > Aquatic > Freshwater > Lake > Lake biofilm | place: USA... | reverse complement strand
GGTTGTTAATTAATTAGTTGGAATTGTTTATACATATTGCGTGAGGGATGGAAGCAAACTGCCATGCAGTGCGGACAGCCCGACCCGAAGGGACACGCCATATTCTTTAATAGGTTATTTTCCTACTGTTTATTAGTAGTCTTTACTTCGTTCACCTTGTATGAACATTTTTTGGGTATTAAAATGAATAGTAAATTCTACAGCATTCCAATTCGTTTCATCATCAGATTCTGGATTTGTATATTGATACCAAAGCGTATAGGCAGCACTATCAAAACCTTTAATAAATCTCGGTATACCAGCTTCATCACATTCTATACCCCATTTTACTTTTCTTTTAGGTAGATCATGCAATTGATAAATACCGCTTCCACCATCATTTAACTCAACAATTGGTTCATTTCCTTGAAACTGGTATGTGCCTGTTATAGGGTAATCAATATTGGTGGTGATGTAATGTATTCCGTTTCGAGTTTCAATTTTAGTAGATTGAGAAAAGCTTTTACCCACAAATAATAAAATAGCAATGAGAAATTTTACTGATTTCATAATTATAGATTTTTATTCATTAGTAATCCATTTTCTAGCATTAACAAACGCCTCAATCCAAGGGGAAACTTCATTCATAATATCGGTCGGATAATAAGCCCAATTCCAAGGAAAAGAAGAACGTTCAATATGTGGCATCATCACTAAGTGTCTTCCGGTTTTGTCGCACATCATTGCCGTGTTGTAATCGGAACCATTTGGGTTGGCAGGATAACCTTCATACCCATATTTGGCTACAATATTATATTGATTTTCTGTTTCCGGTAAATTAAATTTTCCTTCGCCATGTGAAACCCAAACTCCAAGAGTTGTTCCGGCAAGGTTATTTAACATTACAGAATTGTTTTCCTGTACTTTTACTGAAGTGAATATACTTTCATGTTTGTGACTGTCGTTGTGCTGCATTTTTCCATGGACTTTATGGTCTGGGTTTATCAATTCTAATTCCATGAACAACTGACAACCATTACAAATTCCGACCGAAAGTGTGTCTTCTCGTTTAAAGAAGTTTTTTAAGGCATTATTTGCTTTTTCGTTGTATTTGAATGCTCCGGCCCAACCTTTGGCAGAACCCAAAACATCGGAATTGGAGAATCCTCCAACAGCTCCGATAAACTGAACATCTTCTAAATTTTCTCTTCCCGAAATTAAATCGGTCATGTGAATATCTTTAACATCAAAGCCGGCTAAATACAAAGCATTGGCCATTTCACGTTCAGAATTGCTTCCTTTTTCACGAATGATAGCCGCTTTTGGACGTGGTAAGGAATTATCAATTTCCGGTTTTTTACCTGTGAAATGAATTGGGAATTTGTATTCTAATTTTTGATTTGAATAATTGTCAAATCGCTCTTTGGCCTTGTTGTTTTTACTTTGTTTTTGGTCGAGTAGGAAAGAGGTTTTGAACCAAATGTCCCGTAAACTTGAAATATCCATATTGAAAATTCCAAATTCTAAAGATTCTGACGAAGAAACTTTTCCGATTTTGAAGAATTCAATATCTGTAAATGCTTTTTCAAATGTTGCATCGTCTTTTGCCTGAAGCACTAAACCAATGTTTTCAGCAAATAAAATCTTGACTAAGTCTTTTTCGGTAAATGAACTGAAATCAATTTTGGCTCCTAAATTCACATCAGCAAAACACATTTCGAGTAAAGTCGTAATTAAACCACCGCTTCCGATGTCGTGCCCAGCAACAATTTGTCTTTTTTTGATTAAATCCTGAATTGTATTGAATGCTTTTTTGAAGTAATCGGAATTTTTGATAGTTGGTGTGTCATTTCCAACTTTATTCTGAATCTGAGCAAATGAACTTCCCCCCAATTTAAATTCGTCTTGGGACAAATTGATATAATAAATTGATCCACCATTTCGTTGTAAAACAGGTTCAACCACTTTAGTAATATTAGAACAATTTCCGGCTGCTGAAATGATAACTGTTCCGGGAGCAATCACTTCATCATTTGGATATTTCTGCTTCATTGACAAGGAATCTTTCCCAGTAGGTATATTTATTCCAAGTTCAATAGCAAAATCAGAACAGGCTTTTACGGCTTCATATAAACGAGCATCTTCGCCTTCGTTTTTGCAAGCCCACATCCAATTTGCGGAAAGAGAAACGCTTTTTAATCCGTCTTTTAATGGAGCAAAAACAATATTAGATAAAGCTTCTCCAATAGAATTCCTGGAACCTGCTGATGGATTAATCAAAGCAGAAACAGGCGAATGACCAATACTGGTTGCAATTCCTTCTTTTCCATGAAAATCTAAAGCCATTACACCCACATTATTTAAAGGTAATTGCAATGGTCCAACGCATTGTTGTTTGGCTACTTTTCCACCAACACAACGGTCAACTTTATTAGTTAGCCAATCTTTACAAGCTACTGCTTCAAGCTGCAAAACTTGTTCTAAATAGGCCTGAATTTTATCCTGACTATAGCTTAATTCAGTGTACTTTATTTGCGAATTGGTATCGGTCATGATTACTTTGGGAGAACTCCCGAACATGTCTTCTAAAGCAAAATCCATAGGTTTAGCGCCAGTAATTTTGCTTTCAAATGTAAAGCGATGATTGTCGGTTACTTCACCGACTTCATACATCGGGGCACGTTCGCGTTCTGCAATTTTTCGCAACATTTCAATATCATCTTTTCCAATAACCAATCCCATTCGTTCCTGAGATTCGTTCCCGATAATTTCTTTGGCAGATAGCGTAGGATCTCCTATTGGCAATTTATCTAAATCAATCAACCCACCGGTTTCTTCAATCAATTCGGAAAGGCAATTCAAATGACCACCTGCACCGTGATCGTGAATGGAAACAATCGGATTTACATCGCTTTCTACCATTGCCCGAATGGCATTGGCTGCTCTTTTTTGCATTTCGGGATTCGAACGTTGAATGGCGTTTAATTCAATTCCCGAACCAAAAGCTCCTGTATCGGCAGATGATACGGCAGCGCCACCCATTCCGATTCTGTAATTTTCACCGCCTAGGACAACGATTTTATCCCCTTTTTTTGGTTTGTGTTTTTTTGCTTGTTCTTCTTTTCCGTAACCAATGCCACCAGCCAACATAATAACCTTATCAAAACCAAGTTTTCGACTTGTCCCACTGAGCTTGTCGAAGTGTTCATGCTCGAAAGTTAAAACTGAACCGGTAATTAACGGTTGCCCGAATTTATTTCCAAAATCGGAAGCGCCGTTTGAGGCTTTGATTAAAATATCCATTGGCGTTTGGTACAACCATTTTCTTTCGGTCATTCCATTTTCCCAAGGACGGTTTTCAGTTAATCTTGAATAGGAAGTCATATAAACGGCAGTTCCTGCTAAAGGCAATGAACCTTGTCCACCAGCTAAACGGTCACGAATTTCTCCTCCAGAACCAGTAGCTGCTCCATTAAATGGTTCAACTGTAGTTGGAAAATTATGTGTTTCGGCTTTTATTGAAATTACCGAATTGAATGCTGATTCCTGATAAAAATCGGCTTTGTCACCAGTTTTAGGAGCGAATTGGGTCACTTTTGGACCTTTGATAAAAGCCACATTATCTTTATATGCCGAAACTATATCATTCGGGTTGAGTTCCGAAGTTTTCTTTATCATTTTAAACAATGACATTTCTTTTTCGACACCATCGATGATAAATGTTCCGTTGAAGATTTTATGTCGACAATGCTCTGAATTGACTTGCGAGAAACCAAACACTTCTGAATCAGTAAGTTTTCTATTTAGTTTTTTGGAGAGGTTTTCTAAATAAATAACTTCCTCATCGCTTAATGCTAAACCTTCCTGTTTGTTGTAAGTTCTAATATCATCAATTTCAAGAATAGGCTCTGGTTTGATATTGATAGCGAAAATATCCTGATTTAGTTCGTTGTACTTTTGTGAAAGCATTGGATCAAAATCGGTAAAAGAATCACTAACTTTTTCAAATTCTTCAATTCGGATGATTCCTTCGATTCCCATGTTTTGGGTAATTTCAACGGCATTAGTACTCCAAGGTGTAATCATAGCGGCACGTGGACCAATAAAAAAATCCGTCAGGACGGATTTTTCTATTTTATGTGCGTTAGCGAATAACCAATTAAGTTTTGAGATGGTTTCTGCCGACATCTCGTCTGCGCTCGATACGTTTTGCGTCTGCACGGCAAAAACAGTATTACTTTCGTTTCCGAAGAAATGAATCATTGTAATTTTATTAGTTGTTGTTGTCTGGCAAATTTAGGTTAAATTAATGAAACCCAAAAGCTACTTTTTAAATTAATCTGCAGGAAAAATTATAAAGTTATAAGCACCTACATCATAAGGACTAACTCTTGGTCTTCCAAGAATATCAAATGGAATTCCAGCATCAATTCCCATTCCTTTAGCAAAAGAATCTTCACCAATAATCAGATTGTTTTTGTTTACATCAAAGAAATTTGGAGTTTTATTTATTTTATTGCCATTTTGTTCTAATCTGATAGTATCATATAAAAAAGGATTTGCAACACTTATAGAACCTGGTGAAACATTAATTTTCACAAGACAATTTTGGAATGATTTATTAAAATCTGCATCTGGACCTCTTTGTTCTAAAAAAATTTCATTACTATTCGAACCGTAAATAATACAATTCGTAAAATTAGCTTGAACTAACGGAAGGATTTCTGGTAAAGCATCTTTGAGATAATCGGAAACATAAACAGCCAATTGTTTTGAGCTAGGCCAATTATTATTGAATGTACAGTTGGTGAAATTATAGTCACCACCAAGTGCTGCTGCCAAACAAAATTGTCCACAATTATTAATTACTATTTTTTTTCCATTAATGGTTCCATTATATGTAAGGATTCCGTAGTTGGCACAGTCATAAATCTGAGTATTTACTATAGTCATTATACCCGCATTATTTTCAACGAGTAAACCAACTATAGCGTTTTTCAGTGTTAAATTGGTTATTTGACTCGCACTTCCCTGTCTTAGATAAATGGTTCCCCATTGCCCAGGAACATCAGAGAAATCAGGTTCAAGTCTATCGCCTTCAAAAATAACTTCGTTTTCTAAGGCAGCAGTTGTGGATGTTGAACCATCAATATGTAGTGTTCCGCCTTCTTGAACCACCAAACCGGAACTGTCATGAAAATGAACTCTTGCACCTGCTGGTATTGTTAATGTTTCTCCGTTAGGAACACTGGCATATCCATAGACGACATAGGGTTTATCAGTTTGAAAAGTAAATTCATCACCATTATCAGGATGATTATGACTCAGGTTTCGTCCATTGGTTTCTAAGACAGTTCCGTCTTCATTGAAGCCAATAGGAATGGACTCAATTATACCATTTTGTTTATTTGGAAAAATAAAATAGGCATCCTGTATCAGTGTTACCAATTCTACTTTTTGCAAATTAGCACCACTGTCAAATTCAATCTGGTCTGTATAAAGGAAATCCGAAGGGTTGGCATCGCCAATTCCCGCTGTGGTTTCTATAAAAATATACATACTGTCTTTTGCAAGCAATTCTACGTCACGGAAAACTCTGTTTTCATCTCCTATCATTCCGTCTACCGTAATTCTGTATTTTGTTCCAACTCCTTTAGCTAATCTAATGGTTGGTATTTTGATGTCTTTGCTACTTTTGTTGTAAACTTTCAAAGTATATGTACTTGAACCAATATTTGTGAAAACAGTATCTAAATAAATAGTGTCTTTAGAAAAAACTAAATCGCCTGTACTAGGTTCAAAAACAAAGTCCTGACGACAGGAACTAACGGTAATAGCTAAACCTACAAAAAAAAGAATAATGAGTTTACGCATCTGCAATAGGAATTTTGGTAAATGTAAGTATTAAAGTTTAATTTGAAAATAGGTCAATTTGAAAATTTGAGAGCAATTTAAATTTAAAGATAACGTAAAAAAGTAGGTTATATTGCATTCTATTTCATAAAAGCACTTTTCTATATGTTTTTTCTAATGCTAAATAAATAGTATTTTTACAACCAAGGCCAATAGGTCGAATCGTATAAATAAAAAAACTATGTCATTTGATAAAAATAAAATCCTTCAACTTTGTAACGATTGGTCAAGAAACACTTTGATGGAAACATTAGAAATTGAGTATATTGATGCAGGAGAAGGTTTTTTAACTGCAAAAATGCCAGTAAACTCAAGAGTGCATCAACCGATGGGGTTATTACATGGTGGTGCAACAGTAGCATTAGCTGAAAGTGTAGGTAGTGCCGCATCACTAATGTTTATAAATCCAGAGAAACAAGAAAGTCGAGGCATTGAAATTTCAGCAAATCACTTGAAAAGCAAAAGAGAAGGAATGGTGTTTTGTACCGCAAAAATTATTCATCAAGGTAGAAGTATTCATCTTTGGGAAATAAAAATTACCGACGAAGAAGGAAAACTAATTTCGCTTTGTAAGTTGACTAACATGATTTTACCACGAAGATAATGACGGATTTATTCATTAAAGTCAAAACACATCAAGAACAGCAATTACCATTTGCATTGTTTTGCAAGCCCGATTCTGATAAGATTGTTGGTGTGTTTCAAAAGAATGATCATCTGTATTTTTTGGAAAATTTTGAAGAAAAAGGGTTTGTTTTTGCGCCTTTTGATGCCGTTGAAGTTCCTTTTATTCCTTTAGAACATTCTGATGTATATGTTGAAAATGTGCATTCCTCTGATTGTTTTTTTGAAAAGAAAATTTCAAATGTAAATAGCGCAATCAGCAATGATTTTTTCGAAGATTTAGTTACTAAAGCTGTCGAAGCTATTCATGAAAAAAAATTTTCTAAAGTAGTTTTATCCAGAAAAGAAGAAGTTGAAAATGCTAATTTTGATATTGAGACTACTATGAATAAAATGATTAATCTTTATTCAAGTGCTTTTAAGTATTGTTTTTTTCATCCTAAGATTGGTACTTGGCTTGGTGCAACCCCAGAACAATTTTTGAAAACGAATGGGAACTCATTAAAAACAGTTGCGCTTGCAGGCACGCAATTGGCAAAAAGTTCAAAAAAAATTGTTTGGCCCGACAAGGAGAAAGCAGAACAGCAGTTAGTAACCGATTTTATAGTAGCTAATTTAGAAGATTTAGTAAAAGAAATTACAATTTCGAGTCCTTATTCTGTAAAGGCAGGAAATTTATGGCATATCAAAACAGATATTTTTGCCCAATTAAAATCAAAGAAATCATTAAAAAAAATCATAACAGCATTGCATCCTACTTCTGCAGTTTGTGGATTGCCGAAACAAGCTGCAAAGAAATTTATACTTGAAAATGAAGCGTATAATCGCGAGTATTATTCAGGATTTTTGGGTGAGTTAAATATTGATTTTGTAACTTACAGAACCTTACAAACTGATTTATTTGTCAATTTGCGATGCATGAAGATCGTAAAAAATAAAGCACAACTATTCATTGGTTGTGGTATAACAAAAGATAGTAATTCTGTGGATGAATATATTGAGACGGTTAATAAATCGATGACAATGAAGAAAATTATTAATTTATAATTTTGAATTAAATAACTTATACAAAAATATGAAACTAGATATACTGGCTTTTGGTGCTCATCCGGATGATGTCGAATTAGGTTGTAGCGGAACTATTGCCAAAGAAATATCCTTAGGTAAAAAGGTTGGTGTAATCGATTTAACTCGAGGAGAATTGGGAACACGAGGTTCGGTTGAAATTCGTGATTCTGAATCGGCTCTGGCAGCTGATATTTTAGGAATTGCAGTTCGTGAAAATCTGAATATGCGTGATGGGTTTTTTGTAAATGATGAAGCGCATCAGCTTCAAATTATAAAAATGATTCGGAAGTATCAGCCTGAAATTGTGCTTTGCAATGCAATTCGCGACCGACATATAGATCACGGCAAGGGAAGCAAACTCGTTTCGGATGCTTGTTTTCTTTCAGGTTTGAGAAGAATAGAAACCACATTTGATGGTATGAGTCAACAAGTATGGCGACCAAAAGTAGTTTATCATTATATTCAATGGGAAAACATTGAACCCGATTTTGTGGTAGATATTACTGGATTTGCTGATAAAAAAGAGGCTTCAATTTTGGCGTATGCCTCTCAGTTTTATTCTGAAAACTCAAATGAACCAATAACGCCAATTGCAACAAAAAATTTCTTGGAAAGTATACATTATCGTTCACAAGATTTCGGGCGATTAGTAGGCGTAGAATACGCTGAAGGTTTCACCGTTGAAAGATATTTGGCTGTCAATAGCTTAAGTGATTTAAAGTAACTTTTTATTTTTTTTCTTTGCAAACGCAAAGAATTATAATATATTTGCACTCGTTAAAAATGGTGGTTGTAGCTCAGCTGGTTAGAGTATTGGTTTGTGGTGCCGAGGGTCGCCGGTTCGAACCCGGTCAGCCACCCTTAATTAAAAAGTCCTGATGATTCAGGACTTTTTTGTTTTTATATTGTCTACTACTTTTTTTGAATCCATAAATTTCCTCCATGGTTATTGTAGCACAAAGGCATATTTTCAAAAGCCTCTTTATGGAGCTGATGTAAATAATTGGAGAACAATTTAATTTCAAAACTGTTGTTATACATTAAAAAGGCTTTTAAAAAATAATCTTCATTCCAGTTCTTACCTTTAAAGACCCATTCTCTTGGATATTCAAACGGAAAGAAAATATCATGAAAGTGTATTAACACTCCAGCTTTTAATCTTGGTAAAATTTCAAAAAGGATATAATTAACATCGCTTCCAGTTTTGGCTACATGGGTGCTGTCAATAAATAAAATGTCGCCAGCTTCCAATTTTTCAAAAATTTCTAGCGAAATCAACTGAACATCTTTTTCGATAATTGTTGTCGATTTTTTGTCGTTATCACTTATAAGAGAATACAACCTTTCAGGATAAGGATCTATAAATGTGAGTTTTATTTGACTATTAAAGAATAAATTATTGGTATCCAAAGTAAGTGCTGAAGAAAACCCTGAACCAATTTCGATGATTTGCTTTGGCTTAAAATGCCTAATCATAGAATAAAAAACGATTCCGTCAGTATAAGAATAATACGAATTGTTAAAATAGTATCTCAGATTGGATGTCTTTTCTCCTTTAAAGGGCAGTTCATTATAATACTCTGCTAAATCTTTGGCTAATTTTAGCTGATTTTCAGTATTAAGGTTTATACCTGCTACATCATCTACAGTTTCATTTTTCCAAATTTCATTTTCTCTTTTTTTTATTGCTTCTACATCTATAATTGATGAATAAAAATGACCTGGAGGATAACAGGCGTTTCTTTTGAAGGTTAAATTTTCTTTATAAATAGATTTTATATAAGGCAGGCTATTTAAAAGATTCAGGATAATATTTTTTATTTTCATTTTTTTTATAGAATTTATTTACTTTTTTATCCTGCTTTAATCCGTTTTATCAACCACTAATCTATTATCTCGATTAGCAATTTCCCATGCAATAGCAAAACTATATTTGGTTCTGCTAGTTAATGCGTCAAATTCTATTTTGCTTACATCGTCAGTAGGTTTGTGGTAATCTTCATGCTCTCCATTATAAAGAAAAACTACCGGAATTCCCTTTTGGGCAAAATTATAATGGTCTGACCGATAATAATAACGGTTTGGATCACTTTTATCATTGTATTTATAATCTATGGTTAAGAAGTTATATTTCTTATTTACATCTTCGCATACATTGTATAAATCGGTCGATAAATAATCAGAACCAATTAAATAAACATAATTATTTGTGTTTTTGTGAAGTGGATCGCGTCGTCCTATCATATCAATATTAACATTGGCAACAGTATTTGCTATTGGGAATAATGGATTTTGTGTGTAATAACGTGAACCATGTAAACCGTGTTCTTCGCCCGTCATGTGAATAATTAATATGGAGCGTTTCGGACCGTTACCTTCATTTTTGGCTTTTTGAAAAGCCGCAGCAATTTCCATAATTGCTACTGTTCCTGACCCATCATCATCGGCACCGTTATAAATTTCTCCTTTTCCAATGCCTAGATGATCATAATGAGCTGAAATTATGACAATTTCTTCTGGTTTTTCAGTTCCTTCAATAAAAGCCCAAATGTTTTCAGAATCGGGAAGATTTTTGTTTCGTTTTGAATTTAAGAAGTCAGCCGGAATGTGTTGGTAATAATCGGTAGCGCCTTTCGGGAAACCAACACCATGTTTTTTGTAGAAATCAATAATATAACGCCCGGCCTTTTTCTGACCTTCGCTACCAGTATCGCGTCCTTCCATTTCATCAGAAGCAATTACAGTTAAATTAGTTTGTAAACTTTCTGAAGAAATAAATTGTAAATAATCTGATACCTCAGTTTTTTTTGCTTTATCAGTTTTTGTAGCAACTTTATTAGTTGAGCAACTTAATAGTAAAAAGGAACAAAGGAGTAAGAAGAGGATTTTTTTATTCATGATTTTAATGAAGATTAATAAAGGTGTAAACAATAAATAGTAATAGAAGTACAGTCATTAAAACAATATTTATACAAAACATGGCTATGCTTTTTACTAATGAAATTGCTCTGCTCTCGCCATAAAAGCGATGATGTGCAGGAAAGAAATAATAAAACATCCAAATATAAGCAATGCCTTTTCCGAGACTATGAATAAAGCTAGTAAAAGAATTATCGACAAAACAATTCATTATTTTATTGAAAAAGAAAATCAGAAGAGCAAAAAGTAATAAAAATGAAAAATAATGCAAAGTGAAAATACCATGATCAAAATAATACCATCGCTTTTTATTATGAAAAAGCCAAAGTACGAGTGCAAATAGCGGCATATAGATAAATAATGCTTTAGGAAAGTTATGCCAGGCTTCTTCTGCAAATCTCTCCCAAAGTTCTTTTCGGCTGTATTTAGATTTTACAATCAATGTTTTTTTGACGATATTGTATTCAAAATCACCTAATTTCTTGTCTTTAGGACCATATTTTTGTAGCGAGTCCAGTTCTTTTATCGATTTATATCCGAAGTTCAGAAAACCTTCGTTTTGTTGGGCGTTATTGACATTTTTTTGCTCTATGACTTTATCCGGATCTACTAATAATTCGGAAACAGTTAGCTTCTTTTTAGAAATAACACCATCTACTTCCTTTCCATTCTTGTCTTTAACTTTTACAGTTGAAGTTTGATTCAAATTGACAATCTCATCTACTTTATTTGGAAAAACTGAAAGTAAAAAAAACGTCACAAAGCTGATAAAAATGTATAACCTTATAGGAGCTAAATAGGAGAGGCGTTTACCCGAAAGATATTCTTTGGTTAACGAAGCAGGTTTTAATATTAAGTTTTTGATGGTTTTCCAAAATGCATTTTCATAATGTGTCAAATCTTCAAAAAAATGAACAAACAAATGGTAAAATGTTTTTCGGGTATCGGTGTTTTCTTGACCACAATTTGGGCAAAATCTATTTTCTACAACGTAACTACAATTCAAGCAAGTTTTATCTTTTCTTAAAGGACTTCTAGACATAGGAAATAGTTATAAAATCAAAACGTAAATCTATTAAATTTATTTCTATTTTTGAGATACAAAAAAATAAAACCATGCAATCAAAAGCTACTACACTAGAACAATATTTAGCTGAATTACCAGAAGAAAGAAAAGCACCTATGCTAAGACTTAGAAACAATATTAAAAATAATCTGCCAAAAGGTTTTGAAGAAGTCATGAGTTACGGAATGTTGGGTTATGTTGTGCCTCATAGTATTTATCCTGACGGATATCATTGCACACCAAAATTGCCTTTGCCTTTTATGAATGTTGCTTCTCAGAAGAATTTTATCGCAGTATATCATATGGGAATTTATGGCAGTAATAATTTGTTAGATTGGTTTATTGCCGAATATTCAAAAAATGCTAAAACCAAACTAGATATGGGAAAAGGTTGTATTCGATTTAAAAAAATGGAAGATATTCCTTTTGATTTAATTGGCGAATTGGCATCTAAAATGTCAGTTGAAGAATATATTACACTTTATGAGCAAAACTGGAAATCCAGAGGTAAATGATTATAATTCAAAGAAACACAGACGAAAATTACACAAGTATCAGATCCATTGCCAAAGAAGTTTGGCCTATTACTTATACTAATATTATGAATCAAGCCCAGCTAGATTATATGATGGATATGATGTATAGTATTCCGTCATTGCAACTGCAGGCTAATACTAAAAAGCATCGTTTTATATTAGCAAAAGAAGGAGAGACGGTGGTAGGTTTTGCTTCATATGAATTTAATTATGCAAAAAAACCTAAAACTAAAATTCATAAAATTTATATTTTGCCTAATCAACAAGGAAGAGGCATTGGAAAAAAAATAATCGATTTTATAATTACTGAAGCTAAAGAGCGTCATCAAAAATCTTTGATTTTGAATGTGAATAAAAAAAACATAGCTATTCGTTTTTATGAAAGGATTGGTTTTTCGATTTGCTTTGAAGAAGTAATAGATATTGGTGATGGTTATGTAATGGACGACTATGTTATGGAAAAATCAATTTAATAAACAACTATGAAGTTTATAAAGAAAATAAACAGTAGAGCTAAATCAGATGCCAATACAGGTTTTGGAACTAATGCATCCAGTTATGGTGGTAGATTTATTACTAAAAGTGGTAATGCTAATGTCAAGAAATCGGGTATAGATCTGTTTGAAAGTATCAGTTGGTATCATACGATGCTCAATATTCCGAGATGGAAGTTTTTGGTTATTATTGCAGTTTTTTACTTTTTGGTCAATTTTATTTTTGCAAGTATTTATTATCTTGTTGGTGTTGAACATTTAAATGGAATAAGCGCAGCTTCATCTATTGATATGTTTGGGCAAGCATTTTTCTTTAGTATTCAAACATTTACAACAGTTGGTTACGGACATATTAGTCCATCGGGATTTGCCGCCAGTTTTGTAGCAGCAATTGAAGCTCTTTTTGGATTATTAAGTTTTGCCATCGCTACAGGTTTATTTTATGGTAGATTTAGTAAACCGAAAGCACATATTAAATTTTCAGAAAATGCCTTGATTGCACCCTATAAAGATGGAACTGCCTTGATGCTAAGATTAGCACCTTTCAAAAACACCAATTTGAGTGATGGAGAAGTAAAAATAACGTTAGGAATGAAAATAGAAGAAAATGGTATTTTGACTAATAAGTTTTATAATCTTGATTTAGAATTATCAAAAATTAATGCGTTGAATTTGAGTTGGACATTGGTTCATCCCATAAATGAAAATAGTCCCTTATACAATTTAACTAAAGAAGATTATCAAAATATTGAAGGTGAAGTTTTAGTTTTTCTAAAAGTTTTTGATGATATGTATAGTGCAACTGTAGTTAAACGAACTTCTTTTTCATTTAATGAAATAATATTTGGAGCCAAATTCTCACCAATGTTTTCAAGAAGTGAGAATCAAAATAAAACTGTTCTCCATATTGACAAACTTAACTTATATGAAAAAATAAAGCTGTAAATTATTTTACAGCTTTATTTTTTATTGAAGAGTAATATTTAATTTTTATTGCTAATTTCTAAGACACTTTTTAGCTTCTTTGCTCATTATTCTTTAATAAATTTTTGAGCATAGTTTTTATTATTAGTGTCAGAAATGGATAAGATGTATGTGCCAGACGCTAATTTTTCAACGTTAATAGGTTGGTTTATTTCACTAGTTTGTAACACTAATTTACCAGTTAAATCATAAACTAAAGCTGATGTAAGTGTTACATTTAAATTATCTTTCAATTGAATGTTAACTACATTTTTGGCAGGGTTTGGATAAATTGAGAAAACACCATTGTTAAATTCATTAACAGCTAATGTAGATCCTTCAACTACCATTAATCTTTGATTTGGAGTTACATTAACTAAAGTATCAACAAGACCAGATGGCCATCTTATTATTACTTGATCAATAGTTGTAGCTTGCCCTATACCAAAATGCACATTTAATGAACTCATGTATCTAAATCCTTCTCCACTTCTAACATCTCTAATTTGTTTACCCCATGTTCCATATATTTCGATGCGTGCACCAATACCGTTACTATTACTTGTAATTCCTTGTAAAGATACTTTTAACCATTTATTAGAATTTCCGGAATTTATTCTCAAGGTAGTTCCTGATTGAAAATCTAAAAATCCATCATTATTTAAATCACCAACAGCACTTACACCAAAACCGTGATTAAATGGGACAAAAGTTCCATTACCTTGGTTGTACATAATTTTATTTCCACCACCCATTACATCAACAAAACCATTGTTGTCAAAATCATAAGCAATGTGTTCAACATTTGTTGAAGTATTTGTATCCCATCCAGTGCCAATGGTCATATCAGTAAAAGTTCCATCTGCATTATTTCTCATGTATTTATGAGAACCATCAGTTGTAGAACTTGCTCCCACAAGTGCATCCATATCTCCATCATTATCATAATCAGCCCAAGCCGCAGACCATGTTTGAACTGGGTCGTACATATTAGCTGCTACCGAAACATCAGTAAAAGTTCCATTACCATTGTTTCTATGTAATTCATTGAATTTAGCAGTTCCTGAACCACCACGGCATTTTGCAATAAATAAATCTTGATCACCATCATTATCATAATCAATCCAAATTGAGCCATAATTTCCACCATCTGGATGAATTCCTAATGCTATTGCTCCAGGCGTTACATTTGATTGATAAAAAGTCATAACACCAGCTCCATTATTTAAATAATAGGTATTTGGATCAACATCATGACAAGAAAACGCATCTAAGTTACCGTCATTATTAATGTCTATAAAATTTGTTCTTTGGCAAAATATATATTGTCCTGTAGCTGAATCTTTAGTATAACTTGTCCCAGTAGAATTAGATTTATACAATGATAAACCTTGACCGCCACCATACATTAAATCATTATATCCATCTTTATTATAATCACCAGCTGCTAAACTCCACGAAGGTAAATGAGTTGCTGTTTCTGTAGGATAATCAGCTGAAGTAAAAGTTCCGTTTGCATTTTGACTATGAATTCTAATGTTAGAAGCACTTACACCCACAATGTCATCTAAATAATCATTATTCATATCTACTACACATAAATTATATTGACTATTTATTGTAGCAATATTTTGAGTAGTAAAAGTTACTGGTCCAGTAGGTGAAATTACAATTGGTGCTTCTGAAAGTTGAAATGTAAATCCAGCAGAACTCCATTTATTATCCCAAACAATATAGTATGTTGTACCTGCCGTTGCATTAAATGTTGTAGTTGATAGGAATGAGCTTGTATTTCCTGAATTACAAGCTAAAACACCACCATCATCATCTCCAGACACACAGGTTAAGGTACCACAAGTTCCAGTATATACATGTAAACGAGTATCTTTACAAATATTTGCAGTTAAATCTGAAGTGACTGTTACCGAGTAATTTTGAGTTGGTGTGTATGCATACCATTCTGCAGCTGTTTGTCCAGTTCCATTTGCAGCACAAAGTGGGGTAGAGACTTCTGTTCCATTAATTGCATTGACAACATAAGTTCCAGCAATAATTGTAGACGCAGTTGCACAAGTTTCTTGAGCTACAATAAGTTGCGAAGACAATGCAATAATCAATAATAAAGTAATTTTTTTCATATTTAGATTTAGTTTATTTTTTAGTTTATGGACATACAGAAAGTGAATTAATATATTCTCTTATTAAATTTACACCTTCTTCATGTATAATTGATCTCCCTAATAATGGCATTCTATACGATTCTTCTTCTGTGTTTAAGCGATAAAACATCATAGATCTATCTACACTACCTGGATTAATTATTTTACTTAATGATTCAGGAAAATCTGCCATGTCTTGAGTTTCTACACAAACACCCAGATTTGTTCTTCCATTACTATTACCAGTTTCACTGAAAGCAAAACGCATAGGTCTATAAGAACAATGACTTCCTTCTTGATGGCAATGCGCACAATTAATATCTAAATAGGATCTTACTCTCAGTTCTAAAGGTTTTGAAGTATCTTTATAATTAACGGTTGATTCAATATCAGATGGTATTGCATCTTCTAAATAATTTTGCATTACCCATTTAGATAATTGATTTTCATTGCTTGAAATGTAATTATAATTGAAATTTAAATTTTGAGGTTTAATTCCAATAGGGATTGCAACCGATACAACACCTGAACCCTGATCTGAGTCAACTTTGTGGCAAATTAGACATTGTTCCCCTGATGGAATTCGATAATTGGAAGCAGTTTTGATTATATTATTTTCATCTTTCCATGTTACACTAGTGCTACTGCCATTCATGTTTAAATAAGCTTCAGTTTGTTCTTCATTCCAAACATATTCGGCAAAAATCCATCCACTAGCTTTTCGTATCATTATTCTAGTTTCAATAATTCGTGTAGTATTGTTAGGTTGAACATTATCATAATAAAATGATTTTATTAATGCAGCACCAACAGGTAGTTCAATTACATTATTAACTCCATTAAATGTGCCTTTAACACCTTTTGGCATCCAAATAAATCTTTTTTTATTTGCGTAATCTGTAAACAATGAACTTGCAGGTTCATAGGGCAAAACATCTAACGAAGGTTTTTGATCTTTTATTGGACCTTCAAAAAAATTGTAATCTGATAATTTTGGATAAGGAACTTGAGTTAAATCAACTGTTACAGGAGAAACCGGAATATACTTGTCATCATTTTCAGAACAAGAAATGAAAATGTTAAACGTAAAAAGTACAGCAATGGAGAGTAGGAAATATTTTTTCATAGATTTTTAAAATGCAGACCAAAAATAGTAAATTATTTTAATTAAACTATAAAACATTTGATAGTAACAAAAACTACCTCAATTTTATAAGAATACTACAATAAAATCATTATAATGATTCTAATCTAACATTATAATATTTTAAAGTTTCTAATGCAGAATCTGATTTATAATCAAAAATTTCTTCGTATTGATTTTTTTCTTTCTTTAAACTGATATGTTTAACACAATTAAAAAAACGCTTTAAGTCTATATCACTGGAAAGAATTAAGCCAGGAACTTGAATGTTATTTCCATTTTTATCTTTAGCAACCATTGTAAAATAACTTGAATTGCAATGTTTTACAATACCTGTTTGTATATTTTCTGCTTCTACTCGAATGCCAATAATCATTGATGTTTTTCCAACATAGTTTACAGATGCTTTCATCGTAACCAATTCACCTACTTCAATAGGATTCAAAAAATCTACTGTATCAACAGATGCTGTTACACAGTAATGTCCGGAAAATTTTGAAGCACAAGCAAAAGCAATTTGATCTAATAAAGATAAAATATAACCGCCATGAATTTTGCCACTAAAATTGGTATGCGAAGGCAACATCAACTCTGCGATTGTAATTTTTGATGAGGCTACTGTTTTAAATAAATCATTCATCTTTTTCAGCTCTTTGTAAAATATTTTCGGGTAATGCTTTCTTAGCTTTAGCACCCATTTTCTTTAGGTTTTCAACTCGATTGATTAGATTTCCACTGCCTTCAACTAGCTTGTTCATAGCATTGTCATATTCTGTTTTAGAATCTTTTATTTTATTACCAACCTTAACTAAATCAGCTACAAAACCTTCAAACTTGTCATACAAAGCTCCGGCTTGTCGCGCAATTTCCAACGCATTTTCCTGTTGTTTTTGATTCGTCCACATGCTGTCAATAGTTCGTAAGGTTGCTAATAGAGTTGATGGGGTTACAATTACAATATTTTTCTCAAAAGCTTTGTTGTAAAGTGAAGTGTCTTCATTTAATGCCAAAGCAAAAGCACTTTCAATCGGAATAAAGAGCAACACAAAATCAGGGCTTTCCATCTGATATAAATCATGATAATTTTTTTCGCTTAGTTGGTCAACATGACGTTTCAAAGCAATTACGTGTTCTTTTAAATGTTGTGCTTTATTATTATCGTCTTCTTCATTAATATACCTTTCATAAGCCGTT
>Ga0315902_10005397_pt1 | contig 18062 bp, 14 predicted proteins | sample LakEriMetagenome_9_FD_203523 | JGI IMG/M metagenome (GOLD analysis project Ga0315902, IMG submission 203523) | Freshwater fungal communities from buoy surface, Lake Erie, Ohio, United States - Buoy 12 MA117 | ecosystem: Environmental > Aquatic > Freshwater > Lake > Lake biofilm | place: USA... | reverse complement strand
TGCTATGCGTCACAATGATGAATCGGGTGCTATCGAGGAATTCGTTCAGGACGTTGACGAACCGTCCGATGTTGGCTTCGTCAAACGGTGCGTCGACCTCATCGAGCACACAAAAGGGACTCGGTCGATGCTGGAAGAATGCCATGATCAATGAGACGGCCGTCAGGGCCTTTTCTCCGCCGCTGAGCAAGTTGTTGCTGAAGGTGGTTTTGCCTGGTGGAGTCGCTAGGATCTCGATACCGCTATCGGGATCCTCTGGGTTCTCCAGGACGATATCTGCATGTCCGCCGCCAAAGGACTTGCGGTAGAGGGTTTGGAAATTGACACGGATTTTTTCGAGTGTCTCCAGGAAGATCGACTGGGAGTCGACGTCGATCTTCTGCATCGTTTTGGTCAAGGTGGCTTTGGTCTCGAGTAGGTCTTTCTCGTGCCCTGAGAGTGTGTCGTAGCGAGATTGGAGTTGCTCAAGCTCCTCGAGGGCTTCGAGATTCACGCTGCCAGCCATTTGGATTTCGTGCCTAAGTGCACTGAGTTGTGACTCCAGTTCGTAGCGATCGAGCGTTTCATGTTGGCTGGAATCGGAATCTTCTGCAGATGCATCGAGATCGATTTGATAGTCGTCGCGATATCGAGACACAAAGGAATGGAGTTCTTGTTCCAGCCGGGTTTGCTCGAGTTCAAAGTTCGCACAACGATCGGTCCATTTATCGATCTGTCGTTGCAAGCCGTCTCGGTTTTGAGCGATGTTTTGAAGTTCGAACTGCCCAGCTTCGAGCGACTCGAGAGCGACCTGTCGAGCTTGCTGTAGTTCGACGAGTTGTTGGTCTTCCTCAGAGAGTTCCTCTCGGAGCCTTTCGGCTTGATCGGTGATTTCTGCGATGCGGTTGGCTAAGCTTTGGAGCCCATCGTTAGCGACCTGGACATGATGATTCCGCTCGTGGGTGTCGTTGAGCAATTGCTTCAGGGTGGTTCTGAGTCCGTCGATGCGTTGTTCGAGACGTGCCGCGGCGACCCGTTTGTCGACCAATTCGCTCTGCGAGGCGCGAGACAAAAGCTCGAGCTCTTCGAATTCGCTTTCTTTTTGAGCGAGTGTCTCGAGAATCGCTTGGCTCTGGTCGTGGAGTTTTTCGAGCGCAAGTTTCCTCTCGCTCAAGAGATCGAGCAAGCTCGAGCGCTGGGACTCATACTCAAAGATCGCCGATTGCTTGGCGAGCAATTCATCATGGAGTTCCTCGGAACGCTTGGCTCGACCGAGCATGCGTTCATGGATCGACTCGACATTCCGTTGCGTGTCGAAAACCTCTTTTTCGGTCGAACGGACTTTTTCCGAGGCGATGTGGTGTTCTTGCTGAGTCTGCTCGAGCGTCGATTTGGCTTGCAAGTATCGCATTTGCAGATTTTCGATCTGTTCCTCGGCTGCTTGCATCTCGCTGCGCCGTGAGACGAGTCCCAAGCCGGCTTGCAATGAACCGATGGTAATGCTCCCATCGCTATCGATCAATTGGCACTCGGCGGTAACAAACCGCAGTCCCGCTCCGCGCAGGTGACTCAACTCCAACGCTGTCGTGAGCGACTCGACGAACCAAGTTGTCCCTAGGAGCGATCGGACCAGAGGCTCATGGGTTGTCTCGTAGCGAACCAATCGGTCGGCGCGGCCGAGCACACCTCGGAGTCCGTCGAGCTGGATCTTCTCGCCGGTCCTGCGTGCTGGCAACCGATCGAGTCTCAGGAGCGTCACGCGTCCGTTGGGCTCTAGCCGTCGGTCTTGGATCCAATCGACCACTTGGCCATCGGTCAGGACGACCGCATCGGCATGAGGTCCTAGGGCCACATCGACCAGCGGAGCCAGATGCAATTCGGAGCTGATCAAATCCGCGACGATTCCTTGAATCGACCTAGCGGCTTGTTCGAGCATATTCGTTTCTAGCGAATAACTGTGCTCTTGCGATTTTCGTTCGACTAGCTCAGCCGCCGCGCGGATCAGTTGCTGACCACCCTTTCCGGCGGTTGCAAATTGGTCCTCGAGCTCCTCGAGGACTTTGCTGCGCTCGCGCAGCCTTTGGATCTGCGCATGGACCTCGAGCATCTCCTGCAATTGTTGATCTTGCAACTGAGTCATTTGCTCGAAGAGTTCTTTTGCCGACTCTCGGGCGGCGATCGCCAACCCATAACCTTGCTCGGCCTGCTGCTTGTCCGAGGACAATCGTTCGTACTCGGTCTTGAGTTCTCGAAGCTGCAGTTCGATCCCTTCGGATGCTTGACGGCCTTGGTCGATCGCATCGGCGAGCTGTTCTAGCTTGGATTCATGCAACGAAGCATCGTAACGGACTTGGGAGATCGCATCTCGGAGGTTCTGTTGCTCGAGTCTGAGCAACTCGAGCCTCGAGCGTTGCTCGCCGAGTTGCAAATCGCGATCTTTGCACGTTTGGTCGAGTTGCGCAAGGGACTCGGCATGCGCATGGCGTTGGGCGTCAAGTTCGTCGAGTTCTCCGTTCCGCTCGTTGATTTCTTCTTGGCTGATTGAGACACGGCGTTCGAGCGATTCGATGCGATCTTGCAAGTTCGCTTGTTCGGTGAGCCACTCGGAATGCCGTTGGCGCAAGGACGCCAATTCGCCGGTTTTCTTTGCTTGGATCGTCTGAAGATCGATGATGCTTCTTTGGGTTGCCTCAAGAGTCGCTTGGCGGTCCTGCACTCCTTTCGTCGCCTCATTCCATTGGGTTTCGATGGCTTGAAGCTGGCCTTCGAAGGCGATTTTTTGATCGATGGCATGGCGGACCTGCTGGACCGATTTCGCAAGTTGCTTTTGCAGTTCGTTGCGCTCTAGGGTCCCGAGCCTACGTCGCTGCGAGAGCATTTTGGAGTTTAATTCCCGGTAACGCTGAGCTCGAGTCGCCTGATTTTTTAGCGCAGAGAGACGATTGCCCACCTCCTCGACAATATCTCGAAGCCGCACCATGTTCTGGTCGACGCGCGCCATGCGGCGCTCGGCCTCGGCCTTGCGTGCCTTGAATCGAGAGATCCCTGCAGCCTCCTCGAAGATCGCCCGCCGATCCTTTGAGGAGGACTGAAGCAACCGATCCACCTTGCCCTGCTCGATGAGACTATAAGCGTCAAAGCCAACGCCCGTGCCTCGGAAAAGCTCTCGGACGTCCTTGAGTCGGCACGGACGCCCGTTGATCGCATACTCCCCTTCTCCGCTGCGGTAAACCCGCCGACTGACTTGCACCTCATCGAAGTCCGTCGGCAAGATCCGTTTTCGATTGTCCAAAACCAATGTGACCTCTGCGCTGTTGGCCGGCTTGCGACCACCTTGCGCAGATCCTTTGAAAATCACATCCGTCATGTCCGAGCCGCGCAGGGCCTTGGCGCTCTGGGCTCCCAAAACCCATTTGATCGCATCGACGACGTTCGATTTGCCCGAACCGTTGGGACCGACAACCACGGTGATCCCATCGGCGAAGTCAAATCGCGTACGGTCTGCAAAACTTTTGAAGCCTGAGAGTTCCAGCGCTCGTAACATGCGTCCTCTCAGTCAGAGGTGTTGGTAAACGGCATGCGGCGATACCAAGGGGTCTTAGTCGTCGAATACGAACGAGCCCCCGAACTCAAAGGATCCGATCTTTGAACATCCAATTCATTCTTGGGCGATCCTGCGCTGCTTGAGTCCCCAAGCGATGGCAGATCGCTGCTTGGCCCATCGATCGGTTGAGCGTCATCGGATTCCGATAAGCTCGATTCGGACAGACTCGATTCTGACTGACTCGACTCGGATCGACTCGATTCAGAGAACTCAACCTCCGTGGGAGTCCCGTAGAGTCGCCCGGTACGCGGGAGCGGATGCAATGCCACAGAGGCCGAGCAACCTCCTGATCGCTCGATCGCATCGAGCGTATGGACAACGTCGCCGTAGTTGCCCTGAACGGCAATCATCGATTTGATCAAGGAGACCAGATCCGAGGTGATGATCGTTTGGAGGATTTCCCCGCTGAGGGTCCGTTTGGCCACACGGACAAGACCGCTCGACATTGGCGTAATGCGCAGCGATGGGGTGGGCTCTAGCTGCTTGACGATCTTGAGCTCCGGGGTCGGTCCAAAGAGGATCACCTCTGGGCGACGCTCCATCGAAACGCAGACCTGGGAATGCTCGCTCGGGATCCGAACCAACCGGAACGATTCGCCTATCGGCTCGCCGGCAATCATCGGATTTCGGGAATCGCGATGGTAGAGGTACCAATAAGCTCCAAAACGGATCTCCGGATCGGGGTCTTGAAGGAGCGATTCGAGAGCTTCCTTCGCCGATGCGTGCTGATTGACACTCAGACCGATCAAGCAGTGGGCACGATACTTCGGAAAGATCCGAGCCAGATTCTCGAGGATCGGAACCGACTCGGGTTGATCCATGTAAGCCAGCGAGTAGGCAGCGTAGAACCGCACTTCGTCGTTTTCATTGGCCAAGGCCAATTTCAATGCCTCGATAGCCTCAGGGCTGCCGATGGCTTCGAGCTCCCAAGCGGCTTTGCGAGCAAGCTCTGGATGGCCGAGCATTCGACGGCATCCGGCCAAACGCTCGGCGACTTGCTCGGGGCTCTCAGCAAAGCCCAACGAGAGGATCGTTCCCAAGTAATGGGTCGGATCGAATCGGTACTTTGGAAGCGCAGCGATCCGGACCTCTCGATCGTTCCTTCCCTTGGCCACCGTGACCTGCTTGCCCGAATCCTGATAGTAGAATCGACGGTTGATCGATGCCTCCATCGCCTTGACCCAATGCACATGACGGTACTCCTCGGAGACCAGAATTGCCATCCGCGATTCGTCTTTGATCCTGCCGCCGCTTAAGACCACACCCTTGAGTGGCTCGATCTCGCTGGTTTTTGAATAGGAAGCCGGAAAGATCAACACATCCCCCCTGGCCGTGGCTTTCTCAAGGCTCTTGCGCAACTGGCTGTCCTTGACCGTAAAGTACTCAAAGAGGTGCGACTCCATCAGGTGGCCTTCTCGCAAGTCCGTCGCATCGCACTCGCCAGAGCATTCGATCAGGACGTCGGCCAAGTCCCCTTTTTCATCGCAAGGGTTGGCATAGAGGCTCAGTTTTGCGGTGGCTGTCATCGGGGAATCCAGTAGACGTTCGGCATCGAGAATCTCGTTGCGACGGATCTCTTCGAGCATCATGTCCCGCTGCGCGCTGGGTTTGACCACCCCGCCGGTTCCCGGCAGATTCGTGATCAAGCCCAAGGACTCAAATCGACGCGGTCGGACCCCCGAGGCGCGGGCTACCTCACCGATCAAACGGAGCCGATCTGGATCGGCCTGGAGCTCCTGGAGCTTGGCATTGGACTTTTCAAAGTCGCTTTTTTTGTCCCTCGTGAAGAGCTTGCAGCCCGGGGACAAACAGAACGAGAGGGTCGCAATCAAAACAGCGCGGCGCGTTAGCTTCGGCTCTTGGGCCCGCTGAGCCCGGGTCAAGGCCACAGAATTCCATTCCATCTGACGCACTGCCTCGTGATAGACCAAGGGTATTCGGAAGATTCCAGAAGTTCCCTGACTACCTAAATTCACACCGACGCGTCAAGAGAGCTTGGCACTTTCCCGGCTCTCGAACAGAAGGTTCGCGTAGAGAGTCCGACGTTTCTCAGCGAAGCGAATTACTCGATAACAATCTCGCCTGGCGATCCCAGCGGAGTTCGCAGCGGAGATCGCAGAACCCGTTGTGGCTCGCCGGGGATCACACCCTCGTAGAGGATTTCATCGGAGATGACCCCCTCGCTAACAACGCCCTCGGTGATGAAGCCCTCAGTGATCACGCCCGGCTCGCCAAGGGTCGGACCGCCTCGGTAGACCGGATCGCTCAAAATAGATCCCACCCGGCCATGGCGCATGTCGGTTCGGGGGGTCTTGGTCCCATACGTTCCATAGTCGTAATCGTAGGGCGATGGGCAAACCGAGCACCCAAGGCAACTTGCGGTCAACCAACCTAAGAGCATCGAGCTCTTGGCGCGATTCCACACATTATGTTTTGCTAGCATGACACTCCCTTGTCGATCGAAGGCTTGGTAAACTATTCGGGTCAGCGCGATCTTTCTGATGAGACAAATTGAAGCGAAAGAACAGATAAGCCATGTCGGAGACCATTTTCTCGAAAATCATCCGCAAGGAGATTCCGGCCAAGATTGTCTACGAGGACCAGTGGTCCTTGGCATTTGCTGACATTCACCCCCAGGCACCAACGCACGTGCTGGTGATTCCTAAAAAGCCGATCCGCTCGCTTGCCGAGGCGACCGAGGAGGACAAGGAACTCCTTGGCCATTTGCAGTTCGTCGTCGCCAAGGTGGCCGAAACGTGCGGGTTGAGCCAAGGGGGCTATCGTGTTGTGACCAACATCGGTAGCGATGGCGGCCAGTCGGTACCTCACCTCCATTACCATATCCTCGGGGGGCGTCCCTTGGACTGGCCACCGGGTTGATCCGACGATTGCCTTGACGATTGCTCCGTGCATCGCATCGGATTTCGTCGTAATCGTACTCAGTGAAACGGTACTCAGTGCTCTGTGAGTCTAGGTAAGATTGGAGGCCTAGGGGAACTCATCCTTGTGGGATGATTGTTAACTCGAATTGGATCTCCGTCATGCCCGACAAGCGGAAAATCCGATGCTAACGGCGTCGTCGAAACTGGTGGTGGGACCCGCAATTCCTGCAAAGCTAGACGTCGAAGTTGCACTGATTCCCCGAGCAGAAACCCGGGCCCAGAATGAGTTTTCGTCTTGTAAAAACAAGCCAGTCGTTGCTCAAGCTCTCGAGCTTGGCAATGGGTTTGAGCCTATCTCTCGGCATCGTATCGGCACAAGCTACCGATCCTAGCGCCAGGGTAAGTCCGATCGTGCGTGCCATCCAACGCGCAGAAGCAGCGGTCGTAAGTATCCAGGGCAACAAGGTGATCGCAACAGCGTCGGCAAGTGGGGCGGGATCCAAGCAGGAAGTCAATGGGATGGGAACTGGGGTGATCATCGATCGCCGTGGCTACATCATCACCAACCTTCACGTGGTCGAAGATGTAGGACGCATCGAAGTGACCCTGTCGGATGGTTCAACGGCGATTGCGAAATTGCTTAACTATGACCCATCGACCGACTTGGCCTTGATCAAAATCCCTGCGGTCAAGGAGCTTCCCACCATCCAGTTCGGCACCTCTTCGGATCTGATGCGCGGCGAGACCGTCGTGGCCATCGGCAATCCATTCGGTTATCAAAACACCGTGACCCAAGGGATCGTCAGCGCCCTGCACCGAGACATTCCGGTCAACGGCACCCAAGAGTACAAAGATCTCATTCAAACCAATGCGGACATCAACCCGGGAAATTCCGGCGGACCCTTGTTGAACCTAGATGGCGATGTCATTGGTATCAACGTGGCGGTCCGTGTCGGGGCCCAAGGGATCGGATTTGCAATCCCGATCGATTCGGCCCTCGAGGTCATGGCCAACCTAGTCGCCTCGATCCGCCGCGAACCGATCGAATTGGGGATGGAAATGACCAGGTCGTTCGAGAACGGCCAGGGCAAACTGATTCTCCGGAGCGACCGGGGTGAGGACTCCAACTCCCAAGCCCTCTACGCCTGCGATATCGTAGAAAAAGTCAATGGCATGCCGGTCCAGACTCGCCTCGATGTGGAGTTGGCACTTCTCGAGAGTCGGCCAGGGGACTCCGCAGAGCTTTCGATCGCTCGCGGCGGGACCACCAAAATCCAAACCCTGCAGCTTCAGGGCGCAGGTCCTAGCAATTCCGAAGCCAGCGTCGCGAAGATGGCTTGGGAACAGATCGGGATCCGTTTGGCACCCGCTCCCCTCTCGGAGGTCTCTAGTATTAATGAAGATTATCGAGGCGGGCTCAGGATCACCGAGGTGCGACCTGGGAGTCCTGCGGCTCGCAATCGTTTGATGGTCGGAGACATCATCGTTGGGATCATGGAATGGCAGACCGTCAGCATGGATAATCTGCAGTGGATTCTTGCGAGCCCGAATTTCAAGCAATCGACCCCATCGAAATACTATGTGATTCGCAAGCGTCAGCAGTTGATGGTTGCGATGACACCTGAGGTTGCGAGAGTTCGTTGATTTGGTTTGGTTTCCAGTTGCCATGCGAGGCGATTCTGGCTACACTTCTCGCACTCTTTTCTTATTGCCCCGTGGTGTAATTGGCAACACAAGGGATTTTGGTTCCTTTATTCTAGGTTCGAGTCCTAGCGGGGTAGTTTTCTTTTCGGTCTGCGATTCTCGCAAACCCTTGTGCTAGCAGGCCTTCGCCTTGAGCAGGTTCCCTTATGTCTAGTCTCCCGAATTCCTTGGGCTTGGTAAGTTGGATTTTTTGGTTGCTTGTGGCATTAGCCTCTGAGGTGACGTCGGCCCAGGAGTCTTCTGACAAGACGGCCTCGAAGGTTCAGGCGTGGGTCCCTGGGGTAGCAGTCGAACGGTTGGCCGAGCATCCGGATTTGGTCACTCCCACCGGGATCGACTTGGACTCTCAGGGAAACATTTGGGTGGTTTCCAACCATACCCATTTTCGGCCTTCGAGTTATCAGGGACCGGAGTTTGATGAGATTTTGGTTTTTGACTCCGAAGGAAAAAACCGGAGGGTGTTTTACAACAAGACCAAAGCGACGATGCAGTTGCTCTGGGGGGCAGACGGTTGGCTTTATGTCGCCCAGCGCGATCGGATCTTGAGGGTTAAGGATTCCGACAACGATGGGGTGGGGGACACAGAGGAAACGATCGCGGGGCTCGATACGTTGGCCGACTATCCCCACAATGGTTTGAGCGGGATGGCTTGGCACACCGATGGTGGGTTGATTTTCTCGCTCGGCGAGAACTTTGGCAAAGACTGGACACTCCGCGGTAGCGATGGCAAGTCGCTTTTGGGTCGGGGCGAAGGGGGCGTATTTCACTGCACCAAAGTCGGCGGGGATCTCCGCCGGATCGCCAAAGGGTTTTGGAATCCCTTTGGATTGTGGATGCGCAGCGATGGGGTGTTGTTTGCGGCCGAGAATGACCCGGGTAGCCGTCCTCCTTGCCGACTGCTCCATGTGGTCGAAGGGGGCGATTACGGCTTTCAGTATGTCTATGGAAGTGCTCCTGTGCATCCCTTTGTTTGTTGGGAGGGCCAACTGCGAGGCACCCTTGGGATGATCAGCCCGAGTGGCGAAGGACCTTGCGCAGTCGTCGGCCTCGGAGGTGGGGTGATGATCCCATCCTGGAGCAACCATTGCATCGATTACTATCCGTTGCGATGGCAAGGAGCGACGCTTCGAGCCCAGCGTATCGAGCTACTTCGAGGCAGTGACATGTTTCGACCGACCGGAATGGTGCGCAAGAACGACCGCGAGTATTACTTTGCCGATTGGGTATCCCCTTCCTACGAACTCCATGGCATGGGGCGGCTTTGGAAACTCACGATCGACCCCCAGCGCGCCGATTGGCTTGTCAAGGATTCGCAGGAATGGACCCCCGAAGCCCAACTTGCCGAGCGTTTGCGTTCGGGTTTGGGGCTTAGCGATGCGGAGCGATCGCTCGAAGCTTTGTTTGGATGGGTGCAAGGTACCGACCCTTACCTTGCCGACGCGGCTCAGCGGGAACTTGCAAGAATCGCTCGCGACTGGTCGCATGCCCAGTGGCGAGCCTTGCCCTCCGAGCGTCGTGTAGGTGCGTTGGTTGCGATGCGAAAGGAGGATTTCCAGAATCCGCGATGGGTTCAAATGCTCTGGTCGGATCCAGACCCAGAGATCCGATTCGAAGCCCTGCGTTGGATCGCCGACGGGGTATGGAAAGAGTACTTGCCTGAGGTCCAGAAAATGCTCGAGGACCCCGCGCTCGAGTACCGTTTGTTCGAAGCGGCCCTTGCGACGACCAACACACTTAAGGGCGAACCGAGCCAAGGGGTCACTGATGCGAAGATGCTCGTCGAGCGGATTACCCACCCGAACACTCCTGCCCGCATTGCCGCTTACGCGATGCGATTGGCACCTGCCGAGCACCAAGGGTTAGGGATCGTTGAGTTGAAACATTTGCTCGATCGTAACGATCCGGATTTGACACGTGAGGTCGTCCGCTCGGTGGCCTTGCGTAAGGATCAAGAATCGCATGAGCTTCTGGAAAAAATCGCCCGGGATGCATCGATGGACGAACCGTTTCGGCTCGATGCCTTGGCCGGATTGATCGGGACGAGCCGACCGACGGCAAGAGCCTTGGTGGAATCTTTGGCCAAAGGTCCCGAGGGTTCGTTGGCCCGGGAGGCACAGCGGGTCATGCGTCAAAGCGGACTGGATCCTGAGGTCCTGTCTGTCGGTTCGACGACCCGCCAGCCGAGGAACTTGGACCAATGGCTCGAGGCCCTCGGGGGGCTCGACGGGGCACCGGATCCTCAAGCCGGCCGGAGAATCTTCTTCCATGTCGCCGGGGCTGCTTGTTCGCAGTGCCATCGACACGAAGGTCGGGGGAATGTCGTCGGCCCCGATTTGAGTTTGATTGCCAAGCAGGGAACGCCCCGAGAGATCCTTGAGTCGATCTTGGAACCCAATCGGGAGGTTGCGCCTCAGTTTTATACCACGCATCTGGAGCTAACCGACGGTTCCGACTTCACTGGAATTTTGCTGCGCTCATCGAGCAACGAAGTCTACCGCAACGGTTTTGGCCAAGAAGTAACGTTTCAGAAGTCAGAGATTCAGGACCGAAAGGAATTGCGGTCTTCGCTGATGCCAACCGGTCTGCTCGATACGATGAGCGACCGGGAGGTCAGGGATCTATTGGCGTTTCTCATGCAAGGCTCGAGATAGCCCAAGCCGCGGGGGGCTAGAGATTTCGGTTCAAGGGCTCTTGACCGGGATAGGATGGTCCTTGAGCCATTGGGCTGCTTGGTCCCAATCGACGATCCCCTCGGACTCGGCTTGCTTGCCGGTCGGAATGTCCGATCCTGCCAAGCCGTAGCGATCCTTGCGCTGGTGGATCTTTTCATGCACGGTTGTGAGCAGTTCATGATCGAAATCACTTGCGGGGCCGCTGTAGCCTTCGGCGAACCGAAGCACCTCGGGTATTTCATGGTAGAGGTTGCTCATGGCCATCGCCTGGATGATCGGCCAGAGGGACGCAGCGTACCCGGGCTGTTTGATCGACCAATCCCCCCAGTAGAGATGGTTTTCGACGTTCAGACGCATCAGCGAGGTGACCAGGAGATTGGCGGGGAAGGAATCACCCCCCCGAGAGTCGGACTTGAGCATGTGCCAGGTGTCATTCGAGGCGTAGGTCTTGAGGTCCTTGAGCACCTCTGCTGGCGTCTCGTTGGGCATGCTCGATTGAAAGGTGGGCAGGAATTGCAGATCGGTACCCGGGATCCTGTAAAGGAAGAATTGGCGTATTTGGAACCGAGCCGGTGAAAACTCCTGGCCCGTGGTCCGGCACAGCGGCAAAAGAAAAACAATTGAAACCAAGAGTCCTGCCAAGATTCCTAGAACCAGAGCCAGTCGCCCCTTTTTTTTCCCCTCGGGAGTCGTTCCTTGCGATGGCTTCGGGGGTGTCGGTGCGTTCGCAGAGCTCATGGAATTTTTTGGAAGCTGAATTGGTAATGGGGGATCCGATTCGCTAAGGTATCGGCGTGTGGATCGGCTTGGATTATAGCACCCGAAGCGTTGCAGGCCGACAAAACGTTTATTCGCAGGGAGCCTACCGTGGCTTGGTGGAAACGCAAAAAAGAGGATTCGAGCCCACGTTCCGGCGATGCTCTGGCCGATCGTCGGGAGCCCTCCGAGCAGCTTCGGCTTTTAGAAGCGGTTTTGATGGTGGTAAACGAACCGATTTCTGCGAGGCATCTTGCTGGTTTGCTTGGGTTTCCAGACCCGACGGCCGTCCGAACGGCCGTCAAAGAGCTCAATGGGCGTTACGATCGAGCCGCTCGGGCTTACCGGATCGAGGAGGTCGCAGGCGGACTGCAAATCTTTACTCGCAAACAGTTTGCGCTTTGGTTGCGCAGGACAGGGTCGGTCCCCTCCGAGCAGATTCTCAGCTCGGGAATGCTCGAAACGCTAGCGATCATCGCTTACCGCCAACCGGTCGTGCGGGCCGAGCTCGAGGCGATCCGAGGTGTCGGTTGCGATGAGGTCCTGCGACAATTGATCCAGCGGGATTTGGTTCGCGTTTGCGGCAGAGACGAGGACCTTGGACGACCCTTCTTGTACGAGACGACGAAGACGTTTTTGAAAGTTTTTGGGCTCCAATCGATCGAAAATCTCCCACGCTTCCAAAAGATTCTTCAAGCAGAGTCCGAAATTGCTTCCAGGATTCGCAACACGTTGACCGACCAAGCGTCTGAGAGTTAAATCAGCCGGTTGGTATTTTCCGGTTGAATTTTTTCATTCCGCATATTGAAGTCCGATGGGTAGGTGGCTAGATTGCCCCATCGGAACGGTTTTGCTCCATCGCTAACCCGATTGGGCGTGCCAAACTTGGTCGTCACCAAACCCACGAAAGAACCTCGAAAGAAGCTAAGGGTGCCCACTGTGAAGAAAATATTCCCACGCAAAGAGATGATTTCCGCAACCGCGACGCGTGACATCGAATGGCTGAACGACTCGTTGGATGCGATCCAAACGTTCGGGGATGTCTCTCACTCGATCGTCATGGCCGATGAGGACGAGGACGAAGACGAAGACGAAGATGAGTTTGAGGACGAAGACGACGAGTTCGAGGACGAAGACGAGGACGAGGACGAAGACGAAGACGAAGAAGAGTTTGAAGAGGAAGAAGAGGATGGGGAGTGGGAGGAAGTCGACGACGACGACGATGACGATGATGATGACGATGACGAGGATGATGACGAGGATGAAGAAGAACTCGACGAGTTCGATGAGGAAGACGACGATTGGGATGACGACGATGACGATGAGGAAGAAGAAGATGACGAGGAAGATTGGGACTGATCGGCCTCCGAGCGATCGTTAGCGTTTTGGCCCAAAAGGTATAGACTATCCCTGTGCGATTTGAGCACAGGGATTTTTTTCTTTGCAGTCGATGTTCCTTCGTTGAGTACTCTGCGCCGGGCTGACTGCTCGGGAGTGTCCAAAGATGCCAAACGCTACCTGCTTTCTGATCGCATACCTTCTGGTGCTCGTCATCGAGTCGCTCCGCTTTGCGATCTCTGGAGAGTCCCTCCGACAATGGCTTACGAGAGTCTCCCTCGGGATGTTCCTGCTGGCCTTTTTGACCCATACGCTGTACCTGGCGGATTTGGTGATCCAAGGCATCTGGTATGAGCAAGGATTCAGGTATCTAAAGACCTGGGGAGATTGGTCGATCGCAGCGGCTTGGGTCCTAGCACTGGCCTATTGCGTGATGCTTTACCGTCGCAGCGACAAGCAGATCGGTCTGTTCTTGCTTCCGCTGATCCTCTTGCTTGTGGCTCTTGCCGTTGTGTTTCCCTCGGACAGTCCGATCGGCAAGTCCACCTCGACGGTCTCATTTTGGCGGATGGTCCATTCGATGGCCATGCTCATCGGAACGATCCTGGTGGCTTTGGGGTTCGCCTCTGGGGTGATGTACTTCGTCCATGCGCGAAAGCTCAAGCGTCGATTGGATAGGCGATGGTCGTTCCGATTGCCGTCGCTTGAGTATCTCCAAGAGTTGGGACAAAGCTGCACCCTGGGTAGCGCCGCGGCGATCGGTTTTGGGGTCGTCTCTGGAGCCATCATGAATTTCACACGCGATGGCTTTGTCGCTTGGACCGATCGCGGAATCCTACTGACGACGGCCTTGTTCGTCTGGCTTTGTATCGCAGCACTAGCCCAGAGAATCTCCACCAACCGTGGCAAGGGTGAGTGGACTGCCGCACTGAACATTCTCTCCTTTGCCATCGTCGTAGCTACCCTGGCTGCCGTCGTTACGGCTCCTCACGGCGTGAGCAACTGGGGTGATGCATGAAGCTGCGAATGATCGGTTGCAGCCACCATGACACGCCGTTGGAAATCCGCGAGCAAGTGGCATTCAGTTCCGAGCAGATCACCCAAGCCCTCTGGAGTCTCAAGGAGCAGTTTCCCGGCACCGAGGCGGTCTTGCTCAACACCTGCAATCGAGTGGAACTCTATTGGGGGTCGAGTCACGAGGATAAGATCGCAACGCAAGAGGCCATCGAACGGTTCCTCTCGGAGTTCCATCGCGTCGGTCTGCGTACGATCCAAGAGCACTTCAAAGTCCGCCATGATGGCCAAGCCGTCGAGCACCTCTTTACGGTCGTAAGCAGCATCGACTCGTTGGTCGTCGGCGAATCGCAGATACCGGCCCAAGTCCGTTCGGCTTACGACCGTTCCAAGCTCGAGGGTGCCGCAGGCGCCGTGATGCACTCGCTTTTTCAGCATGCCAACCAAGTGTCCAAGCGAGTCACGACCGAGACGGAGATTCATCGCCGACGAGTCAGCGTCCCGAGCGTCGCGGTCAGCGAAGTGGCATCGGAGTTCTACGAACGTTTCGATGACAAGAACATCGTGGTCATCGGGAGCGGTCAGATGGGGGTCGAGACGCTTCAGTACCTCCTCGATGCGGGTGCTCGGAACATCGTGATCGTCAATCGTTCGCTCGACAAGGCTCAGAGTGTCGCAGATCAAATGAGTGCCGCAGCCAAGTTCGAGCTCCGCGCCGAGCCATGGGACGCCCTCGATCGGCTCTTGGCCTGGGCCGACCTTGTCGTCAGCACCACCGGCGCTGCAGAACCCATCGTCACCGAAAGTCGTCTAAAACCGATCCTTGCCAAACGGACTCGCCCGAACCTTCTGATCCTCGACCTTGCTGTCCCTAGAGACTTCGAACCGGCCATCGCTCGGTTACCGAGTGTCTATCTCTACTCGGTCGATGACCTTCAATCGGTCTGCCAACGCAACGAAGCGTTCCGAAAGCAGCAGCTTCCCAAGGCTCGCAAAATCATCGACGAAGAGGTCCAAAAAATCCTAGCCGATTGGAACCTCAGGCAGTCGGGCGATACCATTCGCGCTCTGAGAGACCAAGCCGACTTGATTCGCGACTCGGAGTTGCTGCGTTTGTTTTCCAAGCAATCGATGCAGGAACTCAATGCCGAGGCCCACCAAGAAATCCTTCAAGCCGTCGATCGTGTGATCAACAAACTCCTGCACGGACCCTTGCAATCGCTTCGAGAAGCCCCCCACGAGGATCACCGCGAGTCGCTCGCGACGGCAATCCGTCGGCTGTTCAAACTCGGTTGATTCAACCACCAAAGAGACTGTATTTATAGACCGTCTCGATGTTGCGAAATCCGACCGAACGATAAAGCTCGATCGCGCGAAAGTTATGCGTTGTGACTTCTAAACTCACCACACGGCAACCTGTGAGATAAAATCCCCGAAGGGCTCTTCGGATGAGCTCTTTGCCGATCCCCCGGCCCCGGCAAGCTTCGACGACCCCGATGTTTTGGATCGCTCCATGGACGGGTCCTACCCTCAAGCCCTGGATGGTTCCGACTCCGACCCTCGCGAGACCATCGCTCCCTGGGCTTGTCGCGCCGTGGGTATCGATCAGACAGGCGAGCCAAGTCGCTTCGGGTACGAAATTGCTCTTCGAGGAGAGTTCACGCATCAGGGTTTTGCACCCTTCTCGATTCGCAAGGCACGGAAAGACATTGCCGTCCATCTCTTGGCGAAAACTCTCCCACTTGACCTGTGCATGCAAGCCGACGTGTTTTGGCTGCCAAGCCAACCAATCGATCGCAGGATCGGTCGATAGCTCTTGGGAGATCCAGTCCATGCAGGATGCAAGCTCGATTTGCATCCGATAGCGTTTGATAAATACCGATCGAGATATCGTCATGGTCGGACTGAATTACCTTGTCAAACGGCCAAAGGGCTGCCGAATCAATCCTTATGAATCCTTGTGCAACTCTCGGGCAGGAGTCCCGACATAAGTGCCGTTGGCAGCGAGGTCCCGGACGACGGTCGAGTTGGCCCCTAGGATCGACCAAGCTCCGATATGGCAGTTGGGGATCACACAGGTTCCGATCCCGAGCATCGCTCCTTGGTCGACCCTCACGCCGCCGGCCAAATGGCAACCCGGAGCGATGTGGACATAATCTCCCAGGATCGAGTCGTGGTCGACCGAGCAGGAAGTGTTGAGAATGACTCCTTGGCCGATTCTTGCCATCGCCCCGACGGCCGCTTTGGGCATGACCACGGACCCAGGACCTATTTGTGCCGAGGGCGAGACATAAGCCGATTGAGCGATGGCCGTCGCGAATTGAAAACCCAAAGTCTGAAGCCGCTCGGTCACTTGCTCTCGCAAGCGATTGTCCCCTAGGGCGACCAATGCGAGCGCCTTGGCCTCGAGCAATTGGGTCAAAGTCTGTGAATTTTCAGGGAAGATTGGGTAGCCGAGAATGGGATCGCTCGAAGGGTGTTTATCCATGCAACTGATGATCTGGTATTCAGCCATGGATGCGAGCGTCTCGATCGCCATCTTGGCATGACCGCCGGCGCCAACGACAAACACGAGTTTCTTTGCCATCCTTCGAAGCTCCAGGCAAGCTAAAAAAAGCAATTACAATAATCCAAACCGACGGGTTCTGCAGCGAGCCTGTTGGACCCGGACCCTGAAATTGGTTAAAATCCGATGCCACATGGCGGTTTTCACCCTAGCCCAGGTCGATGTTTCGGGAGTTGAACCGATGAGCAGCAGCTCTTCCCTAGATTGCAGTGTGTTGGTTCTGAATCGATTTTATATGGCCATCCGTGTGGTCGACGTGCGTCGTGCCATGACGCTCTTGTACCGTGGCTGCGCCGAGGTGATCACGATCGAGGACGATCAGTACATCAACTACGACTTCGAAAATTGGTGCGAGCTTTCCGACCTGCACTCGATGGAAAAACAACTCGGCGAAGATTACATCAAAACCCCGACGCGGGAACTGCAAGTACCCCGAATCGTCCGACTCGTTCTCTACGATCGCGTCCCGAAATCGACTGTCCGTTTCAACCGAAAAACGCTCTTTGCCCGCGACTCCCATCGCTGCCAGTATTGCGGTCAGTCCCGACCCCTGAGCCAATTGAGCCTCGACCACGTCATGCCCCGCTCCCAAGGTGGCAAGACGACTTGGGAAAATGTCGTTTGTTCGTGTGTGGGTTGCAACAGCAAAAAGGGTGGGCGAACACCTTCCCAAGCCGGCATGAAACTCCTGAGCGATCCGGTCCGACCATCGGCCAACCCAGGTATCACAGTGACGTTGAAGGATCCGCGTTACAGTTCTTGGAAAACCTTCCTGGCCTCGGCCGGAACCATCACCTGAACCTGCCCTCGGCAGGCCCCTGGACCATCCCCCCCTGAACCCCTTTTGCTCACGATTGCACTCCTCCCCATGAAATCCCTCAAACTGGCTCGACGTCAATTTCTCTCCCAGACGGCCCTTGGTACCGCCGGGCTCGCCTGTGGCCTCCGAGCCCATGCGTCTGCCAACGACGAAATCCGACTCGCATTCCTCAGTTGCGGCGGACGAGCCAACGAACTCATGGGCAGCTTCTCCAAGGTTCCCGGTGTGAAGATTGTCGGATTGTCCGATCCGGACTCGACCCGCGTTGCGAAAGCCAAAACCCGATTTCCCGATGCCAAAACAGCGACCGATCTTCGCAAACTCATCGAAGACCCCGACATCGACGCCGTCGTCGTCGCGACCTGCAACCATTGGCACTGCCTTGCGGCGATCTGGGCCATGCAAGCCGGCAAGGATGTTTACGTCGAGAAACCGCTCTCCCATTCGCAGTGGGAAGGTGAGCAGACGATCGCCGCTGCTCGGAAATATCAGAGGATCTGCCAAGTCGGAACCCAGCAACGCTCCGACCCGATGCAAAAGGAACTCAAAGCTTTCCTCCATGAACAGCAAGCCTTAGGCCAAATCCAGCGAGTCCAAGTAAACCGCTTCGGCGTGCGCGGCCCGATCGGCAAACGCAAAGACCCGCTCCCCAAAGACCCCAACGTCGATTATGACCTGTGGCTCGGGCCGGCGGCCGACCGTCCTGTCTTCCGGAACGCTTGGCACT
>Ga0315902_10005396_pt1 | contig 18063 bp, 16 predicted proteins | sample LakEriMetagenome_9_FD_203523 | JGI IMG/M metagenome (GOLD analysis project Ga0315902, IMG submission 203523) | Freshwater fungal communities from buoy surface, Lake Erie, Ohio, United States - Buoy 12 MA117 | ecosystem: Environmental > Aquatic > Freshwater > Lake > Lake biofilm | place: USA... | reverse complement strand
TGTTCCTGTTCGTGGTGATGATGCTGGACATCCAGTCCGACACCTTCCGCGAAGGCTTCTGGAAGCACCTGCCGCTGGCCGGCCTGGTGGGGGCGGTGATCGCGCTGGAGATGGCCCTGGTGCTGATGCCGGGCTTCGACGTGCGCTCCGCTCCGGTGGACCCGGCGTTGGCCAAGCTGGGCAACACCAAGATGCTGGGCATCGAGATCTACACCCGCTACCTGTACCCGTTGCAGGTCGCGGCGGTGCTGCTGCTGGTGGCCATCATCGCGGCGATTTCACTGACCCTGCGCCAGCGCAAGGACAGCCGGCACATGGATGCATCCGAGCAGGTCAAGGCGCGCAAGGCCGACCGCCTGCGGGTGCTGAAGATGGATCCGGTCAAGGAACGCGCCACCGATGCGGGAGAGGGCGCGCCATGACGCTCGGAGCCCTGACCCTCGGCCACTTCCTCACGCTCGGGGGCATCCTGTTCGCCCTGTCGGTGGTCGGCATCTTCCTGAACCGGCGCAACCTCATCGTGCTGCTGATGGCCATCGAGCTCATGCTGCTGGCCGTGAACATGAACTTCGTCGCCTTCTCGCACTACCTGCCGCTGGAGGCCGACCGCATGGCCGGGCAGGTGTTCGTCTTCTTCATCCTCACGGTCGCGGCGGCGGAGTCGGCCATCGGCCTGGCCATCCTGGTGGTGCTGTTCCGCAACCGCGCCACCATCGCCGTCGACAGGCTCGACGAGCTCAAGGGCTGAGGCGCACACCCATGTCGGCGACCCTGTCTCCCCAACTCCTGCTGGCCGTGCCGCTGGCGCCGCTGGCTGGCGCCCTGGTGGCGGGCCTGGCCGGGCACATCGTGGGCCGCCGCGGCGCCCACACCGTCACCATCCTGGGCGTACTGGTCTCGCTGATCTGCTCGCTGGTCGTGCTGGCCGACGTGGTGGGTGGCGCGCGCTTCAACGCCACCATTTACGAGTGGATGGTGCTGGGCAGCCTGAAGATGGAAGTGGGCTTCCTCGTCGACGGGCTGACGGCCATGATGATGGTCGTGGTGACCTTCGTGTCGCTGATGGTGCACATCTACACCATCGGCTACATGCAGCACGACCCCGGCTACCAGCGCTTCTTCGCCTACATCTCGCTGTTCACCTTCTCCATGCTCATGCTGGTCATGAGCAACAACTTCCTGCAGCTGTTCTTCGGCTGGGAGGCGGTGGGCCTGGTCAGCTACCTGCTGATCGGCTTCTGGTTCAAGAAGCCCAGCGCGGTCTTCGCCAACATGAAGGCCTTCCTGGTCAACCGGGTGGGCGACTTCGGCTTCATCCTGGGCATCGGCCTGATCGCAGCCTACGCCGGCACGCTCAACTACGGCGAGGCCTTCGCCAAGTCGGGCGAGTTGGCCAAGCTGACCTTCCCGGGCTCCGACTGGATGCTCATCACCGTGATCTGCATCTGCCTGTTCATCGGCGCCATGGGCAAGAGCGCGCAGTTCCCGCTGCACGTGTGGCTGCCCGACTCGATGGAAGGCCCCACGCCCATCTCCGCGCTGATCCACGCGGCCACCATGGTGACGGCCGGCATCTTCATGGTGGCGCGCATGTCGCCCCTGTTCGAGCTCAGTGACGCCGCGCTGAACTTCGTGATGGTGATCGGTGCGATCACGGCCCTGTTCATGGGCTTCATGGGCATCATCCAGAACGACATCAAGCGCGTGGTGGCCTACTCCACGCTGAGCCAACTGGGCTACATGACGGTGGCACTGGGCGCCTCGGCCTACTCGGTGGCGGTGTTCCACCTCATGACGCACGCCTTCTTCAAGGCGCTGCTGTTCCTGGCTGCGGGGTCGGTGATCATCGGCATGCACCACGATCAGGACATCCGCAACATGGGCGGCCTGCGCAAGCACATGCCGCTGACCTGGATCACCTCGCTGCTGGGTTCACTGGCGCTGATCGGCACGCCGCTGTTCGCCGGCTTCTACAGCAAGGACAGCATCATCCTGGCGGTGCATGCCAGCCGCCTGCCCGGGCAGTGGTTTGCCGAGTTGGCGGTGGTGGCCGGCGTGTTTGTCACCGCCTTCTACTCCTTCCGCATGTACTTCCTGGTCTTCCACGGGGAAGAGCGCTTCCACCACAAGCCGCACCCCCCGGTGGACGACCACGCCCATGACGATGGCCACGGCCACCATGACGCCACGCCGCACGAGTCGCCCTGGGTGGTGACGGTGCCGCTGCTGATGCTGGCCGTGCCGTCGGTGGTGATCGGCTTCCTGACGATCCAGCCCATGCTGTTCGGCGACTTCCTCAAGGACGCCATCGTCGTCGACTCGGCCCGCCATCCGGCCATGGCCGCACTCTCGAAGGATTTCCACGGGGCCTGGGCCATGGCCCTGCATGGGCTGCAGACGGCGCCGTTCTGGCTGGCGCTGGCCGGGGTGGCCACAGCCTGGTGGTTCTACCTGCGCCAGCCTTCGCTGCCCCAGGCCATCGGGCGTGCGCTGTCGCCTGTCGTGCGCGTGCTGGAGAACAAGTACTACATGGACTGGTTCAACGAGCACGTCCTCGCCGCCGGTGCCCGCCTGCTGGGGCGTGGCCTGTGGAAGGGCGGCGACGTGGCCGTCATCGATGGCGTGCTGGTCAACGGCTCGGCACGCGTGGTGGGGCTGGTGGCCGGCCTCGCGCGCAGGCTACAGACCGGCCTGATGTCCTGGTACGCGCTGGCCATGGTGCTGGGCGTCTTCGGCCTGCTCACCTGGAAGTTGTGGCCGCATCTCCTGGGAATGCTGAGCCGATGAGTTCTCGCCTGATCGTCAACCCTGCAGCCTGCCGGCAGGAGGCCTCATGGGCCTGCTGAGCCTGGCCATCTGGCTGCCCGTGGCCGTGGGCACCTTGCTGCTCATCGCGGGCCGCGACGAGCATGCCGGCGCCGTGCGGGCCACCGCGCTGGTGGGCGCGCTGGTGTCCTTCCTCGTCACCATCCCGCTGATCACCGGCTTCGACGCCTCTTCGGCGGCGATGCAATTCACCGAGAACCTGCCCTGGATCGAGCGCTTCAATGTCCGCTACCACCTCGGGGTGGACGGCATCTCGGTCTGGTTCATCCTGCTCACCGCCTTCATCACGGTGGTGGTGGTCATCGCGGGCTGGGAGGCGATCACCGACCGCGTGCACCAGTACATGGGGGCCTTCCTCATCCTGTCGGGCCTGATGGTGGGCGTCTTCAGCGCGGTGGACGGCCTGCTGTTCTACGTCTTCTTCGAGGCCACCCTCATCCCGATGTACCTCATCATCGGCATCTGGGGCGGACCGCGACGCGTGTACGCGGCCTTCAAGTTCTTCCTGTACACGCTGCTGGGCTCGCTGCTCATGCTGGTGGCGCTGGTCTACCTGTACTACCGCTCGGGCGGCAGCTTCGACATCCAGGCCTGGCACAAGCTGCCTCTGCCGCTGTCGGCGCAGAGCCTGCTGTTCTTTGCCTTCCTTGCGGCTTTCTCGGTCAAGGTACCGATGTGGCCGGTGCACACCTGGCTGCCCGATGCCCACGTGGAGGCACCCACCGGCGGCTCGGTGGTGCTGGCGGCCATCATGCTGAAGCTGGGCGCCTACGGCTTCCTGCGCTTTTCTTTGCCCATCGCCCCTGATGCCAGCCGCGAGTGGGCCGACCTGATGATCGCACTCAGCCTGATTGCGGTCGTCTACATCGGCCTGGTGGCGCTGGTGCAGCAGGACATGAAGAAGCTGGTGGCCTACTCGTCCATCGCCCACATGGGTTTCGTCACCCTGGGTTTCTTCCTGTTCAACGAACTGGGCGTCAGCGGCGGCCTGGTGCAGATGATCAGCCACGGCTTCGTGTCAGGCGCCATGTTCCTGTGCATTGGCGTGCTGTACGACCGCGTGCACTCCCGCGAGATCGCGGCCTATGGCGGCGTGGTCAACACCATGCCGCGTTTCACCGCCTTTGCGGTGCTGTTCGCAATGGCCAACTGCGGACTGCCGGGCACGGCCGGCTTTGTGGGCGAGTGGATGGTCATCCTCGGCGCCGTCAAGGTCAACTTCTGGCTGGCGGCGCTGGCCGCCACCACCCTGGTCTTCGGCGCCGCCTACACCTTGTGGATGGTCAAGCGGGTGTACTTCGGCGACGTGGCCAACGACAACGTGCGCACCCTGCAGGACATCGGCAGCCGCGAGTTCCTGATGCTCGCCTTGCTGGCCGTGGCTGTGCTGGCCATGGGCCTGTACCCCAAGCCCTTCACCGACGTGATGCACGCGTCGGTCACCGAACTGCTGCGCCACGTCGCGGCGGGCAAGCTGCCCTGACGCGATGAGCCCGGCGATGGACACGATGAACTGGCTGGTCGTCACCCCCGAGATCTTCCTGCTGGCCATGGCCTGCCTGATCGCCCTGGTCGATCTGTGGGTCACCGATCCGGCCCGCCGCCTGACCTTCTGGCTCACGCAGCTGTCGCTGGCCTTCTTTGCCACGATGCACCTGCAGTACGTGGAGTCGGGCCTCACGCTCTACGGCATGGGCGGCATGGTCGTCACCGACCCCATGGGGCACTTGCTGGCGCTGTTCTCGACGCTGGCGATGATGGTCACCATCGCTTACGCGCAGCCCTACCTGGCCTCGCGCGACATGCTCAAGGGCGAGTTCTTCACCCTGGCGCTGTTCGTGCAGCTGGGCATCTCGGTGATGTGCTCGGCCAACCACTTCCTGGTGATCTACCTGGGTCTGGAGCTGATGAGCCTGTCGCTGTACGCGCTCACCGCCCTGCGCCGTGACCACGCCGCGGCGACCGAGGCGGCGATGAAGTATTTCGTGCTCGGCGCCCTGGCCAGCGGCTTCCTGCTGTACGGCCTGTCGATGATGTACGGTGCCACCGGCACCCTGGAGATCCCCAAGGTCTTCGAGGCCATCGCCACCGGGCGCATCAACCGCGAGGTGCTGGTCTTCGGCGTGGTCTTCGTGGTGGCCGGCCTGGCCTTCAAGCTGGGCGCCGTGCCCTTCCACATGTGGGTGCCCGACGTCTACCAGGGCGCGCCCACGGCCATCACCCTGATGATCGGCGGCGCGCCCAAGCTGGCGGCCTTTGCCATCACCATCCGGCTGCTGGTGGAAGGCCTGCTGGGCCTGGCAGTGGACTGGCAGCAGATGTTCGTGGTGCTGGCGGTGTGCTCGCTGGCCATCGGCAACCTGGCAGCGATCGCGCAGACCAATCTCAAGCGCATGCTGGCCTACTCCACCATCGCGCAGATGGGCTTCCTGCTGCTGGGCATGAGCGCCGGCGTCATCAGCGGCAACACGCTGTCGGCGGCCAACGCCTACAGCTCGTCGATGTTCTACATCGTCGCCTACGTGCTCACCACCCTGGGGACCTTCGGGCTGATCCTGTACCTGTCCCGCGACGGCTTCGAGAGCGAGCAGATCGCCGACCTGGCCGGCTTGGGCCGCCGGCAGCCCTGGCTGGCCGCGGTGATGTCGATCTTCCTGTTCTCGCTGGCCGGCATTCCGCCGATGGTGGGCTTCTTCGCCAAGCTCGCCGTCATCCAGGCCCTGGTCACCACCAACCTCACCGGCTACATCGTGCTGGCCGTGGTGGCGGTGCTGTTCTCGCTGGTCGGCGCCTTCTACTACCTGCGTGTCGTGAAGGTCATGTGGTTCGACGAGCCTGCCGGTGCGCCCACGAGCCCCGGCAACCCGCGCATCGGGGTGCTGCTCGCGGTGAACGGGGCAGCCGTGCTGTTCCTCGGGCCGTTCTCGGGCGGGCTGATGGCGCTGTGCCGCGACGCCATCGTCAAGGCCTTCGCGACCTGAAGCGGTGACCGCCGACGACGCCACGTCGTCCCCGGCCGCAGGCCCCGGGCCCGACGCCCACCTGATAGAGCGGCCGCTGGCCTCCGAGACACGGTTGCAGGGCGGGTTTCTCACCGTCAAGCTGGACACTGTGCGGCTGCCCGACGGCGGCACTGCCACCCGAGAGTTCGTCGTCCACCCTGGTGCGGTGGTGGTGGTGCCGGTGCTGGACGACGGGCGGCTGGTGCTGGTGCGCCAGTTCCGCTACCCGCTGGGCCGGGTGCTGCTGGAGTTTCCCGCCGGCAAGATCGACCCGGGCGAGGCCATCCTGAGCTGCGCCCGCCGCGAGTTGCAGGAAGAGACCGGCTACACCGCCCGCGAGTGGGCTCGCGCCGGGCTCATCCACAACGCCGCGGCCTACTCCACCGAGCGCATCGAGCTGTGGTTTGCCCGCGGACTGGTGGCTGGCGCTCAGCGCCTGGATGCGGGCGAGTTCCTTGAGGTGGTGGCCGTGACCGAGGACGAGCTCGACGCCCTGGCCTCACGTAACGAACTCACCGATGTGAAGACCCTGGTAGGGCTGCAGTGGCTGCAGAAATGGCGTGCCGGGCGCTGGGCATTGCCCTGGCAGCCGGCGCCCTGAGCCTGCACTGCACATAATGGTCTGATGAAGGTCATCGACCTGCGCTGCGCCAATGGCCACGGCTTCGAGGGCTGGTTCGCCTCGGAAGACGACTTCCTCGGCCAGAACGGCCGCGGCCTGGTGGAATGCCCCTTGTGCACCGATCGGGTCATCACCCGCACGCCCAGTGCACCGCGCCTGAACCTGTCCGGTGCGAAAGAGCCTGCCTCACGGTCTCAGAGCCCCGCTGAGGCCCCCAAGGTTGCACCCGCTTCGGCCGATCTGCAGGCGATGTGGATGCAGATGGTGCGCCACGCCATCGAGAACACCGACGACGTGGGGGAGCGCTTTGCCGAGGAGGCGAGGCGCATCCACTACGGCGAGACCGAGTCGCGCGGCATCCGCGGGCAGGCCACGGCCGAGGAGCGCGTGGCCTTGCACGAGGAGGGCATCGAGGTGGTGTCCCTGCCGATGCCCGCTGCGCTCAAGGGCCCGGTGCAGTAGCGGCTGCGGCCCGCTCAGCTCAGACGACCCGCCCCGGGTTCATCAGCCCTTGCGGGTCCAGCGCCTGCTTGATGGCGCGCATCATCGACAGGGCCGCAGCCGGCTTGCGGTGCACCAGTTCCTCGCGCTTGAGCTGGCCGATGCCGTGCTCGGCCGAGATGGAGCCGCCGAAGGACTGCACGGCGTCATAGACGATGGCATTCACCTCGGGCTCGCGCTCGCGCAGGAAGGCGGCGGCGTCGTCGCCGGGCGGTGCCTGCACGTTGTAGTGCAGGTTGCCGTCGCCGAGGTGGCCGAAGTTCACCAGGCGCACGCCGGTGATGGCGCGCCCCAGGGCGGCGTCGGTCTGCACCACGAAGTCGGGGATGGACGACACCGGCAGCGCGATGTCGTGCTTGATGTTCAGCCCTTCCTCGGCCTGCGCCAGGGGGATGGACTCGCGCACGTGCCACAGCGCAGACGACTGCGCCAGCGTCTCGGCCACCACCGCGTCCTGCACCGTGCCGGCTTCCAGGGCGGCGCCCAGCAGCGACTCGAAGCGCTCGCGGGCCGGGCCCTCGCCCTCGGTGTCGGATTGCTCCAGCAGCACCGTCCACGGGGCCTGGGGCAGGGGCTGCGGCAGCTGCGGGAAGTGCCGCGCCACCAGGTCCAGCGAGAAGCGGTTCATGACTTCGAAGCCGGTGAGTCCCGCACCGAGCCGGGCGCGCGCCAGGCCCAGCAGGGCCACGCAGTCGGGCAGGCTGGCGCAGGCGGCCATCGCCGTGGTGACGGCCGCGGGTTGCGGGTAGAGCTTGAGCGTTGCGGCGGTGATGATGCCCAGCGTGCCCTCGCTGCCCACGAACAGGCCGCGCAGGTCGTAGCCGGTGTTGTCCTTGCGCAGGCCGGACAGGCCGTCCCACACCTCGCCCGCGGGTGTCACCACCTCCAGGCCCAGGCACAGATCGCGGGCATTGCCGAAGCGCAGCACCTGGGTGCCACCGGCATTGGTGGCGAGGTTGCCGCCGATGGTGCAACTGCCCTCGGCTGCCAGGCTCAGCGGAAACAGCAGGCCTTGGGCCGCGGCCGCCTCCTGAACCTTCTGCAGCACGCAGCCGGCCTCCACCGTGATCGTCAGGTTGGCGGTGTCGATCTGGCGCACTGCGTCCATGCGCCGCGTGGACAGCAGCACCTGGGTGCCCGTGTCGTCGGGCACGCCGCCGCCGACCAGGCCGGTATTGCCGCCCTGGGGCACCAGGGCCACGCCGTGCTCACGGCAGGCGCGCACGACGGCGGCCGTCTCGGCCGTGCTGCCCGGGCGCACCACGGCCAGCGCGCGCCCGTGCCAGCGTTTGCGCCAGTCGCTTTCGTAGGAAGAAAGGTCATCTGCCACGGTCAGCACGTGACGATCGCCGACGACGGCGCGCAAGGCCTGGAGAAGGGCTTCAGGGCGCATCGGGTGCAGCCGTTCTGGCGCGCGACAGGCGCCAGCGCACATGCCAGGCGCAGGTGGCGAAGAGGACGAGACAGAGCAGCACCTCGATGCCGGCCAGCACCTGCGAGAGGCCCGACTCGGTGGTCACCCGCACGGCACCCTCCGCAAAGTAGAGCCACACCAGCAGGCTGACCCAGCGGTAGGTGTACAGGCGGTGGCGCGCCAGTCCGGCCAGCGGCAGCAGCAGGGGCAGCACCTTCACCGCCAGCGTGCCGGACCCTGTGGGGGCAAGCCAGAGCTCCCAGGCCAGGCCCAGCACGATGAGGCCGATGATGCAGCCCAGGGCAAGCGCGCGGGTGAGGCGCACCACCTCGTCGGCTGCCACTGGCACCGGTTCGGGCAGCGCCGCAGCGGCAGGGGAGGGCGGGGTCATGCTGGCATGATAGCCAGCATGGTTTCTCCACCTGAGTCCGCGGTCTCCGATGCAGCCCCCCCGACAGCCCCGCGGCTGCCGCTGGAAGCCCGGGCCACGCGCTGGTGGCACTGGCCCTGGCGGCAGACCTTCGTCGTGCTCGGGCAGCGGTTCCGCGAGGACCGCCTGGGCCTGACCGCGGGCAGCCTGACCTTCACCACGCTGATCGCCCTGGTGCCCCTGTTCACCGTGGCGCTGGCACTGTTCAGCGCCTTCCCGGTCTTCTCTTCCTTCCAGGGGGCGCTGGAGCGCCTGCTGCTGCAGAACCTGGTGCCTGATGCGATCGCGCGGCCGGTGATGTCGTCACTGGCGCAGTTCGCGACCAAGGCCAGCCGCATGGGGGCGCTGGGGTTGGGCCTGCTGGCCGTGACAGCCCTGGCCCTGGTGCTGACCATCGACCGCACGCTCAACGCCCTGTGGCGGGTGCGCCGGCCGCGGCCGTTCGCGCAGCGCCTGCTGGTGTACTGGGCGGTGCTGACCCTGGGCCCCTTGCTGCTGGGCGCCAGCCTCACGCTCACCTGGTGGGTGCTGTCGGCCTCGCGCGGGGTGGTCAGTGCGCTGCCGGGTGGCCTGGGCCTGGTGGTGGACGCGGTGCAGTTCGCGCTGCTGGCCACCGCTGCCACCATGCTGTTTCGCTTTGTGCCCAACACCGAAGTCCGCTGGATCCACGCCGGCCTGGGCGGCGTGTTCGTGGCTGCCGGCATCGAGGTCGCCAAGCAGGCGCTGGCCTGGTACGTGTCCACGGTGCCCACCCTGAACTCCATCTACGGCGCCTTTGCCATCGTGCCCATCCTGCTGGTGTGGGTCTACCTGCTGTGGGTGGTGGTGCTGCTGGGGGCCGTGGTGGCCGCCTACGCGCCGGTGCTGTCCATGCGTCTGGAGCCGCGCGCCGCCGGCCCGGGCGACCGCTTCGGCCTGGCGCTGGACCTGCTGCGCCTGCTCGAGGCGGCACGCCACACGCCGGTTCACGGACTGACGGCAGCCGAGGCGGCACGCCGACTGCGCGTGGACGTCCTGGAAGTCGAGCCGCTGCTGGACCTGATCGTCGAGATCGGCTGGGGCGGGCGTCTGGACGAGGCGGGCACCGGGCGCTATGTGCTGCTGGCCGAGCCGGCGCTGACTCAGGCCCTGCCGCTGCTCGACCGTCTGCTGGTCATGCCCACCGCCTCCGCCGCGCCGTTTCGGCAGCGCGCGCAGCTGGAGGCCATGCGTCTGTCGGAACTGATGGGCTGATCGTCCGCAGGCCTAGCGCAGCGCCTCGCGCAGCGCCTGCAGCACGGGGCCCGGGTCCTCGCTCATGAGGTTGTGACCGGCCTCGACCGTGTGCACCTTGGCCTTCAGACGCTGCGCGATGTCACGCGCGGCCTTGGGCATGGTCATCTGGTCGGACTTTCCCAGGACGAAGTGCACCGGGCAGGTCACCCGCTCGGCTGCAGCTTCGCCCCCTTGGTAACGGTCGCAGATTGAGAACTCGTGGTGGAACAGGTTGGTGGTCTTGCAGCCGGCCTGCATGCGCCTCATGAGGGCTCTGCAGCTGCCGTGCAGCCACATGCCTGGGCCGGGGAAGGAGGGCTTGGCGGCGTGCGATGCGTAGGACCAGGAGGTGACCATGTCGATGGCGCGCAGCGGATCGGCGCGCGCGGTCTCCAGCAGCGCCTCGGACACCTTCATCGGGTAGGCAGTGCCCATCATCACCAGGCGGGTGACGCGCTGGGGCGCCCGTGCGCAGGCCTCCAGGGAGATCAACGAGCCCATGCTGTGCCCCACCAGCGCCGCCTGCTGCACGCCGGCGGCGTCCAGCAGGTCCAGTACCCAGCCCGCCAGAGACTCCACATCGCCCAACGGCGGGCCTTCGCTGCGGCCGTGGCCGGGCAAGTCCACCGCCAGCACGCCGTGGCCGTGGTGGGCGCACCAGCGCGACAACAGGTTCCAGCAGCTGTGGTCGTGCAGCGCGCCGTGGACGAACACCACGGTGGGCAGGGCGGGATCGAAGGGCTTGCCGCCGGTGTAGGCGTAGGCGGGCCGGCCCTGGACGCTCAGCTTCATGGCGCTGCCCTCTGCGCGGCTTTTCCTGCGGCCTTCTCGGCGGCCTTCAACGCACGCTTCAGGTCGTCGATGAGGTCGTCCGGGTCTTCCAGCCCGATCGACAGCCGTATCGTGCCCGGGCCGATGCCTGACCGCGCCAGCGCCGCGTCGTCCATGCGGAAGTGCGTGGTCGACGCCGGGTGGATGACCAGCGAGCGGCAGTCGCCCACATTGGCCAGGTGCGAGAAGATCTTCAGCGCCTCGATGAAGGCGCGGCCCTGCGCGCGACTGCCCTGGATGTCGAAGCTGAAGACGGCGCCGCACCCGCGCGGCAGCAGGCGGCGAGCAAGTGCGTGGTCGGGGTGGTCCTCCAGCTCGGGATAGCCCACGCGCGCCACCATCGGATGGCCGTGCAGGAAGGCCACCACCTTGCGCGTGTTGTCCACGTGTCGCGCCATGCGCAGGGGCAAGGTCTCCAGGCCCTGCAGGATGAGCCAGGCCGTGTGCGGGCTCATGCAGGCGCCGAAGTCGCGCAGGCCCTCGCGCCGCGCGCGCAGCAGGAAGGCGCCCACGGTGCTCTCCTCGCCGAACACCATGCCGTGGAAGCCCTCGTAGGGGGCGGTGAGCTCGGGGAAGCGGCCGCTGGCCTCCCAGTCGAACATGCCGCCGTCCACCAGCACGCCCCCCACCACGGTGCCGTGTCCGCACAGGAACTTGGTCGCCGAGTGGTAGACCAGGTGGGCGCCGTGGTCGAAGGGCTTGATCAACCAGGGCGTGGTGAAGGTCGAGTCCACCAGCAAAGGCACGCCCGCCTCGGTGCCGATGGCTGCCAGTGTGGGAATGTCCAGCACGTCCAAGCCGGGGTTGCCGAGCGTCTCGCCGAACAGCAGCCGCGTTTCGGGCCGGATGGCAGCCCGCCAGACGTCCACGTCGCGCGCCGGTACGAAGGTGGTCTCGATGCCGAAGCGCCGCAGCGTGTAGTGCAGCAGGTTGTGGCTGCCGCCATACAGCGACGACGAGGCCACCACGTGCGAGCCTGCGCCCGCCAGGGTGGCCACGGCCAGGTGCAGCGCCGCCTGTCCGCTGGCGGTGGCGATGGCGCCCACGCCGCCCTCCAGCGCCGCCATGCGCTCCTCGAACACCGCGGTGGTCGGGTTGCTGATGCGGGTGTAGACGTGCCCCGAGGACTCGAGGTTGAACAGCGAGGCCGCCTCGTCGCCCCCCGGGAAGACGAAGCTGGTCGTCAGGTGCAGCGGCACGGCACGCGCCCCGGTGGTGGGGTCGGGGGCGGCCCCGGCGTGCAGGGCCAGGGTGTCGAAAGCGGGGTCGGATGCGCCGGCCATCGGGTCCCTCCGGGGTGGGTCTGCGCAGGATTGTGGGCTATATTGGTCCGGGGACTTCAGGTCCCGGCGAGGAGCACGCGATGAAGGTCAGCGACATCCTGCGGGTCAAGGGCAGCACGCTGTTCACCACCACGCCCGACCGCCCCCTGGCCGAAGCCGTGGAGCTGATGGCCGAGCTGGACATCGGCTCGCTGGTGGTCATGGAGCACGGCGACCTGGCCGGCATGCTCACCTTCCGCGAGGTCATCCAGGCGATCGTGCGCAACGGCGGCAGCGTGGGCACGAGCCTGGTGCGCAAGGTGATGGATGACGCCCCCCTGACCTGCACGCCCGAGACCGAGATGGACGAGGTGCGGCGCATGATGCTGCAGCGCCACGCGCGCTACATGCCGGTCATGGACAAGCGCACGCTGATGGGCGTGGTCTCCTTCTACGACGTGGCCAAGGCCGTGGTCGACGCACAGGACTTCGAGAACCGCATGCTCAAGGCCTACATCCGCGACTGGCCGGCTGACGACACCCCCAAGCCCCCCGGTTGAGCGCAGGCTTGCACGCAGGCCGCATGGGGCCCCTGCCTACAATGTCCGCATGAGCGGCTCCACCTTCGGCGAACTCTTCCGGGTCACCAATTTCGGCGAGAGTCACGGCCCGGCAATCGGCTGCGTGATCGACGGCTGCCCCCCGGGGATGGCCCTGTCGGAAGCCGATATCCAGCCCGAACTGGACCGCCGCCGCCCTGGCACCAGCCGCCACGTCACGCAACGCCAGGAGGCCGACCAGGTCGAGATCCTGTCGGGCGTGTACGAGGGCCAGACCACGGGCACGCCCATCTGCCTGCTGATCCGCAACACCGACGCGCGCAGCAAGGACTACGGCAACCTGCTGGACACCTTCCGGCCCGGCCATGCCGACTACACCTACTGGCGCAAGTACGGCCTGCGCGACCCGCGTGGCGGCGGCCGCTCCTCGGCCCGCCTGACCGCGCCCATGGTGGCCGCCGGGGCCGTGGCGCGCAAGTGGCTGGGGCAGCACATGGGCATCCGCTTCAGCGGCTGGATGACCGCTTTGGGCGAACTCGAGATTCCTTTCGAGGACGAGTCTCACATCCCGCACAACGCCTTCTTCGCGGCCAATGCCTCGCGCATCGCTGAGCTGGAGGCCTACATGGACGCGCTGCGCAAGGCGGGTGATTCCTGCGGTGCGCGCGTCCGCGTCGTGGCGCGCGGCCTGCCGCCCGGCCTGGGCGAGCCTCTCTTCGACAAGCTCGACGCCGACATCGCCTGGGCCATGATGGGCCTGAATGCGGTCAAGGGCGTGGAGATCGGCGACGGCTTCGACGTGGTGGCCCAGAAGGGCAGCGAGCACGGAGACGAGCTCACGCCCGAGGGCTTTGCCACCAACCACGCCGGTGGCGTGCTCGGCGGCATCTCCACCGGCCAGGACCTGGTGGTCACGCTGGCCATCAAGCCCACCAGTTCCATCCGCACGCCGCGCCGGTCCATCGACCGGCAGGGCCAGCCCAACGAGGTGCAGACCCTGGGCCGTCACGACCCTTGTGTAGGCATCCGGGCCACGCCCATTGCCGAAGCGCTGCTGGCGCTGGTGGTGATGGACCACGCGCTGCGCCACCGGGCGCAGTGCGGCGACGTCCACCTGGACGTGCCGGCCTTGGCCGCCCAGGCGTGAGGTCGCCCCTGGCGGCCTTCGGGCTGCTGTCGTTCACCTACTTCGCGGCCATCGGGCTGTTCAATCCTTACGCCCCGCTGTGGTTCAAGGAACTGGGCTTCAGCACCCTGGCCATCGGCGGCATCGCCTCGCTGCAGTCGTGGACCCGGGTACTCGCGCCCTACGGCTGGGGCTGGCTGGGAGATCACACCGGCCGACGCGTGGACCTGATCCGCCTGGCCACCGCCGGGTGTCTGGTCTCGGCCCTGTGCCTGCTCTTCGTGGAGAGCCTGTGGCCCGTGGCGATGGTGACGGCGGCCCTGTACCTGTCCAATGGCGCGGTGGTGCCTCTGTACGAGGCGTCACTCGCCCATCTGCTCAACACCAGCAAGGGGCTGGACACCGCCCGCTACGGCCGCGTGCGCGTCTGGGGTTCGGTGGGCTTCATCGTCTCGGTCACGGCCTTCGGGGCGGCGCTGGAGCAACTGGGCGTGCGGGCCTTTCCCTGGATCGTGGCGGCGGTCAATGGCCTGTTGCTGGTTTCCGCGCTGAGCCTGCCCCGCGGGCGAAAGGAGGCGCACCATGACCAGCCGCCGCCGCCGGTGTTGCCTCTGCTGCGACAGCCCGAGGTCGCCTGGTTCTTCGCCTCGGTCTTCTTCACCGTGCTGGCCCACACGGTCCTCTACGCCTTCCTGTCGCTGTACCTCGTCTCGCTGGGTTTTGGCAAGGCGGCCGTGGGGGCCCTGTGGGCGGTGTCGGTGTCGGTGGAGATCGTGTTCTTCTGGTTCCAGGGGCGCTGGTTCCATCGACTGAGCCTGCACCGGTGGCTGGCGGTGGTGGCGGCGGTGACCACACTGCGCTTTGCCGCCACGGCCGGGGCGGGATTCCTGCCCTGGGTGCTGGTGCTGGCGCAGATGTCCCACGCCATCACCTTTGCGGCCCACCATGCCGCGTGCATCGCCATGATCCACCGCTTGTTCCCCGGGCGCCTGCGCGGCCGCGGACAGGCGCTGTACTCGGTGCTGGGCTACGGCGTACCGGGCGTGATCGGCGGCCTGGGCGGCGGGTGGGTCATCGACCGCTTCGGCTTTTCGCCCGCCTTCTGGTGCGCCGCCGCGGCCGCAGGCCTGGCCGGGCTGTGCGTGCAGCGCAGTGCGCGGGCAGCCGGCCGAAGGGCCGGCGCAGCGACCGGCGCACCGGCCGACGCCTGAGGCCCTGCGACGTTCAGAACACGAACTTGAAGCCGGCGGTGGCGAGGGTGGGGCGCCCGGGCGCCATCTGTCGGCCCCAGGACACGTCGACGTAGGCCTGGTCCTTGGCGAGGGTCCAGCGCAGGCCGATGTTCCACCACGGGGCGCCGCGGTCGTCGCCGAAGATCTCGGCCATGGGGGCCCAGGCGCCGAAGCCCGGGTGTTCCAGCGCCACGCCCCAGGGGGTGGAGGTCTGGCCCGCCGCCACGTCACGGACGTGGCCGAGGTTGAGGTGCATCGTCATGCCCGCCAGCGGCGCGCTGAACACGCCCAGGGCCTGGACGGTGCCGGTCTCCCAGCCGCTGCCGGCGGCCTTGACTCCGGTCACGCCCCAGGCCAGCGTGAAGGCGGGCGCGTCATCGCCCTGACCCTTCCACAGCCCGGTCTTGCCGCCGATCCGCCAGCCGCTGTCGGACGCGCCACCCGAGGACGCGCGCGACACCGCCAGTGAGAACTGGGACTCGAAGCCTGCACCGCAGGCCAACTGCAGGCTGGTCTCACGGCCTGTGCCCACGCCGGGCACTCGTTCGCGTGCCGTGGCGCCCTCGATTTCGCAGGTGCGGGCCTCCAGAACGCCGGCGTCCTCGGTCTGCAGCGGACGGCCCGCGTGGGCGCTGAGGGAAGACACAGCCAGGCACAGGAAGGCCAGGTTCAGGGCGGGGCGGGAGAACTTCATGTCGCGTCGCGCAGAGTGATGTTGAGGAAGCGCATTGTCCGGCCATCGGTCGCAGGCGGCGGCGTCCTGTCCGGCAGAAGGCGCAATTCGTCGCATCGCCGCGGCTGGGGGTGGTGTGGCCATCTAGACTGCGCGCATCGACAGAACGGACTGCGCCGGGCCCGGAGGGCACCCTCCCGGGCCTGCTGATACTGCATGAGCAAAGCACGCTGGACGGGCCTGGGCCTGATCGCCGCCCTGGGCCTGGGGCTGATCGCAGCCTGGGGGCTGGGCGCCTGGAATTTCGGCAAGGCGGGCGCGTCGCTGGCCAACAAGGGCGCCACTGACAAGCCCGCCACGGTGCTGGAGTTCCTGCCCAGCGAGCTGGTCTCCCCGAAGTGGATGCCCATCGACGAGGTGATCGAGTTCTCGGGCCCTCTGGTGGCCCCGGGCACGGCGGTGGTGAGGGCCAAGGTGCCCGGCACCCTGGCCGCGTTGTCGGTGGAGGAGGGCACCCGGGTCCGCCCGGGTCAGGTCATCGGCCGCATCTCGGCGCAGGAGGCCGAGAGCCGCGCCCAGGAGCGCAGTGCGATGCTGGAGTCGGCGCGCGCGGCGCTGGCCCAGGCCCAGAGAACGCACGCCCAGAACGAGTCGCTGGCGGCGCAGCGCTTCATCTCCCAGGCCGCGTTGGAGGCATCCCGGTCGGCGCTGGACACGGCCCGCGCCCAGGCCGCCGCCGCCGAGGCGGCGCTGAACACCGTGCGCCTGTCGCTGTCCGACGCCAGCGTCGTGGCCCCCATTGCTGGCATCGTCTCCCGACGGCACGCGCTGCCCGGCGAAAAGGTGTCGCCCGAGCAGATGCTCGTGTCGGTGGTGGACATCTCGAAACTGGAACTGGCCGGCGCCGTGGGCATGCACGAGGTGGCCCGGCTCAAGGCCGGCATGCCGGTGCAGGTGACGGTGGAGGGACTGCCCAGCCCGATCGCGGGCACCATCTCCCGCATCGCACCGGCCGCGGAACCCGGCACCCGTTCCATCGGGGTGGCCGTCGTCCTGCCCAACCCCGGCGAGGTGATGCGCGGCGGTCAGTTCGCCGTGGCCCGGGTGCGCCTGTCGGAGGCTGCTCCGCGGCTGACGCTGCCCGAGGCCGCCGTGCGCTCGAGCTCGGGGCAACACCATGTGTGGGTGCTCAGCGAAGGCCGCCTGCAGCGCCGCGTGGTCCTGCTCGGCCGTCGCGACCCGGCGCTGGGCCGGGTGGAGATCCGCGAAGGCGTCACGCCCGAGGCGACGGTGCTCGGCGCCGCTTTCGACAACCTGAAGGAGGGTGATCGCGCCACCCGGGTGGCCGAGCGGACGCAGGCTGCAGCCTCCGCCGCCAGCCGCTGAGGGCCTGACCATGTGGTTCACCCGCGTCTCGATCGCGCATCCCGTCTTCGCCACCATGGTGATGGCGGCGCTGTGCGTGCTGGGCATCTCCGCCTTCATGAGGCTGGGCGTGGAGCAGATGCCCGACATGAACCTGCCCGTGGCCTACATCGAGGTCGGTTACCCCGGCGCATCACCCGAGGCGGTCGAGCGCGAGGTGACCAAGATCGTCGACGAGGCCGCCAACAGCGTGGCCGGCGTCAAGCGCATCACCTCCCGCGCGCTGGAAGGGCGCAGCCAGACCAGCGTGGAGTTCGTGCTCGACGCCGACATGTCCCAGGCCATGCAGGACCTGCGCGACCGCCTGGGCGCGGTGCAGTCGGCGCTGCCCAAGGAGGCCAGGCCGCCGACCATCGTGCGCATCAAGGGCGAGAACGACCAGGCGGTGGTGTCGCTGGCCCTGCTGTCCCCGAACCGCAGCGCGCGTGAACTGTCGTTGCTGGGCGAGTTCACGGTGGCGCGACGCCTGCAGCGCGTGGCGGGCGTGGCGCGCGTCGACGTGAGCGGCCTGGCCTCGCGGGAGGTGCGGGTGGACCTGGATCCGCAGCGCCTGCGCGCCTACGGCGTGACCCCGGCCGAGATCGCCCAGGCCCTGCGCGAGAACAACGCCGACCAGCCGGTGGGCCTGCTGTCGGACCGCAACCAGGACGCGCTGCTGCGCCTGGAGGCCCGCGTGCGCGACCCACGGGAGTTCGAGCAGCGCGTGGTGGCGCGGCGCAACGGCCTGCCGTTGCGCCTGGGCGACCTGGGCACGGTGATCGAGCGCGAGCGCGAGACCGACTCCATCGCCCGCATCAACGGGCAGAGCGCCATCAACTTCAACGTGTTCCGGCAACAGGACGCCAACATCGTGGCCACCGGCGAGGCGGTGAAGAAGGCGGTGGAGGAGTTGCGCAAGTCGCTGC
>Ga0315902_10005395_pt1 | contig 18063 bp, 17 predicted proteins | sample LakEriMetagenome_9_FD_203523 | JGI IMG/M metagenome (GOLD analysis project Ga0315902, IMG submission 203523) | Freshwater fungal communities from buoy surface, Lake Erie, Ohio, United States - Buoy 12 MA117 | ecosystem: Environmental > Aquatic > Freshwater > Lake > Lake biofilm | place: USA... | reverse complement strand
CGCTCGGTAGACAGCGACAGCTTGACGCGCCAGGTCCAGGCCACGCATTTGCGCAGCAGGTCGTCGGCGGGCCGGGCCGCATGGCGCCAGCCCAGATGCAGGGCGATGCGACCCTCGGCCACTGAGGGCTGGCCGGGTTCGGGCTCCACGGGCAGGGTCAGACGGGCGTCCAGGATCTCCAGTTGGCGGCCCCGAAACACGGCCAGTGCGCGGTGCGAGGGCACGCGGCCGACGGGTTCGTCGTAATCGAAGTAATCGCGAAACTTGGCGACGTCGGGATGGTTTTCGTCCTTGCCCGCAGCCAGCTTGGACTTGAAGAGGCCTTCGTCCCAAAGCCACTCACGCAGCGATTTCACCAGCACCGGATCTTCGGCCCAGCGCTCAGACAGCAGATCACGCACACCATCAAGCACAGCGGCCACCGAAGTGAAGTCCTCGCCGCCCTCGCCTTTTTCGGCTTTCACAAAGGGCTGGGCTTCGGTCTGCGGATCCAGCGTCGGGTCGGCAAACAGGCGATCGGCCAGAGGCTCCAGGCCCGCCTCGCGCGCGATCTGGCCCTTGGTGCGGCGCTTGGGTTTGTACGGCAGGTACAGGTCTTCCAGTTCCTGCTTGGTCGGCGCCGCCTCGATCGCGGCACGCAGCTCGGGGGTGAGCTTGCCTTGTTCTTCGATGCTTTGAAGGATGGTCTCGCGCCGCGCGTGCAATTCGCGCAGATAGCCCAGTCGGTATTCGAGCTCGCGCAAATGCACATCGTCGAGACCACCCGTCGCTTCCTTGCGATAGCGCGCGATGAAGGGCACCGTCGCGCCGGAATCGAGCAGGCTGATGGCCGCCTGCACTTGGTGCTCTTGAACCTGGATCTCGGTGGCGATCTGGCGAACGATACTTTGCATGCCGGGGAACACTCAACACGTTTTTAGGACGCGCGAGTGTGCCATAGCCCCACCGCCGGCCCGCAGGCCTTGCCTCAGACCAGTTTCACCAACTGCTTGCCGAAGTTGCGGCCTTTGAGCAGACCCAGGAAGGCCTCGGGCGCCGCCGCCAGGCCCTGGGCCACGCTCTCGCGCGGACGCAGCTTGCCGGTGCCCACCAAGGTGCCCAATTCCTGGAGCGCCTCGGGCCAGACTTCCATGTGCTCGCTCACGATGAAGCCCTCGACCCGCAGGCGACTGACCAGAATCAGCTGCGGATACGCCATGGGAATCGGCTGCCCGTCGTAGCCGGCAATCATCCCGCACATGGCGATGCGGCCAAATGCGTTCATGCGCAGCATCACCGCGTCCAGAATGCGCCCGCCCACGTTCTCGAAGTAACCGTCGATGCCTTGCGGGCAGGCTTGCTTCAGGGCCTTGCCCAGCGAGGCGGCATCGGGGTGCGCCTTGTAGTCGATGCAGGCATCAAAGCCCAGTTCCTCGGTCACATAGCGGCATTTGTCGGCGCCGCCCGCAATGCCGACCGCACGCGCGCCGCGTGCCTTGGCCAAGGCGCCCACCGCACTGCCCACCGCACCGCTGGCGGCGCTCACCACCACGGTCTGCCCGGGCTTCGGGTCAATGATCTTGCACAGGCCGTACCAAGCGGTCACGCCCGGCATGCCCACCGCGCCCAGGTAATGCGAAAGCGGCACGTGGGTCGTGTCCACCTTGCGAAGCAGACCCGGCTGATTGGCATCGGTCACGCTGTATTCCTGCCAGCCGCCCATGCCCACCACCTTGTCGCCGGGTGCAAAGCGCGGGTGGCGGCTTTCCACCACCTCGCCCACCGTGCCACCGATCATCACCTGGCCCAGAGGCTGGGGCTGCGCGTAGCTCTTTCCCTCGTTCATGCGACCTCGCATGTAGGGGTCCAGGCTCAGGTAGTGATGGCGCACCAGCACCTGGCCATCCAGCAAGGGCGGCGTGTCGACGGTGACAAGCTTGAAGTTGGCGGTGGACGCCTCAGCCTGAGGCCGGCTGTCCAGGACGATCTGATGGTTCTGGGGCATGACAACTCCTAAAAAATTCAACCGCCGGTGATGACGCTCACGCCGCCATCGACAGCCAGCCACTGGCCGGTGATGTGCTTGCCAGCGTCCGATGCGAACAGCACGGTCAAGCCCTTGAGATCTTCCTCATCGCCCAGGCGCTGCAGCGGCGCGTGCGACGCCAGCTCCTGCGCGCCCAGTTGCTCCAAGGTGGCATACGTCATCTTGCTGGGGAAGAAGCCCGGGCAGATGGCGTTGACGGTGATGTTGTGGCGACCCCATTCGCAGGCCAGGGCGCGAGTGAAGTTGATCACCGCACCTTTGGAGGTGTTGTAGGCCAGCATCTGCAACTGCGGCGGGTTGCCACCCAGGCCGGCGATCGAGGCGATGTTGATGATGCGGCCGGATCGGCGCGGGATCATGCAGTGCTTGGCCAGGTGCTGACTCAGGATGAAGTAGCCCCGCACGTTCAGGTTCATCAGCTTGTCCCAGGCCGCCACAGGATGGTCTTCCGCCGGTGCGCCCCAGGTGGCCCCCGCGTTGTTCACGAGGATGTCGACCGACCCCAGGCGTGCCAGCGTCTCGTCGGCCAAACGGCGGATATCCGCCTCCTGGCCACAGTCGGCGGCGATCCATTGGGCGTCGATCCCAGCGGCCTTCAGTTCGGCGGCGGCGGCTTCCAGGTCGGCCGCCTTGCGCGATGTGAGCATCACCCGTGCGCCCGCCTCGCCCAGCGCGTGGGCCATCTGCAGGCCCAGACCGCGCGAGCCGCCGGTCACGAGGGCGGTCTTGCCTTGGAGGTTGAACAGGTCGGTGACGTTGCGGGTCATGGGGATGTCTCTCTGTATGTTGGTGGGTTAGAACGCGTCTTCGGGCATGTCCGCACAGGTGCGATCGCGGCGGGCCACCACGCGCAGCCAGGCGTCGATGCGTGGCAACTCGTAGTGAAAGAAATACTGGGCGGCATGGCGGCGGCCGGTGTGGGCGGGATCGACCCGCAGCACGTCCAACCAGGTCCAGGCGATCACCAAGTGGCCGAACGCCTGCATATAGGGCACGGCATTGGCCAGTGCCTGGCCGGCATCACCGGTGGCCCAGGCGGCCTTGGTGGCCGCGCCCACTTGCTGCAAGGCGCCGGCCAGTGCGTTGGCATGGGCGGCCAATTCAGGGTGCTGCAGGGCCTGCGCAATGGTGGCGTCGATGCGGCCCGCCAGCAGCATCAGGCCGCGCCCGCCTTCCATCGTTACCTTGCGTCCGAGCAGATCGGCCGCCTGAATGCCGTGCGTGCCCTCGTGAATCATGTTCAGGCGGTTGTCACGCCAGTACTGTTCGACCGGGAAGTCGCGTGTGTAGCCATAGCCACCGTGCACCTGAATCGCCAGCGAATTGGCCTCCAGACAGAATTCACTGGGCCAGCTCTTGGCCACCGGCGTGAGCACCTCCAGAAGCAAACGGGCCTCGTCGGCCGCAGCGGCATCCCCCGTGTGCTGCTCGTCAACCAGGCGGGCGCAATAGAGCATCAACGCCAGCGCGCCTTCGCAGTAAGACTTCTGCGCCAGCAGCATGCGCTTGATGTCGGCATGTTCGATGATCCGCACCTGAGGCTGCGCCGGATCTTTACCCGCGGACCCCAGCAAGCGCCCCTGCGGCCGATTGCGCGCGTAGTCCAGCGAGGCCTCGTAGCCCGCCAGGCCCAGCGCGGTGGCCGCCATGCCGATGCCGATACGCGCTTCGTTCATCATGTGGAACATGCAGCGCAGGCCCTCGCCAGGTTGACCGACCAGGTAGCCCACGGCGCCAGACCCGGCGCCATCCAGACCCGCGCCGCCCTGCCCCCGCACCGGGAACTTGCCCTCGCCGAAATTGAGCAAGGTGTTGGTGGTGCCGCGCCAACCGAGCTTGTGATTGAGGCCCGCCAGGGCCACGTCATTGCGCTCGCCGGTCAGGCGCCCTTCGGTGTCCACCAGTTTCTTGGGCACGATGAACAGCGAGATGCCTTTGACGCCCGGCACCAACTGACCGTCGGGGCCAGGGATCTTGGCCAGCACCAGATGGATGATGTTCTCGGTCAGCTCGTGCTCGCCGGCCGAGATCCACATCTTGTTGCCACGCAGGCGAAAGCGCGGGCCCAGCGGATCGTCGGCCGAGCCCTCGCCATCGGGCACCGCACGGGTGCTGATGTCCGACAGCGACGATCCGGCCTGCGGCTCGGACAGGCACATGGTGCCGGAGAAGCGTCCGTTGAATTCGTTGGCCGCGAACACCTGCTTTTGCAGCGGTGTGCCATGCGCCATCAAGAGGTTGGCATTGCCCACCGTGAGCAGGCCACCGCCGATGCTCACCGAGGCCTTGCCAAAAAACAGGCCCGCCGCGGCCTCCACCACATAGGGCAGCTGCATACCGCCGATGTCGTGGTCCTGGGCGGCGCTAAGCATGCCGGATTCGGCGTAAGCGTCCCAGGCGGCCTGCGTGGCCGCTGGCAGGATCACCCGCTCGCCGTCGAAATGCGGCTCCTGTGTGTCGACCAGACGGTTAAACGGTGCGAACTTCTCGCGGGCGATGCGCTCGCAGGTATCGAGCACCGCACCGAAGGTCTCGCGGCTGTGGTCCGCAAAGCGCGGGCGCGAGGCCAGGCCACCCACCTGCAGCCAGTCATGCAGCAGGAAGTCGACGGTCTCGCGCAGGGCCATGGGTCAGAGCACTTCGAACACGCCCGCCGCACCCATGCCACCGCCCACGCACATGGTCACGCAGACCCGCTTGGCGCCACGGCGCTTGCCCTCGATCAGGGCATGGCCGGTCAGGCGCTGGCCCGACACGCCATAGGGGTGTCCCACCGCGATCGCACCGCCGTTGACGTTCAGACGATCGGCCGGAATGCCCAGCTTGTCACGGCAATACATCACCTGCACCGCGAAGGCCTCATTGAGCTCCCACAGGTCGATATCGGACACCTTCAGGCCCAGGCGCGCCAGCACCTTGGGCACGGCGAACACCGGGCCGATGCCCATCTCGTCGGGCTCGCAGCCGGCCACCGCAAAGCCCAGGAAGCGGCCCAGGGGCTTGAGGTGATTGCGCGCCGCATAGTCCTCGCTGACCACCACGCAAGCGCCACCGCCGTCGGAGAACTGGCTTGCGTTACCCGCCGACACCAGACCTCCGGGCAGCGCGGCGCGAATGCCGCTGATGCCTTCCTTGGTCGTGCCTTCGCGCAGACCTTCGTCCACGCTCACGGTCACTTCCTTGGCGCGCAGACCCATGACCGGATCGGCCATTCCAGCCATCACCGTGATCGGCGCGATCTCGTCGTTGAACTTGCCAGCCGCCTGCGCGGCGCACGCCTTTTGCTGGCTGGCCGCGCCGTATTCGTCCATGGCGTCGCGGGTGATGCCATAACGCTTGGCCACCTGTTCGGCGGTCTGCAGCATGTTCCAGTAGATCTCGGCCTTTTTCTTGACCAGCGCCGGGTCCTGAAGCATGTGGGTGTTCATCTCCTGCTGCACGCAGGAAATGCTTTCGACCCCGCCGGCCACATACACATCGCCCTCGCCCGCGATGATGCGTTGCGAGGCCATCGCGATGGTCTGCAGACCCGATGAACAGAAACGGTTGATGGTGACGCCCGACACGGTCACAGGCAAATCCGCCATCAGCGCGATCTGGCGCGCGATGTTGGCGCCGGTGGCGCCCTCGGGATTGGCGCATCCCATGAGGACGTCTTCCACCGCGTCGCCGGGCACGCCGGCACGCTGCAGCGCGTGCTTGACCGCGTGGCCGCCCAGGGTGGCACCGTGGGTCATGTTGAAGGCGCCCTTCCAGCTCTTGGCAAGCGGGGTGCGGGCGGTGGAGACGATAAGTGCTTGGCTCATGGAGATACGTCCTCGCGGTTTACGGGAAGGTCTTGCTCTCAGCGACCAAGCGCTGGATCAGGGGCGCAGGCTCCCAGAAGGCCGCATCGTCATGCGGGTTGCTCTGGAAACGCTTCATGGCCTGGACCATGTTGAACAGGCCGAACTCATTGGCGTACTGCATGGGGCCGCCGCGGAAGATGGGAAAACCGTAGCCGGTGATATAGACCATGTCGATATCGCTGGCGCGGGCGGCGATGCCCTCTTCCAGGATGTGGGCAGCTTCGTTCACCAGCGAGAACACCAGGCGTTGCACGATTTCTTCGTCGGAGATCTTGCGCGCGGTGACGCCCAGTGCCTTGCGGTGTTCTTCGATCAGCGTAGCCACTACGGGCGACGGGATCGCGTCGCGCTTGCCCGCCTGGTAGTCGTACCAGCCGGCGCCGGTCTTCTGACCATAGCGACCCAGCTCGCACAGCTTGTCGGCGCTGGCGCTGTACTTCATGCCGGGCTTCTCGACATACCGACGCTTGCGAATGGCCCACCCGATGTCATTACCCGCCAGATCGCCCATACGGAACGGCCCCATGGCGAAGCCGAACTTCTCGATGGCCTTGTCCACCTGCTGCGGGGTGCAGCCTTCATCGAGCAGGAAGCCGGCCTGGCGGCTGTATTGCTCGATCATGCGGTTGCCAATAAAGCCGTCGCACACGCCCGAGACCACCGCGGTCTTCTTGATCTTCTTGGCCACAGCCATCACGGTGGCCAAAACGTCCTTGCCCGTCTTGGCGCCGCGCACCACTTCCAGCAGTCGCATCACGTTGGCCGGGCTGAAGAAATGCAGGCCCACGACATCTTGCGGACGTTTCGTGAACGACGCGATCTGGTTCACGTCCAAGGTGGACGTGTTGGAGGCCAGGATGGCGCCGGGCTTCATCACCGCGTCCAATGCCTCGAACACCTTTTGCTTGACGCCCATTTCCTCGAACACCGCTTCGATCACCAGATCGGCGCTGCCCAGTTCCTTGTAATCGAGCGTAGTCGACAGCAGCGCCATGCGTTGCTCGTACTTGTCTTGTTTCAGCTTGCCCTTCTTGACCTGGGCCTCGTAGTTCTTGCGGATCGTGGCGACGCCGCGGTCCAGGGCCTCCTGCTTCATCTCAAGGATGGTGACCGGGATGCCTGCGTTCAGAAAGTTCATCGAGATGCCGCCGCCCATGGTGCCCGCGCCGATCACCGCCACCTTCGCGATCGTGCGCTGGGGCGTGTCCGAGGGCACATCGGGGATCTTGGACGCCGCGCGTTCGGCCATGAACAGATGGCGCAGCGCGCGGCACTCCGGCGTGTTCATCAGGTTGATGAAGATCTGGCGCTCCTCGAGCAGGGCCTGCTCGAAGGGTTTTGTCGTGGCGTTCTGCACCGCGTTCACGCACTGACCCGGGGCCGGCAGGTTCTTGGCCATGCCCTGGACCATATTGCGCGCAAACTGGAAATAGGCATCGCCCTGCGGGTGCTTGCACGGCAGGTCACGCACGCGGGGCAGCGGGCGCGCGTCGGCCACCGAGCGGGCAAAGGCCAGCGCCTCTTGCGCCAGCGACTCGGCCGAAGCGGCCATCTTGTCAAACAGCTTTTGCCCCGGCAGCTGCGCGAGCAACTCGCTCTTGACCGGTTCGCCGCTGACGATCATGTTCAGCGCGGTCTCTACCCCCAGCGCGCGCGGCAGACGCACCGTGCCGCCCGCGCCGGGGATCAGACCCAGCTTCACCTCGGGCAGGGCCACGCTGGTGCCCGGCGCGGCGATGCGGTAGTGGCAGCCCAGGGCCAGCTCCAGCCCGCCGCCCATGGCCACCGAGTGCACGGCGGCCACCACCGGCTTGGTGGCGTTCTCCACCGCGCGAATCACCGACAGCAAATTAGGCTCGGCGTAGGCCTTGGGGGAGTTGAATTCGTTGATGTCCGCCCCGCCGGAGAAGGCCTTGCCTGCGCCGGTGATGACGATGGCCTTGACCGCCGGGTCGGCGTGGGCTTGATCCAGCCCCGCGGCGATACCCAGGCGCGTGGCCAGGCCCAGGCCGTTGACGGGTGGATTGTTCAATGTGATCACGGCGACATCGCCGTGGACCTGGTAATTGGCGCTCATGCAGTCTTCCTCGGGTTTGGGAAAGGACGAATCGGTCATTTTAGAAACCCTGCCGTTGTGCTGACAGATCCCTTGTCCCCCTTGGGACAAAAGGCCCCGCCGTCATGACACGAGCCTGACCCGGCGCAGGGGGTCGGGAACCTGGGCCTGCAGTTGCAGCACCCACCCGGGTCAGCGACCGCGCTGTCCCTCCTAACCCGCTGATCTCGAAGCCCACCCCGTGCACTTCACTGAAATGATCCCCCTGCTGGCGGCCGATTGCGGTGTGCCGGCTTTGCAAGCGGACGCGCAAGGCGTCGTTGCGGTGGCTTTCGGAGTGCTGGTGGTCAATCTGCGCCCTCACCCGGACCCTGAGTGTGTGTCCCTGGATGCCCGCCTGGGCACCGTGGACGGGCTTGAGCCCGAGACCTGGATGGCCATGATGGCGGACAACCGGTGGCCGCAGGAGTCGCTGGCGGGGGCCTTGGCCGTGGATGCCGCAGGCACGGTGTTCCTGGTGCATCACCTCTCGGGCCGGTGCCTTTCCTTCACCCGTTTCCGCGCCATCCTGAACCGCTTTGCCACGCAGGGTGAACGCTGGCGTCAGCGCCTGGCCGCTGACGCCCAGACACCCTCGACGCCCGCCCCAGACCCGGCCCTGCTGCAGGTGCGCGCATGAACCCCGACGAACTCCTGGCCGACCTCGCCCGCCACCTGGGGCTGCCTAGGCTCACCCTCAATGCGGACGGTGCTTGCGCCGTACGGCTCGCCGACGGCCTGGACCTGGACCTGCAGGTGCTGACGGTCGCCGAGGAGATGCGATGGACCTTGCCCCTGGGCCAGCCCGATCCCGCCCACATGGCCTCACTGTTGGCGCAAGGCCTTTTGGCCAACACCACGCTGGCGAGCACCACGCCGCGCCACCTGGCTTGGGAGGCGGCGTCGCAGCGCGTCGTCCTGTGCCAGACCCAGTCCCTGCCTTCGATGTCTCCAGACACGCTGGGCCAGGACCTCGACACCTTCGTCGCCGCCTGCCGCAGCTTGAGAGCGGAGTTGCAGCGGGATGGCGTTTTCCAAACTTCAAATCGAACCAACTCAGGTAATGAGCAACCCTAAGAACCCCGTTACATTCCACACCCCAAGCCGTGCTTCCCGCGATAGAAACCCGAAAGCGATGACGCTGGCGAGTGAGCAGAACCGAGACGCCAGCAACTTAGCGCAGCCCCCCCAATCCCCGAGCGCTGCCGAGCCTACACCCGCTCCCTTGCGTGCGACCATGGCGAATTGGTGCGCGCAGAGCGGAATGGATCTGCGCACCGATGGGGCAAAAATAATGTCCAGTGGCTTGGGCGCCATTGTCGGTCTTGTCGGGAGTGTTGTGGTGACGGCAACCACTTCAGCGGCTAGCTTTTGGATCGCCGTCGGACTGGGCGGGGGAGTCGTCGCCGGCTACCTGCTGCCGACGGTCCTGTCAACGTGTTGCTTCGGGATCTCTGATGCTCTGGCCCCTGCTCAGTCGGCGGCAGCATCACCAGTCGGATCCCCACTCCAATCCCCGCCAGGGTCGCCCGATCGTCACATTCCGGGGGAAATCGCCTAAACCTCCAGCCACTCCCGACGCGTATAGGCATCCGCCTTGAGCGCCTCGGGCGTGCCTTCAAACACGATTCGGCCGTGCCCCATCACCAGGGCGCGGTCGGAAATCGTCATCGCGATGGTCAGCTTCTGCTCGATCAACAGCACCGAGATCCCGCGGTTTTTCAATTCCTGCAGGTACTGGGCGACCAGCTCCACGATCTTGGGCGCCAGGCCCTCGGTGGGCTCGTCGATGATGATCAGGTCCGGGTCGCCCATGAGGGTGCGGCACAGGGTCAGCATCTGCTGCTCGCCGCCCGAGAGCACCCCCGCTTCGGTGTGCTGGCGCTCCTTCAGGCGCGGGAACAACTGGTACATGTCGTCAAACGACCAGCGCCCCACTGCATTGGCTTTCTTTTGCCCCAGCATCAGGTTCTGATGCACCGTGAGCTTGGGAAAGATGTCGCGGTTCTCGGGCACATAACCCAGCCCCAGGTGGGCGATCTCAAAAGGCTTGAGGCCCATCACAGGTTGCCCCTTCCAGTCCACCTGCCCATGGCAATCGACCATGCCCATGATGGCCTTGGCGGTGGTGGAACGCCCCGAGCCGTTGCGCCCCAGCAGCGCCACGATCTCGCCAGGCTGCACCTGAAAGCTCACGCCATGCAGCACATGGCTCTTGCCGTAGAAGGCGTGGAGGTTGTCGACACGCAGCATCGTCAATGTCCTCCGCCAGCCGATTGCGCGTCGGCCACGTGCGAGCCCAGATAGGCCTCCTGCACGCGCGCATTGGCCCGCACTTTCTCGGGGGTGTCATAGGCAATCACCTCGCCATAAACCACCACCGCAATCTTGTCGGCCAAACCAAATACCACACCCATATCGTGTTCCACCGTGAGCAGGGTCTTGCCCACAGTCACTTCCTTGATCAAGTCGATGAAGCGCTTGGTCTCGCTCTTGCTCATGCCGGCCGTGGGTTCGTCCAGCAGAATCACCTGCGCGCCGCCCGCGATGGTGATGCCGATCTCCAAGGCGCGCTGCTCGGCGTACGTCAGGTTCATGGCCAGAACATCTTTGCGACGGTCCAGGCGGATCATCTCCATCAGTTGCTCGGCCCGCTCGTTCGCATCTTCCAGGTCGACCAGAAACTTCAGGAACGTGTAGCGATAGCCCAGGCTCCACAGCACGCTGCAACGCAGGTTCTCGAAGACGCTCAGTTTCGGAAAGATGTTGGTGATCTGGAAGCTGCGCGAGAGCCCCATGCGATTGATCTCGAAGGGCCGCTTGCCGTCGATGCGCTGGCCCTGCAGCAAGATTTCGCCGCTGGTGGGCGCGAAGCGCCCGCTGATCAAGTTAAAGAGCGTGGACTTGCCGGCGCCGTTCGGGCCGATCACCGCCACGCGCTCGCCGGCATTCACCGCCAAATCAGCGCCGCGAATGATCTCGGTCTTGCCAAAACTTTTGCGCAGGGCCTTCAGTTCGAGGGCGTAGGTCATGTGATCAGCGCCTCCCTGCGCTTGATCTCTTTTTCGATGTCTTCTTGAATCTCGCCCCATTGGCGCAGGAACACGCGCCGGGTCAATTCGAACAGGCCCAGCCCGGTGAGCATCACGAAGGCCGAACCAAACCAGCTATTGAGGCCCGTGGCATCAAGCGGCACACCCAGGAAGACCACCGTGGGCCCCAAGGCCGCATTGAGCTTGAGGTGGTAGACCATCTCGATCATGGCCGCCGCCCCGAACAGCGTGACCAGAGCGGTCACGCCCAGCGCCAGGTAACTGACCCACAGCTCCCGCAGCCGACCAAACGAGGCCACCCGAAGATTCATCATGATCAGGCTGGCGATGCCGCCGGGCGCATACATCACCATGAACAAGAACACCAGGCCGAGGTACAACAGCCAGGCCTTGGTCAATTCGGAGAGAAAGACGAAGGCCAGCACCATCAGCACGCCGCCGATGATGGGGCCGAAGAAGAAGGTGGCTCCACCCAGAAAAGTGAACAGCAGGTAGGCGCCCGAGCGAGGACCGCCTACGACTTCAGAGGTGACGATTTCGAAGTTCAGGGCCGCCAGGCCGCCCGCGGTGCCGGCAAAAAAGGCCGCGATGATGAACGCGATGTAACGCACCACCTGCGTGTCGTAGCCCACGAACTCCACCCGCTCGGGGTTGTCACGCACCGCATTGAGCATGCGCCCCAGCGGCGTGCGCGTGAAAGCGAACATCAGCGCGGTGCACACAAAGGTGTAGAGCGCGATCAGGTAATACAGCTGAATCTGCGGTCCGAAGGTGATGCCCCAGGGCTTGGCGCCCGCCACCCGGTTGCCCGAGACCCCGCCCTCGCCGCCGAAGAACTCGGGGAACATCAGAGCCGAGGCCCACACCAGCTCGCCCACACCCAGGGTGATCATGGCAAAGGTGGTGGCAGATTTTTTAGTAGTCACCCACCCGAACACCACGGCGACCAGCAGCCCCGAGATGCCACCGACGATGGGCAGCAGGCTGACCGGGATCGGCAGCTGCCCCTTGCTCACGAGGTTCAGGGTGTGGATGGTCAGGAAGGCGCCCATGCCCGAATACACGGCATGGCCGAAACTGAGCATCCCACCCTGCCCCAGCAGCATGTTGTACGAGAGGCAGACGATGATCGCGATGCCCATCTGACTGAGCATGGTGTGCGCCAAGGAGCTCTTAAACAGCATCGGCGCGATCAGCAGCACCAGGGCGAAAAGGCCCCAGACGATCCAGCGCCCGACGTTGTACGGCTTGAATTCGTAATAGGCGGCGGTCATGGCCTCATCCCTCCCGTGTACCCAGCAGGCCCCGGGGTCGGAAGATCAGAATCAGCACCAGCATCACATAGGGCAGCACCGGTGCGATCTGGCTCACCTTGAGCTTCCACACGGCATAGCCGAAGGTCTTGGAGGTGATTTCCCAGCCCAGCGACTTGAGCGCGCCCATGAGTGATGCGTCGATACCCACCGCGAAGGTCTGCAGCGTGCCAATCAGGATCGACGCGGCGAAGGCCCCGGAGAGTGAGCCCATTCCGCCGACCACCACGACCACGAAGATCACCGAGCCGACGGTGGCCGCCATACCCGGTTCGGTGACGAAGGCATTGCCACCGATCACGCCGGCCAGGCCCGCGAGCGCCGCGCCACCCCCAAACACGCCCATGAAGACACGCGGCACGTTGTGCCCCAGCGCCTCAACGGTCTCGGGATGCGTGAGCGCCGCCTGGATCACCAGGCCCACACGTGTGCGTGTGAGCAGCAGCCACAGCGACAGCAGCATCAACAGGGCCACGCCCATCATGAAGCCGCGGTACATCGGGAACTGGGTGCCATACAGCGTGAACAGCGGGCCGCTCAATTCGGCTGGCACTCGGTAGTCGACCGAGCTGGTGCCCCACACCAGTTGCACCATCTCCAAGATGATGAAGGACAGCCCGAAGGTGATCAACAGCTCGGGCACATGCCCGTACGCGTGCACGCGACGCAGACAGTGCTTCTCAAAGAGCGCGCCCATCACCGCCACCCCCAGCGGCGCCACGATCAGCGCCGGCCAAAACCCCACCCACTGGGTAATGCTGTAGGCGAAATAGGCGCCAAGCATGTAGAAGCTCGCATGGGCGAAATTGAGCACGCCCATCATGCTGAAGATCAGCGTGAGGCCGGCACTGAGCATGAACAGCAGCAGCCCGTAGCTGATGCCGTTCAACAGGGAGATGGTGAAAAATTCCATGCGCGAAAACAGAACGAGCCTACCGGCACTGCCAGCCTTGCGCGTGACACGCGAGGCCGGTCAGGCCCGAAGGCGCGCCGTGAAATGAAACGGGGCGGCGAGCCGCCCCTCGTACATCAGCCCGGACGCTTCATCTGGCAGCTGGTGGGCGTGCTGGACACATAGGGGTCCATCTGCTTGACCGGCACGAAGGTGTAGCCGGTGTTTTCCACGCTGTACTCACCCTTCTTGGCCTTTTGCCACTTGGTGATGAACATCGGCTGCTGCAGCTGGTGGTCGGAGGTGCGCATCGTCACCTCGCCAGCGAAGCTCTTGACGCTCAGGTTCTCCAGGGCCTTGGCGACCTGCCACGGGCTGGTCGACTTGGCCTTGGCCATGGCGGCACCCAGCAGGTTGATGCCGTTGTAGGTGGCGAAGGTGTAGTAGTCGTCGTTGAACTTCTTCTTGAAATCGGCCGTCATCTGGCCGATCTCACCGGTGTGATTGGCGTGGCCATAGGCCACCACGTACACCTCGCTCTCACCGCCCGCGGCCAGCGCGGTGGGGGTGCCGGTCACTTGCGCGTAGTAGGTGTACATCGGGATCTTCAGGCCGGCGTCGTTCAGCGCCTTGACCAGCAGGGTCAGGTCTTGCCCCCAGTTACCGGTGACGATCGCGTCGGCACCCGACTGCTTAATCTTGGCCACGTAGGGCGCGAAGTCCTTGACCTGACCCAGGGGGTGCAGGTCTTCACCGGCGATCTTCACGTCGGGGCGCTTGCGGTTGATGCCTTCCTTGAAGTAGCGCGCGACCTGCTGGCCGTGCGAGTAGTTCTGGTTGATCAGGTAGACGCTCTTGATCTTGGGCTGGTCCTTCATGAAGGAGGTCAGCGCCTCAATCTTCATGGACGTGTCGGCATCCAGGCGGAAGTGCCAGAAGTCGCAGCGCTCGTTGGTCATCGCCGGATCCACTGCGGCGTAGTTCAGGTAGATGAGTTCTTTGCCCGGATTACGCTCGTTGTGCTTGGAGACGGCGTCCAGAATGGCCAGGCCGGCGCCCGAGCCGTTGCCCTGCGTCACATAGCGAAAGCCCTGGTCGATGGCGGCCCGCAGGGTGTTCAAGCTTTCCTGGGGCGAGCCCTTGTTGTCAAAGCCCACCACCTCGAACTTCACGCCGGCCGGGTTCTTGGCGCCCGACAGACGCTCGGCGGCGAACTGCCAGCTCTTGAGCTGGTTCTGGCCCACGTTGGCAAACGGGCCCGACAGCGGGTCCATGAACGCGATGCGAACCGTCTCGCCCTTCTGGGCGAGGGCTGCACCGGACACGGCGATCAGGGCGGACAAGGCAAGGGTTTTCAGGGCGAATTTCAAGGCGCGTCTCCTACGTGTGTGAACTGATGGTGCGAAGGTTACCGACTTCGAACCCGCCAGTGCTCAGGGAAGTCCCCTAAATGGGGTCATTCCCATGCGACCCGTTGCATTCAGTCCCTGCCCACTCGCCGCCGATAATCCAGCCGTGTCCTCTCCCTCGGCCCCTTTGGCCCACCCCCGCTCCCTGAGCGACCTGTTCCTGTCCTTCACCGCCCTGGCGTTGCAGGGTTTCGGCGGGGTGCTGGCCGTGGCCCAGCGCGAACTCGTCGAGCGCAAACGCTGGATGACGCGCGAGGAATTCGTCGAGGAATGGGCCGTGGCGCAGATCATGCCGGGCCCCAACGTGGTCAACCTCGCGCTGATGATCGGCAGCCGTTACTTTGGCTGGCGCGGCGCCTTGGCGGCCATGGCCGGCATGCTCTGTGCGCCCCTGCTCGTGGTGGTGGTGCTGGCCCTGCTGTACACCCACTATGGCCAGCACCCGCAAGTGGCGGGTGCCCTGCGCGGCATGGGCGCGGTGGCCGCCGGTCTGGTGGCCGCCACAGGTCTGAAGCTGCTGTCGACCCTGCGGGGTCACCCCTTGAGGCCTTGGGGCGCGGGCCTGCTGGCGCTTGCCACCTTCGTGGCGATCGGTCTCTTGGGCGTGCCCCTGGTCGCGACCCTGTTGGGACTGGGAGGCCTGGGCTGGGGGCTGACCTGGTGGCAACTGGGCCGTGCGCCCAGGCCAGGCGCCGAATGATCCCTCCGGTGCTCGATTTCTCAGCTGCCGACTGGTTGGCGCTGGCAGGACACTTTCTCTCGCTGTCGCTGCTGGCCGTGGGCGGCGCGATCTCGACCGTGCCCGACATGCATCGCTACCTGGTCGATGAACGCCATTGGCTGGTTGACGAGCAGTTCTCGGCCTCCATCGCCATCGCGCAGGCCGCCCCGGGACCCAACATCCTGTTTGTGGCCCTGCTGGGGTGGAATGTCGGCCTGAACGCGGCCGGCCTGCCCGGCGCCTGGGCCGGACTCGCGCTGGCCATGATCAGCATCATGCTGCCCAGCACGGTGCTCACCTGTCTGGCCGCCCAGTGGGGCCATCGCAATCGCGAGCTGCGCGTGGTGCGGGCGTTCAAGCAGGGCCTCACGCCCATCGTGCTGGCCCTGCTGGTGGCGACCGGCTGGATCCTGGCCACCAGCCGACGCTACGACCTCACCGATGCGCCCCTGTGGGGTGTGAGCATCGCGGCCACCCTCATCGTGTGGCGCACCCGCATCCACCTGCTGTGGCTGCTGGGCGCGGGCGGCGTGTTGGGCTGGTTCGGCCTGATCTGAGATCGAGGGCCTTAGCGCGGGTTCTCGAAGAACACGTAGGTCGAGAAGTCGCTGACCTCGAAATACACCTTCTTCTCGCCCGCATCTACCTGGAAGTTCAGGTTTTCATCGAGCACGCCGTAGCCAAAGCGATAAGCGCGAGGGCGGTTGTCGTCGGTGCCCAGCGCAGTGCTGAGTTTGTCCACTTTCAGAAAGCGCCGCACCACCTTGTCACCGGCATAGACCTCGAGCACGCCGTTGGTGCCGGTCCAGTTTTGGATGTCACGCCCGAGCTTGTTTTGCTGCTCCTGGGTGCACCCGCCGAGGGTGAGAGACGCAATCGCGATCAGTGCGGCCGCGTAGGATTTGACGTTCATGTTCGTTGTCTCCGGGCTTCATACAGGCAGATCCCGCTGGCCACCGACACGTTCAGGCTCTCAACAGCGCCACACATCGGAATCGACACCAGTTCGTCGCAGGTCTTGCGCGTGAGTTGACGCATGCCCGCGCCCTCGGCGCCCAGCACCAGCGCGGTCGGCCCCTTGAAATCGGCCTGATAGAGCGTGCGCGGCGCGTCGTCGCTGGTGCCCACGATCCAGATGCTGCGTTCCTTGAGTTCGCCCAGGGTACGCGCCAGATTGGTCACCATGAAATAAGGCACGGTCTCGGCCGCGCCGCTGGCGACCTTAGCCACCGTCGCATTGATGCCGACCGCATGGTCCTTGGGCGCGATCACAGCATGCGCGCCGGCGCCATCCGCCACGCGCAGGCAGGCGCCCAGGTTGTGCGGATCAGTCACGCCATCGAGCACCAGGATCAGCGGTGGACCTTGTACGCCATCGAGCAAGTCGTCCAGCGAACGGGCCATCTCCAGCGCCTGTACCCGCGCCGCCACGCCCTGATGGCCCAGGCTGCCCGCCAGCTTGGCCAGGCGCGCGCCGTCGGACTCGATCAAGCGCACACCCGCTTCCTGCGCGCGCGCCATGAACTGGCGCATGCGCGCATCGCGGCGCGACGCGTCGAAATAGACCTCGATCACCGAGGCCGGCGCCGTCTTCAGGCGCACGCCGACGGCGTGGAAGCCGTATAGAACTTTGGGAGCAGACATGGGCCGATTATCCGCGTGCTGCGCGGCCGCACCGCGTCGATAGAATCCGCGACCAACAGGAGAATGAATACGATGGGATTACGTCGGAAGTTCAACATAGTCTTGGTTTCGGTCTTCCTGGCGGGATTCGTCGCCGCCGGTGCCATTACACAGCGCCTGCTCCAAGAAAACGCCCGCCAGCAGGTGGTGCGCGAGGCGCGCCTGATGCTCGAGGCGGCCACCGCCATTCGCACCTACACCGTCGATCATGTGCGCCCCTATCTCGCGCCGGGCAACGACGAGGTGTTCCTGCCGCAATCCGTGCCCGCCTTCGCCGCGACAGAAACCATCAGCGAACTGCGCAAACGCCACGCCGACTACTCCTACAAGGAAGCCACGCTCAACCCCACCAACCCGCGCAACCGAACGGCCGACTGGGAGGCCGATGTGGTGCAGCAGTTTCGCCAATACCCCACGCGCGAGGAAATCATCGCCGAGCGCCCCTCGGCCGGGGGCCGCAGCCTCTACATTGCCAAGCCGATCCGTGTCAGCCACGCCGCCTGCCTGCAATGCCACGGCACGCCCGCGACGGCGCCGGCCGGCATGCTGCGCCTGTACGGCCACACCAACGGCTTTGGCTGGCAGCAAGGCGAGATCATCGGCGCCCAGATCGTCAACGTCCCCATGGATGTGCCCCTGACCCAAGCGGCCCGCCTGCTCACCACCTTCCTGGCCTCCCTGGCGGCAGTGTTTCTGTTCGTGTTCATCACCCTGAACCTGATGATGGGTTGGCTCATCCTGCGGCCCATCCGCCGCATGGCGCAGTCGGCGGATCGCCTGAGCACCGGCGACTTCACCGAGCCCGAATTCAGCGAGCGCGGGCCGCATGAGGTGGCGATGCTGGGCAGCGCCTTCAACCGCATGCGCCGCAGCCTGGAAAAGGCCATGGAGATCCTGCGTCGGGGTCTCCTCGTTTTCAGTGCAATAAGTGACGGTACGCAAAGCTAGCACTGGCGCGGGGGTGGTCTGGGTAGACCGTTGATTTCATTGACTTTCCTGTTCGCTTTGTAAACGGGTATGGTG
>Ga0315902_10005394_pt1 | contig 18064 bp, 14 predicted proteins | sample LakEriMetagenome_9_FD_203523 | JGI IMG/M metagenome (GOLD analysis project Ga0315902, IMG submission 203523) | Freshwater fungal communities from buoy surface, Lake Erie, Ohio, United States - Buoy 12 MA117 | ecosystem: Environmental > Aquatic > Freshwater > Lake > Lake biofilm | place: USA... | reverse complement strand
TCGGGCTGAACTGGGTGGGCGGCGGCCCGCACTGCGCGACGCTGCACGAGCCCGACCCCGCAGTTGGGCCGCCACCGGGCTGAGCGCCCTGCCCTCCTCGCCGAAATTCAGGCCTTGAAGCGGTCCTCGAGACCCGCCCAGCACTGGGCGTAGCCGGTGTCCAGCGCACCGTCGCGCAAGGCCCAGGCCGTGGGCCGGAAGCGCCAGCGGCTCTCGAACATGAAGGCCAGCGTGTGGTCGAGCTTGTGCGGCGCGAGCGCTGCGTTCGTCGCCCGCTCGAAGGCCTCGGTGTCGGGGCCGTGGGGCACCATCACGTTGTGCAGCGAGGCGCCGCCCGGGCGGAAACCCTCGGGCTTGGCGTCGTACTGGCCATGGACCAGGCCCATGAACTCGCTCATCACGTTGCGGTGGTACCAGGGCGGACGGAAGGTGTCCTCGGCCACCAGCCAGCGCGGCGGGAAGATAACGAAGTCGCAGTTGGCCACGCCCGGGGTGTCGCTCGGGCTGGTGAGCACGGTGAAGATCGACGGGTCGGGGTGGTCGAAGCTGATCGAGCCGATGGTGTTGAAGTGCCGCGTGTCGTAGGCCACGGGGGTGAGGTTGCCGTGCCAGGCCACCACGTCGAAGGGGCTGTGGTCCTGCGTGGCGCGCCACAAGTCGCCACCGAACTTGCGCACGATCTCCCAGGTCGCGTGGGCGTCGGGCCCCTCATCGAAGGCGGCCACAGGGGCGTGGAAGTCACGCGGGTTGGCCAGGCCGTTGCTGCCGATGGGTCCGAGCTCGGGCAGGCGAAAGGGCGCGCCCAGGTTCTCGGCCATGTAGGCGGATGAGGGGCCGTCCACGGCCACGCTGAAGGCCACGCCGCGGGGCAGCAGCAGGATCTGCCCCGGCCCGGCCTGCAGCACACCCATCTCGGTGGTGACCGTGAACTGTCCCGTCTGCGGCACCAGCAGCAGCTCGCCATCGGCATTGACCATGGCGCGGCGGTGCATGGAACGGTTGCACAGCACGAGGTGAGCCGACACGCCGGTCTGCGCATCGGCGTCACCGTTGACCACCACCGTGCGCACACCCTCTACGAAGTCGGCCGGCTCGGTCGCTGGCGGTGGTGACACCGGGTGCCAGCGCAGGGGATCGGGTGGCACCGTCTGGCCCGCGGCGGCACCGGTCTTCCAGTGCGGCTGAGCCAGGGCCGCGTAGCCGCCCACCACGGTGGACGGGCGGCGGCGGTACAGCCAGGTGCGCCGGTTGTCGGCCCGCGGTGCGGTGAAGGCGCTGCCCGAGAGCAGCTCGGCATACAGCCCCATGGGCGGCTTCTGCGGGCTGTTGCGGCCCACCGGCAGCGCGCCGGGCAGCGCCTCGGTGGCGAACTGGTTGCCGAATCCGGTCTGGGTCTTGGGCTCGGTTCCAGGCTCGGTTCCAGGCTCGGTTCTCGGCTCGGTTTTGGGCTCAGTCTTGGGGGCCATGTCGGCGGTCTCCTGCGGGTCAGTCGCCCGCCACGCCCTGTCGCGCGGCGGCTATCGCCTCGCGCAGCACGCGCAGGTCACCCACGTGGTTGGCCAGCAGCAGCACCAGGCGCGCGTTGAACAGTTCGCTCTGCTCATCGCTCAGGCCGCGATGGCCCTCGAGCAGCATTTCGTAGAAGGCGTCGCCGGCCGAGTACAGCCAGCGCTCGCGCTGGCCGGGGATGCCGAAATTCGGCGCGGTGTGCAGGTGCTCGGTGTCGAGCTTCACGCTGGGGGACGTCATCTCGATGGCTCCCGGGTGCTGGCTCCGGCTGCGGCGGGCGCTGCACCGGTGGCGCGGTCAACCGCGGCGCGCACGGCCGCCTCGTCGAAAGACCGCCAGCGGGCGCAGACGTGCTGGTCGGGGCGAATCAGCACGCAGCTGCCAGGTGTGCCGTCATAGCGCGTGGCCACCAGGCCCTGTTCATCGTGCAAACCGGGGTGGGTTGCAGCTTCAGCGCTCTTGGGCAGGACGCGCACCGTGCGCACCGGAACCTTTGCCTGCGCCAGCCGCTGCTCGGCCGCCTGATCCGGCCCGCCCCGGGCCGATGCATCGGTGAAGACCATCAGCGCAAAGCCGTCCCGGAAGTGCTGCAGCAGCCAGCCGCCGTGCACCGGCGCATCGTCCATGGGCACGCCTGGCAGCATCCATCCCTGCGCCGGCTCGTCGCAGGGCGTGTTCAGGGCCGACTCGGTGTGCAGCGTGGGCACCGACAGCCGGCCGGAGTTGACCAGCGCGCGCGCAAACAGCTGCTGCGCAGCCAGCGTCAGCACCGCGTTGCGCAGCACCTGCGAGGCGCGGCTCTTGGGCGTGATGAAGTCGGTGGAGCGGGTGGAGTTGAGGATGTTCTCGTCGGCGGCTGCCGCGCGCTCGGCCGCGTAGCTGTCCAGCAGCGCCGCCGGGGCGCGACCGTCGATCACCATCTGCAGCTTCCACATCAGGTTGTCGGCGTCCTGGATGCCCGAGTTGGCGCCACGTGCGCCGAAGGGCGAGACCTGGTGCGCGGCGTCGCCGGTGAACAGCAGCCGGCCGTGGCGGAAGTCGGTCATGCGGCGGCACTGGAAGGTGTAGACGCTGACCCACTCCAGCTCGAAGCCGATCTGGCTGAAGCCCTGGCTGTCGAGCATGGCGCGGATGCGCGGGATCACGCTCTCGGGCTTCTTCTCGGCCTCGGGGTCGGCATCCCATCCCAGCTGGAAGTCGATGCGCCAGACGTTGTCGGCCTCGCGGTGCAGCAGCACGCTCTGGCCACTGTGGAACGGCGGGTCGAACCAGAACCAGCGTTCGGTGCGGTCGGCGGGGAAGAGCTCGCCGTCGAGCACCACGTCGGCGATGAGGAAGCGGTCCTGGAAGACGCGGCCCTCGATGTCCAGGCCCAGCAGGCGGCGGATGGGGCTGCGCGCGCCGTCGGCCACGACCACCCAGTCGGCGCACAGCTCGAACTCGCCGTCGGCGGTGGACACGCGCAGCGTGGCGCCTTCAGTGTCCTGGGTGACGCCGGTGACCTTGTGGTCCCAGCGCATCTCGATGCTCGGCAGCTGCTGCGCGCGCTCCACCAGGAACTGCTCCAGCCAGTACTGCTGCAGGTTCACCATGCCGGGCCGGCAGTGGCCCGACTCGGGCAGCAGGTTGAAGTTGAAGACCTCGCGCTCGCGGTGGAAGGTGCGGCCCACGTTCCACGTGACGCCCTTGGCCACCACCGGCTCGCCCACGCCCAGGCGGTCCAGGATCTCCAGGGTGCGCTTGGCGTAGCACAGGCCGCGCGAGCCGACGCTGACCGTGTGGTCGTCGTCCAGCAGCACCACGTCCAGGCCGCGCAGCGCGCCGTCGATGGCGGCCGCCAGCCCCACCGGGCCGGCGCCGATCACCACCAGCGGCACACGCCGCACCTGCGGTGCGTCCAGCTCGGGCGGCCGGCGGTAGGCGAACTGCGGGTAGGTGTAGGTGGCCAGCATGCGGCGGCCTTGCGGCGCGATCAGCCCTCCAGCGCCTTCCACATCTCGACGTCGCGCTCGGCGGTCCAGATGCGGGGGTCGCGGTGGGCCGTGGCTTCGTCGTAGGCGCGGGTCACGTCGAAGGGCATGCAGTGGTCGAAGATGACCCAGTGGCCGTACTTCGGCCGCACGGCATCCACCGTGCGGCGGTACACGCTGCGCAGGTCCTCGCCGGCAGCGGCACCGGCCTTGACGCTGGCGAACACGTCGCTGATGAAGGCGCGCGTGCCCGCCAGCCCGGCGGCCACGTCGCTCTCGGTCTGCAGCGCGGCACCGCGCCCGGGCACCAGCTGCAGCGGCTTGAGCGCGGCGACGTTGTCCAGCGTGGCCGGCCAGTCGCTGAAGTAGGCATCACCGGCATAGGGCGTGGCGTCGTATTCGACGAGATCACCCGAGAACAGGATGCGCTCTGACGGCAGCCACACCACCGTGTCGCCCTTGGTGTGGCCGCGGCCCAGCTGCAGCAGCTGCACCTCGAGCTGGCCCAGCCACAAGGTCATCTTGCCGGTGAAGGTCAGGGTGGGCCAGGTCAGGCCCGGGGGCACGCTCTCCACCGCCCGGAACAGCCTCGGAAAGCGCCCGATCTCGCTGGCCTTGTCCTGCTCGCCACGCTCGCGGATCAGCGACAGCGTGTCCTCGCTGGCAATCACGTGCTCGGGCTCGTAGGCCGCGGCACCCAGCACCCGCACCGCGTGGTAGTGGCTCAACACCACGTAGCGGATGGGCTTGTCGGTGACCTCGCGGATGCGGCGGATCACGTCCTGCGCCATCACCGGCGTAGCCTGGGTGTCGATGACCATCACGGCGTCGTCACCGATGACGATGCCGGTGTTCGGGTCGCCCTCGGCGGTGTAGGCGTAGGCGTGCTCGGACAGCTTGGTGAAGCTGACCTTCTTCTCTTCCAGGTCCGCCTGGCTGGCGAAGGCTTTGCTCATGGCTCGGTGCTCCGGCTTCGAAGTCGACGGGGTCAGGCAGCAGCTTGAGCCTGCAGGCCCTGCACCCGCCACTCCACCAGCTTGCGCATGTGGCGCAGCGAGATCTGGTGGGCGTGGATCAGTGCGAGCACGCCGCTGCGGTGGAACTCGACGATCTTCGCATCGGGCAGTTCGGCGAACTTCGCCTCATCCAGGGCCTGGAAGCCCTCGACCTTGACCGCCTGGCCATCGGGCATGGTGGCCTCGAAGCGCATGCCGCTGAGCAGGCCGGCCTCCATCAGGGTGTTGCAGAACCAGCGGGTGCGCTGCACCTCCTGGTCGATCTTCTCGAGCTGGTCGCGCGCCTCGGCCAGGTCGGGGCTGGGCTGGCCATCGGCCTGGAACATCGCCACGCCGGCCTCGCCGCCGCGCAGCCAGCCGCTCCAGCCCTCGTCCACCACCACCACGGCGCGGTTGTCGTCCACGCGGGCGATGCCGAAGGGGTAGGCGCGCAGCAGCGCCGGCAGGTAGGCCGCACGCCAGGGGCCGTCGGCGCCGAGGAAGAGGTTCTCGCCCTCGCTCAGGCCCAGCACCGCGATCGGCGCCACCTGCGGCTTGCCCTGCGGGTCGTTGCCGGCGTTGACGAAGACGATGGGGTAGTCGACACAGACATCGCCCAACTCCACCGCCGCCACGAACACCGAGTTCAGCTGACCCATGCCGGCGCTGCGAGGGTCGGGCGCGGTGCCCATGCGCAGATCGCGGTGGGTGTTGAAGTCCAGCGCGACAGGCTTCTTGAACAGCTGGGGAATGATCACTTGTTTTCTCCGGTTGAGGGCAGCCGCCCCACGAGCAGTTTGTCCACACGCTTGCCGTCGAGGTCCACGACCTCGAAGCGCCAGCCCTCCCATTCCACCGCATCTGCGGTGGATGGCAGGCGCCCGAGCAGCAGCATGACCATGCCCGCCAGGGTGTTGTAGCGTCCCTTGTTCTCCTCGGGCACTTCTTTCAGGCCGAGGCGGTCTTTCAGTTCAGGCACGGGAATCAGGCCGTCGACCAGCCAGGTGCCATCGTCGCGCTGCACGGCCCAGGCGTCCTGGCCGGCCGGGGCGCCGAACTCGCCGGCGATGGCCTCGAGGACGTCCCGCTCGGTGATCAGGCCCTGCACCGCACCGTACTCGTCCACCACGAAGACCAGCTCCGTAGGCGACTGCCGCAGGTGCTCCAGCAGTTCCATGCCGCTCAGCGTCTCGGGCACGAACACCGGCGGCTGCAGCAGCGCCGTCACGTCGACGGCCTGGCCGGTGGCCACGGGCGCCAGCAGGCGGTGCGCGGGCAGTACGCCAATCACTTCGTCCAGGCCGCCGCGGCAGACCGGGTAGCGCGAGTGGCCATGGTCGGACATGCGCTTGACCAGCTGCGGCAGCTCGTCGCCCGCATCCAGCCAGGCGATGTCGGCACGGGGAATCATCATCGAGGCGATGGGACGCTCATCCAGACGGAAGACATTGCGCACCATCTGGTGCTCCTGCGCCTCGATGACGCCGGCGTCCACTCCCTCCTCCAGGCTGGCGGCGATCTCCTCTTCCGTGACGCTGCGCGCCGGCCCGCCGCGGATGCCCAGCAGCCGCAGCACGGCCTCGGTGGTGGCGCCCAGCAGGGCCACGAAAGGCCGCGTGGCTGCAGACAGCCAGTTCATGGGCGTGGCCACCAGGCGTGCCACCTGCTCGGGGTACATCTGTCCCACGCGCTTGGGCACCAGCTCGCCGAAGATGATGGTGAGGAAGGTGATGATCAGCACCACCAGCCCGGTGGCTGCCAGGTCGGAGGCCCGCTTGGCGAACTCGAACTGCGCCTGCAGCCAGGCCGACAAGGGCTGCGAGAAGGCGGCCTCGCCCACGATGCCGTTGAGCACGCCGATGGAGGTGATGCCGATCTGCACCGTGGACAGGAACTTGGTGGGGTTGTCGTGCAGGTCCATCGCCGCCTGGGCGCCGCCCTGGCCCTCCTCGATCAGCACCTGCAGACGCGCCCGCCGGCTGGCGGTGAGGGCCATCTCCGACATGGCGAAGACGCCATTCAACAGGATCAGGAAGACGAGTAACGCAGTGTCCATGCGCGCCGCCCCAATCAGGGCGGTGGCGGGTTCCGGGGCGGGGAGCGTAGCAGAATCGCCCCATGATCCTGCTGATCGGCGACGTCCAGGGCTGCGACGACGCACTCGGGCGGCTGCTGGCGGCATGGGGCTGGTCGCCCTCGCGCGACCAGCTGGTCGTGCTGGGCGACCTCGTCAACCGCGGGCCGGCATCGCTGGCCGTGCTGCGCCGGCTGCGCGCGCTGGAGGGATCGGCCACCTGCCTGCTGGGCAACCATGACCTGCATCTGCTGGTGTGTTCCCGCGGGCTGCGGCAGCCCCACAAGGGCGACACCTTCGGCGAGGTACTGCTCGACCAGGACAGCCAGGGCCTGCTCGACTGGCTGCGCACACGGCCCTTGGCCGCCGAGGCTGCGGGCTGGCTGTGCGTGCACGCAGGCGTGCCCACGGCCTGGAGCCGCGCCGACACGCTGGCGCACGCCGCCGAGGTGCAAAGCGTGCTGGCCAGCGATGCGATCGAGGACTTTCTTCCCCGGATGTACGGCGACCAGCCCGCGCGATGGGACGATGCCCTGAGCGGCCACGACCGCCTGCGCTTCATCGTCAACGCACTCACCCGCATGCGCTTTTGCGCCGAGGACGGTGCGCTCGACCTCAAGACCAAGGAAGGCGCCGGCAGCGCCCCCGCAGGCCACCGGCCCTGGTTCGAGATGCCCACGCGCCGCACCGCGGGCGAGCCGGTGGCCTTCGGCCACTGGAGCACCCTGGGGCTGATCAACCGCCCTGACCTGCTGTCGCTGGACACCGGCTGCGTCTGGGGCGGTGCGCTGACCGGCGTGCGGGTGGACGGCGGTCGGCGCGAAGTGCTGCAGGTCCCCTGCGATCAGGCGCAGGTGCCAGCTGCCAACGTCCCGGCCGCCAGGGTCCGCTGACACGGCACAATCCGCTGCGCAGGAAGCGTGGCCGAGCGGTTTAAGGCACCGGTCTTGCTCAGCGCGAAGCGCTGCGCCGGAACTCATATCGCGAAGCGAGGTGAGTGCAGGCAAAACCGGCAGCACAATGCGAGTGCGTAATCTGGAAGCGTGGCCGAGCGGTTTAAGGCACCGGTCTTGAAAACCGGCGAGGGTTCGCGCCCTCCGTGAGTTCGAATCTCACCGCTTCCGCCACTTCTTTGCTTGCGCAGCCAGTCCGGCACTTGCCATCGACAGTCGCCACCCAAGTCTGGACAGGGATCCGTCGCTTTCAGGCAGGCCGTGAAATAGCCTGCTGGCTGCCAGCGCGTTCCAGGTCGGTGGCCCGCCCGATCCAGGGCGCCTTGCGCGGCAGGACGGTCTGCTCCAGCCAGGTCTCGATGGCATCAGCCGGTATGGGCCGGCTGAAGAGGTAGCCCTGCATCACGCCGCAGCCCAGGCGGTGCAGCACCTCCATCTGGCGCAGGCTCTCCACACCCTCGGCGATGACCTTCAGGCCCAGGGATCGGGCCAGGGCGATGATGGCCGTGACCACGGCCTGGCTCTGCGGGGTGATGCCCAGGTCGCGGATGAAGCTGCGGTCGATCTTCAGCTCGGAAATGGGCAGCGCCGTCAGGTAGGCGAGCGAAGAGTAGCCGGTGCCGAAGTCGTCGATCGAGATCTCGACCCCGATCTCGTTGAGGCGGTGCAGCGAGGGAATGACCTCCTGCAAGGACTTCATCAGCCCGGTCTCGGTGATCTCCAGCTGGATGGCCCGGCTGGGCACGCCGAAGTGCGCGGTGACCTCCTGGATGCGGTCGATCAGGTCGGCGCGTTCGAACAGCCGGGTGGGCAGGTTCACCGCGATCGAGTCCTCGAAGCCGAAGCTCTTTTGCCAGGCATGGGCCTGGCGCGCGGCCTCGCGCAGCGCCCACTCCGACATCGGCAGGATGAGGCCGCTTTCCTCGGCCACGGGAATGAAGTCCCCCGGCGGCACCAGCTTGTCGCCGCGCTGCCAGCGCATCAGCGCCTCGGCGCCGACCATGCGCGCCACGCGCACGTCCACCTTGGGCTGGTAGTGCAGCACCAGCTCACCGCGTTCGATCGCCTTGTGCAGGGCGCTCTCGAGCTCGAGCCGCTCGCGTCCCTGGCCGGCCAGCTGGGCCGTGTAGATGGCCGAGGCGTTGCGGCCGGCGGCCTTGACCGAGTACATGGCCACGTCGGAGTTGCGCATCAGGTCGAGCACGGTGTTGCCGTCGCGCGGGAACATCGCGATGCCGATGCTTGCCGTGACGAAGCACTCCTGACCCGACAGCAGGATGGGCGAGCGCATGGCCTCCAGGATGCGAGAGGCCACCCGCTCGGCATCACGCTCGTCGCCCACCTCAGGCAGCAGGGCCACGAACTCGTCGCCGCCCAGCCGGCCCACGGCCTCCAGCGTGCGGTACAGGCGTGAGCCGGTGACCTCCAGCGCCCCCTCGAGCACCTGGTCGCTGTGGCGCACGCAGCCGCGAAGGCGCATCGCCACTTCGGCCAGGAGCTCGTCGCCTGCCGCGTGGCCCAAGGTGTCGTTGATGACCTTGAAGCGGTCCAGGTCGATCAGGAGCAGCGCGCACTGGTGGCCCAGGCGGCGGGCGTGCTCCAGCGCACGCTCGGCGCGCCAGATCAGCTGGCGTCGGTTGGGCAGGCCGGTGAGCGCATCGAAGTTGGCGAGCTGGCGGATCTTGTCCTCGGCCGTACGCCGGTCGGTCACGTCCTGGACGATGCCGGTGTAACCGATGAGCTTGCCCAGTTCATTGAACTCGGGTTCGGCCTCGACGTGGACGATGCGCTGGCGGCCGTCGCGCAACACCAGCGGAAGGTCGGTGGCCAGCACCGAGGCATGCTCGCGGATGTCGGCCAGCAGCCGCATCAGGCCGCGCCGCTCGTCGCGGCGCACCATGCGCATCAGCCCGCGCAGGCTGAGCGCGAAGCCGGTCGACAGCCCGAACACGCGCAAGGCCTCGGCCGACAGTTCCAGCGTGCCCGCATGCCACTTGGTCGAGGCCTTCCAGTCCAGGCTGCCCATGCGGGCCAGGTCCTGGGCGCGCGCCAGGCGCACGCGGCTGCGCTCAAGCTCGATGCGCGTGCGCGCCGAACGCAGCAGGTAGCGCAGGCGGCCGGCCAACAGGCTCCACTGGGTGGCCTTGACGAAGAAATCGGTCGCGCCCACACGGTAGGCGCGGGTGATGGAGGCGTCGTCGTCGAGGCCGGTGAGCATCAGCACCGGCACGTTCTCCAGCCCCCTCGTGCGCCGGATCCGTTCGCAGGTCGAGAAGCCGTCCAGGCCGGGCATCAGCGCATCGAGCACGATGATGTCCGGAACGGAGTTGGCCAGGATCTCCAGCGCGCGTTCGCCGCTGGACACCTCGGTGACCTCGAATCCGCGGTCGCGCAACGCCAACGCCGTCAGCAGCAGGTTGACGTCGTCATCGTCGACCAGCAGCACCGTGGGCTTGACGCCCTCCTCGCCAGGCGCCTCGAAGGCGTTGTCCAGGCTCAAGGCGTCACCCCTTGCCCCAGGGCCTGACGCACGGCAGCGGCGGCGCGCGGGAACTCCCGCTGCAGCCGTGCCGCCTGATCGGGCAGGTCAGGCAGGCGACCCTCGCGCACGGCGTTCTCCACCTCGCGGCACGCGCCCGACAGGTCCATCGCCCCCACACTGGCCGAAGAAGACCGCAGCGTATGCGCCACCTGCCGCATGGTCTCGGCGTCGCCCGCCTCGACAGCCGCATTGAACTGCGTCTGCAGACGTTGCAACGAGGAATCGAAGGTCGCCAGCACCCGGGCCACGATGCCGGCCTGACCGGTCGGGTCAAGCTCGCGCAGGCGCGCGAGCGCAGACTCGTCCAGCGAGGTCGGACCCAGCTCTGCGGATTCGGGGGACGGGAACGGCATCGCCTGCGATTGTGCACTTGCAGGCCGCCCGCCGGGGGCATGCGGAGCTCATCCTTACAATCCTGCCCGATGAGTCCGACGCTGGGCGCCTGGCTGTTCGCCACCGTGGCATTGCTCCTTGTGGGGGTACTGGCCTACCGGCTGGGCCGCCACGCCGGGCAACGCAATACCCAGGCCGACGTCCGTCAGCTCCCAGGCGAGGCCAGGGCCTCGGAAGCCGCAGCGCCCCCCGAGAAGGCTCCTCCCCACTCTTCTGTCGCTGCAGCCCCGCAGGCGGCCATGGCAACGCCCGGCGCAGCCTCCTTCGAGGCCGTACACACCGTGGCCGCGTTGCTTGACAGCGACGCCGACGCCGCCGTTCGCGTCTACGCCCCGGGCGGGACGGTGGGCGCCTGGCAGTGGGTGTCGGGGCGTCCGCCGCCGCCGGGCGGGCCTCAGGCACCTTTTCTCGGGCTGTCGTCGGCGGTGGTCGAGGCCCTCTCGCGCCTGGCCCCAGGAGAGTCCGCCCAGGCCGACGGCTGGCGCATCAGCCGCAGCGGCGAAGGCCCGGCTGAGCGCCTGGTGCTGCGCGCCGTGACCGCCGCGCCGGTGACCAGCGAAGACTCCGCGGCCTTCAGCTTCACCGTGTCACACGATCTGCGCGCGCCGGTGCGGGTGGTCGAGGGCTTCGCCCGCATCCTCAAGGAAGACTACGGGCGCCAGCTCGACCGGATCGGCAACGACCACCTCGACCGGGTGCTGGGGGCCGCCGCCCGCATGAACTCGATGATCGACGCCATGCTGTCGCTGGCGCGGCTGTCGTCGCAACCACTGGCGCGCCAGCCGGTGAACCTGACGCAGCTGGCCGGCTTCATCGTCGAGGACCTGCAGCGCATGACACCGTCGCGCGAGGTGGAGGTGCAGATCGAGCCGGGGCTGCAGGTCACGGGTGACCCTACGCTGCTGCGCCAGGTGCTCGAGAACCTGCTGGCCAACGCCTGGAAGTACAGCGGCAAGCGCGAGCAGGCGCGCATCGGCCTGCGCAGCCTGGCGCAGGACGGCCAACGGGTCTTCGAGGTGTCGGACAACGGCGCGGGCTTCGACATGCGCTCGGCCGACCGGCTCTTCGGCCTGTTCCAGCGGCTGCACAGCGCCAACGACTTCCCCGGCACCGGGGTGGGGCTGGCGTCGGTGCAGCGCATCGTGCGCCGCCACGGCGGGCGCATCTGGGCCGAGTCCGAGCCCGGCCAGGGCGCGCGCTTCTTCTTCACCTTGCCGGGCTGACCCCGGCCTGCCTGCAGCCTGGGGCTGCAGCCGGTTCAGGCTCTCAGGCGGGGCCGGCGAGGTCTTCCACCGCCTGCACCACCCGCTCGGCCTGGGCCTTGAGCGAGCGGGAATCGGCGGCGGCCGCGCGCTTCAAGCGGGCCAGGGCTTCCGCGCGGGACAGTGAGAAGCGGTGCATCAGCACCCCCACCGCCAGAGGCACCACCGCGGCCAGCGGGTCGGAGGCGGTGTCCTCGTTCGGGGCGGCCGCTTCGGGCGACGCCGCGGCGCGCTGACGGGCGCGCTCCAGGGCAGAAGCCACCGTGGGCAGGATTTGCGACACGTCCAACGGCTTGACCAGATAGCCGTAGGCCCCCAGAGACTCGACCTTCGCGCGCGTGGCGTCATCGGAGAAGGCCGACAGGAAGACGAAGGGGGTGTGGCCCACCTCGCGCAGGTACTCCGCCACGTCGAAGCCGCTCTTGCCTTCCATGCGGATGTCCAGCAGCGCCAGATCAGGGCGATGCTGTCGCGCCAGCAGGATGGCGTCGTCGCCGTTGTCGGCGTCGATGACCTCGTAGCCCGCCTGCGCCAGGCCATGGCTGACGGTGGCCAGTACCAGCCGGTCGTCGTCGACGACGAGGATCTTGCTCATGCCCGTCACACCCGCCATGCGCCGATTATGGCGCCGCGCTCTCGACAGACGGACCGCGCACCACGCCAGGGGGCCGCAGACTGACCCGCGCCACCACCTCGGCGCCGCGCTGCTCCAGCACCAGGCTGGCGCTGCGCCGCGGCAACAGCGCGCGCACCAGCCCCAGGCCATGCGCACCAGGCCCTGCCGGCACGGGGGCCACGCCCTCGCGCAGGGTGCCATGGTTGACGAACTCGACGAGCACGCCGTCATCCTGCGCTCGCAAGGAGCAGCGCACCGGCTCGCCGCTGCCGTGCTTGACGGCGTTGGTCAGCAGTTCATTGAAGGTCAGGGCCACGGGAATGGACTCCGGCTCGGGCAGCTGCCAGGCCGACTGGCCGTCCTGGAGCGACACCTCCACCGTATGGCCGAAGGTGCGCTGCACCGACGCTGCAATGGCCTGCAGCAGGCTGGCCAGCTGCAGCGGGCCTGCGGCCCCCACCTGCAAGCCGTAGACCTGCGCAATGGCCTGCACCTGGGCCACGGCATCCGATAGCTGAGTCGCCACCTCGGGGTGGCGCTGCGCACTTTGCTGCAGCAGTCCGGCCACGCCCTGAAGGTTGTTCTTGATGCGGTGGTGGACTTCCTTGACCAGCATGCCGCGCTGCGACACGGCCGCGTCCAGGCGCTCCTGCTCGGCCCGCCGCTGCTCGGTGACGTCGCTGGCCACCATCAGCACCTGGCCCGGCTCGCCCGGCGCGGCGGGCGACAGGCTCACGAAGCGCGCGTCCCATCGGCGGTCGGTGCCGTCGGTCGCCGGGCGGGTGATCTCGCGCTTCACGCCTTCGGGCGCATCGGCAGCCAGCACGAGGCTGGCCCGCAGGGCCTGCGCCTCCTCAGCGCCCAGCCAGGCCGTCCAGTCGCCCGGCGTCTGGCCGGCCAGCGCACCGGCTTCACGGCCGAAGAATTGCCCGGACATGACGTTGAGCTGCAGCACCCGGTGGCTGCGCGCCTCGAACAGCACGATGGCCAGCGGGGCGGTCTCGATCACGCGGCGCAGCGAGGTCTGGGCCCGGGCCGCCTGCGCGTCGGCCTGGCGGCGCTCGTCGATGTCCAGAAAGGCGAAGGTCAGCAGGGGCCGGCCAGCCGCCTCATCCTGGGTGCGCACGGCATTGCCCAGCACCCAGAAGGCACGGCCGTCGCGCGAGCGCAACCGGCACTCGAAGGTCTGCGGCGCCGCGGGGGGCTGCAGTCGCTGCAGCCAGTCGTCCCGGCGCAGGGGGTGGGTGGGGTCGTCATCGGCCAGGCCCGACAGGGGCTCGCCGACGAAGTCGGCCAGTTCTCCGCCGAACATGCGCCGGGCCCAGTGGTTCATCCACTCGATGCCCTGGTCGCCCACGGTGACGATGCCCACCAGCACAGAGTCGAGCACCGATCGCACGCGCACGGCTCCGGCCTGCAGGCTCTCGCGCGCACGCTCGCGGTCGTCCACGTCGACGAAGGAACACAGCAGACCGGCCGAGATGTCTTGCTCGTCCACGCTGCGCACGGCCACCTGCACCCAGCGCAAGGTGCCGTCGGCACGGCGCAATCGCAACCGCCCCTGGCCACGAAGGCCCAAGGCCGCGCCATCGTCGAACACGCCTGCAGCGCCCGGGTCTTCCTGCAGCACGGACACCGGCAAGCCCACCAGGGCCTCCTCGTCGTGGCCGGTCAGCCAGGCGAGCGCCGCATTGCCCTGGGCGATGCGCCCGTCGCGGATCCACGCAAGCCCCACGCCAGAGGCATCGAGCACCAGGTCGCGCTCGGCGCGAAGGCGGCGCAGCTCGGCCGTATCGGGGGGTGTCAAGCCGGGGACGGCGGGGCCGGCCATCGCTCGCGGCGAGGGGTCAGCTCAGCTGGCGGGCCGAGGTCAGCGCGGCCAGCAGGGCACGGTTCACCTCGGCTGACGAGGTGAGCATCCGCTCGGAGTTGTCACGGATATCCGCCAGGGAGGACTGCTCCAGCGCGCGCACCAGGTCGAGGGCCGGGACGAAGGGTCCGTTGCCCAGCAGCGTGCTCTGCACCTGTTCGGGTACCGGCACGTTCTTGAGCAGTTCGTCGAAAGGCTGGCGCATCAGGCGGTCCAGCAGCGAGAAGACGCCGCAGATGAACATCTCGTTGCGCATCTCGTCGTCGCCCGAGGCGCGTGCCAGTTCCTCCATCAGCAGGCCGCGCCGCACGGCCAGGTGCATGAGCGGGCGTTGGGTCGGGTCCTTGCTGGCGGACGCCAGCAGCAGCGCCAGCCAGCGCTTGAGCCGCGTGTAGCCCAGAAGCATCAGCGCGTGCTTGAACGAGGTGACCTCCACCCGCAGGCCGAAGGCGGCGGAGTTGATGTAGCGCAGCAGCCGGAAGGCCAGCGTCGGATCCGCCTTGAGCACGGGTTCCATCTTCTCGGCCGGCTCCTCCCGGTCGACCCGGTTCATGAGCTCGACGATGCCCCGCAGGTCGGGCGGCAAACCCCCCTTGACTCCGGGCACCGGCTCGTCCAGCGGCCAGCCGGCCACTGCCTGTGCGCCTGCGGCGAAGGCGGCCTCCACCTCTGCGGTGGTGCGCGCGCCGGTGGACACGGTGGCGATGGTGCGCGCAGCCGACTGCGGCGCCGCGCTGGTACGACGCTCCTCGGAGACCTCCACCAGGGCCAGGCCGAAGCACGGCAGCAGCTCACGGGGCAGTTCGGTCACGGGCCGGCCCTTGATCGCCAGCGAGACCCCATTGGCCTTCAACTCCTGCAACTGCCCCAGGCGGGCGGGATTGGAGGCCATGAAGGCCGGCACTTCCACCGTGACCTGCGGCGGCGGCGGCAGGGACAGCACGGCGTCGAGCAGGGCCTCGTTGGCGATGTTCAGCAGCAGCGGCGTGGCCTTGAGGGTCGGGCCTGCGGGGGCCGAACCGTCGAGGGACCTCAGGGTGATGTTCAGGCCGCCCGCGGTCTCGGGGAAGGCACCGGCCAGCGCGTCGATGAGGGCCCGGGCATCGGGCGGCGCGTCACGTCTTTCAGGGAAGATCGTCAGCCGGGTGGCGATGACGGCGCGCTGGCGGTCGACCACGGGCGCATAGCCCAGGACAACCTGACCGAGTACCTGGTGGTGATCTGACATGGGAGCGCTACGCGGTGCCGCACCGCGCCCCCCTGGCGCGGCATCAGCGGATGTACTCGAACAGCGACATTCGCTGCACTGTCGAATACGCCTTCAAGGCCGCATCGTAGCCGGTTTGACGATTCTGGAAGTCGGAGATCGCCTCCACCATGTCGAGGTCCTCGGCGATGGATCGGTCGGTCTGGGCAAGCACCTTGGTCTCGGCCAGCCGGCTCTCCACCGTGTCCACCCGGTTGAGGATGCCGCCCAGGCGGGAGCGCAGCGAGATCAGTCCGCCCATGGTGGAGTCGACGTCCCGCAACCCGCTCTGCACGATCTGGGTCAGCTGGGCGTCCGATTGCGAAGACGACTCCAGACCCTCGGCCAGCCGGTCCAGGGTGTCGAACACCGACAACTCGCGCTGCGAGGCCGTGACCTCGAAGGTGTCGCCGGTGGCCGGGGCGCCCTTGACGGTGAAGGAGATGCCGTCGAAGGTGATGGCCCGGCCGGACTGGAAGGGTTCGGCGGTGATCGCCGTGGGGTTGCCGTTGCGCAGCACCGCATAGGTGGTGCCGCCTGCGGCGCTGGTGAAGACGACGCTGTAGTCGTCGCCGGTCACGGCGGCCGGGTCGGTGACCTGGCCGCTGTCGACCCAGGCCCCCGGGGCGTTGGCCGCCGCGGGCTCCACGGCGAACACGCCGTTGCCGGTGGGTGCGCGCAGCCAGGCCGTCTCGCCGTCCACGCTCAGCGGCAGCGGCTCGCTGGAAGCGACCTGCGCCTCGCCGCGCGTGCCGCGGAACTGCACGCCGCCCGGGGCGTCGATGAAGGGCTGCGTCGGGGCGCCCTGGCCGGCAAAAAGATAGCCTCCGGCGCCGTCGCCCCGGTTGGCGATGGACAGCAACTGCTCGCGAAGGCCGCGGATCTCCTGGGCCAGCGCGCCGCGCTGGGCGTCGGCATAGGTGGCGTTGCCGGCCTGCGTGGTGAGCTCGCGCACGCGCTGCATGAGGTTGACCGCGTCGCCCAGGGCTGATTCGGTCTGCACCATGGCACTGCGGCTGGCCTCCAGGCCGCGTTGGCTGGCTTCGGTGCGGGCCTGGGCGGCCAGGGCCCGCTCGGCACGCGCGGCCGAGGTCGGGTCGTCGCTGGCACGCGCCACGCGCTTGCCGCTGACCAGCCGCTCCTGCGCCGTCTGCAAGCCCACCTGCCGGCGCTGCAGCGAGTCGACGGCGCGGTCCTGGGCATTGGCGGTGGCAACTCTCATGGGGCGTGTCCTCAGCGGCCGGTGATCTGGATCAGGGTGTCGAGCACGGTCTGCGCCACCTGCAACACCTTGGCGGCGGCCTGGTAGCTCTGCTGGTACTGCAGCAGCCGGGCCGCCTCCTCGTCGAGGTTGACGCCCGAGCTGTTGGCACGGGCCTCCTCGGACTGGCTGGCCACGGCCGCAGAGATGTTGGCCGCCGTGCGCGCGCTCTGCACCCGTGTGCCGATGTTGGCCAACGTGGCCGCGTAGGCATCGGTGATCGAGCTGCCGCCCGCCAGGGAACCATCAGCCTGCAGCACGCGGCCGACGAAGCCGGTCTCGCGCAACGCCACGAAGGCCAGCGCGTTGACGTTGTTCTGGCGCGGGAAGGTGGTCTTGAAGACCGAGAACTCATCGCCGGCGGCGGGCACGCCGTTCAAGTCGAGCTCGAAGCCGTTGAGCTCGATCGGCTGCCCGGGGGTCCAGGTGCCGGTGCCCGAGGACACGAGGGTGTTGGACGCGTCGCGCAACTCCCAGGCATAGGCCCCGGTGGCGTTGGTGAACGTGATGTTCGCGGTCAGGTCCGGGTTGATGGTGGTGTCCACCACCCTCAGGGCGGCGATGGCGGCCGTGCCGGTGTTGGCGGGGTCTGTTGCCGCGGTGACCGGTGAAGCGGCGGCCAGGCCTCGCGGGTCATCCAGGATGCGCTGCATGCCGTTGGCGGCACGGCTGACAGGCTGGAGCAGGAAGCGGTCGGTGGTCGCCGGCGGGGGCACGCCCAGGTCGATGCGAAAGCCGTCGACCTCGTCGCCATCGACCACCGTGCGCACCACGCCATCGGTCAGGCGCGTCAGCGTCCAGCTGCCCGGGTTGGCGGGATCGGCGCGCAGTTCGTACTCGCTGGCGGCCAGCTGGCTGGGGTCGGTGACGGTGAGCGTGACCTGCGAGGCGAACTGCCCCCCGGCGTCACGCTGGTTGGTGGCGGCGGGCAAGGCCTGCGGTGCCCCGATGGAGAACAGTGCCGGGCCGCTGCCCGGGGGCGTGCGCAGGTCCAGCCCCAGGGCCTGCTGCTGGTTCACCACACCCGCCATCGCCGCAGCGAGCTGGCCCAGCTGTACGCGGGCCTGCACCATGTCCTCATCCTGGAACTTCAGCCACCCGGCGATGGAGCCGCCGCCGAGGTAGCGGCCGTCCACGGGCGTCTGCGCGCCGCCGGTCTGCAGCATGAGCGAGGTGCGCGAAGCGTCCATCGGATCCGGCACGGCCTTGAGCACGGCGGTGTTGCTGCCCAGCACCAGGGCCTGGCCGCCGCCGATGAACACCGCCATCGACCCGTCAGCCGCGCTCACCGTCCTGACCTGCACCAGTTCACTGAGCTGAGAGACCAGGCGGTCGCGCTGGTCGAGCAGGTCGTTGGGCGTCTGGCCCAGGCC
>Ga0315902_10005393_pt1 | contig 18064 bp, 19 predicted proteins | sample LakEriMetagenome_9_FD_203523 | JGI IMG/M metagenome (GOLD analysis project Ga0315902, IMG submission 203523) | Freshwater fungal communities from buoy surface, Lake Erie, Ohio, United States - Buoy 12 MA117 | ecosystem: Environmental > Aquatic > Freshwater > Lake > Lake biofilm | place: USA... | reverse complement strand
TGCTGCGTTTAAGGGCAAATAAATTCAGCTGGTCATTTCGCACATTGTTTTTGTCAGAATTAGAGTAGTTTTGATAAAAATGAATGTACCCATGAACTGGATTGAGAGAGAAAACAGCCTACAGAAAACGTTTTTGTTTACTGATTTTGCTGCTGCCATTGCCTGGATGGTAAAGGCTTCGTTTGTTATTGAAAAAATGAATCACCATCCGGAGTGGTACAACATTTACAATAAAGTACATGTGGTATTGCGCACACACGATGCCGGAAATGTAATTACAGATAAGGACAGAGAACTGGCCGAGTTGCTCGACAAGGTTTAATTTCACCGCATAAAGGGCTGCGTGCGTACCTCATAATATTTGCTTATTTTGCGCACGTTACATAGTATACATTCATGGAATACGATCCTATAAAACGCGATTTGGGTGTGGTGTTTAACCGAACCCTGTTTATGCGTAAATTGTTTTATAAACTCCTCGACTTGCTGTTGCTGCGCACCTGGCACATTCACCGCGAACTGAAACGCTGGCCTCTATTTAATAAGCCATTCACCATGCTGGATGCCGGTTCAGGTTTTGGTCAGTATTCATTTTATACCGCATCGCGCAATCCGCAGTGCACCATAGATGCAGTGGATGTGAAAGAGGAACAAATTGCCGATTGCACAGATTTTTTCAAACGCTGCAACATCACCAATGTTACGTTTTCGTATGGCGATTTAACACAACCCCATGCCCAAAATAAATACGATCTGGTGCTGTGCGTAGATGTGATGGAACACATACTGGAAGACGTGGATGTGTTTCGACATTTTCACCGCAGTATGAAACCCGGTGCTATGCTGCTCATTTCTACACCCAGCGATCAGGGTGGCAGCAATGCCGATGAACATGGAGAGTCGTTTATTGGCGAACACGTACGTGATGGTTATCCGGTTGCCGAAATGGACGAAAAGTTGCACAAGGCAGGTTTCACCAAAACAGAAATACTGTATGCATACGGCACACCGGGCAAAATAGCGTGGAAATTATCTATGAAGTACCCCATGCAAATGTTGAATGCAAGCAAACTTTTTTTTGTTATTCTGCCCTTCTATTACCTGATTGCGTATCCTTTTGCTTACGTACTTAACTGGATAGATACCTACACCACCCACAAAACAGGTACAGGCCTTATAGTGAAAGCCTGGAAATGACGCATCCATGAATTTATCCTTGCTCATAGCGCGCAGGTATTTTTTTTCACGCAAAAAGAGTGGCGGATTTAATCTCATCACCATCATATCGGGCATATCGCTGCTGGGCTATGTAGTAGGTGCTATGGCACTGATTATTGTGCTATCGGTGTTCAACGGATTTGAAGTTTTGTTTTTATCCATGTACACCCATTTTGATCCCGATTTACAAATTACACCCCGACAGGGTAAAGTGTTTCACCTGGATGATTTCCCCGATAAGGGCATACGGCAGCTGCCTGACGTGGCAAACCTGTCGGCTACGCTGGAAGAAAATGTATTGCTAACATACGATGACCGGCAAACGCTGGCAACGGTAAAAGGGGTGGATGAAAATTACACACGCATTGTAAATATTGATAGCAACATTGTATCGGGCAGTTGGGAGCTGAATGAAAATGATGTTCCCTACGCAGCGGTAGGTCAAAGCCTGGCCTGGCAATTGGCAATTGACCCGAACAATCCTGTAAAACCATTAACCGTTTACGTACCCTCGCGAAGCGGAACAACCAGCATACTCGATGCAGCAGATGCCTTTCGGAAATCAGCCATTTTACCTACAGCCGTATTCAGTGTACATCAGGAGGTAGATGAAAAATATGTGTTGGTTCCGGTATCCTTTTTAGCCCATTTGCTAGAGCGGGATGATGAGCGAAGCTCGGCTGAAATAAAGCTAAAGCCGGGAGCCGATATGTATGCTGTTCAACAGAAGATTCAGGAACTGTGCGGACCCGCCTTTGTGGTTAAAAACCGGTTCGAACAGCGTGAAGCATTTTTTAAGATTATGCGCTCCGAAAAATTAATCAGTTATGTCATACTGTTTTTCATCTTGCTGGTAGCTGCTGCCAATACCATTGCTTCTTTGTACTTACTCATGCTCGAGAAAAGGAAAGACCTGCAGGTGTTGGCTTCCATGGGGTTTACGCGTAGCGATGCCCGAAACGTATTTGTATTTGAAAGTTTACTGCTGGCCCTAACCGGTGGAGGTGCGGGCATCTTATTGGGTATGCTGCTCACCTGGGTGCAGCAGCACTACGGTTTGCTTACATTGAATGAACAGGCCGCGTTTATTTATCAATCGTATCCGGTTGAGTTACGAGCAGGCGATGTACTGATTGTATTGGCGACTGTTGTTGCACTTGGATTTATTACGGCTTTGTATCCGGCAAAAAAAGCAGCTGCACAAATGGTGTAGCCGTTTCTCGTTTTACGCGGATAACATGCCTCTAAAATTCAATCAGGCCATCCTCCTCGGCAACAGTAAAATAATGCTAGGTGAAGTCTTACGTAGATAGAGTTTACTTGCAAATTAATATTCCGTCCGTCAATGTTTTTTCCGGCTCTCCCGGATTATAGGCCAATGCAGCATTACTTATTTTGAATTTCATTTTCCCATTCATTTCAGTTACAACTACAGTACCGGATGTTCCGGTTGAGTAATATCCGCTGGCTGTGAAACTTTCATTAACGCTTACCGTACAGGAGTTCTCGGGAATATTTTCATCAATATAAGTTTGATAGCTTACTACCTGATACGTTCCGGGAGTGGGTGTTTTTTTAAACCGTACAATACATCCTGCGCCTCCGGTAAGTGTGTACATGCCAATAAAATAAAATGAAAACGGTGCAGATTCTAATCTACAAACGGTTGCACTGGCATCCGCGTTGTATCGATTGCCATTGAATATAAAATATTCTTCAGAATCAGTATTGCCTCCTCCTGAACCTTTTTTTACCCCTCCGTAGGTAAATGTGAATGCATCACCATCATTATCACCGGAACCACTTAAAGTAATATTTGTTGTGGTTAAAGTGCCCACACCTGTTTTTAAATTTGCTCCACTTCCATCTACCAATGATAGGCTACCTTTATTATCTTTCATTATAAAACTTGCATCCAGAAGGTCTTTATTTGTAATACTATAATTATTGTCGCCTTGTTTTGTTACAGTAAATTCTAAATCCTGGAATGAAGTATCAATACCATCGGATTGATAACTCATAGTGCCAATGAAAATTCCTGAATTATCAATTGGTGCTTCTTCTTTTTCGTCATCATCATCGCATGAACTAACTGATGTGAATATTATACTTCCTATAATAATTAGTATAGCGTTAATAGTTAAATAGCGGGAAGGTTTTTTTAGTAGCATACATTTTTAGTTTAACTCAAATTTATTTTTTTATTCATGTATGGCAATAGTATTATCATGATTTAATGCACAGTTCACACATCCCAGTTGTGTATGTGATGCATTCATTTAAAATCGGAAAATTATTAGTGTTATGGAACTACAGTCGACAAGACTGTGTAGTAAATACACGAGAATACTGGATGAATAATAGGAACTGATATGCGTTGAAAGTGTACAGCAACTATACCTTTTCTTTTAAGCGCTTCTTTTTATTGTACTCGCGTATGTTGTTAATAACGGGTATGGCGGTTACCACCACAAATCCGATGATGATGTAATTAAGGTAGTCAAGCGCCTTCGGAAAAGCATAACCTACATAATAACCGGAGGTAACCACTACACATGGCCACAATGTTGCCCCTGCAATATTGTATAAAAAAAACACCCGGTGATTCACCTTTACCACACCCGCCAGTATAGGAGCAAATGTTCGGATGATGGGTAAAAACCTGCCCAGTATCAATGCCATGCCACCGTATTTTTTATAAAAATGCTCGGCATTGTGTATGTAGCTTTTCTTAAAAAATAAAGAGTCTTTTCGCTTGTACAACGCCTGCCCGGTTTTGTATCCAAAATAATATCCGGTGTAGTAGCCCAGAATAGCTGCTATGCCGATGGTTGAAATCAGAACGGCTAAGTCGACATCCAGCACATCTACGTAGCACAATAGCCCTGCCGTAAACAGCAGCGAATCGCCCGGAAGAAAAAAGCCAAAGAAAAGTCCATTCTCTATGTACACAATGGTAAGCACAATAGCTAACCCCCCGTAACGTATGAGCAATTCAGGCTGAAATAAATCCCAGAAACTTTCCAAAATGAAATGAGCGTATTTATGGTTCGCTGTAAACTTACATAAATACGCTCAATCAAAAAAACAGCAGCACTTAGCGGCTTACCTGTATGCGCAGTGTGCGCACCTGGCCGTTGTGTTGCAAATGCATCATGTACACGCCATTGGCCAGTGTGCTTACAGGCACACTCACTGCATCTGTTCCGCTAAACTCTACAGTGGATAGCTGCTGCAGCTGCCCCAATACGTTAAACAGTTTTACTGTAGCTTTACCTGTTATGGCGCTAACCGGCTGAATAAAGAGTTCGTCTTGTGCAGGAACAGGATATACCGACCACGTAGGTTGATTCAGTTCTTCTACTCCTGTAGTGTTACGCACAAAAACATTTTGCTGCTGCAGTGGTCCGCGACATCCGGTGTTATTGGTTTCACGCACGCGCACAAAACCATTTCCACCACCGCCCCACAATATGCTTATGGTATTGGTAGTTCCTCCGCTTTGCTGCGTACCACCCAGCATCACCCAATTAAATATAGAACCTACATCGCCACTCACCTGATAGGTATGCGTTTCAAAATTACGTACAGTATCCGGTCCGAAAATCGTACTTGTTTGCGGAGTTTCGTTTACGGTAACTGATATCTGTGCAGCAGCCGACTGGCATCCGTTTTTAGTCATGCGTGCACTATATGTACCCGTATTGGCAGTATTTGTATTTCGCAGAACAGGGTTTTGCTGAGTACTTCCAAATCCGGCAGGGCCGGTCCATTCGTAAGTAGCACCCGTTACAAAACCGGCAAACAACATAATACTGTCTCCGGCACATACCAGGCCTGTAGCCGGCAAGCTGCTCAACGCAGGTGCAGCCGGTATGGGGTTAACTTCTACATCTGTACTTCCGGGCTTGGAGGCACATGTGCCCGCAAATACCACCACCGTGTAAGTTCCGGCTTGAGCTAGTGTTACATTATTCAGCACAGGTGTGCGCAATGCCGAGTTGAATCCGTTTGGTCCGGTCCAGCTATATACACCACCGGTAATTCCGCCAGTACTTAGCGTTACGTTCGATCCGATGCATGCAGGTCCTGTGTTTTCAGGCTTAGGAGTTTCGGGCAGCGCATTTACCGAAACTGAGGTATTTACATAGCCCGAAAAACATCCGTTCACAATGGAACGAACACTGTAGGTTCCGGCCTGATCACTGCGTATACCAACGATGAGCGGATTTTGTGAAAACACCGAATAATTATTAGGACCAATCCATTGATAGGATGCTCCTGCTATAGCTGTAGCATTCAGTTGTAAATTAGCTCCTTCACACACAGGTCCGTTATTGCTGGCAACAGGTGCTGAAGGCAATGATTTTAGTGAAACAGAAACATTGACAGGGGATGATGAACAACCCGAATCGGAAACAGTAACCTGATACAAACCTATGTTGCTGCTGTTGGCATTGGGCAATATCGGATTTTGAAGCACCGATGCAAAGTTATTAGGTCCGGTCCATGCATACGAACGGTTCGGGCCGGTGGTGGTTGACGAAGAAAAGAAACGAATAGTATCGCCCGAACATACAGGTGCGTTGCTGCTGCCTGATGGAGGCAATGGATTTCTGCGTATGATAACCTGACTGGATGCAGGTGCCGATGTTCCGCAGTTGGGCACTGTTACTGTAACGCTGTATGAGCCGGCATTTGCACTACGGAGTGCAGAAACGGTTGGATTTTGAAGAGTGGAGTTGAATCCGTCTGGTCCGGTCCAGCTATATGATGCACCTGTAATGGTTGATGCATTCAGGTTCAATGTTTGGCCGTCACACAGCGGACTGTTGGTTGTAATAACAGGTGCCGCGGGTAATGTATTAATGCTAACTTGTGTGCTTCCGGCAGATGATATGCTGCATCCGGTAGTTACCGCGGTAACGCTGTATAGTCCAGCCCTCGATATACTAACGGTATCCAGTGATGGATTTTGCAGCGATGATGCAAATCCGTTTGGTCCGGTCCAGCTGTAAGTGGCACCGGCTATTGAACTGGCAGTAAGCTGCAGTGTTTGTCCGGGGCACAGCGGGCCATTGTTGCCTGCTACCGGAGTGGGTGTGCTGGTAGAAACTGCTACGCTTATACTTACTACTGCCGATGGGCAACCGTTTACTACTGCATACACATTGTATGTTCCTGAATGAGCCAGAATTACCGAATTGCGAGTGGGGTTTTGAATGCTGTCAACAAAATTAGCAGGTCCGCTCCAACGGTAAGTAGCTCCGGGTACAGGGGTGGCTGTCAAACTTAATGTCTGACCGACACACAGGGGCTCGTTACTGGATGCTACGGGCGCTGATGGAATGTTGTTTATAATCACCGTTGTGGATACCGATGGCGATGTGCACCCATTGACAGTAGCTGTGACAGTGTATGTGCCTGCAAAGGCAGATACCACTCCCGGTCGGATGGGGCTTTGTTGTGTTGCTGAAAATCCGTTTGGCCCCGTCCAATTATACGAAGCACCTAAAATGCTGCTGGCACTCAGGTTTAGGTTATCGCCAATACACAACGGCCCGTTATTGGATGCAACGGGTGCGGCAGGCACAGCATTTACCGACACGTACGTGGTGAATGGACCCAGTGTTCCGCAACCCGGCAGAGAAACCGTAACCGAGTAATTGCCCGAATCGTTGATGGTTGCGTTTCCTTTTGTTGGATTTACGTTATTGGATGTAAAACCATTTGGTCCGGTCCAGCTGTAGGTGGCACCCGGTATATTGCTTACGGCAAGTGCCAGTTGTTGTCCGGTGCAAAGCGGACTGTTGCTGGTAGCTACCGGTGTAGAAATAATACTAACTGTTGTATTGGCCACAAATGAGGTACATTGATTAGCAATGGCACGCACGCTGTAGGTTCCCTGGTTCAATATGCTGATGTTGGTAATAACCGGATTTTGTAACGTGGATGTATATCCGTTTGGCCCGGTCCAGTAGTAGCCGGTTGCACCTGCTATGGTATCTGATCGCAACAACAGGCTACCACCTAAACACAGCGGAGTGTTGCTGTAGGCATTGGGTGTTAGCGGAGCAGCATTTAGTTGCTCCTGCTTCACATCTGAGCAACCTCTTGTCCAGCCTATTAATGTATCACGCAGCGTTACCAAGTAAGGTGCACGGTTGCTGTAGGTTCGGTTTCCGTTAACGGTATACCATGTGCCTGATCCGTCACCATAATCCCACAGGCAACTGAATTGTGGAATATTTTGCCAGGCACGCACACTGTAAAATTTACTGAAGAGCACGGGCGATGAAGTATTGGTGAACACGATATTGTTACCGCCCTGATTACATAAGGTAGAAGGAATGAAATCAGCCGTAAGATCAAAACTTGCAAAAGGCTGCATAATAAAATCGGCATTAAACGGAGCGCTTCCTACTGTTACGTTATAACTGCGTATGGTATTGCTTCCTATGCGTACCGAACTTAACCATTCTGATCGTCCGTTGGGTGTCGTTGCAGTCCAGCTGTTGGTAACAATAGCCACATTAATTGTACTGCTTGTTTCTACAGTAAGTATATATGGACCCGTAACGGTAACGGGTGTGCTGAATACAACAATTTTGCGAAGCGTAGTAAGTATACCGGTGCCAAAGGTTGAATCTACGTTAACTGTGGTGGTGGCTAGTGCAGGGCCTGTCGGTAATGAGTCGGCAGGGTTCGCATTGAAAATACGGCACGTAAGCGTAACCACTGCACTGGTACCTGCAGTTTGCCACGCATAAAATTCAAACCCGCTTATAGTCATGGGTTGCGGTGCCGGATACCATTGCAAAGCGGTGTTTCCACTGGTGGATGTGTTTAACGATATGGTTTGAAATTGTGTGGTTTTATTAAACACATAATTTACCGTATCGTAGCTGCAGGTTGCTGTTTTGCCAAACCCACTTCCGCTATTCCATACCGTAGCACTTCGGTTTATATTATTAATAAGTGTAGCGTTGTGCGTTTGTAGCTGTTGTGCCTGCAGCGAAAAATTTAAAACAAGAGCGAGGGCAACAAAAATGGAGATGTACGTTTTATGCATAGCCGTTTAATAATTTGGTACATCGAATATATACCAAAATAGTTTGAAATACCGCTACGCCCTAAAAGTTAAAGTAAATTAATCTGAATTACTTTAGCTCGGTAACCTTAATGGCGTTGGTTCGCGACCTCTCCTGAATGGGCATACTGGCTGTGTTAATGATAATATCTCCTTTATCTACATAACCGTTTTCCAGCAAAAAATAATTTACATCCTGTATGCTTTGGTCGGTACTTTCAAAACCGTTGTAGTAAAACGAGCGTACGCCCCATACCAGACTTAATGTGGTAAGCAGCCGTTTGTTTCCGGTAAAAATATAAATCATGGCTTTCGGCCTAAATGCCGACAGCTTGTAGGCTGTATACCCTGAAAAAGTCATGCCTACTATGGCCTGCGCATGCAGGTGATCGGATATGCGCACTGCTGTAAAACAAATTTCATCGCTTAAAAATGTAGGCGAATCATCGGTAGGCTTTTTTCCTTTAAAGTACGGAGCATTTGTTTTTTCTGCTTCGGCTATGGCCTTCTGCATGCTGCGCACAGCCAGTTGAGGGTATGCACCTACCGATGTTTCGGCACTCAGCATCACGGCATCGGCCCCGTCCATTACGGCATTGGCCACATCATTTACTTCGGCACGTGTAGGTGATGGGCTACTGATCATGCTTTCCATCATTTGTGTGGCAATGATTACGGGTTTGGTCAGTTCGATGCAGCGCTTTACAATGCGTTTTTGAATAACCGGCACCTGTTCCATGGGCATTTCTACTCCCAGGTCGCCACGCGCAACCATAATGGCATCCGAAACCTGAATGATGGAATCGAGGTTATCAAGCGCTTCAGGTTTTTCAATTTTAGCCACCACTCGCGGTTTCCAGTCGAACCCGTCAATTATTTTTTTCATATCCAGAATATCTTCCGCTTTTCGCACAAACGATAAGCCAACCCAATCAACCTGCATCTCTAGTCCGAATTGCAAATCGGCCAGGTCTTTTTCGGTCATTGCCGGAATAGATAATTTCGTATGCGGAAGGTTAAATCCTTTTTTGGACGACAGCCATCCTCCGTATATCACGCGGCAGGTAATTTCATCCTTGCCGTTGCTCTTAATGGCTTCGAGTTGCAGTTTGCCGTCATCCAGCAATATGTATTCCCCTGGTTTTATATCGGCAGGCAATGTCGGAAACTTCACATACACGCAGGTTGCTGTACTCAGCTGTTCACGTGTGGTTACGGTTATGGTACTTCCGGTAATCAGCTCCACTTTTCCATTTTCTACTTCACCTACACGCAGTTTGGGTCCCTGCAAATCGAGCAGTATAGATACAAACGAGTTTTCTTCTTCGTTAATGGCACGTATACGCTCAATCACCTGCCGGTGATCATCGTACGAACCGTGAGAGAAATTGAGGCGGCACACATCCACTCCCTCGCGAATAATGGTGCGTAACATCTCTTTGTCGGATGTGGCTGGTCCTATCGTGGCTACTATTTTGGTGCGGTTAAATGTTTTCATGTTGCAGTTAAGAATGGGGAATTATATCGGGTAAAATTAAGTTGTGTTTGGATTTCAGATTAAGGTGCTCAAGCCTGGTGGCAAACTGAACACCCGGCAGCGATTTCAGTTTTCCGGTAAATGATTCCATAGAAAAATGTTCGAGTACGCCTTTAATCATCAGCAGGTAATCCATATGTTTAAGTTCGGGCAGTAAAAAAACCGATTCGTCTTTATTGGCAAACAGCTGATACGAAATACGGTTCAGTTCATCGTAGTAGTCAAAGTAGGCAAACGCAGCAACTACAGCATCGTGGTCGTAAAAACTGATATCTTCAGCCCGCTTCAGCTGAAGTGTCAGCTCCCTGTTTATAAGCCATGCCAGCTTGTAATCAGACAGCGCACATTGCATGCCGGTCAGCAGGTAATCGTCATCATAAGCCGTATCCAGTGTGAATCGTTTCAATCCTCGTCAAATATCAGGGGTATTGCCAGATTATGCTAATTATATTTACACTAAAACAGGTAAGTGAATAAGCAGTTTTCAAAAAAAATGGTCATTTTGACTTTTTCATTAAAAAATGATTTTATTTGCACACGCAAAAACCATTTAAATCATAACACAATGTCAGACATCTCATCAAGAGTTAAAGCTATCATCGTTGATAAGCTTGGAGTAGAAGAAAGTGAAATCACTAACGAATCGAATTTTACCAATGATTTAGGTGCCGATTCACTTGACACTGTTGAGCTCATTATGGAGTTTGAAAAAGAGTTCAACATCGCTATTCCAGACGATCAGGCCGAAAAAATCGGAACTGTTGGTCAAGCCATTGACTACATCGAGGCTAACGTTAAGTAATAACGTCAATTAACATCATTCATGTCATCCAGACGAGTAGTTGTTACGGGCTTAGGTGCGCTTACGCCACTTGGCAACAATGTTCAGGATTACTGGAATGCACTGTCGAACGGTGTGAGCGGGGCTGCCCCGATCACCCGTTTTGATGCTTCCAAATTCAAAACACAATTTGCCTGCGAGGTTAAAAACTTTGACGTTCAACAGTATATTGACCGCAAAGAAGCCCGCAGAATGGACCCCTACGCGCAGTATGCCATGGTGGTTGCCGAACAGGCCATTCAGGATTCAGGCTTAGATCTGGAGAAAATAAACAAACACCGTGCAGGGGTTATTTTTGCATCGGGCATTGGCGGTCTTACTACTTTTTTCAACGAAGTGGTGGCGTTTGCCAAAGGCGATGGAACTCCCCGATTCAATCCGTTTTTTATTCCTATGATGATTGCCGACATAGCGGCAGGTCATATATCCATGAAGTACGGTTTCATGGGCCCCAATTATGCCACCGTATCTGCATGTGCTTCATCCAACAACGCCATAGTAGATGCGACCAACAGCATACGTATGGGTGTAGCTGATATTATTCTTACAGGCGGTTCAGAGGCGTGCATTACCGAGCCCGCTGTTGGTGGATTTAATTCAATGAAAGCCTTATCTGAGCGCAACGATGATCCGGCCACTGCGTCACGCCCGTTCGATAAAAACCGTGATGGATTTGTACTGGGTGAAGGAGCCGGGGCATTGATACTCGAAGAACTGGAACATGCCAAAGCGCGCGGAGCTAAAATATATGCCGAAGTAGTGGGTTGCGGCATGTCGGCCGATGCCTACCACCTTACTGCACCTCATCCCGATGGATTGGGCGTTATTGCAGTTATCAATACTGCACTGGAAGATGCTTCACTACAACCGCAAGATATTGACTACATAAACGTACACGGAACTTCAACTCCGCTGGGTGATGTGGCTGAACTTAAAGCCATTCAGCAGGTGTTTGGCGAACATGCTTATAAACTGAATATCAGTTCTACCAAATCCATGACCGGACATTTACTTGGCGGTGCCGGAGCCATTGAAGCCATCGCAGGCTTATCCGCCATTGCCACGGGTATCATACCACCTACTATCAATCATTCTACTCCCGATCCGGATATAGATGCCAGACTAAATCTCACACTCAATACAGCCCAAAAGCGTGATGTAAATGTAGTGCTTAGCAATACATTTGGCTTTGGTGGCCACAATGTATCTGTTATATTCAAAAAGTATACAGCGTAGTGCGGCTGGGAAATCCAATCGGGAATATTTACGCACTTTATTTTTCCGGAAGCAGGAAAACCTACCGAAGCATTAGGGCGCTAACCGGCATCATGCCTTCCAATATACACTGTTACATGCAGGCACTAAGGCATCATTCAGCATCTGCACAAATACATAAAAACGGCTCACGCGACAGCAATGAAAGGCTTGAGTTTTTAGGTGATGCGGTATTGAGTTCGGTGGTGGCCGAATTGCTATTCAAACGTTACCCTGTACAGGATGAAGGTTTTTTAACTGAAATGCGCTCCAAACTGGTGAGCCGCGAAAGCCTAAATGCGCTGGCCATGAAAATTGGCTTGAATGAACTGGTGCAGTACGATAAACGGGCGTTGGGTACTCAGTTGCGCAACACCATTTTCGGCAATGCGCTGGAGGCGTTTATTGGTGCAGTATATTTGGATAAAGGATACGAAACAGCCCAGCGTTTTATTTTAACACGGCTATTTATACATATTGACATAGACAAAATACAGCAAACGGAAACCAACTTTAAAGGACGGCTAATGGAATGGTCGCAGCGAAACGGAAACCTAGTAGAATTTGAAGCCGAAGAGTTGCCCGATGGTAAATCAAAAATATACCGGGTTCAGGTACTGATTGATAAAGTACCGATGGCATCGGCTGAAAACCATTCGAAGAAAAAAGCCGAGCAAATGGCTGCTGAAAAAACACTTGAAGCCATGCACACTAACGTGTAATAGCCTGCCTCAGCGAATAACATAAATAAAGCGAAAAAGAAAATTCGGTCGTGCGTGATCCGGCATCATACACCGGTTCAAATCGGGCAACACAGGTCAGTTGTTTATCCAGCCATTCGGTTTGATAGCATAACCGAGGTATAATCAGCTTGCGCATTTTTTGTGTGTATAGCGGGTCGTGTTCGGATACCGACTGATAGATGGATGTACCGCGTGGGGCTATCCAGTTGTTGCCGCTCCAGTAAGTAGCCAGCAACGACCATGCGTGAAATGTTGCACCCGCATTTACCATCACACCGCTACCATTCCGAAATGGATAGTTTCCGCTTCGTGTATTTTCTGTATAGCCGGTCATGTATGCCTCAGCCCGAATAGTTGCCTGTTCATTTGCCCACTTTTTAATTAGCTGCGCACCTGTTGCATAATTAGCCACAGTAACCATTGCCGATGTATCCGCATCTATTTGTCCGCCCCGGTGAAAAACAGTAACCTGAACCACCGGCCTCACTACCCATGACTCATCGGCTGAGGTAAGATTCAAATACGTGTGTACGCCTGCAGTAAGCTGCTCTTTGTGTGCGCTTCCCGGCTCAATAAATTTTTCCCAATTCAACCAGGTGTCGCTGAATATATATTTGGAATTTACTTTAAACTGAGCTCCGTTTTCTATTCGTCTTAAAATAGCTGAGTTGATATTGAACAGCGGTTCGATAAGACCATGCGACAGTGCACCTTCCAATGTTCCCAGCGTTAATGAAGTTTTGCCGGATGCACTGAATAGCTTGAGCGAAATGACAGGAAGTACTTCGTAAAGCGATGGCGTAGCGCCAAACTCTGATCGAATATATGCTCCTGTGCGTATGCTCATACGCTTATTGGGCTGATAGTGCAATACAGGTATCAACTGTACACCCATCAGTGTACGGCCTTTTTCCACTGCGTTAAAATATTCGGTGTTGCGTAAATAGTTTACTTGCGTGTAGTCCAGCGACAGAGTTTTCTTTTCGGTATTGTCGTGGGTTATTTTATCGCTTAAAAAATGGTTATCAAGCTGCGCATAACACACAGGACTAATCAGAATAAGTAAACCAACAACAGGTATGCACCGCATATTCATGGCCATCGGTTATAACTCCATGGCATTAGCAACCAGCTCTGCAATGTCTTTTACTTCTATTTCCTGCTCTTTGTTATGGTGTTTTACACCGTCACGCAGCATGGTCATACAAAAAGGGCAAGCGGCTGCTACTATTTCAGGCCTAGCTTCCAGCATGTCATCGGCACGTTCCAGATTGACTTCTTTAGTTCCCTGCTCCGCATCTTTAAACATTTGTGCGCCACCGGCACCACAGCACAATCCATTGGCGCGGCTGCGTTTCATTTCTACAAGTGCAGCATCCAGTTTTTCAATCACTTCTCGCGGGGCTTCGTATATATCATTGGCACGGCCCAGGTAACAGCTGTCGTGGTAAGTAATGCGTTTGCCTGCAAATGCACCTCCCTTCACAGCCAGTTTGCCTTGCTGAAGCAATTGATTTATAAGCGTAGTATGGTGCAGTACCTCGTAGTTGCCACCCAGTTCGGGATATTCATTTTTAAGTGTGTTGAAGCAATGCGGGCAACCGGTTACTATTTTTTTTATGCCGTACATATTCAGTGTCGAGATATTTTGCATCGCCATCATTTGAAACAGAAACTCATTGCCGGCACGTTTGGCGGGGTCGCCTGTGCAGGCTTCTTCGGTTCCCAAAATGGCAAAACGAATGCCAGCCGCATGCAGTATTTTAGCAATGGCTTTGGTTATTTTTTGTGCCCGTTCATCAAAACTTCCTGCACAGCCTACCCAGAACAATATTTCGGCTTCTTCACCGGCAGCGGCCACTTCGGCCATCGTACGCACCTTAAATGTACTCATCAGTTGTATAAATTGTCCGTGCAATTTAAGCTAAACGCGGGCTGAATTGCAACAGGATGGTGTGATATGGGGTTATGGCCGCGCAGCGAAGCTGCGCGGCCATAACCTTGCGCACATCGTTTTCTTCTGTGTTTATCATACGTATCACGCTATCACACATACATATCAAGTACGTACAGAGTAGCTCAAAACCTCCGAATAGTGTTTTTTTTGTGACAGGCATCCATGCTATGTACCAATTCTGCATATTTGTAATATGCATATAGCGCTTAAGGGTATACCAATTATATGGCTGTTGGCAGTACTAACGCCTCAGGCAAACTCACAGCCATTTCCTGTATGCAAAGATTCACTGTCTGCCAGTCCTTTTTTTCCATGCCCCAGCTCAGAGTTTTATCCGGTATGCGGGTGCGATAACCAAACTTACAGAAATGAATGTGAGGCCAAATTCAGACATGGCGTAAATTTTTATTCAGACGGTTCATGTTCGGGATTTGAAATGGATATTTTACCTACCTACATTTCTTCGGCCAGCAATTACACCACTGTATTTACGATGGTTCAAGCAGGTAATCCCAATTTCGCCCGACTGGTAGTGGTCGATTCATTTGGCAGGCTTTGGCTGCAACGCGAATTGCCCCCCGCCAACCGCTTCTCCTTTTCGCTCGACCTGCTGGAACTACGCTACGGAGTGTATTACATGTATGTATTCAATACGCAAGGCGTATACCGCTATAAAGCTTTTGTGCGCACCCAATAAGGCACTGTGTAAGACGCTAATCGCCAATTTTTTGAGGCATATTGACCGGCAACAACCTTTTTTTCACAATTTGTTGTGAATTACAAAAGACTGCCCTATTTTTGCCACCCCTTATAAGAAAGTATAAAATTTATTTACTGTGGACTCAATAAGTTATAAAACCAAATCAGTCAGCAAAGCCACCGTTAAAAAAGAGTGGTACATCATTGATGCTGAAGGCCAAACACTCGGCCGTTTTGCCAGCAAAGTAGCTAACATTTTACGTGGCAAGCACAAAACCAACTTTACCCCCCATGTAGATTGCGGGGATAATGTTATCATTATCAATGCAGATAAAATCCGTTTCTCGGGCAATAAACTGAACGATAAAGATTATGTGTTTTACTCGGGTTTCCCAGGTGGACAGCGTTTTGAATCAGCTAAAAACATGATGCAAAAAAAGCCAACCTACGCAGTTGAACATGCGATTGAAGGCATGTTGCCCAACAACAAACTGGGCAGCGAAATTTTCAGAAATTTATACGTGTATGCCGGTTCGGAACACCCGCATGCTGCACAGCAACCCAAAACATTAACATTCTAAGCAATTCATGGAATCAGTAAACGCCATAGGCAGAAGAAAAACCTCAGTAGCACGTGTGTACCTGAGTGCCGGTACGGGCAATATTACCGTTAACGGCAAAGACGTGAAAACCTATTTCCCGACAGTACTTTTACAACATGCCATCAACAAACCGCTTGAAGTAACTAGCACAGCAGGTCAGTTTGATATTAAGTGCAATGTTGACGGAGGTGGAATTACCGGACAAGCCGATGCGATTAAACTCGCAGTTTCGCGTGCGCTGGTTAAACACAATGCCGAGTTAAAACCTGCATTGAAAGCAGAAGGGCTGATGACCCGCGACCCACGTATGGTTGAACGTAAGAAGTCAGGTCAGAAAAAAGCGCGCAAGCGTTTCCAGTTCGTAAAACGTTAATTAAGTTTATATATTTATGTCACAAATCACTCAGCAAGAGTTGTTGGAAGCGGGAGTGCACTTCGGTCACCTTACCCGCAAATGGAATCCCAAGATGGCTCCCTATATTTTTATGGAGAAGAATGGAATCCACCTCATCGATCTGAACAAAACAGTTGTAAAACTGGATGAGGCCGCATCAGCCATCAAAAACATCGTAAAATCAGGCCGCAAAGTACTTTTTGTTGCCACTAAAAAACAGGCTAAGGAAATCATTGAAAATGAAGCAGCCCGTGTAAACATGCCATTCGTTACCGAACGTTGGCTGGGTGGTATGCTTACCAACTTTGCCACCGTACGCAAGTCAATCAAGAAATTGCAAACGCTGGAAAAGATGGCTTCAGATGGTACTTATGCCAATATCAACAAAAAAGAACGGTTGATGGTTGAACGCGAAAAAGTAAAGCTTTCCCGCTTATTGGGAGGTATCGCTGATTTGAATCGTTTGCCAGCTGCTTTATTTATTATCGACATCAAGCGCGAACACATTGCAGTTGCCGAAGCTCAAAAATTAAATATTCCTACATTTGGCGTAGTAGATACAAACTCCGACCCTACATTGGTTGATTATGCCATACCGGCCAACGATGATGCAGCTAAATCCATTGCTATCATTGCCCGTGTGATGACCGATGCCATTGTTGAAGGCTTATCGGAACGCAAACGTGAAAAAGAACACGAAGGTGAAACGGAAAAAGAAGCCGTAGCTGTAGAAGAATAACACCACTGAAATCGGCTCAAGGGCCGATTTTTTTTAATCATTAACCCATTACCAATTAATTACTAACGAATCATTATGAGTACAATCAGTGCTGCCGATGTAAACAAACTGCGCCAAATGACAGGTGCAGGTATGATGGACTGTAAAAAAGCATTAACCGAAAGCAATGGCGATTTTGAAGCAGCTGTAGATTATCTGCGTAAAAAAGGCGCTAAAGTATCGGCCGCCCGTGCCGATCGTGAAGCCAAAGAAGGAGCAGTTATTGCTAAAACATCACCCGATCGTAAATTGGGTGTAATTGTACAGCTGAGTTGCGAAACCGACTTCGTGGCTAAAAACGAAGATTTTGTGAAGTTTGCACAGTCTATCGCTGACTTGGCGCTAGCTCACAAACCGGCCAATGCCGAAGCCCTTAAAGCGCTTCCGTTTGATGGTGCCACACTGGCCGAACGTATCACTGACCAGGTAGGTAAGATAGGAGAGAAAATAGACGTAGTTCGCTACGAAATAATAGAAGGTGAAAATATCGTTTCTTACATACACGGTGCCAATCGTTTGGGTGTGCTGGTATCTCTTAATCTGGCTTCTAACGATGCGAATAGCGTAGCAGGAAAAGATGTAGCCATGCAGGTTGCCGCGCTTAATCCGATTGCAGTGGATAAGGATGATGTAGACCCAACTGTTATTGCCCGCGAAATTGAAATAGGTAAGGAGCAGGCACGTGCCGAAGGAAAACCTGAAGCCATGCTGGAAAAAATTGCACAAGGTAAACTGGGCAAGTTCTATAAAGATTCAACGCTGATGAATCAAGAATTTGTTAAAGACGGCTCTAAAACAATCGCTCAGATGCTGAACGAAGTAGAAAAAGGGCTTGCTGTTAAAGCATTTGTGCGTGTAGCTTTGGGCTAAGCACATCTATTTAAAAGCATAAAAAATCCCGTCAATGACGGGATTTTTTTATGCCTGTAGTAAATGCAGCGTACACACAGG
>Ga0315902_10005392_pt1 | contig 18069 bp, 13 predicted proteins | sample LakEriMetagenome_9_FD_203523 | JGI IMG/M metagenome (GOLD analysis project Ga0315902, IMG submission 203523) | Freshwater fungal communities from buoy surface, Lake Erie, Ohio, United States - Buoy 12 MA117 | ecosystem: Environmental > Aquatic > Freshwater > Lake > Lake biofilm | place: USA... | reverse complement strand
TGTCACGCTCGGAATAAAACTCGCGAAACACGCTGTCATGCAGCCGGTCGCTCTCCATCCAGGCCCACAGTTCGAGCTTGTTCGACGGGACGGTGATGAAGTAGCAGGTGAGATCGTGGCTCGTGAACGCATTCATGCCGCTGCCGCCGGCCTTGGTGTAGACCTGATCGAACTCGTCTTTCACGATCGTGCCGGACGACGGGCCGCCGTCGCCGCGGCCCTGCTGCGACTTGATGAGAGCGTCGAGCTTGCCGCGAAGCACACGCAACTCCTGCGTGTCGTTGGCGGGGTTCCACGGGTCGTCGATCTCGCCGCGATTGAACCGCTCATACTGCGTTGTCCAGACGATCCGGTTGATCTCGTCACGGATCGCCTTCTGCTCGGCGCGATACTTTGCATCTTTTGCAGGCTCGCGAGTGCCGATCGTGTCGGTGCCCTTGAACATCATGTGCTCGAAGAAGTGGCTGATGCCGGTGATCCCCGGCCGCTCGTCCACGCTCCCGACTTTCGCCACCCAGCCGGCGCTGACGACGTTGGGCTGATCGCTGCGCGGCACGAGCAGAAACTGCATGCCGTTGGGTAGCGAAAACTCCTCGACGGCCACCTGCTGGGCCACGGCGACGGTGCAGAACGGGACCAGTGCGGCGACCAGCAGACCGCGCAGCGTGATGAAACCGGGCATGGCGAGTGATCCTTCGGGGGTGAGCGAAGGCGTTATACAGGTCACCGGCCCCGAGCGCCCATTGTGGATTGCACAGCTCTCCCACGCCACGCGGGGCGGGAGTCGGCGGCGGGCATCGGCATGCGACTCCGTCCAGGTGTCCGGCGGCCGGTCGGTCGGCCCGCTGCGATGCCGCACGGCTGCTGGCCCGGTCGACGGCCACGGCACTATCGTTGCGCAGGGTCGGCACGCAGGGGCGTCGCCACCCCGGAAGGATGGATCGCCATGGCCATGACCGACCGATCGGATCCGATCATTCTCGGACACGTGCTCGCGGAACACCGCGAACTCTTCACGCGGATGCAGGGGCTCAAAACGGCATTCAACACGCCGCAGCCGGCAAGTGCCGCCCGGACAGACGACGTGCGGGCGGCACTTGCCGACCTGCGAGAGCACCTGCGGGCCCACTTCGAGCAGGAGGAGAGTGGCGGCTTCTTGGAGGAGTCGATCGCCCGGATGCCGCGGCTCGCCCCGGCGGCGACCGCCATCATGCAGCAGCATCCCGGCCTGCTTGCGCAACTCGACGCCTTGATCGAAACCCTGGCCGGAGGCGATATTTCGCCGGAGACGTGGGCCAGGGCCGGCCGCGACTTCGAGCATTTCTCGATCACCATGCAGGCCCACGAGAGGAGCGAGAATGCCGTCGTCCAGGAAGGCTACAACGAAGATCTGGGGCTGCTCGATTAGTGCCGGGCTGCTTGCCGCGGCGGTCCTCGCGCAGGAGTCGGCGCCCAAGGCCGACGCTGTCGCCGACTTCATGCGGGCCAAGCTTGGCCACTCGCAGCACGTGCTCGAAGGGCTCTCCCTCGAGGATTACGACCTCATTGCCCGCGGTGCCCAGGAGCTCGCGCTCGCCAGCCAGGCCTCGAGCTGGCAGGTGCTCCAGACGGAGGAATATGCCCGGCAGAGCGGCGAGTTTCGCCGTTCGTGCGACTCGCTCCGGAGCGCCGCCAAGGCAAAAAATCTCGACGGTGCGGCCCTCGCCTGGATGGAGGTCACGATGAAATGCATCCAGTGCCACAAGTACGTCCGCGACCAGAAGTGATGTGGGGCGACCGTCCCGGTTGCCAACTTGTGGGGCGACCGTCCCGGTTGCCAACTTGTGGGGCGACCGTCCCGGTTGCCAACCAGGCAAGCGAGACGCTTGCCCCACAGCCCCAGCTCTACGTGAGGAATTCCTCCGGCCGCACGTCACGCGGGGTGAACGTCGTATCGAGCGGCGTCACCTTGCGGATGCGATCGATGTTCAGCAGGACGGGCGGCTCGTCGGCCACACCGTCGGCCGGAAACGCGAACAGGCGCACGTTGGGGGGATCGATCACGATGCGTTGAGGCCGGAGACGGCGGGGGCGCGTTTGCTCGCCATCCTCCTCGACCTCGATCTCCCGGCAATCGGTGATCGCGCCGCTGAGCGTCGAAATCAGCCGCGGCCGCGACGCATAGCGTGGATCGAAGCCCTGCACGTGAAACACACGTTTCGCCCCCTCCAGACGTTCGCGCATGGCGGCTGGCATATCACGCTCGAGCTTGTGCCGAAGTGACTCGATGCCAGTCCAGAGAATCGTGCCCTCGAAGGATTTCAGCAGATCACGGCCGACCGTGAACGCCACGAGTTCGAGCAGCGTGAGCGGCTCCGAGGGGATCTTCCGACCGTTGACGGAATCCTTGGCGAGCATCCAGCCGAATTTTCGGCCGTCCGGGAGAGGGTTGTGGTCGACCGGATACCCGCACGAGCAGAGAAACTCACAGTCGCGTCGCAGCGTCCGGGATGAGAGCCGCGTCAGCCCCAGCCGCTCCTTGAGTGCGGCGATCAAGGCCTGGTCGTCAAGCGGCTGGCGGGCCGCCGACAGGATCTCGAGGAGAGCGAAGATGCGGAGAAACTGTTCGTGGCGGGCAAAGTTGCGCGGCATGCTGGCGGACTTGTCCCTCGCGGACAGGAACGTGGTTCCCGGGGTGGTTCGGCGATGGCCCGAACCCCACGCGATGTGCGTGGCACCGAATGTCTCGGCAGTCCAGGCCCACTGCCCAAACCAAAAGCCTTCAAGAATTGCTAACTTCGACCATACCTCGGCACCCTTGGTCAACAGGCCGTTAAATCCTGGCTCACGCTGCCCCCCTTCGCGCAGGGATTGAGCACCCGCCAGACATAGCGGGGGCCCATGCCTCGGCCGCCTCCACGAGCCGATCGATCATCGACATCAACTGCAGTTGGGAGAGCGAGCCATCGTCGACCGGCGTTTCCACGACCAACCGCAGGTCGTCGAAGTCGGCATCGAACTCAACTGCCACCAGCGGCGTGTCGGCAGCCTGTCGGCACGCGACGAGGCAGACGGCGGCCGGATCCGCTCCCACGGTGAACGCCCGCGCAATGCTCGCCCGCACGCGATGCCCATCGTCGGGAGCCTCGATGCTCATCACGATCAGTTTCTCACCGCGCAGATTGCGATACTGCCGCGTGACGAACACGAGACGGATTGTCGCTTCTTCCGAGTCCACATGATGCCGCAGGCCCTGCTCGGCGAGCAGGTGGGCGCAGTCCGCAATTGAAGTGGGCATGCCACGATCTCCTGGTGTTTCCAAACCGCTTCGCACACCCCCTCTTAGGAAGGATACGCTGCTCGCAAGGCGGCCTTGCGCGATTGTCAAACTTTTTCCTGACGACCAGCGTCGAGAGGGGACCAACCGTGCCTCTCATGGCGTCATGCTGGCGGGCCACGGAGGAAGAATCATGGCGGGAGGCAATGGAATGCCGTCTGCGCGGGCCATGCCACATGCCGTCGCCGATGCCTTGCGGGCGTGGCAGGAGACCGGCGATGTAGCATGGCTCGAGCACGTGATCGCAGAGACGCTGCCACGGCTCGAGCGTGCGGCGCGCGGCGCGTTGCAACGCCTCCAGATCGACGATTGGTCGGCGGTGGATGATGCGCTGTCGCTGGTGCTCGATCACCTGCGTCGCCTGCCGGCGACGGCGCCGGGCGAACGCAGCGTGGCCCGTTTCGAACACCGCCGCGACACGGGCGGTAGCGTCGGTGATCCAGGTTTGGCGTATCTCGTGTGGCTCGCCCTCGAACGGGCGTACGACGTGGCCAGGCAGCGAAAGCGGCAGACGAAACGTCTCCAGCTCTACGCGACCGCGCACACGGTACGGCACATCGACGACACCGACTTCGAGTCCCTGTCGGACGCCTGTGAGACCGACTGCGCTACCGCCGCCCGGCTGCAGACGGCTATCGTGCTGCTGGAGCCACGCTCGCGCAGCGTGATCCAACTCCTGCTCGACGGGAAAAGCCAGGCCGTGATCGCCCACATGCTCGGCGTCTGCGAAGGCACGGTGTCGCGGCTCCGCACCCGGGCGATCGCCGAACTCAAACGGCTGCTCGCCTGACGACACCATGTGGGGCAACCGTCCCGGTTGCCGACTTGGCAAGCGAGACGCTTGCCCCACAACCAACCTGGCAAGCGAGACGCTTGCCCCACGCCTACCCGAACACCACCGTGCGGCGGCCGTGGAGGAACACCCGCTCCTCGAGCACGAGCCGCACGGCCCGGGCCAGCACGAGCTTCTCGACGTCGCGGCCGGCCTGGGCCATCCGCTCGGGCGTGAATGTGTGGTCGACGGGCGTCACATCCTGCGCGATGATCGGCCCGTCGTCGAGCTCGGCCGTCACGAAGTGGGCCGTCGCTCCGATCAGCTTCACGCCGCGGCCGAAGGCCTGGCGATAGGGGCTCGCCCCGGCGAAGGCGGGCAGGAACGAGTGGTGGATGTTCACGATGCGGTGCGGCCGCCGCTCGATGAATTTCTCCGACAGCACCCGCATGTAGCGGGCGAGCACGACGTATTCCGGCGCGTAGACCTCGATCACCCGCTCGAGCTCGGCCTCCTGGGCCTCGCGCGAGACGCCCTCGTGCGGCACGTGGTGAAACGGCACGCCGAATCGCTCCACCAGGCCGCGGAGCACGTCGTGGTTGCTCGCCACCGCCACGATCCGCCCGGGCAGCTCGCCGCAGGCGTCGAGGAGGAGCAGTTCGCCGAGGCAGTGGGGCTCGCGCGTGGCGCAGACCACGATCGGCCGCCGCTCCACCTGCGTCACCCGCGCCCGCGCGGCAGCCGGGAGGACGGCCGCGAGCGCCTGCTCGAGTTCCAGCGCCGCCACCGGCCCGTCGGCCGGCACAACCTCCGCACGAAAGAAAAAATGCCCCGCGTTCGTGTCGACGAATTCGTGGTTGGCCTCGATGTTGAGCCGGCGATCCTGGAGCACGCCCGTGATCCGGTGGATCAGGCCCACCTCGTCGGGGCAGTCGACGCGCACGATCGAGCGGGCGACGTGGGACGGCGGCATGTCGGCGACGTGTCTCACGTGGGCACCCAGGCGAGCACGACGTCTTCGACGGCCATGTCGGTCTTCCGCGCGGGAACCTCGATCGACTCGAGCTCGATGCGGTGCAGATCGGAATCGACCCGGATCCGCTCGATCGCTTCGGCCACCTCGTCTTCGAGCGCCTGCCGGCGCTCTTCGAGCGTGGTCAGGCTCTCCTCGGCATGCGCCACGTCGGCCTGCTGCCGCGCGGCCCGGCTGGCCGATCGCATGCTCGTGGCCGCCTTGCCGATCGTGGTGGAGCTCGCCATCTTGCGGCCGAGGAGCGCGCCGAGCACGGCCGAGCCGATCGACACGTAGGTTTGCAGCGATTGGTTTTTCGCCTCAGCCTTCTCGCGCTCCACCTTCTGCCGGGCCCGCTCGATCTTGTCGGCGAGGGCCGCGATCTTCGGGGCGTAGCGACCGCGAACGGCATCCATCTCACGGTCGCGCCACTCCCGCGCCCGCTGCGCAAGCCGCAGCCGAAAATCAGCCTCCGACTCCCCCGGCAGGGAGACAGCATCGAGCGCGGGGGCGGCATACACGACGAGCTTGGCTGTCCGGGCCAGATGCCCCTTGAGCGCGGTGGCGAGCGCCGCATAGCCCTTCGGGCCGGCAAGCGGCGCCGGCAGGCTGCCGAACGAACCGGTGCGCGGAGCCGGCTCCACTTCCGGAGGCTCGGCGAGCGTCTCGCCCGACTCCCAGGCCGACTCACCGACGGAGTCGCCGGCGGGGGCCAGGCAGATCACGTCGCGATCGACGTCGATCCGGGCGGCAGCCTTCGCGTAGCGGACGCGAGCCCGCCCGAGGATCGCCGGCTCGTAGAACACGGTCGCGTCGAGCCCGACTGGGCGCTTCGGGGCGAGAAACACCTCGCGCACACCCGGCGGCAGGATCGGCCGTGGCCCGCCAGGCAGCGGCGCGGTGCCGGACCCTTCGAGACTCGTCGGTGCCGCGGCCGGTTCGACCGGAGCCGCCGCTGCGGTAAGCCGCTTGATCTCCTCGCGGAGGAGCGGCCCGCGCAGATAGGCGAGCGTCCAGCGTGTCTGAAACACCGTCTCCTCGTCGTCGTGCACGCTGTGCAGGAGAAACATCCTCTGTTCGAGCCCGGAGAGCAGTTTGTCGAGCCGATTGCGGTCGAACGACCGACCGGCCGACGAGGCCGCCCCTTCGAGGCCGTCGAGCACACGGGCCTTGTCGCGGGCCGTCTGCAGGCGGCCGAGAAACCAGATGCCGGCGTTCGAGAGCCCCTTGTAGTCGAGATCGACGGGATTTTGCGTGGCGAGCACGACGCCGAGCCCGAACGCCCGGGCCTGCTTCAAGAGCGTGAGGATGGGCCCCTTGCTCGGCGGATTCGCCGTCGGCGGCACGTACCCGAACACCTCGTCCATCAAGAACAGGGCCTTGAGCGACGAGGTGCCTCCCTGCGACCGCATCCACGCCACGGTCTGCCCGGCGAGGAGCGTGACGAACGCCATGCGTTGCGCGTCGTTCAGATGCGCGATCGAAACCACGCTCACCCGCGGCTTGCCCTCCGCCGTCCAGAGGAGGCGGCCCACGTCGAGCGGCTCGCCGGCCAGCCAGGCCTCGAAGCCCGGGGCTGCCGCCACGGTGTTCAAGCGGCTCGCGAGCTGGAAGCGCTCACCGGCAGGAAAGAAGTTTTCGAGATCGAGAAATCCGACCCGCTCCACCGGCGGCGCGGGGATCGCGCGCACGAGCGTGCCGAAGTCGATCTTCTGGCCGCTCTTCCAGAGGGCGTCGACGATTGCGGCGAGGAGCACGTGCTCCCTGCTGCGGCCCGGCTCCGCCTCGATGCCGGCGAGCGCGAGGATGCCCGACACGAGCGATTCGATCCGCTCACGCCGCGCTTCAGGATCGTCGAGCACCGCGGCCGACGGCGCCTCGAGGCTCTCGAGCATGGCGAGCGGCCGGCCGGCCCGACTGCCCGGCGTATAGACGGCCATGTCGACCGCCGCCCTGAGCCTGGCGATCCGCTCGGGGCTCTGCCCGCTCGCGGCGAGGCCGTCCTTCCACTTCTTGGCCGTACGCTCGGCGAGGGCCTCGAGTGTGATGCCCTCCCGCTTCGCGGCATCGGCCTCGACCCACGGCAGAAAATCAGCCGGCGCGAGGTCGGGGAATGCGAGCAGGATATTGGCAAGATCACCCTTGGGATCGATCACGAGCGTAGGGATCTGATCAAGCGCGGCCTCCTCGATGAGATCGATGAGGAGGCCCGTCTTGCCGCTGCCCGTCATGCCCACGCAGACGGCGTGGGTCGTGAACCTGCGGGCATCCACGAGCAGGGGCTCACGGCCGCCCTTGCCTGCCGGGCCATCGACTTTGGTCCCAAGATAAAAGACGCCGAGGCCCTCAATGTCGATGGTGTCGACGGTGTCTTCGGTGGCGGACGCGCGGCGCGAAGTGCGTGGGCTCTGTTTCTTCATGGTGGGCCGATTGTAGCCTCAGGTCGCGCGTCCGGGGCCTCCACCGGCTCGCCGTCGGCCGTCACGCCGAGCAGCTGTTCCGCGGCCCGCTCCAGCGACCGCACGAGCGGGGCCGGCCAGAGCCCGAGTACGAACAGCGGCACGAGCAGGGCCGTGAAGGCCACCCGCTCCCGCGGCAGGATCATGTGCCGCGGACCGTCGATCGCCACGGGCCCGCCGAAGATGAAAAACCAGCCCCGCATCACGGCGATCCCCGAGAGCACCGTCGACGTGATCACGAGCAGCCCCGCATGGAGCTGATCGTCGAGGCTGCCCGACACGATGAGGTCGTCGGCCACGAACGACAGCGTGCCGGGCAGCCCGATCGCGGCGAGCCCGAAGAGCAGGAAGAACGCCGCCATGGCGGGCGCGTCGTAGAAGCGGCCCTGGGGCGTGGCGAGCGAAAGCGGCCCGGCCCGGCTCTCGAGCGCCCAGGCCACGAGGCCGATGCCCGTGAGCGCGAGGCCGCTCGAGATCCAGATGCAGAATGCGCCGTTGAGCTCCATCGGCACATGGCCGGCGAGGCCGGCGAGAACGAGCGCCGACTGGCTCATGGCGAGCGTGCCGATGAGCCCGCGGAGGTCGCGCTGCACGAGGGCGAGCGCCGCGCCATACGCAGCGGTGACGAGCGCCAACTGCGAGAGCACCATGAGCTCGGCGCCGACGCCGGCGCCGTGATCGGCGTGGCCCATCAGGAGCCGCACGGCCGTGTAGGCGGCCACCTGCGGCATCGTCGCCGCCAGCGCCGTCGAGAGCGGTGCACCGGCAAAGAGAGCCGGATACCACGAGTGAAAGGGCACGATCCCCTTGCGCATGAGCACGGCGATCGCCACGAGCCAGCCACCCGTGTTACCCACGAGCCCGCAGCCTCGCTCCCACGGCGGATCGACGAGCATCAGGAGCGTGCCCGCCGCCATGCACCCGAGCGCGGCGAGCATCACGATCGCGAACACTCGGGCCGCGGGCCGGCCGCCGGGCGTGCCGCGGGTCGAGATCCAGGTGGGCAGTGCCGTCACGATCCACAGCGTCACGAGGACGAGCGGATGGGCCGTGGCGAACAGGGCGAACGTCGCCGCCGCGCCATACAGCAGCCGTGCCGTCGCAGCCGGGTCGAGGAACCGCTTCGGGGCCACGAGCAGGATCGCAAGTTCGATCAGGGCCACCGTCGGCATGAGCGCCGCCGTGATCCCATCGACGTGCACGAGCGAGCCACCGCCGAGCCGCTCGCCGAATTCGAACGGCACCCCGTCAGCCGCGTGCCAGAGCCACGCGAGCAGGGCGGAGCAGGCGAGGCACACGACGAGCCCGGCGGCGGCGGGCGTGCGGGGGCTGCGGGAGAAGCCACCGATGGCGACGATCGCCGCCGCCACCAGCGGCGCGGCCACGATCGCCGCCACGAGCCCGAGCATCAGGCCGTGAACGGATTCCACCGACAGGGCTTCCGTGCCGCTCACGCTCGCCTCTCATCATGCCGCGGACGCTTCTCACCGAGCCACGCCACCCACGCCCGCTCGGCGGCGGCCAGCCGCTCGAGCAGCCTGACGAGCGGCCCGACCACGCCCATCACGGCCGGTTCCTCGAAGCCCCGCTCGAGCGCGATCCGGTAGATGGCGGCCTGCGCCCGCGCGGGCAGCCACGACAGGGGCGACCAGCTCCCGAGGTCCGGATGGCCGCCGATCGCGGCCTCGAGTTCGTGCCGGTCGTGGAGCGCCGACGGCGACCGCAGGATCTGCAGGCTGCGCAAAACGGCATGGCCGACGACATGCACGAGCGGGATCACCCGCCAGCCGAGGCCGATCTCCACGAGAATCAGCGATGCCTGCGCCATCGACGCATAGGCGAGCATGCTCTTGAGGTCGGTCTGCACGCGGCCCACGAGGCTCGCATGCAGCGCAGAGCCGACGCCGATCACGATCAGCGCCGCCCGGGCGAGCGGCGCGGCGTCGAGCAGGGCTTCGCACCGCAACAGCACATAGGCGCCGGCATGGATCGAGAGCGCGCCGTAAAAGATCGCACTCGACGGCGTCGGCCCCTCCATCGCCCGGGGCAGCCAGTTGGAAAACGGCACCTGCGCCGTCTTGCCGAGCGCCGCGAACACGAGCAACAGCGACACGACCGTGGCCGTGCCCGCCGGCACCAGACAGGCGGAGCGGGGCCAATCGGCACCAAACAGCCGCTCGAAGTCTCCCGATCCCACGGCCTGATGGATGACCACCGCCGCGGCCAGCAGGCCGACGTCGCAGATCCGGTAGGTCGTGTAGGCCCGCAGCGCCGCATCGATGGCGTTGCGCCGCTCGAAGAAGAATCCGATCAAGAGCGCCGACGAGATGCCGACGAACTCCCAGCCCGCGAAGAGCACATCGATGCTGTCGGCGAGCACCATCAGGTTCATGCCCGTGCCGAAGAGCGCGAGCAGGATGAAGAACCGGGTGAAACCGGGCTCGCGGTGGAGATACTTGCCGGCGAACGAGTTGACGAGCCAGCAGAGCCCCGTTGAGAAACAGACGTAGGGCATCGAGAGCGCGTCGGCGACGAGGTTCACCGTGGCCTCGTGGTGGCCGACTGCGAACCACGTGCCCGAGTGGACGATCACGGGGGCGAATCCCCGGGCCGCGAGCAGCCCGAGCACGCTCACCGCCGCGGCAAACGCGACGGCGAAACCACCGCCCACGATGCGGGTGGTCGCACGCTCCGTGAGCGGCCGACCCAGGAGCGCCGGCACGCCGATCGCGGCGAGCGTGGCCGCCGGCGCGGCCAGCTGCAGGACGACGAGCGCGGAGACGGTGTCGTGGCTCGTCATGCGCCCGAGCCTCCTGCGGCACCGCCGAGCGCGGCCCGTACGCAGGCCGGCGGCAAATGCTCGCGGTGGCCTCGATACCAGTCGATCGACCGCTCGACCGTCGGTAGCACGCGGCGTTCGCCCTCGTACGGCGTGAATTCGCCGTCTGCGAACACCTGCAGGCCGCCACCCTCGGGATCCCAGGCCACGAGCTGGATCCAGCGATTGACGGCCAGCCGCTCGACCGCCGGCACCTGCGCAACCGCCGCCCGGACGCGCTCGGCGGGCGCATCGACGACGACGAGCAGCCGCACGGGCTCGTGGATCTCCACCATCTGCCAGGGCAGGCCCGTGCGCAGGTCGCTGGCATGCCCGTCCATCACGCCCAAGAGGCCGGTGATGTTGTGCGGCAGTTTTGTGCCGGAGCCGTAGCCGAGCCGATCGACCGTGGAGAAGTAGTATTCGAGATTGATCCCTGCGCCCACCGGCCCGACGGCCGCGAGCGTGCGGGCGAGGATCGAGCCGTCGGCGTCGGTGGCGGGGTCGTACGACACGAGGAACGCGCGGCGGTCGAGAAACAGCCCGCGGGTGCGCCAGCGGCGCCCGATGATGCACACGGCGTTGGTGGCGTGGCCGAGCTCGGGCCGCACCTGTGCGAGGTCGACGCTACGTGCTTCCACGTGGGCCCGCGCCGCCGCCGGCGTGAGATCGAATCGGGCCGTTTCGAACCGCCGGCAGCGCTCGTGCGCGTCGGCGGCCGCCACCTGCTCGCCGGCCGCGACGAGCGCAGCGACGCGACCGCGGTGGTTCGCAGGCACCGCGTCGATGTCGTACCACGCAAGCGTGGTCGCGCACGTGTCGAGCATGCCGCCCACGAACCGCGTCGTCGCGGGAATCACGAGCCCTTCGGCCGCGAGCCGCTCGCGCACCCGAGGATCGTTGGCCATCGTGGCGAAGGCCCGCGCGTTGGGGCCGCCGCGGCCGCCACCGCAGGCGCCGCAGTCGTAGGCGCTCTCGTGGGGATTGTTGCGGCTCGTGGAACCGTGCCCGATCACCGCGACGACGGGTGCGAACCGCGTGGTGAGCCCGATGTCTTCGAGCACGCGCCGCACGATCGCCGCCATCTCGTGAACGGTGAACCCTGCCTGTGTGCCGGCGACTAGCGGCTCGGCGTCGCTGCGCTCGAGGTCGAGCTGGGTCGGGATGCGTCGCCCAGCGATCCCGGCAGCCGCGCTGCCGATGCGGGCCGCGATCCGCGGAAAGGCCACGCGAGCCACGAGTGGAATCGCGGCGAGCGCGCCGATCACCGGAGTGAAGAGCCCGCCGCGCACGAGCGTGCGGCTGCCGTTCGAGAGCGACCCGGCCAGCTGGCCGTAGCGCCGGCGCAGCGAACGGCGGCGCTCGTGCCGCGCGACGGCCTCTGCGCTCGGCAGTTCGACGACCGTGTGGCCGGGGCGGATCGCGATCGGACAGAGGGGCGTGGCATGCCAGTCGTCGAGCCCGCGGTAGTACATCGGCACCGCGAAGAATCCGGCCGTGCCGAAGGTCTCGTGCCCGGGCCCGAGCTCCTCGAGGTGACGGCGAAACGACTCGCACCGCTCGTCGATGCAGAACAGCCACTGGACGCCGTCGGGAGCCTCTGCGAGCGGCCGGGCCACCGCCGCGTGCGCGCCGAGGGCGTCGAGCACGTCGATCCGATGCCGCCGCTCATAGGCGAGGTGAAAAATCCGACGCCGCACGGTGCCGTCGAAGGCCGCGATCGCATGCTCGAGTCGGAGGAGCTCGTTTTCGTCGAGGCCGCGGATCTCGCCGCCGCTGAGTCCGACGAGCTGCGCGACCTGATCCAGCCGCAAGGCGCGGCACACGCTGCCCGGGCCGCGGCGGGACGGATACCGGTCGCGCAATTCCCACCACAGCCCTGCAAGCGTCGCTTCGGCCGGAGCGCCGACACGAAACCCCAGCCGACGCGCGGCCCACTCCGTGGCGACACGGTCGCACACGAGCCGCACGGCGAGAAAATCAACGAGCCGTGCCGGCACCGCCGCCACCGGCGTCCGATCGGGCCGTTCTTCGAACTGGCGAATCATGCCCGCCCAGCCACGCAGCGCCAGGAGCGACTGCGTGATGAACGCCTCGCGGTGCTCGTCGGGAATGCCGAGCCGGTCGAGTTCGCGGACGACGCATTCCTCGGCCGCCACGCCGCTCGCCTCGCGCAGGGCCTGAGGCAGCCGCTCGCACCAGGCCTGCCGCGGACCGAGCCGGCCGGCATACAGCTCGGCAAACGACTCCCACATACCACGCTCCCGCCCGGGCATCGCCCAGCTCGCCACGCCCTGGTCGAGGTACGCCGCACAGAACCGGATCAGCAGGGGGTGCACGAGCGCGTCGGTATCGAGCGTGGGATCGACGGCGAGGATGAGATCACGGTGGCGCACGGGGGTGCCCGCACGGACGACCACCGACGGGATCGTGGCCACGGCCTCGACGCAGGCGTGCCACAGATCGCTCGCCGCACGGCGCTCATCGTCGGCCGCCGCAGCGAGGAGACGGCGCCGGGCGTCGGCAGGCAGGTCGGGCCGCAGCGTCTCGACGACGTCGCTCTCGGTGAGCGTCCAGCGCACCGACGCGTCGGACTCCTCCCGGACCGGGTGCAGAAGCAGGGCGCGATAGAGGTCGCGGAGATGCACCATGCCGCCGGCCACGACCGCATCGGCCGGGCAGGACGAATCCGCGGCGAGCACCGCCTCAATGTCGGCTTCCTGGATCCGGCCCGCCGCCAGCTCCGCGCGGTAGCGGCTTTCCGTGAGGAACGGCTCGGTGCCCAACAGCCGCGCCGCCCGCACGACGGCATCCTCGAAGGCATCGGCCTCGAAGGCGTGGAGCGTGTTGTGGTGGATGAAGACGTCGATCGGCCCCTGGGCCGGCAGGAAGTGCGCCGCGTGCTCGATGGCGCGGTGAATCTCCTCGTGGCGGGCGCTGAATTCCATCGGGCGGGCGCGGGGCTGGCGGGGGCGGCAAGCGTGAACGACGAGTATCGCATGCGTCGGCTCGACCACGCATGCCATCTTCGGGGCCCTGGCCCTTGCAATCCCGACAGTCGATCGTAGGTGTCCGCACGATTTTTCTGGGCAAAACAGCAGTTCTGTGACGTTCGAAGCCGGGCCCGCTTGCCTTGCCGGGCGCGGCCGGCGAAGGGTGGAACAGAGCCGGGATGGCCGTGAGAGCGAATCGCTCGCACGAACGTCTCGGTGACAGTGGCTCGGAAGACGAGTTGCCCGGTTCTGCGTTTCGCGCGGAACCGCGGCGCCGCGTAGGCCGAAGCGTGTGAACGCGAGAGCGTTCGTTCGCGACGGCCCTTCTTTGCGTGGCGCCGATCCAGGCATGTCGGCGCCCTTCCAGGTGCAGCGGATGCCGCCGGATTCCTCGTGTCTCCAGCGGAGTTTTTCCCATGGTCACGTCCATTTCCCTGTTTGCAGTCATCACGTTTCTGAAGCGCTTCGGCTTCGCGGCCGTCGCGCTCGCTCCAGCCCTCGCGTTGCTCTCGACAGCGCCGTCGCATGGCGGCGTCATCTACACCGGTTCGAGCGTCGTATTCAGCGGCACGGCCGCCGGCGGACAGGCCGCCCGGGCCACGTTCACTTCCGGCACCGGAGGCGTACTCAAGCTGCTGCTCGAAAACACCTCGGCGTCGGCGAGCCGGGCACCGGAAGACCTGCTCACGAGCGTGTATTTCAACGTGCTCTCCGGCACCACGACGGGCACGCCCGCACCGCTGACGTACCAGAATGCCACGGGGCAGGTGTATCTCACGATGAGAAACATGCCCGACAAACCGGCGTCGTACGTGCCGCCCAACACGGTGACCTTCCCGAATCCACCCCAGCCTTCGAATCTCCAGGCGTTCGTCGCCAACGACGACACCTGGCAGTTCAAGAGCGGGCTCTCGCTTGTGGCTTCGAGCCCGCCGCTGGCGTTCGGCGTGGGTACCGTGGGCAATTCGGCGCTGTCGCCAAACAATTTCAATGGCAACATCGTCAATGGATTCGATTTCGGGATCTATGTCGGCGAGGTGACGACGCAGCCGCTCGATAACACGCTGCTCGTGAAAAACTCGGCGCACTTCGAGTTTGCCGGATTCGGGGGCTTCAACCTCGCGCAGGTGAGCCCGCACGTGGTGTTCGGATTCGGCACGAATCCCGACTGCATCATCTCCGTGCCGGAGCCGGGCACGCTGTCGCTCGCCGCGTTCGGCCTACTGGCGGCGCTCGTAACGGCGCGGCGGCTGCGCGGCGGCCGGATGAAAAGTGTCCGACCCGCGGAAACGCTGGAAATCTGCGGCGCATGACGTGCTGCAGCCCGCGGCTTGCCTTTCTGAGCACCACACGGAATGGTTCGCTCTGCCGGGACGGTCGTGAGGGTGTCATGCCCGCACGGACGTCTCGGCAGGGTTGCTCGGAAGACGAGTTGCTGGGCTCTTCGCCCCTCTGGCGAAGCCCCGGCGCAGCGTAGGCCGATGCGGACGATTCGACGCATGTCGTTTCCCGCACCGGCCTTTTTTTGTTGCGCCGATCCAGACATGTCGGCGCACGTTTCGGGTGCAGCGGACGCCGCGGGAAACATTTTTCCAGCGGAGTTTTTCCGATGAGACCGTCCTTCGTTCCACGATTTTCCTCCGGGGCCGCTGCGGCGGCCCTCATCCTGCTCCTCACGGCCCCCGCGGTCGCCAACACCGTGATCTACACCGGCACGAGTGTGATCTTCGAGGGCACGGCAACCGGTTCGAACGGCCCGCTCGGGGCCCGGGCCACGTTCACCTCGGGTACCGGAGGTGTGCTCAAGCTCCTGCTCGAAAACACGTCGCCCGGGGCGAGCCAGGCGCCCGAAGACCTGCTCACGAGTTTTTATTTCAACGTGCTCTCCGGCACGACGACGGGCACGTCGGCTCCGCTCTCCTACCACGACGCCCAAGGGCAGGTGTATTTCACCCTGAAAAACTTCCCCGACTTCCCCGTGTCGTACGTGCCGCCCATCACGTCGGGCTCGGCGATTTCCTATCCCGACCCGCCGCAGCCCTCGAACCTCCAGGCCTTCAATCCGAACGACGACACCTGGCAGTTCAAAAGCGGGCTTTCCCTCGTGGCTTCGAGTCCGCCGCTGGCCTTCGGCGTGGGGACGGTGGGCAACAGTGACCTCGCGCCCAACAACTTCAACGGCAACATCGTCGACGGCTTCAACTTCGGCCTGTTCGTGGGCGAGGTGTCGACGCAGCCCCTCGACAGCAGCCTGCTCGTCAAGGATGCGATCCATTTCGAGTTTGCCGGGTTCGCCGGCTTCAACCTCGCGCAGATCAGCCCTCATGGCGTGTTCGGATTTGGCACCGATCCCGATTTGATCATCACCGTGCCGGAGCCGTCGGCGGTCATGATCGCCACGCTCGGCATTGCCGCCTGCGGCGCGAGGCAGCTGCGCCGGCGCCGTGATGCGGCGCTCGGCGGCACGAACGCCTGCACCTGAACGGTCGTCTGTGGCCGCACGCATGCGGCTACGCATCGGGCAGGGGACGCCACGCCACTCACCCTGACTCGTGGAGGTGCGTCATGAACCATTCGAATCAACCACCGGTTGCCCGCGATCGTGAAGCCCGCTCCCGGGTCACCAGGGCGGCCGTGCAGAGCATCTGGTCGGCGTGCATCGTATTTCTCGTGGCACTGCTGCTCTTGATCGCCGTGCCGCAGGCTCGCGCGGTGCCGATCGTGGACGATTTGTTCGACTTCTCGCTCGGTGACGGGGGCTGGACGGGCACGCCGGTCGGAAAATCCGGCCTCACGCCGCCGGCCACGGGCGGCAAGCGGTGGACCTACGCGAATCCGCTCTGGAGCGTGAATTGGTCGCCCGTCGACGGGCCGCTCTTCGCCACGGGCAACTATCTCACGAGCGGCACGATCAATCCGGCCCAGGAGATCGGCGGCGACGGCCGGATCGACGCGTTCCGAATCAGCATCTCACACAAGTTCGACTTCGGATCGTCGATCAATGGCATCCCGCCCGCAGCCGGGCAGATCGCCTACAAAATCAACGGCGACCCATGGAAGGCGCTCCCGGCCTCGGCATTCCAGCAGGGCACGCTCACGAACTTTAATCCCGCGAGCCCGCTGTTTCTCACGTCGTCGCCGTTCCTCACCGCGGCCGTCGACCAGACGACGCTCGTGGCGCCCTCGTTCGTGCCGCCCGTTGCCCCCTACTCCGACCTGTTCCCGCTCATCAACGGGGGCGGCGCGTTCACTGGCAAGACGCCGGGGTATACGCCGACGGGCGGCAACCTCGTGCCCAGCGTCGCCGTCGTCACCTTGCCGGAACTCACACTGGTGACAAACTTTCAACTCCGCCTCATCAACGCGAATCTCGGGTCGCAGTGCGAGTCGACGGCCGGCTGGGACGTGCGGCTCGTGCAGGCCGACTTCGCCGCCCCCGAGCCCGGCAGCTTCCTCCTTGCGGCTGTCGGAATCTCGGGAGCGGTCGGATATCGGTTCCTCAAGCGCCGCCGCTCACCGTAGCACCACGCCGCCCATTCCGTGGAAGCCCGAGGCGTAAGCCGAAGGGATGCTGCTGCCCGCGTCTCGCCGTAAGCATCCTCTCGGCTCACGCCTCGGGCTTCCTGGGGAGACGTCGAGACGGCACGGGGCTGCCCCGAGCCGGTTCAATACCGTGCCTCCAGGCCGATCGTGATTCCCTGCACCCAGACGCTGCCACCGGTGTCGGTGCGGCCGGCAAGCGGCTGCCCGGGGCAAATTTCCTGTGCGTAAAGCTGATTCGGCGCCTGGGCGATGCCGCCCAGCCAGAAGGCCGCGTAGCCGCCACGCACCGACAGCCAGTCGTAAATGTCGTAGACGGCCGTCAGGCCGACCTCGCCCACGAAGGCGGCCTGGCCGATCGTCGAACTCACGCCGAGCGCCGACGGAGGCAGAGTGGCGGTCGTCGTCCGCACCGAATTCTGTACGGCGTTGTTGTAGTAGACTCCCGCCTTCCCGAGCCCTTCGATCCGAAATGGGCCGCCGAGACCGTAGAGGATCGAATCGGCGCCTGCCTGCCAGCCGTAGAGATCGTTGAATGTGCTGCTGGTGTAGCTGTTTTGCAGGAGGCCCTCCACGCCGCTCGTCCTGATCGAGACACCCTCCCGCCACTCGACCCAGCGGAAGCCCGTCAGCCACTGCCAGCCGCCGGCGGTGGGAAACCGGCGGTTGATCTCGAAGCTCTGCAGGGCGCTCGACATGTTCGCCGAGACGTTGTTGGCCGGAATGTCGCTGGGGCAGCAGTAGATGCCGTGCGACGTCTGGAAGTAGCCCTCGGCGCTCGTCGGCAGCTCGCGCACCGCCTCGAAGGTCTGCACGCGGAGGTAGTTGAACTCGATCGCGCCGTCGTCGCCCGTGTGGCGAAAGAGCGTGAGCCGGGGGCCGGCGGCCAGGCCGCTGCCGAGTTGGCCCGCATCGAGCGCGGTCGCGCCGGCTGCATTCTCAAAGAGCACAAGCCCTTGCGGCGACTGCCGCCAGAGCAGGAGCGCCTCGGCCCGGCCCGACCAGAGCGGATCGACGCCAAGCGGGTCGAGCACGTGCGGCACCCGGCAGCAGTCGGGCGGGAAAGAGGCCGACGGGCAGCACCCGTCCACGTACGCTCCTTCGAACACCAGCGGCTCGAGGGCAACGTCGTCAGCCTGTACCCGGCGCACGAACCCGA
>Ga0315902_10005391_pt1 | contig 18069 bp, 8 predicted proteins | sample LakEriMetagenome_9_FD_203523 | JGI IMG/M metagenome (GOLD analysis project Ga0315902, IMG submission 203523) | Freshwater fungal communities from buoy surface, Lake Erie, Ohio, United States - Buoy 12 MA117 | ecosystem: Environmental > Aquatic > Freshwater > Lake > Lake biofilm | place: USA... | reverse complement strand
GAACGTGCCGGTTTCGAAGTCCGCGACGTACACTACACCCACTATGGTCGTCTGTGTACCATCGAGACTCCTGAAGGTCCGAATATCGGTTTGATTTCTTCGCTGTGTGTTTACGCGAAAATCAACCGCCTCGGTTTCATCGAAACGCCTTACCGTAAAGTTGAAAATGGTAAGGCCGTCATGAACGATAGCGGTGTTGCCTACCTCACCGCAGAAGATGAGGATACCATGGTAATCGCTCAGGCCAACGCTGAACTCAGCGACAAAGGCCAGTTCTTGACGTCAACTGTAAAAGCCCGTTTGGAAGGTGACTTCCCGGTAACTGCTCCGGAAAGCCTCCACCTCATGGACGTTGCACCCAACCAGATTGCATCGATTGCGGCATCGCTGATTCCATTCTTGGAGCACGATGACGCCAACCGTGCACTGATGGGATCAAACATGATGCGTCAGGCCGTTCCGTTGATGCGTCCTGAAGCCCCAATCGTTGGTACCGGTCTGGAAGCCCGCGTGGCTGCCGACTCGCGCGTTCTGCTCACTGCAGAAGGCGATGGCGTCGTTGAATTCGTAGATGCGACAGAAATCCGCGTGCGTTACAAGCGCAGCGATGAGGACGAATTGGTGAGCTTCAACTCTCCTGTGAAGTCTTACGGCATCCGCAAATTCATGAAGACCAACCAAAGTACTACCGTTAACCTGCGTCCATTGGTGACCAAAGGTGAGCGCGTGACGAAAGGTCAAATCATGGTGGAAGGTTACTCAACCAAAGGTGGTGAACTCGCTATCGGACGTAACCTGAAAGTAGCGTTCATGCCTTGGAAAGGTTACAACTTCGAGGATGCTATCGTAATCAGCGAGCGTGTTGTTCGCGACGATATCTTCACCTCGATTCACGTGGATGAATACACCACAGAAGTGCGCGACACCAAGCGTGGTGTGGAGGAATTGACCGCCGATATTCCAAACGTGAGCGAAGAAGCAACACGCGACCTCGATGAGAATGGTATCATTCGCGTGGGCGCTGAAGTAAAAGAAGGTGATATCCTCATTGGTAAGATCACTCCAAAAGGAGAAACCGATCCTACGCCGGAAGAAAAACTCCTCCGCGCGATCTTCGGTGATAAGGCCGGTGACGTGAAAGACGCCTCATTGAAAGTTCCACCAAGTGCATCAGGTGTGGTGATTGACAAGAAATTGTTCTCACGCACAATCAAAGACAAGAAGCCAATCAAGACGAATGAAAAGGCGGTTGTCGAAGCACTCGATAAGGAGCATGATAAAGAAGTAGCCGATCTCAAGAAGGTATTGGTAGATAAGCTTGTTGCTATCCTGAAAGACCAAACTTGTCAAGGGGTTTACAACTACTTCAAAGAAGAACAGATTAAGAAAGGAACCAAGTTCACCGCGAAATCATTGGCTACCATTGATTATAGCGTTGTAAATGCGGAAGGCTGGACCAAGGACGATCCAACGAACTCGTTGGTGAAGCGTTGTATCCACAACTTCAATCTTCGCTACAACGAACTCCTCGGTTCTTACAAGCGTCAGAAGTTCCAATTGACCGTTGGTGATGAACTGCCAACCGGTATCGTAAAATTGGCGAAAGTGTATATCGCACAGAAGCGTAAGCTGCGTGTAGGTGATAAGATGGCGGGTCGTCACGGTAACAAGGGTATCGTTGCCCGTATCGTGCGCGATGAGGATATGCCGTTCCTTGAGGATGGAACTCCGGTGGACATCGTACTCAACCCGCTCGGTGTACCTTCTCGTATGAACCTGGGTCAGATCTACGAAACCGTACTCGGTTGGGCTGGTCAGAAAACAGGAAAGCGCTTTGCTACCCCGATTTTCGACGGTGCTTCACTCGACGATATTCTACGCGAAATGAAAGACGCCGGTGTACCTGAATGGGGTGTTACCTACCTCTATGATGGTGGTACCGGTATGCGTTTCGAACAGCAAGCTACAGTGGGTGTGATCTACATGATCAAACTGAGCCACATGGTTGACGATAAGATGCACGCGCGTTCTATCGGTCCATACTCGCTCATCACTCAGCAACCACTTGGTGGTAAGGCCCAGTTCGGAGGTCAGCGTTTCGGGGAAATGGAAGTTTGGGCATTGGAAGCTTTCGGTGCAGCCAATATCCTCCAGGAAATCCTCACGGTGAAGTCCGACGACGTTATGGGTCGAGCCAAGGCCTACGAATGCATTGTAAAGGGCGAGAATATGCCAACACCGGGTATTCCGGAGTCCTTCAATGTATTGCTGCATGAATTGCGTGGTTTGGGTCTCAATATCACATTGAACCAGAACTAATCGATAAGTTACGGGTCGGGAGTCTCAAAACTCCCGTCCCTTCTACCCTTTCATTGAATTGTTTTATACCTGAAAAGAAATAAATCACAATGCTTCAAGCAAAAAAAATAGCCCGCCCAACGAGCGATTTCAGATCTATCACCATCAGTTTGTCCTCTCCGGAAGAAATTTTGGAGCGTTCACATGGTGAAGTTTTGAAGCCGGAAACCATCAACTACCGCACCTACAAGCCGGAACGCGATGGTCTTTTCTGCGAAAAAATATTCGGTCCTGTAAAGGATTACGAATGCCACTGCGGTAAGTACAAGCGTATTCGTTACAAAGGCATCGTTTGTGACCGTTGCGGTGTAGAAGTTACCGAAAAGAAGGTGCGTCGCGAACGCACAGGCCACATCACCCTCAGCGTGCCTGTAGCCCACATCTGGTACTTCCGTTCTTTGCCTAATAAAATTGGTTACTTGTTGGGATTACCCACCAAGAAACTGGATCAGATCATTTACTACGAACGTTACGTAGTGGTAAATGTGGGTCCTGCAACCCGCGTTGATGGTGGCGCGCTAGCTGAATTCGACTTCCTCACAGAGGAAGAATACCTCGATATTCAGGAGAAACTTCCAAAAGACAATCAATACCTCGACGACAAGGATCCCAACAAATTTGTTGCGAAGATGGGTGCCGAGGCATTGTACGATTTGTTGGCGAAAGTTCAGCTCGATGCATTGTCATACGAGTTGCGTCACAAGGCCAACACTGAAACCTCACAACAGCGTAAAAACGAAGCCCTCAAGCGCCTTCAGGTAGTTGAAGCCTTCCGTGATGCAAACACCCGTGTGGTGAACCGTCCGGAATGGATGATTACCCGCGTTGTTCCCGTTATTCCACCCGAATTGCGCCCATTGGTGCCGTTGGATGGCGGACGTTTCGCAACCTCTGACTTGAACGACCTATACCGTCGCGTGATTATCCGTAACAACCGTCTCAAGCGATTGGTGGAAATCAAAGCTCCAGAGGTAATCTTGCGTAACGAAAAGCGTATGCTGCAGGAAGCGGTCGACAGTTTGTTCGATAACTCCCGCAAGTCATCCGCAGTAAAAACAGAAAGCAACCGTCCACTGAAGTCGCTTTCCGATTCATTGAAAGGAAAGCAAGGACGTTTCCGTCAGAACCTCCTCGGTAAGCGTGTCGACTACTCAGCACGTTCGGTTATCGTCGTAGGTCCTGAATTGAAACTCCACGAATGTGGATTGCCAAAAGATATGGCTGCTGAGCTCTTCAAGCCGTTTATCATCCGCAAGATGATTGAGCGTGGTATTGTGAAGACAGTGAAATCAGCTAAGAAGATCGTTGATAAGAAAGAAGCCGTTGTTTGGGACATCCTGGAAAACGTACTTAAGGGCCACCCTGTGTTGCTCAACCGTGCTCCTACCCTTCACCGTTTAGGTATCCAGTCGTTCCAGCCAAAGCTGATTGAAGGAAAAGCGATTCAGTTGCACCCACTCGTGTGTACGGCATTCAACGCCGACTTCGATGGTGACCAGATGGCCGTTCACGTGCCACTCGGCCCGGGCGCAATCCTGGAAGCACAGCTTCTCATGCTGGCTTCTCACAACATCCTGAACCCTGCCAATGGTGCGCCGATTACGGTTCCATCACAAGACATGGTGTTGGGTCTTTATTATATTACAAAGTCCCGCAAAGGAACTCCTGAGCACCCTGCTCTTGGAGAAAATAAGACTTACTATTCAGAGGAAGAAGTAACAATCGCCTTCAACGAAGGTCAGTTGGATCTTCACGCCAATATCAAAGTTCGCTGGACGGATTTCCACGGAAATGCCAGCATTATCGAGACCACAACCGGTCGCGTAATCTTCAACCGCGTAGTTCCTCGTGAGGTTGGTTTCATCAACCAACTGTTGACTAAGAAGGCACTGCGTGATATCATCGGAGACATTCTCAAGCACGTGGGTATTGCCCGCACGGCGAAGTTCCTCGATGACATGAAGGACCTTGGTTACTACTGGGCGTTCAAGGGTGGATTGTCGTTCAAATTGACTGACGTTGTTATCCCTGCTGAAAAAGACAAACTCGTTGCCGATGCTACCTCGAAAGTGCAGGAAGTATTCGATAGCTACAACATGGGTCTGATCACCAACAACGAGCGTTATAACCAGGTCATCGATATCTGGACCAACACCAACTCGAAGTTGACCAACATCCTCATGGATCGCCTCAAAACCGACCAGGAAGGATTCAATAGTATTTACATGATGTTTGACTCCGGAGCGCGTGGTTCGAAAGAACAGATTCGTCAGCTTGCCGGTATGCGTGGTCTGATGGCTAAGCCTCAGAAAAACGCAGCCATGGGTGGTCAGGACATTATCGAAAACCCAATCTTGGCAAACTTCAAGGAAGGATTGTCGATTTTGGAGTACTTCATCTCTACCCACGGTGCGCGTAAGGGTCTTGCCGATACGGCGTTGAAGACGGCCGATGCCGGTTACCTCACCCGCCGTCTGGTTGACGTTGCACAAGACGTTATCATTAACGAAGTGGATTGCATGACCCTCCGCGGTATTGTTGCATCAGCGTTGAAGAAAGCGGATGAAGTGGTTGAAACATTGGAAGACCGTATCATGGGTCGTACCAGCGTTCACGATGTAGTTAATCCGGAAACTGGAGAAATCATCGTAGAAGCTGGTGAAACCATTGATGAATTCAAGGCAGAAGCAATTGATGCTGCCGGTATCGAAGAAGTGGAAATTCGTTCTGTACTCACCTGCGAAAGCAAGCGTGGCGTATGTGCGAAGTGCTACGGTCGCGATTTGGCTACAGCCAAGCTCGTTCAGCAAGGTTTGGCTGTCGGTGTTATCGCTGCTCAGTCAATCGGTGAACCGGGTACACAGCTTACCCTGCGTACCTTCCACACGGGTGGTGCCGCGGGCGGTGGTGCAATCGATGCGGAAATCCGCGCCAAATATGCCGGTACCGTTGAGATTGAAGAATTGCGCAGTGTTGAAAACATGGGCGAAAACGGTGAAATGCGTACAATTGTCGTATCACGTTCATCGGAAGTGAAGATCATCGATCCAAAATCAGGTTCGGTACTCACCAACGCCAATATTCCATACGGTGCTATTCTCCACATCAAGCCGGGATCATCGGTGAAGAAGGGAGATTTGATCTGCGATTGGGATCCATACAACAGCGTGATCATCACAGAAGAAGACGGTAGCATTCAATTCGACGCAGTTGAAGAAGGAATTACCTTCAAAACTGAACTCGACGAACAAACCGGCTTCTCTGAAAAAGTAATTATTGAAACCAAGGATAAAAAGAAGAACCCGGCAATCGAAATCGTGCGCAACAAAGAAGTGGTGAAAGTGTATTCACTTCCTGTTGGAGCTCACTTAAATGTGGACGATAAGGCGAAAGTTGGTAAGGGTACCATCCTCGTGAAAATCCCACGTATGTCGGGTAAAACAAGCGATATCACCGGTGGTCTTCCACGTGTGACCGAATTGTTTGAAGCTCGTAATCCATCGAACCCTGCTGTAGTGGTAGAAATCGACGGTATCGTGGAATACGGAAAAATCAAGCGTGGTAACCGTGAAATCGCGGTGAAAGCACGTACCGGTGAAGAGAAGAAATACCTCATTCCGCTCTCCAAGCACATCCTGGTTCAGGATGGTGACTTCGTGCGCGCAGGTATGCAGCTCTCCGATGGTGCGATTTCTCCGGGCGATATCCTCGATATCCAAGGTCCAACAGCAGTTCAGGAATACCTGGTGAATGAAATTCAGGAAGTATACCGTCTGCAAGGGGTGAAAATCAACGACAAGCACTTTGAAGTAATCGTACGTCAGATGATGCGCAAAGTTGAAATCACCGATGCCGGCGACACTCGCTTCCTGGAAGGAACGAATGTCGATAAGGCGGAGTTCTTGGAAGAAAACGAGTTGTTGTTTGATAAGATGGTTGTGGTCAGCGCTGGCGAAAGCGAGCGTTACCAGGAAGGTCAGATTATCAGCGTTCGCAGCCTGCGTGATGAAAACTCACAATTGAAGCGTAAGGATAAGCAAGAGATTGAAGCACGTGTTGCCATTACAGCTACTGCGCGCCCAATGCTCCAGGGTATCACTCGCGCCTCTTTGCAAACCGATTCATGGATTTCAGCAGCATCGTTCCAGGAAACTACCAAAGTATTGAATGAAGCTGCAGTTCAAGGTAAGACCGACTACCTCATCGGATTGAAGGAGAACGTTATCGTTGGTCACCCAATTCCTGCGGGTGCCGGTGTGCGTAAGTTCCAGAAGATGATCGTTGGCAACAGCGAAGACTACGTGAATTTGATTGCTAAGCGCAGCGGCTCACCTGCAGAGCGCGAGCAGCATGCATAAATAATAGAATGAATTCAAAGAAGGCCCGCAAGGGCCTTTTTTGTTATACATCAGTGCCGCCGATGTGAAATGCCAAATGCGCCTATTTTTTCTCCTCTTATGTAATTACCAAGTGAAGTCAATCCTGCATCTATTTTGAGTTTTATACGAATTCTAATTAAACTCCACATCCATTAAAAATGGATGTTTTTCAAAATATCTTCGCAGCCGATATCGGAGTACTAGCTGAATAGTCACTTACAGGAAGCTATCGTATAATCATAAAAAGTTAATCTTTGAGAATGTGGTGATCGAAGATTTGATCAAACGGAAGGGAAGACATGCATAATCAAAATAAAATACTGCGCGTATTTCAGCTGATTAACTTGCTCAAAAGTGAGCCTGCCAAGTCGTTGCGTAATTTATCGGATGTGCTCAACAGTACTGAGCGAACACTCTACCGCTACTTCAACTTGCTGGAAGAGCTCGGATTTCAATTGCAACGCGATGAACAAAATCGGGTATTCATTCTGAGCGAAGAATTAAAATCCGAAATGGCCTTCTCGAAAGATGAGATTGTTTTCCTGAAGAAACTGCTCAATTCAGTTGGGAAAAATGTAAAGATTAAGGATGCGATTCTGAGTAAACTGCTGGTTCATTCCGATGTCCAGATTGGCACCCGTATCATTCTGCAGGTTCATCTGGGAAAAATTGTGGACACGATTTCGGACGGAATGAAATCCAAGCGACAAATTGTTCTCAAACGGTATCACAGCTTTCATTCCGCCAATGTTTCCGACCGCCTCGTTGAGCCCATAAGTTTCACTGAGAACTTTGCACAATTGGTCGCCTTTGAAGTCAGTTCCAAGCAAAATAAACTCTTCAATATTGATCGGATTACTTCGGTAGAGCTAACACGTCACCCGCTGCGTCACACCAAAATGCACCGCGTAAGTGAACTGGATCCTTTTGGTTTTGCCCGGAAAGACGAGGAGTTTGCCGTTAGCCTGAATATGACGATGCGCGCAGCACTCTTACTCAAAGAAGAATATCCCGCTAGTGCACCGTACATAAAATCCGTGGACAATAAATCGTATTACACCTTCAAGGCAACGGTATATGATTTAAAACCCGTTGCACGATTCATTCTGGGGTTGTCGCAAGAAATCAATGTGGAAGGTTCACAGGAACTCATCACGTATTTGAATACCCAAATACAACACATCTTCTCCAACAAAAAGTTGGATAACCCGCTGATAAGGCCGAGTAAGCGGAGTGCGAGAAAACTTACTTCCCCAAAAAGTAAATAACCACAACAGCCAAGACTAAGCAAATGAGTGCAAACGTAACCGGTCCGCCGATTTCGTTTTGCTGTGCCTCTTGATGACCGTGATGGTCGTGGTGATCGTGTGAATTTCCCATGATGCGTTTGTTTTAACGGCCCCAAAAATAAGCGGTTCATCGCATGACCGCAAATTGATTCCCCGCTACTCAGTCGGAATTATCAACGATGCCGCGTGAGCAGCTTATTCGATAATCATACGGCTGCTCGCCGAAACACCCTCGCTGATGAATTGCAGCGTGTAAATACCCGGCGCAACACGCGGATTCCAGACTACCCGATCGGTTTGACGAAACAGTTTCTGCGCAGCGATTTTACCGGTCATATCGATTAATTGCACTTGACCATTCATCACCTGGCCATCCCAAAGAATGGAGAATTCACTATGCGCCGGATTCGGGAATACCTGAAAAACAATAGCCGGTTCCAACTCAGCAATAGCGTTGCAATCCGCCACCGTAAAGTTAAGGGCGTCGGTAAAGGTGCAACCCTCAGGTGTTGTTGCTGTAAGCACAATAGCATGTTGACCTATTCCCCACTCTGCTGCCTCGATGGTGAAAAACTGATTGACGCTCATGTCTTGCCATTGGTAAAGCATACCACCGGGACCGAATACCATCAGTTCTTCGTTAAGACAGAGGGTAGTGTCTGACCCCAAATCAAAACTGAACGAGTTGAGTGGTTCCAAAATCACGAACGCTGACGTTTCGCAATCGTTATCATCAGTAATGGTTACTTGATAATTTCCGGCTGCAAGATTATTCAAGTCGGGTTGCGTGCTCTCGAAACCGTCGGGACCAATCCACGCGTAGCTATAGGGTGTTGTCGCTCCGTTCACGCTAAGGTTGATTTCTCCGTCTGTTGTAGCCTCACAAGCAGGTCCGGTTTCTGTGGTCGAAACAATCCACAAATCAGGCTGAGTCACGGTGTAACTAGCCGTGAATACATTCCCACAAGCATCAGTGGCCGTGACGGAATATTCACCGGGATTCAGGTTAACGATATTCTTTTCATTGCTGGTAAAACCATTGGGTCCCGTCCATTCACAGGTGAAATTGGAACTTCCACCCGAAAAGAATGGATAAATGGATGATTCCGGCGTCTGGCCTTTATCAATGGGGCAACGGATATCGTTGAACACAGCGTCAAACTGATTGGTTACTGTTACCGTGCGGACCGATATCTCCGCCGCACCGGTAGCGCCTTCCCATCCATCAACTTGGATATAATAAGTAGCACCGGTTTCCAGACAATTCGCGTACATCAACGAAGAATAACCATCCGCAGAGGCGCATCCTCCCGCCATATCATCATTCGCTGCCACCAATTCGAAGCCTGTCCAACCGAGGCAATCCGAAGCTTTGTACAATGCCAGTTGCGTATCGAACCCCGGACCACCATTGCAAGACGTAATCTCATAGGTAAGGCCTGCTTGCGCGGTGAAATAGGCCCACGCTGTATTCGTGATGTTCCCTTCACACCAAGCACCCGGCAAGCCGCAGTAAATTCCCGCCGGTCGTGGCTCCGCATTTTGGGCCACACATGCCGTGTTGTCGATGAGCACCGGCGTGCCATCCACAATAATCTCCAACGCACCGCAAGGTGAATCGTATAAGGGCAGACCGCTATTCCCCACTTGGAATGTCCAGATATTGCCATAACCGCTTCCACCATAGGCATGGGCGAATGCACCGTTCTCATAAAGTTCGAACACAGGGCCACCATCACCATAGGAGTCGACGAAAATCAGATCAAACGATTGACCCGTCGGCAAACAAAACGCAGGCACTTCAACCACCGTATTATCCGGATAGCCACCATCAACTTCCGGTGGTGTTCCTGCGCACCCTACCAATTCATTAGCGCCGAAGTATAAAGCTCCATTCCCACAGCCATTTCCGGTTGGTACAAGTTCCCAGTAGTTTTCTTCTCCCCACGGATCAACCGAGATAAACATATTGATCAAGGTTGAATCAGGTCCGCATTGGCCAAAAGATGTGACAACAATAAAAAGGACAAGTGAAAGAGTAGAAAATAAACGCATCTGCTTCCGGGTTTAGTTACGGCCCAAATATATTCCATTGACAACGCTTTGGCTGATGCATGTTGGAAATTACTGCAACCAAAAAGCCCCGCTCGATAGCGGGGCTTCCTGGCTTAAACTGAAAAACTAAAAACTATCGTAATTGTCTTGAGTCATTGCGACTCAACTCAACTAACTCTAAATGCGCCAAACATTACTGCCTGACACGTTGCAAAATTAAGAAAGAATTGTTCATAACATTCAATAAAAATGAAAAAAATGTCACCTTTTTTCTCAAAAGACAATCAATCAATCAATTAGCTCAGGAAAAACTTTCAAGGGATTGAGGATTTGTGTCGGGTCGAACCCCATTTTGATACGTTTCATCAACAATAACTCCTGTTCATCGAAGGCAATCGGCATGTAATTGCGTTGCACCAACCCGATGCCATGCTCTCCACTTAGCGTGCCGCCGAGTGACACGCACAACTCGAAAATTTCTCGAATGGCTGAAGGTAGTTCATCGTTCCAGCGCTCATCAGAAAGATCGCCTTTGATGATGTTGACGTGCAGATTACCATCACCTGCATGACCATAACACACCGATTTGAAGCCAAACCGGTCGCCAATTGCTTTCACGCCGCGCAAGAGCTCCGGCAATTTGTAACGCGGCACAACGGTGTCTTCTTCCTTATAAACACTGTTCGATTTCACCGCCTCAGCAACTTTTCTGCGCAACTTCCACAGTTGATTTTTCTGCGCCTCATCATCGGCAAAGAGAATTTCACCGCTGCCATACTCCTGCACCACCCCTGCAATCACTTCACAATCGGCCATGAGCGCTTCGGTATGATTGCCATCCACTTCAATCAGCAAATGCGCTTGAATAGCAGGTTCTACCGGCACACTCACATCATCCACAAAACGCAGAACCCAATCAATGGCATCGCGCTCCATAAATTCAAGGGCACTGGGGGTGATTCCCGCACGAAAAATTGCACTCACCGCCTCGCAGGCCTTTGCCGCATCATAAAAAGGAACAAGCATCAACAGGTTGTGCTTCGGCAAAGGCACGAGCTTCAATTGGGCTTTGGTGATGATGCCCAGTGTACCTTCACTGCCTACCATCAGCTGCGTCAGATTATAGCCTGTTGAATTCTTTAACGTGTTGGCTCCCGTTTGAATAATAGTTCCATCCGCCAATACCACTTCAAGGTTGAGGACAAAATCCTTGGTTACGCCATACTTCACTGCTCTGGGACCACCGGCGTTTTCAGCCAGGTTGCCGCCAATGGTGCACGTACCGCGGCTGCTGGGATCGGGAGGATAGTAAAGTCCTTTTGCCGCAACAGTTTCTTGTAGCACTTGCGTGATTACGCCCGGCTCAACACTCACCTGCAAATTCAATTCATCAATTTCCAGGATACGGTTCATTCGCTCCATGCTTAAGCCCACACCACCCAGAACACTTAATGCGCCGCCGCTCAAACCTGTGCGACCACCAATAGCTGTTACAGGAATCGAATGTTCGCGACAATGGCTCAATATCGCACTGACCTCGGCGGCTGATTGTGGTTTGAGCACAACCTCCGGCGGATGCACCAGGTCTTCGGTTTCGTCGTGACCATAGGCCAAGAGCGATTCCTCATCAAACAACACGCGCTTGTCATCCAACATGGTGACAAAACGCTCAATGTCTTCTTGCGTGATGCGCCGGTACGTCGGCTTAGTCTTGAAGTCTGGCAATGAGCTCATGGATGGTCAGCTTGGATTGTTCACCGCTTTGCATGTGCTTCAGCGAAATGGTTTGACTCTTCAACTCTTCTTCGCCAACAATAGCAACGTAAGGGATGTGTTTATCATCAGCGTACTTGAACTGCTTTTTCATCTTGGCACTTTCGGGATAGATTTCCGCATTGATGCCGGCCTTGCGAACGGCTCTTACCAGCTGCAAACAGTGCTGCTCTTCCTGTTCACCGAAATTGGCGAACAAGACACGGGTGCTTTGTTTGGCGTGATCGGGAAAGAGGTTTAGTTCATTCATCACATCGTAAATGCGATCCGCACCGAAGGAAATACCCACGCCTGAAACGCCTTTCAATCCGAAGATACCCGTGAGGTCATCGTAACGACCGCCTCCGCAAATACTACCCATCTGCACACCTTCTGCTTTCACCTCGAAAATGGCTCCAGTATAATAATTGAGTCCGCGGGCAAGTGTAATATCCAATTCGACTTTGGCCGAGGCCAGTGGAAGAGCGTCGAGCTTATTCAGTACAAACTCGATTTCTTCAATTCCCTTCAAGCCTGTTTCGTTGGCCGACAACACGGAGCGCAAGTGATTCAGTTGTTCGCGGTTATCGCCTTTTAAACCGAGCATGGACTTAATTATGGTTATCGCCGAAGCGCTGAATCCGCGCTCGGCCAGTTCCTTCATCACGCCCTCCTCTCCTATTTTATCCAGCTTATCGATGGCAATGGTCATTTCCATCATGCGATCGGCGATGCCGGCGGCGGCGGCAATGCCCATGAGGATTTTGCGATTATTAATCTTAATGATTGCGGGAACTTTCAATTGGGTGAGCGCATCGTCAAAAATTTGAATGAGTTCCACTTCATTGATGAGACTGTCGCTGCCAACCACGTCGGCATCGCATTGATAAAACTCGCGGTAACGTCCCCTTTGCGGACGATCGGCGCGCCAGACGGGCTGTATTTGATAACGCTTAAACGGAAATGCCAGCTCATGCTGGTGCATGACCACGAAGCGCGCGAAAGGCACTGTCAAATCATAGCGCAGTGCTTTCTCTGCAATGGACTTTGTAATGCTGTTAAGTTGACGCGATTGGAGTGCCTCTTCGCTTACGCCCTTGAGGTAATCCCCGCTATCGAGCACGCGAAAAATAAGTTTATCGCCTTCATCGCCGTATTTGCCCGTGAGGGTTTCGACCTGCTCCATGCTGGGTGTTTCCAGAGGCAAATAGCCATAGCGTTGAAAAACGGAGCGAATCACATCAAAGATGTAATTGCGCCGAATCATGACTTCGGGCGAGAAGTCGCGGGTTCCTTTTGGAATAGAGGGTTGAGACATAGCGTGAATAAAGGGCGAAGTTAACGGAGACGTTGTGGCACATGGCCGAGGCAAAACGACAAATTATACACGATGCACCTGCAGCATTCGGTCGTCTCCTCCACTCACAAGCACAGTTCCGGCAAGAAGTAATTTGTTGACCGAGTGCCGATGTCCGCCGGCCGCATAATCAATACGCTTGATAGGATCCAAATTAGCTGCATCCCAGTATTTGATGGTCTTATCGCGGCTTGCGGTGGCCATGCGCAAGCCGTCGGGCCAAAAGACGATGCTGTATATTGAAGCTTGGTGCGCCGCGATTGACAGGATTTCCGCAAAGCTGTTGGAACGATTCCAGCAGCGCAGGTAGGCATCTTTTCCACCGGAAATGAGGATTGGTTTGGTGGGATGCCAGGCGACAGCTGTTGCACCATCGGCATGCGATGTCAAGGTGTTGACGGTTGAATAATCATCGGCATTGAGCACATGCACCGGCCCCTGATTATCCGCTACGGCGAGCAAAGCATTGTCGGGACTGAGTTCCAATTGACGCAGTTTACCGGAGGACAGCGGCACCGTGCGAAGCAATTGTAATGTGTTCAGGTCCCAAACCGAAAGGACACCATCGCCACCGGCGGCCAGCAATCGTCTGCGCCCGGGGTCAATCTTCAAATCAAACACGCCGGCGCGGTGAAGGGCCCAGGCTTTCAGTTCTTGTCGAGAATGTGTATCAATCGCATGGAGCTTTCCATCGCTACATCCGATAAAGAGCACATTAGAATCCGCATCCAACACCAAAGAATAAACGGGAGACTCCGCCTTTACGACAAAGGGCTCTTGTTGACCTGCTTCCAAGTTCCATTTGGCCACCAGACAATCGCCACCACCGGAATAGAAGAGCGTCGGTGATTCTCCCGGGCACAGGGCGTAGATGGGGGCGCCGTGGGCGAAGGCAGGAGTGTTCAGTGAAGACATAATTTGGGGACCGGGGACTGAGGACTGGGGACTGGGGACTGGGGACTGAGGACTGGGGCTTTTTATTTCTTTAAGATGGGTAGTTAAAGTTCAAAATTAAGAAGGGTATAAGTTAGATTCAAGGCTCTTTCTCCAGACATTCACTGCTTCTCTGCGGTTCAAAAAATCACGCCTTGGGCAGTTCAAACGAAAACGTTGTTCCTTGCTCCAGCACTGAGTCGATTTTCAGCGAAGAATTGTGCTTGCGAATGAAATCCTGTACGAGCTGCATGCCTAGTCCATGGCCTTTTTCGCGATCGGTACCGGAGGTGGTGAAGGATATGCCTCCCGTAATTTTCTCAATTTCTTCCTTGGTCATTCCTTTGCCATTATCGGAAACACTGAACATCCAGGTCTTGCCTTTGTCTTGTGCCGCGAGCGTTACATGTCCGCCCGGCTTGGTGAATTTGATGGCATTTGAAATGAGGTTTCGGAAAATCGCCTCAATCATATCGCGGTCGCCTTTCACCATAGATCCCGGTGGCACATCCAAGCGATAGGTAAAGTTGATGAGCTTTTCACTGGCGAAAAGGTAACACACCGATTTAGCAAACTGCTCGATTTGTGCGATGCTGAGCGGTTCTTCGCGGTAGATGATGGTGCGCGTTTGACTGCGCGACCACAACAGGAGCTTATCCATAAGGGCCAGGGTTTGACCCGTTCTGCTCTTCATCTGCGTGTACAACTTGGCTTGCAACTCAGCATCGACATTCCCGGTTTCAAAGAGTTCCATCCCGGCGTGGATTGAGGCTATCGGTGAACGCAAGTCGTGTGACAGCATCGACATCATTTTATCGCGCGTGTAGAGTGCAGCCACCATTTGGGTATTGCGATCATCGAGCTTAGCTGTTTGCTCTATGAGTTTGTTCTGGATATCATTACTGAACCACAAGATGTAAATGACCTCCAGGCCGGAGATTACGCCGACACCAATCATGTTGGCAATCCGCTCGAAGCGCATTGAATCTTCCGTTGGAATGGAGACTTCGAAGATTCGAATATCCGATACTAGTGAAAACGCCATGAGCGCAATACTTAGTCCGGAAAGTGCATAACCAGTGGCGCGTTCCGCCCCTTGCAGCGTAACCAGCGTTCCGATGATTATGGGGATGTAAAATGCCGGAACATACGTTTCAGGCCCCGTTGTCAGCGCGAGTATGAGCACTGCAAAATTGATTTGCAGGCCGTTCCAAAGTTTCGAATAATAATAATATCCCTTCTTGAAGAGCAACCACGTCAAAAAAACAGACGGCAGAATGCACGCGGTGATGTACGCTTGTTCTTTCTGACCAATAATCCAGTTGATTAAGCTGTAGAGTAAAGCATACACCCCTACCAGATAAATCAAGGCCTCGTGAAGCTTCCTTCCCTTCTCGTGAATCAAGTCAACAGACCTGGTGGGGCCTGTACCTGCTTCCGAGGCGTGATATGCCAATTCGTGTTCACTCATTCGTTGATTGCGGAAAGATACATCCGCGCGTTGCCTTTATGTCTAGGTTAGTTTGTGTTTTAACCGAGCCTCTCCCCGCTTTGGCGCGCTGTTCGTGGCATCGGACAAATTCTAAAAAAAAGACGCAAGGTATCTCTGCGGGTAGTCTGCCGTATGACTTAGATCAGTTTCTTGGAGGGGCGAAGGGCGAAGGGCGAAGGGCGAAGGGCGAGGGGCGAAGGGCGAAGGGCGAAGGGCGAGGGGCGAAGGGCGCCCCTCGACTTCGCTCGGGGACCGGGTTGTTCGCGCGCCATAGAGGCCTCGGCTTCGCTCGGCCGGCGCGGGCGGTCCCAATACGAAGTTGAGGACCGGTGCTCTCAAGAGAACACCCTCGCCTATCAGCTAGCCCCGGAGGGGCGAAATATCAATAGCCAGAAGGACAAGGTTGGCCAAAGAGCCCCAGCGGGGCGGCACATTTGAAGGGCGAAGGGCGAGGTGCGAGTGGCAAGTGGCAGTCAACGCTATTTAGGCATCGTCACGCCCTACTCAGTACCCAGTACCTAGTACCCAGTACTCGCATTTATGCCTTTATCCGGAATAATTTATAGGTTTTTTATGTCGCCTGAACTCCGCAGTTTCGCCGCATGGAAAATTCAATCGTCACCGGTATCGAAAGCCGAATCTTCACCATTCGGGGTATGCAAGTAACGCTCGACCGTGATTTGGCCGCACTTTATGGGGTGAGCACTTCACGACTCAATGAACAGGTAAGTCGCAACAAAGGTCGATTTCCGGCTACATTTTGCTTTCAACTGACAACGGATGAAATGAGAATTTGGATATCGCAAAATGCGATATCCAAATCCATTCGCAAGAGCCTGCGAAAACCTCCAAGGGTATTTACTGAATTTGGAGTAGCAATGGCTTCTTCTGTGCTGAATTCAACGCAAGCTGTTGAAGTCAGCGTTCAAATCATACAATCCTTTGTGCTTTTGAAAAAAGCTATGACACATGGCGATTTACTTGTTACCCGTTTAGCGAACACCGAAAAAATGCTGATTTTTCACGAACAAAAAATCGAAGATTTATACAAGCGAATGGAAGGAGTTGAACTCCCCAAACACGGCATTTTCTTCGAAAACCAAATCTTTGATGCTTATGCCTTCTTCAGCGACCTCATTGCAAGAGCTAAGCATTCCATTATTCTCATCGACAATTACATCGACCATACAGTGCTGCTGCAAATGGCCAAACGGCAAAAGAACGTAACTGCCACCATTTACACTGAACGCATTCCGGCATCACTCCAACTTGACCTGTCCAAGCACAACTCGCAATACTCGCCCATTACGATTCACCGCACCAAACAAGTGCACGATCGTTTCTTGTTGATTGATGGCAAAGAAGGGCGAAGGGCGAAGGGCGAAGGGCGAAGGGCGAGTGGGGGCGAAGGTGATTCTTCGATGGAAGGCGCGTCTTTCGCTGCGCTGGGGAACTGCGACGCGCATATAACACACCTCCAGAAACTCTCTGCTAACTCTGTGTCTCTGCGGTTCAAAAAAAACAGAGGGATTAGCTGCGCTGTTCCCGGTGGGGAGGGCGATTCAGATTGCAGAATCATGTAGACTCCGCTGCGCTGCGTCTTTTTCATTTTTTTTCGAATTCTTCATCCAAGCATGCGGCTTGATTCAGAATCCTCCAAAAATGAAAAATCCCAACTGTCGTTGGGATCTACATGATTTTGCAATCTGGCGGAGAGAGAGGATTGTGAACCTCGAACTCCAACGTCTTTATATTCAATAATTTATTTCAACTTTTTCACCCTAGAAACCCCGGTAGAAACCAAGCAACCCAATTGGGGGGCTTGACTGAACTCCTTGTGTCTCATTCAGGTATTGCAAATATAAGAGTTTCTTTTTGAAAATCAATTCAGAATGAACCCAAAAATGTTGCCGGCGATTTTCTAGTGTACCATAAAATTTTCCTGCTGGCTCAATCACTCGATTTGCTCAAATATGACCAGGTGAACAATTGAACAATGAACAAATGAACATTTGCTCATGAGGTGATCCCCCCATTTCCATCACTTTTGTCTTTAGTACAAATACTAAAAATTCATTTTTTTTTGGCAACACTTGTTGCATTTTTTGAAATCATATCTAGGGTGGCAGATGGCAAGGTATATATATATATCCTTGCCATTTGCCACATGGTGATTTCACCCGATTTCGAGGAGGAAAACACCATGGTTTTTTCGGTAACATCTCGCAATTTTATCAGTTATGCTTAATATCAACTATTCAAACTATTTTAAAAATGAAAGAAAACTTAACCGTTGTCCTAGAACAACTAAAAACAGCGAAGATCCAGGTGAGTCGTAGAACTCTCCGAAAACAGATCAATCTTTTTGAATTTGATGATTCACATGAAATTGAATTCAATGGGCATCAATCAACGAACAGTCTCGAAGATTATCTCTACAACCTCTATTCCCCT
>Ga0315902_10005390_pt1 | contig 18075 bp, 21 predicted proteins | sample LakEriMetagenome_9_FD_203523 | JGI IMG/M metagenome (GOLD analysis project Ga0315902, IMG submission 203523) | Freshwater fungal communities from buoy surface, Lake Erie, Ohio, United States - Buoy 12 MA117 | ecosystem: Environmental > Aquatic > Freshwater > Lake > Lake biofilm | place: USA... | reverse complement strand
TACCGCCAGCTGCGGGCCGACCCTTCGCTTGTTCCCGCTTTCATCCGCCTCGAAAGCGAGCTCTCCCGCCGCGGCATCAGTTATGTCCCGCGGTCGCAGGTGCCGCGTATCGAATCGAAGCTGCGCAACGGCGACATCATCTGCATCGTCACCAACTGGCACGAGACTTACACCTCGCACGTCGGCGTCGCCTCGCGTGACAGCGACGGCGTCCTGCGCTTCCTGCACGCATCGAAGAACCACCGTGAAGTCGTCCTCGACGACCGCCTGAGCGATTATCTGAACAAATTCAGCACGCACGCCGGGATCTATGTGGCGCGGCCGCTCGATTTGCCGGCGGGCTTCGATCTTGCCTCGCGGTAAACCGCGTCAGCGGGAGGCCGGCTTCTCGCCCGCGATCAGATCGTCCCAAGACTGGCGCTCGCGCACCACCTCGGCCTTCGTCCCGTCGACGAGGATTTCGGCCGGCAAGCGCCTCGAGTTGTAATTCGAGGCCATGACAAATCCGTAGGCACCCGCGCTGAGCAACGCGATTCGGTCGCCGGCGCTCATGTCGGTCAGTTCGCGGTCCTGTGCGAAAAAGTCGCCACTCTCACAGACCGGGCCGACCACGTCGACCGGACCGCGCGAAACTCCCGCGGCCGGCTCTTTGAGCGGCACAATTTCGTGGTGTCCCTCGTAGAGAGCAGGGCGGATGAGGTCATTCATGCCCGCATCGGTGATGACGAATGTCTTGGCCGGCGTGCGTTTGATATAGAGCACGCTGGCCAGAAGCACGCCGGCGTTGCCGACAAGACTGCGTCCGGGCTCGAGGAGGATTTTCAGGCCCAGCGGTTGGAGCAGCGGCACGACCGCCTTCGCATAGTCATCGAATCCGACGCGCTTGCCGCCATCCTCCTCGGCGCGCTTCCACCAGTCGGGCGCACCGCTGTCCAGCGTGCCGCGATAGATGATACCTACGCCGCCGCCGATGCTGAAGAACTCGATACCGTAGAGCGACTTCAACTCCTGCACGATCGGGACCAGTTTGGCCAGCGCCTCGACGAACGGTTTCGTCTCGAGGATTTGCGATCCGATGTGCGTCTGGATGCCGCGGATTTTAACGTGCGGCAATTTGGCTGCTTCTGCGTAGACGCCGAGGATGCGGTCGATGCCGATGCCGAACTTGTTGTGGCTCTTGCCCGTCGAAATGTATTTGTGCGTCTGCGCATCCACATTGGGGTTCACGCGCAACGCCACCGGGGCTTTCTTGCCCATGGCGCCGGCCACCTCGTTGATAAATTCCAACTCCGCCTCGGATTCGACGTTGAAGGAATAAACGCCCTGCTCGAGGGCGTATTCGATTTCCTCCCGCGTCTTGCCCACGCCGGCAAAGGTGCACGCATCGGCACGTCCGCCCGCTTTGATCACGCGGAAAAGTTCACCTCCCGAGACAATGTCAAAACCCGCACCCTCCCTGGCCAGCAAGTCGAGCACGGCGAGGTTCGAGTTCGCTTTCATGGCGAAACAGACCCGGTGGTCGAGACCGGCCAACGCCTGATCCAATCGGCGGTAATGATCGCGGATCGTCTTCGCGCTGTAGACGTAGAGCGGCGTGCTGTGTTGCGAGGCCAGGCTCTCGAGGGAGATGCCCTCGCAATACAATTCGCCGTCGCGGTAAGAAAACTCGTGCATGGGCCAGTTGGGCCGGCTGCTTCAGCCGGCCGCTTGCTCAGTCGTTGCCGCGGAATGCCCGCAGAATGTAGTGGTCGAGCGAGTAGCGTCCGGGTCCGGCGATAAGCAAAGCGACGAATCCTCCGAGGTAGATGAAGGCCATTTCGCCGTTGCCCTCGCCGGTCAGCGCACCGCCGTGGATGACAAAAAACGCCACCGCCATGGTGATGACGAGCGGGATGAGGGCGAAGCGCGCGGCCAGGCCGACGACCAAGAGCAGGGCGCAGAGAACTTCCGCGAAGACGACAAGGTTCAGGCTCATCGCCGATCCGACGCCGAGGGGATCGGGGAATGATGCCGCCTTTTCCGCCATGCCCTGAACTTTCGACCAGCCGTGGAGCAGCAGCATGGAAAGACCGAGCCATACCCGGAGCGCGAGCAGACCGACATCCTTGAGCCATTCACCGCCGGGGCCGGTGATCCATTGCGCGTAAGACTTGATCATGAGCAGATCTTATCCGTCCCGCGCTTGAGCCGCGAAGAAAATAAATCCACGCTGGATCCATGGCAAAAGCCCGCGCACCGCGCCATATCCAAAGATGGGTGCGCCATGCCTCCGCCGCGCACGAGGACGCATGGCGCGAAAGACTGGCCTTTCTCGGGACCGGACTCGTCATCCATGCGCGCCCGCGAACCCGACTCATACGCCTCGAAGCCTATGCGTCCGGCAAGGTGCTCGGGCAACTGAGCCAAGAATTCGGCGGGAAGCTGGAGCGGATCGACACGATGGAAATCGCCGCACGCGCCAACGCGCCGCGCCGCCCCTTGCGCATCAACAGCGGTTTCGCCGTCATGGATGCCCACGGAACCTGGCCCGCGTCGGCCGCGAAGCCGCGCGTTCTGCTCCGCATCGCCGGAGCCATGGCCTTCGGAACTGGCGAGCACGCCACAACATCCGCCTGCCTTCGTTTTTTGCTGCACGAGAGCAAGCGCATCGGAAAAGAATGGACCCTGCTCGATATCGGCACCGGTTCGGGGATTCTCGCCATCGCCGCGGAGAAACTCGGCGCCAAGCGGGTGGAGGCATTCGATTACGACGAGCGCGCGATCAAAGCCGCGCAAGCCAACGTGCGTCGCAACCGCTGCCGACTCATCAAGATCGGACGGAAAAATCTCCTGCAGTGGAAGCCCCGGATGCGCCATCCGCTGGTCATGGCCAATGTCTTCAGCGAGATCCTCCGCATGGCCGCCCCGCAGATCGTTGCCTCGGTGCGCCCCGGCGGATGCCTCGTTTTGTCCGGCATTCTGCGTCCGCAGGAAAAGGAAACGCTCGCAACCTTCCGCGCCCTGGGCCTGTCTCCCGAAGCCGTTGCGCGCCGAGGCAAATGGGTCACGATACAAATGCGGTCGCCAGAGACGCGAAAACGCGGAGCGGTCCAACGGCAATAATCAAAGACCTTCGAGATTTTCGCGGAGAATGGCGCGCTCGGCTCCGTGGAGGCGGGGGAACTGGTCGAGGATTTCGAGGGCGGCGGTATAAAAGCTGCGAGCGCGCTCATGGTCGCCGCGCATTTGATGGATCACGGCAATATGCCCGAGGCTGAGGCCGACTTCGGGATGGTTCGGGCCGAAGAGTTGCTCGCGGATGCCGAGGGCTTGCATGTGGCGCTGCTCGGCACCGAGCAGATCGTCGCACTCGCAAAGAACAGCACCGAGGTTGGTGGCGATGAGAGCGGTCTCGCCATGCACGGCACCATGGCAGCGTGAGGCCTCCTCGAGGGCCCGGCTGAGGAGGACAGCGGCTTCTTCCAATTCGCCGGAGACTTTGCGCAGCATGGCGAGGTTGTTCAGGCACATGGGAACGCGGTGCAGGTCGCCGGCCAATTTGTAGAGATCGGCAGCCTGCGCGTAGTGCACGCAGGCCGACTCCGCTTCCCCCAGATTTTCCTCGGTCATGGCCATCTTCGAAGCGACCCGCGCGGCTTCGGCGGAGCGGGCGCGGCTGGTCAGAATTTCCAAAGCCTCGGCCCAACAAGAGAGTGCTTCTCGGTCATCAGCCCGCGAAGAAGCTTTGTCCCCCGCGACTTCCATGGACAAAGCTGCCTTGTCCCGCGCGACGAACTCGGGAGGTTCAGGAGAGGCGGCCGGCGCCATGACCGCAGGTTAATATCGTCAAAAGACGACAGCAATGTCGCAATCGCGAACCATCAGCCGATTACCCCCGCCAACCGCCGGCGATTGGCGGGAATGCGTCCGGCATGGGCTTCGATCGCGCCGAGGACATTGCCGTCATGGCCGAAGCCGAGCACGCGGCAGGCCTCGGACTCGAAAAATTCCACCGAGCGACGCGACGGATCGTGGTCGCAGAGGTGGGCGAAAGCGCGGCGCAGCAGGTCGAACAAACCGGGCGCGGCGTGGGCGGGTTCGGACAACAGATCGCTCAGCTCGGCGAAATACGACGCGGCCAAGAGGCGCGCATAGTTCCCGCGCAGACCCTCCCAAGTTTCGAGCAGTCTCAATTCTCGCAGGGCGTGAAGGTCGGATTTGCGCCCGGCCGCAAACTGCACTTCGGCGTGATAAAAAAGATCGAGCCGTCCACGCAGTTTGCTGTCGCGCCGTGCCGTGCCGCGCGCCGCGGTGCGGATTTTCCCGTGGTCGGGCGAGAGCCAGACGAGCACGTAGCTCGATTCGCCGAACCGGACGCGGCGCAGCAAGATGGCCTCGGTGGTCTCGGCCGCGGGCATAGATCAGCCCGCCGCCTCGATGAGAAGCTCCTGCAGGTGCGCGTAGAAATGGATCTTGAGCAATGACAGTCCGCGCCGCGTGGCCAGGTCGGGAGGCTCGCTGTGATCGAGGTCGGAATCGCCGAATTGGTTTTCCTCGACGATAACCAAGCGCGCCTGGTTGAGCGCGTTGAGCCACGCATCAAGGTGGCTTGCGGGTATGACGATCTTGTTCCCCTGCCCGTTCGGTCCGAGGCTTTCAAGATCGCGCGAAACGATGTCGCGGCTGGTGGCGAAGAGCCGCTCGAGCTCGGGCCGCACATGCTCTTTCCAGTCACTGCGCAGCTGCGCGTCGTCCAAACCGCCGGCCGGATCGGGGTAAAGCCGGGCCTGCGCTTTCTTGTGCCGCGAAGCCACCTTGGGCAACTCGACGAGGAGCGAGGCAAAGAGCGGATGGATCTCGCGGAGTTCCCACGAATCGGCCGAGGCGCGGCGAAAACGCATGACGGTCAGAGTTCCGCTTTCTCAAGCGTGGCGAGCAGGAGATGTCCGTGGAGTTGCTCGACGATGGCCTCGGCACGCTCGCGCTCGCCCGACCAGACGAGCGAACGGCCCTTGTGGTGGACCTCCAGCATGTGCTTCGTCGCCTTGTCGCGCGGAAAACCGAGCACGCGCTGGAAGACCATGGTGACATAAGACATGAGGTTCACCGGGTCGTTGTGCACCACGACATTCCACGGTGTATCGAGGACATCCTCGTCGCGCGTTTCGATCTCGGTGATGACCCCGGCCTGACTCATACCGCCAGCAGTTGCACCGCCGGAACCGCCGCCATGGAATCAAGCGCGGATTGCATCATGCCGATCGTCCGGCCGGCCGGCAGAGTGACACCCGCCGCAGCTGCACCGAGCACGCACTCGGCCAGCAACAGCGCACCGGCCACCTGCACGAAAGGCAAGTGGAAGATATTTCCCCGGACAGCGAAAGCGGTGGTGAGGTGGCCAGTCTCGTCATCCGTCGAAACCGCATCCCGCACGCGCTCGAGCAGTTTCGCTCCCTGTGGCGGTGCGAAAGCAAGCAACAGGTGACGGCCGGCCGCCCGACTGCGCTGTGCAGCCTCGTACGAAAGGGCCGCACCGAGCGCGGCATCCCCGGCAAGCAGCCGCACGGAATCCTGCGCAGCCGCCGCATTTTGCAGGGCGATCAGCGCCGGGTGCAGCACGGGTAGAAAAACGCCGGTGGTCCAGCTCTGCCAATCAGCCTCGAGCGTCTCGGCACCAGAGGGCGCGAAGGTCAGTGCGCCGCATTCCTCGTGCGAGGGCAGGCACAATTCGACGAGGCGCCACCATGCGGCGATTTCCGAGGTGGAATCGGCGGCGGGGACGGCTTGGAGCATGACGGAAGTTAGCACAAACCGCGCAAGGCGCGGCGCAAAATTTTCTCCTGCATGGCACGCATCTCCGTGGCCGCGCCGGGATCGGCATCCGACCATCCGGCAAGATGCAACAGCCCGTGAACGGCATAGCGCGCCAGTTCCTCGGGCAACGGCAACGCGCGGCGGCGCGCTTCGCGGCGCGCTGTCTCGGCACTAATAACAATCTCGCCGTGATGGAACGTGATCACATCGGTCGGCGTCGGGTCGCACATAAACTCGTCGTGCAGCGCGGCGATGCGTGTATCGGAGACGAGGACGAAGGAAATTTCGGGAAGTTGTCCCAGCACCGATTTTTTCCGCTTCGCGGCGGTGACGTCGGGCCACGCACTTTGCACCGCTTCCGCCACGGCGGTCAGGCGCAGTTGACGGGCGGAAACCGCGCGCTGGCGGTTCAGCCAGACCAGATCGGGCGCAGCGCTCATGGGCTTTGCTTAAGCCCGGGGTCCCCTCTTGCCAAGAGTGGACGTGTTGCCGCTCAAGCCAGAACCTTGCTCTGGGTTTCCTCCCGCTGCGGCTTGTCCTCCTCCGTCGGATAGGCAATGCGGCTGTGCAGCATGTTGAGGAGAGTGAAGCGGAAGCTGGCGGACAATTTTTTAACGTCGGCCAAAGTGAGCGGACATTCGTCGAGCAGACCTTCATCCATCTTGCGCTCGATGACTTCGTCGACCAGGTCCTCGACGCGCTGCGGGGTCGGACGCTTGAGGCTGCGCGAGGCGCTTTCCACCGCATCGGCCAGACAGATAATGCCGCTTTCTTTGGTCTGCGGGTTCGGTCCGGGGTAGCGGAAGTTTTCCTCCTGCACGGCAGGCACGTCCTCGGCGCGGAGGTTCATGATCTTGCCGCCGAGACGCGCATCCTCGGCTTGGCGTTGCGCGCGGTCGTGGAAGAAACGCACCAGCGAATTGCCGTGGTGCTCGCGGATCACGTCGATGACGAGGTCGTTGAGTTTGCTTTTCAGTCCGAGGTCGACGCCCTCTTTGACGTGCGAAATGATGATGAGCGCGCTCATGGAAGGCGCGAGGTCGTCGTGCGGATTGACCCCGCTCGCCATGTTCTCGGTGAAGTATTCCGGCTTCACCAGTTTGCCGATGTCATGGAAATAGGCGCAGACGCGGCAAATGGTAGGGTTCGCCCCGATCGCTTCGGCGCCGGCTTCGGCCAGATTGGCCACGGCCAAGCTGTGATGGTAGGTGCCGGGCGCCTCGAGGGTCATGCGCTTGAGCAGCGGGTGATTCAAGTCGGCCGACTCGAGCCACGAGATATCCGTGGTGATGCCGAAAATGTGCTCGAGCACGGGCAAGATGCCGCTGACCAGAATCGCGGTGCCGACGCCGACTCCGAACGCGGCCAACGTCTGCCATCCGACCATAGCCCAGTCGGTGAGTTGCGGCTCGGTGATGAGACGCGGCCCGATCTGTCCGAAAATGGCGGCGAGCATCCAGACGGCGACACCGACATAGAGCCCGGCGCGGATGAGTTGGCTGCGGCGCCGCACCTGCAGCGTGAAGAGCACTGCGACCACTCCGGAGATGAGCGAGATGACGAGGAAGACCGTGTCGATGACCGGCATCAAGAACGCGCCCCAGAGACTCGCGACGACCGCGCCGAAGAGCCCGAGGTGACGTCCGAGCAGCACGGAAAAGACCAGCGGCGCGAACGCGTAGGGAATGAGCAACGGCAGCATCTGCAAGTCAATGCGCCCGGTATCGGCCAGCACGAGCAGGCCCTTGATCGTGGCCAACTGCGTGAGAAGAATTCCGTAGATAAGCGCGAGGCTCGAGTTGCGGTAGAACGCCTGCGGGTGGTTGACCCACAACTGCGCGATCGAAATGGCGAAGACGAGCAGGCAGATGAGGTATTTCTTGAGCGGCTCTTCCTGAGGTCCGCCGGTGAAAATAAGGAAACCGAGGCCGATGGCGAAGAGCGCGAAGACGACGACGCGTGGCAGCCAACCGCAAGCCAGCGCCTCGCGCCACGGACTTTCCTCGACCGTCAGACGCGAGCGTCCGGTGGACAGGCCTTTTTTCACCAACTGTTGCCGATGAAGGAATTTGCGCATCTCGTGGGCAGCCTCGCCGGGAAGCCGGCGATCAGGTCAAACAAGCGTAGGGTTGCATCATGGACGCGGCAAGGGGCCGGTCAGGCTTCCAAAGCCGCTACGCCCGGAAGCACCTTGCCCTCAAGGAATTCCAGACTGGCGCCACCGCCCGTCGAGCAATGACTGACTTTGTCCGCCACGGCGAATTTCTTGGCCGCGGTGGCCGTGTCACCTCCGCCAACCACAGTGGTCGCGCCCTTGGCCGTCGCCTCGGCCACGGCTTCGGCCATCGCTTTGGAGGCACCGGAGAATTTTTCGAATTCGAAAACCCCCGGAGGTCCGTTCCAGATGATCGTCTTGGCGCGCAGGATGGCCTCGCGGTAAAGCGCGATCGACTTGGGACCCGCGTCGAGACCTTCCCATCCGGCGGGAATGCCCGAGGCGTCGTCAGCCGGTTGCGTATTGGCATCGGCCGAGAAGGCATCGCCGCAAACGAAATCGACTGGGAAGATGAGATTCACGTTGCGCGCTTTGGCTTTGGCCACGAGGTCGGCCACGATCTTCGCGCCTTCCGGATCGAACAAGCTGCCGCCGATTTCCATGCCATCGAGAACCTTCTTGAAGGTGTAGGCCATACCGCCGCCGATGATGATTTCGTCGGCCTTCTCGATGAGATTGGTGATGAGCGGAATTTTGTCGGCGATCTTCGCTCCACCGAGAATGGCGAGGAGCGGACGCTGCGGATGCTCGAGCACCGCGGCGAAGGCGTTGAGTTCTTTCTCCATCAAAAAGCCGGCGGCTTTTTGCGGGAGACCGACGCCGACCATCGACGAATGCGCGCGATGTGCCGTGCCGAAGGCGTCATTGACATAAACATCGCCGAGTTTGCTCAGGCTGGCGCGGAAAGCGGCCACTTTGGCCGGATCGGCTTTGACCGAACTGCCGTCCTCTTTCTTGGCTTTCCCCTCTTCCTCGATGTGGAAGCGGAGGTTTTCCAGCAGCACGACATCGCCGGCTTTGAGATTCGCGCAGGCTGCTTCCGCCACCGGGCCGGAACATTCGGCAACAAACTTCACCGGTTTGCCAAGGAGCTTTTCCAATTCCGCCGCGACCGGCTTGAGCGTGTATTTCTCCACCTTCTCGCCGTTGGGACGACCGAGATGGCTCATGAGCACGACCGAGCCGCCGTGGTCGAGCACGTGCTTGATCGTCGGCAGTGCGGCGACGATACGCTGATTGTTGGTGATCGCGCCGGTCGCCTTGTCCTGCGGGACGTTGAAGTCCACGCGGATGAGCGCGCGCTTGCCGGCGAAGTCGAGGTCGCGGAGAGATTTGAATTTGCCCATGGTCGTAGATGGAAACGGCGCCCAGGTTGCCCCGGGCGCCGTCGTAAGTTCGCTTTTAGAGTTTGGCGGCGACTTTTTTGAGGAGGTCGACGCAGCGATTGCTGTAACCCCACTCGTTGTCATACCAGCTGACCAGCTTGAAGAAGCGGTTGTTCAGTTCGATGCCCGAACCGGCGTCGAAAATGCTCGAGGCCGTGCTGTGGATGAAGTCGGACGAAACCACCTCGTCATTGGTGTATTCGAGGATGCCCTTGAGGTAAGTCTCGCTAGCCTTCTTCATCGCCGCGCAGATGTCCTTGTAGCTGGTTTCCTTGACCGTCTTGACCGTGAGGTCCACGACGGAAACGGTCGGCGTCGGCACGCGGAAGGCCATGCCGGTGAGCTTGCCTTTGATCTCGGGAATGGCCAGGCCGACGGCCTTGGCCGCGCCGGTAGTCGACGGGATGATGTTGATTGCCGCAGCGCGTCCGCCTTTCCAGTCCTTCTTGGAAGGACCGTCGACGGTCTTTTGCGTCGCCGTGTAGCTGTGCACCGTGGTCATGAGGCCTTCCTCGATGCCGAAGCCCTCTTTGAGGAGAACGTAGACAACGGGCGCGAGGCAGTTCGTCGTGCAACTGGCGTTGGAAATGATGTTGTGTTTGGCCGCGTCGTATTTCTCGTCGTTGACGCCCATGACAACGGTGATGTCTTCCTCCTTGGCGGGCGCGGAGATGATCACCTTCTTGGCGCCGGCATCGATGTGGCCTTTGGCTTTGGAGGCTTCGGTGAAAAGTCCGGTCGATTCGATGACGATGTCGACCCCGAGGTCTTTCCACGGCAGCGCGGACGGACCTTCTTTGACCGCGAGACATTTGATCTTCTGGCCGTTGACGACGAGAACGTCGTCCTCTGCGGCGGAAGGCGAGGATTTCTCGCTCGTGACCGTGCCCTTGAAGGCGCCCTGCGTGGAGTCGTATTTGACGAGATAAGCGAGGTTGTCCGCCGGAACGAGATCGTTCACCGCGACGACTTGGAAGTCCTTGCCCAGCAATCCCTGCTCCGCAATCGCGCGGAAAACCAGGCGCCCGATGCGCCCGAACCCATTGATACCGATTTTAGTCATTTTTGTTTTTTGGTTTTTTGGTGTGTTGCGGGAGGAGCGGCTATTAAAGGAACGCCGCGGCGCGAGGTCAATCTGTGAGTGGCCTCAATCCAATTCGAAATTGATATTCACAGTGTAGGATCCGCCCTTGAGGAGGCCCGCCGGCGGGGCGTCGATCCGTCCAACCCGGCGCGCCGCCGCCATAACACTCTCGTCCATAACAACGTTGCCGCTCGAACGGACAACGGCAAAATCACTGATGCGCCCGTCGCCCGCGATGGTGATTTTCAGGGTGGTGGTGAACTTGGCCGTGCCGACGATGCTGGTCGGTTGATCCCACAGGCCGAAGAAACGATCGTGGATGTGTTCGTGGTAGGCGCCGAACGCGCTGTCGCCCGAACCGCCTGCGGCACCCGTGGCGGAGCCGGAGCTCGCGCCCGAGCCCGCCCCGGTCGCGGCACCGCTGGTGGCGGACTTGGTGCCTGCAGCCTCCGCTTTGGGAATCGCCGCCTCGGCCTTGGGTGCGTCATCAGATTTTTTCGGCGTGGGTTTGGGGGAAACTTTCGGCGATGGCTTGGGCGAGGCTTTGGGCGACGCCTTTGGAGAAGGTTTTGGCGACGCTTTGGGCGAGGCTTTCGGTGAAGGTTTTGGACTCGGCTTCGGCGTCGCCTTGGGTGAGGGTTTGGGCGTGGCCTTTGGTGAGGGCTTCGGAGTGGGTGTTGATTCGGGTGTGGGTGTCGGAGTGGGAGTTGGCGTGGGAGTCGGAGTCGGCGTGGGCAGCGCGATCTCGCTCGGATTCGAGGAAAGTTGCGAGGCGGGCACGGGCTTGGTTTCCGGAATCGGCTCGGCGTTTTCGTCGATTTCTTTTTCGACCTCGGCTTCGGGCGGCAGGAAGTCCGCCGCGTTCAACCAGGTGATTTTTTGCTGCTGAACCCGCACTTCGCGCGTGCTCCAGTAGATCAGCGCCCCGACAAGAAGGACGTGGAGCAGGAGGACGGCGGCAACCGTGCGCCGGAAACGCGGTTCCCCCATGGCGGCGTCAATCTTCCTCGGGCCGCGTCATCACGCCGACCTTCATGATTCCGGCTTTCTGGATGATGTCCATGAGCGTGACGAATTTCTGCACCGGCAGTTCGCGGTCGGGGCGCACGACGATCGCGGCCTGCGGGTCCTCGCGGCGGATGGCGGCGAGACGCTGCGCGAGTTCGTCGTCGGTCATTTCCACGTCGTTCAACTTGATCACCTGATTGCGGTCGATGGAGACGATCTTCACTTTGCTCGGATCGACCTCCTTGCTTGCGGCCGCGCTGGAGGGAACGACGAGATCCATGCTGTTTTCGAGCAGCGGTGTGGTGATCATGAAAATGATCAAGAGCACAAACGCCAAGTCGAGCAGCGGCGTGACATTGATCTCCGAGAGCGTGGAGAGCGCTTGTTTGTCCGAGTAGCGGCGCATGGTCGGTTCAGGATCCGCGACCGAAGTCGACAAAGCGGTGCTCGAACTCGGATGACAATTCGGCCGCGAAGTTGTCTGTCTGCACGATGAGGGCGCGCAGGCTGGTGATGAGGAAATTGTAACCGAACATGGCGGGGATGGCGACAAGCAGGCCGATCACCGTGGTGACCAGAGCACCGGCCACGCCGGGCGCCATCGCGGCGAGATTGGCACTGCCCGCCACGGCAATCCCGGCGAAGGCATCCATCACGCCCCATACCGTGCCGAGCAATCCGAGGAAGGGCGATCCGCTCACTGCCGTCGCCAAGATGATCATCTGCGATTCCATGCGCAGCCCTGCTTCGCCCACGGCGCGTTCCATGGCCACGCTGACCGCACGCATTTGCGCCGGCGTGATTTTGTCCGCCACCTCGACGCGCGCGGCAAATGTGTCATCGACATCGGGCGACCCGAGCATCTGCAGCGTGAGCTCCTCGCAACCCGCACGGTAGACGGCAAAGGCGGGCGATCCTTCGAAGCTCAACCCGGTTTCATAGACATGCAGCGGTTGCCTGTTTTTGCGGAATACGGCGAAAAAGCGCTCGGTTTGCTTGCGCGCGAAGCGAATCATGCGGAACTTCGTGATCATGACCGACCAGCTGAAGATGGAGGCGAGGAACAATGCCGCGAGTATGGCGAGCCCGGCAACGGTCGACTCCTGGAAGGCGAAGAGCAGTCCGTCCGAAGCAAGGAATCCGGGCAAAAACAGCGGTGCCATGAGCTTGGTATTCCATACTAGGGGGCGCCGCGCCGCGTGCAAGATCGTCGCGGTCGGGGCGGTCCTGTGCGCGATGCAACCGGCGCGTGCGGCCGAGGGCCCGGTTTACGATGTATTTGCCCGGGCACTTGCGCCCATCGCCGCGGCCGTGCTGGGTTCGACCAACAGCCAGACCGGCGCCATGGTGGCCGAGTGCCGGATCAACAGCGGCACCGGCCCCCTCTCCGCCGCCGCGGGCACGCGCTTGCGCGTGGCCATCCAAGCGCCGGACCGGTTCCGCGTCGATGTGGTCCGCGACGGATCCGCAACTCCCCTCACCGCCTGCCGCGACGGGAAGGAACTTTGGGCTGTCCCCGCCGCACCGATGACCGCATTTGCCAAGGCTGCGGGATTCGACACGACCGATACGACGCCGGACACTGCGTCGCCGCCGCTGCTGCCCATCGCTCTGGATGCACAGATGCTCGCTTTTTTGCCGGTTGTCTTCGACGTGAAGGATCTCGGCATGGAAAAAGACCCGCAACGCCGCGTTCTGCAATTCGGCCTGCTTCCCCAGTTGCGCGAGGCGATGCAAGCGGAAGAATTCAGCGGACGCGCGTGGATCGGTGCGGATGACCGCCCGGTGCGTCTTGTGCTGACCACTCCGCGCGGCGAGGTCGATCTCGAGATCGAGAAACTCGACTTTGCCGGCCACCTTGCCGCCACGGCCTGGCAGCCGTCCGAAGGTCAGGAAGCCCTGCGTTTACCGGCCTCGGCTCTGAACGAGTTGTTCGAAAAAATGCTCGGAGCGCGCGCCGGCGCGGAGTGAATCAATCCCGCGCGATCGCGTCGGGCAATTCGTTGCGGTCGCCGCGGCGGCGCGGGAAATGCGCGGCAAGCAGATCCGCAGCGCGTTCGACGCCGGCGATCAAACCTTCGGTGAACCGCTCCGCGGCGAAGTCCTTTTCGAGGATCTTGGCTGTCTCCTCCCAGAAATTTTGTCCGCACTTGGCATGCACCGCCTCGTCGCCGATCACGGCAAACACGCGGTCCCGCGGCACGACGTAAAACAAAACCGCGTTGCGGTCATCCGTCGTGTCCATGTCGAGACGATGGAATTCCGCGGAAGCGAAAGTGGCGACGTCCTTCCCGCGCAAACGCCGGCGCGAAATAAAGACACGCACCTCGCCGGAAGTGCGCTTCTCGGCCGCGGCCACCGCGCGCAGCACCGCAGCTTCGTCGATCAGATCGATGAATTCTTTCGAGCTCATTTCACCATCTCCCGCTCGCGCCGCCACCGCCGAATCCGCCGCCACCGCCGGAAAAACCCCCGCCGCCGAAACCGCCTCCGAAGCCCCCACCCCCGCCAAAGCCCCCGCCGAATCCGCCGCCCGGGAAAAACACGTCGCGGCGTCCGCGCGGGGTGTAAACCGTGCCCCCGCGCCCGTGGCTGCGGTTTATGACAATAATCAAGACGATGATGAGAATAATCCAGAAGACGAGCGAAGCCATCGGATCGCCCTGCATGGCCTGTTCCTCGGCGACGGTTTTGCCTGTGCCCCCGTATTCGCCACGTGCGGCGGCCATGAGCGCATCCGCACCGCGGATAATGCCGCCGCCGAGGTCGCCCGCGCGCAGCGAAGGGACGATGTCATTGTTGATGATCTGGTTGGCCAGCGCATCGGGCACCGCGCCCTCCAGACCGTAGCCCACCTCGACGCGCAACTGTCGATCTTCGGGAAAAACGAAGAGCACCATCCCGTTGTCGCGTCCCTTGCGGCCCGCTCCCCATGCCTCGGACACGCGCTGCGTGTAGTCCTCCATGACGTAGTCATCGGGAACCTTCGGCATGACCACAACGACGAGCTGGTTCGAAGTTTGACGCTCGAATTGACGCAGCTCGTGGGCCAACAAGGCGCGTTGCGACGGATCGAGCGCGCCCGCTTCGTCGAGCACGTAGTCGGCCGGCGCGGGCGGAAGCGGCGCGGCACTGATGGAGGAAATCGCCAACAGCGTCAGACAGAGCGCGAGAAGACTGCGCATCGCTCCGATTCGATGAATACCCGGTCGCTTCATTTTGTGTCCTCGCAGTCTGCCAGACCTGCCACCAATTCGCGAACCAATCCCGGCCCGCGATAAACCAGCCCCGTGTAAACCTGCACCAGATCGGCGCCGGCACGCAGTTTCGCCCGGGCATCTTCCGCGCCGAAAATTCCGCCGACACCGATGATGGCAATTTTTGCCGGCAGCAAACGGCGTAAATCGGAGATCATGCGGGTCGAAACCTCGCGCAGTGGCGCGCCGCTCAGGCCACCTTTTTCGTCGGCGTGCGGCAGACCCCGCACGACCGCGCGATCTGTCGTTGTGTTGGTCGCAATGACTGCGGAGACGTCGTGCTTCGCGATGACTTCGGCCGCCGCGGCCAGTTCCGCATCGCCGAGATCGGGTGCGAGTTTGACCGCCAAGGGAACGGGCTTGCCGTGCACCGCAGCGAGTCGCGAGCGTTCCCTTTGCAAAGAGTCCAGCAAAGCATCCAACACCGCCGCGCCCTGCAGGTCGCGCAACCCGGCCGTGTTCGGCGAGGAAATGTTCACCGCGATGTAATCGGCCACTCCGTAAACCACCCGCATCGCCGCGAGGTAGTCTTCTGTCGCTCGCTCTGCAAGCGTCGCCGCATTCTTGCCGATGTTCACCCCGACGATGCCGCGGAATTTCCTCCGCGCGAGACGGGCAGCCGCGGCGGACGCACCCTCGTTGTTGAATCCCATCCGGTTGATCAGGGCCCCGGCTTTCGGCAAGCGAAACAAACGCGGACGCGGATTGCCCGGTTGCGGACGCGGGGTGACCGTCCCCACTTCGACACACCCGAAACCCAGCCCACCCCACGCATCGACGTGCCGCGCATCCTTGTCCATGCCCGCGGCCAATCCCACCCGGTTGGGAAAACGCAGGCCCATCACCTCGACCGGCGTGCCGCCGGTCGGCGGACGGAGCAACCCCGCGCGCCAAGCCGCCTCGAGCCCGGCCAAGGCCGCCGCATGCGCCGTCTCCGGAGGCAAAGCGAAGAAAAGCGGCCGCAAAATCCGGTAAATCGGCATCCGTCAGCAATCGAACATCCCGGCCGGCGATGCAAGCACCCACGGAACCGCGGTTTTTTCTTTTTTTTCCACCCCCGCCCGCCGATCGTCGGGAACGCAACCAAGCACTCATATAATTCCGGTGATCGGACCGGGAGTCTCTACGGGAAGACCGCAATTTTCCCACTATGGGTGGAAGTGGAGGACGCGCCGCGGCAGCCGGTGCGGCCCACCCGCCGGCCGTCCGCGCCGGCGCCTCCGGAGACCCTCGTCCGGTCCGGAAAAATCCGATTCGAAAAACCGATGCATCAACTTTCCGCCGCTCGAAGCCCCGATTTGCCACGGCCATGAGTGAGGCCCGCGAAAAGCAACTCCTGACGGCCGACGACGTCCGCCGCAAAACCGAGCGCATCGCCGCGCAAATCCTCGAGGCGCATCCCGGCAAAGTCCCCGCCCTCGTCGGCATCCACACCCGCGGGGCCATCCTCTGCCGGCGCGTGCATGAAATACTCAAAGCGCGCGGCTGCAATGCGCCGACGGGAGCCATCGATATCGCCCTCTACCGCGACGACCTCGACAATCTCGGAACCATCCCGTCGATCCGCGGATCGGATCTGCCCTTCCAAGTGGAAGGCGCGCACATCGTCCTCTTCGACGATGTGCTCTTCACCGGGCGCACCATCCGCGCCGCGCTCGACGAACTGGTCGATTACGGACGCCCGGCCCGCATCCAGCTCGCCGTGCTCGTCGACCGCGGACACCGCGAGCTGCCCATCGCCCCGGATTACCTGGGCGAGTCCATCGTCACCGCGCGCGGCGACCATGTGCGCGTGTGTTTCGAGGAGACTGACGGGCGCGACGGCGTTTTCCTCGCCGGGGAGGAAAAGAAATGAGCGCAGTGACTTCGCCTCCCCGTCGCAAGGACCTGCTCGATATCGAGAGTCTGTCCCGAGAGGAAATCGTCTTTCTGCTCGAGACGGCGCGACCATTTAAAGACCTCTTCACCCGCTCGGTGAAAAAAGTTCCCGCCCTGCGCGGCAAGACCGTGCTCAATCTTTTCTTCGAGCCGTCTACGCGCACACGCGCCTCGTTCGAGATCGCGGCCAAGCGGCTCTCCGCCGACGTGACCAATCTCGCCATCACGCAATCCAGCGTGACCAAAGGCGAATCGATCCTCGACACGGTGGAAACCATGCAATCGATGAAGGTCGACTACATGGTGGTGCGCCACGCGGGAGCAGGCGTTCCCGCTTTCATCGCCAAGCACACGCCCGCGGCGGTGATCAATGCCGGCGATGGCAACCATGCGCATCCCACACAGGCCCTGCTCGACGCCTTCACCATGCGCGAGGCGGTCGGCGAATTGGCCGGACGAAAAATCCTCCTCGTCGGCGATCTACTGCATTCACGCGTCTCCCGCTCGGTCAGCACCATCGCGCGCAAACTCGGCATGGAAATCGGCATCTTCGCCCCCGGAACACTCGTGCCCGCGGGGCGGCCGGATTACATGCAGCCCTTCGCCGATTTCGGCGCGGCGCTCGAATGGGGCCCGGACTTTGTCTACCTGCTCCGTTTGCAGCGCGAACGGCAAGCCGCCCATTTCTTCCCCAGTCTGCGCGAATACCACAATGTCTTCGGACTGACCCGCGAGCGCTTCGTCGAGTGCCGCCGCCGCGGCATACGCATCATGCATCCGGGTCCGGTCAACCGCGGGGTCGAGTTGGTCGACGAAGTCCTCACTTACGAACATTGCCTGATCAACCGCCAAGTAGAAAACGGCATCGCCGCCCGCATGGCCGTGCTTTACTGGTTGCAGCCCGCCGTGGCGCCGTTGCCCGACGAGAAAGAGGACGCATCATGAGCAGCGCACAACTTTTCCGCGGTGGACGCTTGGTCGATGCGCAACATGCCGAACCGCGCCGTCTCGATATCCTGGTCGGCGCCGACGGACGGATCGAAAAGATCGCGCCGGATATCGCGCCGTCCTCCGGCGCCGACACGGTCGATTGCGCGGGAAAAATCCTTCTGCCCGGACTTTTCGACATGCATGTCCATTTGCGCGAACCCGGACGCGAGGACGAAGAGACTATCGCCACCGGGGCGCGCGCCGCAGTGTGCGGCGGATTCACCGGCATTGTAGCCATGCCGAACACCGATCCGCCGATCGACACCGGCGGCCTTGTCCGCTTCGTCCGCACGCTGGCCCGCGAGCAGTCTCCCATTCCGGTCTGGACCTCCGGTTGCATCACCAAAGGGCGCGCCGGGAAGCAACTAGCCGACATTGCCGACATGCACCGCCAGGGCGCGGTGATGATCACCGACGACGGCGATCCCGTGGCCGACCCCTACCTGTTCCGCCGCGCTTTGGAATACGCGCGTCATTTCGACCTCCTTGTCGCCTGCCATTGCGAAGTGCCGGAGCTCAGCCACGGCGGCGCGATGAACGAAGGCGCGCGCTCCTACCGTCTAGGTATCCCCGGTATTCCGGCTTGCAGCGAGGAAATCAGCATCGCCCGCGACCTTGAGCTCG
>Ga0315902_10005389_pt1 | contig 18078 bp, 10 predicted proteins | sample LakEriMetagenome_9_FD_203523 | JGI IMG/M metagenome (GOLD analysis project Ga0315902, IMG submission 203523) | Freshwater fungal communities from buoy surface, Lake Erie, Ohio, United States - Buoy 12 MA117 | ecosystem: Environmental > Aquatic > Freshwater > Lake > Lake biofilm | place: USA... | reverse complement strand
TATGTGGTATCAAACGGTTTTAAAGAGTTTATTGTCCCCGTTATTGAAGCCTACGGCCTTTTACCAGACAACGTATATGCCAATACCTTCGTTTATGACGAGGAGGGAAATATTATTGGGTTCGATACAGAAAATCCGCTCTCGCGAAATGGGGGAAAATCATTGGTTATTAAAGATTTACACCTGAATGGTGACGTTTATGTCATCGGGGATGGTGCCAATGATCTCGAAATATGGAAGGCCGGTTATGCCAATAAATTTTATCTCTTCACTGAAAATGTTGAGCGCGAAAAGGTAAAGAAAGAGGCAGACCATTTTGCCTCTACCGTCGATGAAATTTTGTACGAGTTGAATCTGGCCAGAAGCCTTTCTTATCCCAAAACAAGAATTAAGGTTCTTTTATTGGAGGGAGTTAACAAGGAAGCTGCCCTTGCTTTTGAAAAGGAGGCTTATCAGGTGGAAATTATTGACAGACCTTTGGACGATCAGGAATTGGCAGGAAAGTTAAAAACGGTGAATATCCTCGGTCTTACCTCCAACCAAAAAATAACAAAGGATCTCTTGAAAAATACAAAACGGCTGATTAGTCTCGGCGTTTTTAGTTCCGATGCCTCAAAAATCGATATGGACGCTTGCTCCAGTCATGGAGTGGCCGTATTTAACGCTCCTTTCAGTCATGTGCGCTCGGTGGGTGAGTTTACCCTGGGAAATATGCTGGCCTTAAGCAGGGGTGCTGCAGGAAAAATGGGCCATGAGATTAGAGGAAAAAAGCTGGGTATCGTTGGTTACGGTAAAATAGGTTCGCAACTGGGTGTTTTAGCCGAAAATCTGGGCATGGAGGTCCTGTTTTTTGATATTGCAGATAAATCTCCCCTGGGAAATAGCAAAAAATGCAGCCAGTTGGATAGTCTGCTAATGCAAGTCGATTTTGTCTCTATTCATGTCAGTGAGCTGCCTGAAAATAAACATTTTTTCCGGGAATCCTTTTTCAACGCATTGAAACCATCGGCCGCAGTGCTGTATTGTGGAAATATCGAAGCAGTTAAACTGGAAGCGCTTTATCACCATCTGGTCGAAAATCCTGCTTTTAGTTGCGCCCTCGACCTGAATCCCGATAAACTTTCTCCAGATGCTTTAACCTGGTTAGATAAAATCAAAGCATTTGAAAGCGTCCTCTTTTCTGACGGTATTTCTGCCAATACCCTGGAAGCAGAAATGGATAGAGCCCGATTTATTCCAGAGAAAATTACGGAATACCTCAATTCTGGCAATACCATGGGGTCACTCAATTTTCCAAATTTGTTTGTGCCTGCTGTCAAAAATGCTCACAGACTTTTGCATATTCACAAAAATGTACCCAATGTGCTCGCAAGAATCAATCAGATTTTTGCCTCACATCATATTAATATATTAGCTCAATCGCTAAAGACAACCAATTCTTTAGGCTACGTAGTCACCGATGTAGATACAGAATATCCAGATAATCTGCTCGCTGAAATGAAAGATATTGAAGAAACAATATGGTTCAGAGTCCTTTATTGAGGAGTATTGTAGTAGCTAAAAATGGTTTGAACATGAAGACTAAAACAGAAAAAAAAGATTTTGATACTGTTAAAACGTTTCGAGCCATAAAAGAAAAAATCTCGAAAGAGATTTATGGTTTGTCTTACGAGCAATTGATGGCATATTTTGAGAAAACAAAACTAAATACAGAAAAAACGTCGGAAAATCAATAATTCTTTATAATCAAATGATGAGAAATAGGATATTTATGAAAAAAATTATTCTCCTGGGAGTGGTAGCCTTAGCGTTCCTCTCACCTGTTTTTAGCCAGATTGCAGGCATATCAACAGAACGTTTAACAAGATTAGATGATTTTGTGCTGTCTGAAGTAGCAAAAGGCAATATCCCGGGGGCTGTTACCCTGATTATTAAAGACGGTCAGTTGGTTCAGCATAAGGCGTTAGGTTTTAAAGATGCCGTTGCTAAATTACCCATGGAAAAGGACGATTTATTTTATATCCAATCTATGACTAAGCCAATCATTACCGTCGCTTTTATGATGCTTTACGAAGAAGGGAAATTTTTACTGTCTGATCCTGTTTCTAAATATATTCCCGAATTTAAGAAAGTCAGAGTAATTAAAAATAGAGAAGACGGTATCTCCGGCGAAACTGATTCCTTACAATCGGAAATGACTATTTCCCAACTACTTAGCCATACCTCTGGCCTTACTCATGGACTGGGTGCCGACAAGTTTGAAAAGGAATTTATGGCAAATTATTTCTTCAAACTGTATCCGGACATTCAGGGAAGAGTATCAAAAATTTCTTCCTTTCCACTCTATGGTCAACCAGGCAAGCAATGGCGTTACAGTGCCGGACCAGATATTCTTTCTGCGTTAATTGAAAAATTTTCGGGCCTTTCTACCGATGAATTTCTAAGAACCCGTGTTTTCAAGCCATTGAATATGAATCAGACGTTTTATAATGTGCCAGACGCTGACCTCAATAAAATAGTAAAAGTTCATACCAAAGGAGAAAAAATTTCCCTCTCCGCCAATCAGCCACCTAAACAAGGGGTTAAACTTTGGAGCGGAGTTAACGCACTGTATTCATCGGCAAAAGATTATAGTAATTTTTGCCAAATGCTGCTAAATGGCGGTTCATTTAATGGTAAACAATTACTAAGTAGAAAAACAATTGAGCTGATGACAGCCAATCATTCTGCGGATATGTTTATCAGACCTGGAGAGGGATTTGGTTACGGTTTTGCCGTGGTAACAGATCTCGCAGCAACAAGATTCCCTGGTTCCGAAGGTCTTTTTTATTGGGAGGGCGCTTATAATACGCACTTTTTTATTGATCCAAAAGAAAAGCTAATCGCCATTCTCATGACACAGGAAGCCAATTTCTCCTGGGAATATCATGGTCGCTTGCGCCAATTGGTTTACCAGGCATTTATGGACTAGGCTTTTTTCAAATACCAACCCAGGAAAATACCCACAAGGCCCCAGGCAACGACCGCATCCATTAGGCTGGCTACCGTGTCAAATGTTTCATACCAAATATCATTGGTATAAGGATAAAATAAAAAACCAACAAACCCAATGGCCAATGAAACTTTTAGAATATTCATAAAAGTTTGATTGGCCATTAGGCCTATCATCCAAATCAGAATAAGGGAAGAAATGAAATGTATGCTTAAGCCTCGGGTGAAATTCATGGCCATATTTACCTTAAAAGCATCGTGATATTGAATCATGACCCATGGTTTTCCCACCATCGCGGTATTATGTGCCTCCTGCTCTGCTGTTGAAGATCCTGGTTTTGGCAGCGGTAAGAAATAGGCACCCTCTTTTAATCCGGTGGCTTTTATGGCATTTAATAAATCGTCTTGCTTATCGGTGAACGATTGTGCTTTTTCATGGAAATTAACGGCAGCCCAGGAAATAAATTGCCAGATAAATAATATCAGGGTGGAGACAATAGCGGGAAAAAGTACTTTTTTCATGATCACTTTATTTACGGTAAATAATTTTATAGCTACGCTTAATAAAAATAGTAGCTATATATTTTGAGTTGGTATAAATTTACAAAATTATACATCTATATTTAATAGCATTATTTAAGTAATTATTTAAATTATAAATATAATATATGTTGTCAGCCATTATTATAGAAGATGAAAAGCTAGCGCGGGAGGTTTTGATTTCATTGTTAGAACAGTTCTTTGGCGATAAAATCAATATTTTGGGTGAAGCCTCCAATGTCAAACAGGGTGTTTCTCTTATCCAAAAGTACCAACCGCAGCTGGTTTTCTTAGATATTCAGCTGCGGGGAGTCACAGGTTTCGATCTTTTTAACCATTTTGAGGAGCCAAGATCTTTTGAAGTGGTTTTTACCACCGCCCATAAAGAACACGCTATAAAGGCCATTCGGAGCGGTGCCTTCGACTACATCCTGAAGCCAATTGCCATAGATGACCTTTCAGATATGTTAAAAAGACTGCAAGTTCACCTGAATACAAAAACGAAGGAGACCGCTAGGGTTATGCCTTCTGAAGAAGTTGAAATTATATCAAAACAAACTGGTAAATTAGTCATTCCAACTCCCAAAGGGTATTCTTTAGAAAACAAAGATCTTATTATTTATTGTGAAGGAATGGGGAATTATACCAAAATTTATCTGACCACAGGTAAAGAAATGATAATGTCTAAAACATTGAAAGCCATTGAATTGTCTTTGGGTGATAATTTCTGTAGAATTCATAAATCTTATTTGGTTAATATTAATCATATATTGAGATATTCAAGAAGTAATGGGTACAAAATTACCTTGACAAATGATACCGTGCTGGATGTCTCTTACAGAAATAACGAAACAGTATTACAAATACTTAAAAAAATAAGCCATTGAAATGAGTAAATATTTGATTATTTTAAGTCTTTTCCTAAATATTTCTCTTTGGTCTCAACGCCCTCCTTTTAAAGAATTTAATATTGATAATGGTTTATCCAGCAACACCGTCCGTTGTGTGTTTAAAGATTCTAAAGGATTGATCTGGATTGGCACCCAAAGTGGACTGGTTCGCTATGATGGGAAAAACTTTTTTGTATTTGATGAATCTACTGGATTGATAGTCAATGAAGTGTGGAGTATTGTAGAAGACGGCTTTGGTAATTTATGGTTGGGTACCTACGGTAAAGGAGTGGTGAAATATAATGGCAAATCCTTTACAAATTATAATACCTCCAATGGCCTAGCCGGAAATAAAATAAGGAAGGTGTACTATTCCAAAAAAATGGACCGCGTTTTTATAGGTACTGAAAATGGCCTGAGTATTTATAATGGTTTCTCTTTTCAAAACATCGCTATGGTTCCTAACAAGGATGGAACTGTAGTGATGGATATCACAGAGTGGAATGATTCCATTTATGTAACGAGTTATGATTTTAAAATGGCTGTTTTAACCACTAAAAATAACAAGCCCTATCGATTGGAAAATAGATTGAATTTTATTACCAAGGGCAGATTTCTTTCGTCCATTCATAATCAAAATCAGTTTGTCGTTGCTACCAGTATGGATGGCTTGCAAGTTTTTAATAACCATTTTGAAAGCTTACATTCTTTTGACGCTCCGTTTATCTGGAAAATGGAAAAGGGCGAAGGAAATGATGTTTATATGGCTAGCTGGAATATTTTAGATGCGAAAGGAGGCTTGTATAAGTATGACGGGAAATATTTGACAGATTTAACACAGGAATGGAAATTATCATCAACCTTTTGTTGGTCTGTATTTTATGATAAAGTGGAAAAGCAATTATGGTTAAGTACACTCGATAAAGGGCTTGTTGTGATAAATCTAAATAAGGACATTGAAATTTTCCCAACTCCTTCAGCAAGTGAAAAACCAATTATTTATAACGCAGTTTTTAAAGATCAATATGGGCGAATGTGGTTAGGTGCTCAGGATAATATTTATGTTTACGATAACAATAAATTAATAAAACATTACAAGGCAGATGAATTAAAAAAGGAATTATTAGATTTTGCTAAACGTCACCCTGAGAATACGTATAGTTGGGTGTTGGATCCCGATAAAAATGTTTTTGATGAAAAGAAAGCAGAATTTATGGCAACAAAGGGTTTTCGGGTAAACCAGTTTATGAACGGAAATGATGGTAAGCTATGGGTCTCAGCTACCTTGGGTATCTTTAGACTGTCAAAAGATTTCGAGATTGATTTTTTTGATTTTGATGAAGGAGGTCATGTTTTAAAAACAGTGAATAATAAATTATTATATAGTGTTACCTATAGTTACATGTATCAATTTCCTGATATTCCCCATCCTGATAAGCATACCTTTTATTCTTTTTTCAAATCAGATACCCCTCGAAACTTAACGAGAATGATTCAAAACGGGAAGGATATTTGGTTTTCATCTTTCAGTGAAGGCTTGTTTCACTGGCAGGAAGAGGGGGATTTACTAATTAAAAAACAGAGACACTTTCTAGGGGAAAATTTCTCCGACATGGATATAAATAAAGATAATAAAATTATTCTAAATGAGAAGGATGGCAGAATCTGGATAGTAGGTAAATATGGCGATGATAGCCTGGTTATAGAGAAAAAATTGATTCCAAATATTGACTTTAATGGAACTTCTACCTTGTTCCACAAGTGTTTTCGCGATTATTTAATTATTGGAACAAATAAGGGAATTAATATTTTAAAAAATGATAAGGTAGTTTATTTTTTAAATTATGAGGAAGGATTACCGTCCTTGCAGTTCAAAGATGCTCTTATCGACGAAAACAATTTACTTTGGGTTTTATCAGATAGCTATTTGTTTTCTTTAAATTTAAATTCAATTTTAAATAATAAGATTTTAAAAAAGGAAAAGATACAGATTAAAAGTATTGAATATTTAAAAACGAATACGGTCAGGGAGGGGAATGATTTATTGAATCTGAAGGATAATCCCTACATCAAGGTTCCTTATGATTTGGCCGCACTGGAAATCAAGTTTTATGCTAATGACATTTACAAAGGTGGAAAGGCATCGTATCGGTATCTGGTAAATGGGAGAGATAATGGTTGGTCTAATTTTGAACATGAGGGAGTCATTAAGGTCATTACCTGGGCTCCTGGTAAATATCAGATTACATTGCAGGGTAAGAATCTGTCAACGGGTAAATTCTATACATCCACCCAATTGTATCTTGAAATATTACCTCCATTTTGGGCAAGTTTATGGTTCAGACTTTTAATGTTGCTGCTTCTTATGGGTGGTATCTTTTTATTTGCCAGAAATAGGATTAAAAGAATCAGAGCGGAAGAGCATGAAAAAAATGAACTGCAGCAAAAGATTTTAGAAACAAAAATGGAAGCGTTACGATCGCAAATGAATCCGCATTTTACTTTTAATGCCCTGAATTCCATTCAATATTATTTCTTGAAAAATAACGTGCAGGAAGGCTTACATTTCCTTACCAGTTTTTCAAAATTAATACGTCAGACGGTCGAAAATGCCTCGAAGGAAAGTATATTGCTGGAAGAGGAACTCGATTATATCAGACAATACATCGCTATACAGCAATTGAGGTTTCCTGAAATAAAGTTGTTGTGGGAAATTAGTGACGAGGTGGATATCCATAAAACCTTTTTGCCGCCTATGATTTTACAACCCTTCATAGAGAACATATTTGAGCATGCTTTTGGGGAAGGGAATGAAAAACTGCCGGTCATTGAATTTAGGATGGTCAAGACAGAACGGGGGGTGGAAATAAGGATTAGCGACAATGGGATGGGCTATGAATCGGGCAAGAAAGTGAGTGGACATGTATCGAGAGGCATTCAACTAATTGAAGAAAGGATAGCCCTATTGAACATCTCTCTGGGACGCGATGCCTATTTTCTGGGACTGACAGATAATTCAAAACAGGGAAAAGGGAAAGGGACAGAAGTGTTGTTTATTATGCCGGTATCGAGTTCTATATCAGGAGGTGCATAAAACTTTTGATTATTTAGATGTATCAGAATTCGCCCCATTTTCGGACAAAGAACTTTTCATTAATATTTCGATCATTGTATCTCGGACCTCTTTATTGGGGTAATTTAGCTGAAATAAGCCAATTTCCGTTACATTTTCTATGGTTAGGTAACCTGTTTGAAAAAGAATAGCCTCAAGATTAAGATTTTCCAATTCGAAGGTCTCCAGGGCATTTGGATTGATTGCAGGCAAATTCAGGTCAAATATCCTCTCTTTTTTGAGTAAATTTACTAGAAATGAGGGCGTTCCTGTGGAAAACCAAAAGTTTTGAAATTTATTTCTACTGAAAAAATGATTGACAGAAACAGGATTATACACTTTTTCAGCATTTTCCTCAAACCGATACCCATTATACCATTCCTTCATTTTATCGAGAAGTTTGGTACGCGGCATATTCAAAAGGGTACCTGCTTTTTCAATTTCCCTGGTAAAATTTGTTTCCAGTTCTTCCTGAGTATAACCGAGCATAGTGGCAAAGGCTGGGTGCATGGAGAGGTCATCCAGATTATTAAGTCCTGAGAAAATGCCTGTTTTAGAAAACTTACTAACGCCAGTTAGGAAGACCAATTCAAGAAACGCATCGGCATCTTTTAGGACGGAATAAAACTCACGTAATATTTCCCTGTTTTCAATTGCCTGAGCCATTTGGTTGCCCAGATAATTAATCATTGGAGCATCGTATTCATCGACCAGGACAACGGTTTTTTGTCCATTTGTCGCTAAGGCAACGATAAGCTCGCGAAATCGGGGAGCCAAACCCTCGGTGCTAAGATTTATACCATGATATCTGGCTTGAAGGGAAATTTCCTGTAAAAGGGCAGGCAGGAGGCCAATACTTTGGAAACCAATGGAAGTCAGCGAGAAATGAATTACCGGATGTTTTTTGTTCCAATCCCATTTGTCCTCGATCCAAAGCCCGTTAAAAAGATCGCGGCTGCCGTTATAGAGCGCATGTAACAGAGAGACCGTGATAGATTTTCCGAAACGTCGGGGACGGGAAAGGAAATAAGTGCCAGGCTTAGAAACCACCTCATGGATATAGGCCGTTTTGTCCACATAGAGGAAATCATTTTCGATGATTTTGCGAAAATCCTGTAAACATATTGGAATTTTTTTCAACATGAGCGCGCTTCGATTTAGGGACAAAGATAGGGGAAAATACGGTTAGGGGGACAGATAAAAAAGCCTCGTAATGAATAAGATATCAAGGACAAATTTGTGTTTTGGGGAATTTGACTTACGGTTAATAAATAAAGAGGTACGGTTAATAAGTTGTTGGGGATTGAGTTTCAATTTTTGATTATTTTGAGTTTTTGTAAAAAATAAATCGAACATACATGTTAAGATTTTTTATACTATTAACTCAATTTTATACTTTATTTTTTATTTCTATAGCTCTGAGCGCACAAATTCCTGCTTATCTCCCCAAATCTGGATTAGTTGCCTGGTATCCATTTAATGGAAATGCTAATGATGAAAGTGGGAATAGCTTAAATGGTAAAATATTAGGGGCCGTCCTAACAGAGGATAGATTTAATAAGAAAAATGCCGCTTTTGAGTTTAGTAAAGATAAGTTGATTGAGATTCCAAATACAGAAGATAAAAATCTATATCCCTTGTCAGTTAGTTTATGGTATTATGTGGATACGTTAGTTAATTTGGAATATTGCGATTTATTTTCCAAGTATGAGACGGCAAGTTGGAATGGTTACGCAATTAATTATGGTGATTATCGAAATGTTGATAATGGAAATAAAACTGAAAATAATGGATTTGGTGTTGGATCGCATTTTTTGAGGGATTTTAATAATCGGATTATTGGCTATTATACAGAACCTCCATTTATACAAGAGAAAATTTCCTCAAAAAAATGGTATCATTACGTTTTTACAGTAAATGAAAATGGCGGTAAAATCTATGCAGACGGTAAACTTATTTCAACCGATCAATGGACAGGGCAGACTGGTAAGACTTCAAGTAACTCGCTTTGGAAAATTGGAAAGGTTTTTGCCGAAACAAGTAGGTTAAAAATAAAAATTGATGATATCGGTGTTTGGAATAGAGCGTTAACGGCAGATGAAGTAAAAAAATTATATGATGGAGATGTTGTTTTGGGGCAGCCTTGTCCTGAAACACCAACGGTGAAAGATATTGATGGCAATACATATAATACCGTTCAAATAGGTAGGCAATGCTGGACAAAGGAGAACCTGAAAGTTTCAAAATATAATGATGGTAGCACAATTCCAAATGTGAAAGATGATAAATTATGGTCACAATTGAGCACTGCTAGTTGGAGCAACTATAATAATGATCCAGCAAATGATGTATATGGAAAGTTTTATAATTGGTATGCTGTAGATGATGCAAGAGAATTATGCCCCACTGGCTGGCATGTACCGACAGATATAGAATGGACTACTTTAGTAGATTATTTGGGAGGTGAAAGTGTAGCAGGAGGTAAAATGAGACTAAAGGGTACAAATGAAAGTGGTTTTACTGCTTTAGAAGGTGGTTATCGCACTAATGATGGAGTTTTTACTAATCTTACAAGAGATGCTTTCTTTTGGAGTGCTACAGCTAACGGTGATAATAATGCTTTGACCCGTGTACTTTATGACATATCTTATGGTAATGGTATAACAAGGACTGATTATCGCACCTTAAAATCGTATGGTTTTTCTGTCCGTTGTCTTAAAGATACCGTCCCGACTCCGCCTTCCGATTCAACTAAAGTAACATTTAAAGCGCCTAATGTTAAAATTGCTTGTGATTCATTTGTAGAAATTCCTATTGTAGTATTTAATTTTAAAGATATCTTGGGCGCTCAGGGAAGTATAAATTGGGATATCACAAAATTGAAATTTGAAGGTATTACCTCTTATGGACCTGCAACGCTAGGCTTGACTTCTAACGATTTTGGATTGTTAGAAACTCAAAATGGAAAGCTTAGTTTTATATGGAATGCCCCAAATCTAAATTCTATATCTTTGCCTGATTCAACTCCTATTTTCTTTCTAAGATATAAAATTATTGACAATCAGTTCACTAATACATTAATTAAAGTGTCAAATGATCCGATTGACCTTGAAGTTTTTAATAGTGATTTTGAAAAATTGGGTGTCGAGGTGGGTAGTTTTGTCCTGGACGTTAGTAAATGTCCGATTTCATGTGGCCAAACAATAAAGGGAAATACTCTTTCTGGTAAATCTAATTATTACAAATATATTTGTTCTGACCATAAAATGGATGGCCATGAAATAATCTACGAATTTGATAATCCGTCCACTCAAAATGTAGTCATTTCTCTTACCGATTTGGTTCAAGATCTGGACCTGTTTCTCTTGGAATATGTGACGCCAATGAATCCTGATAGGTGTGTCAAATCAAGTACTCGGACAGATGGAAGTTATGAAAGTATTTTCGTTGAAAATTTACCGAAAGGGAAGTATTATATTGTAGTGGAAGGCTACAATAAAAAGGAAAGCTCTTTTACCCTAAAGATTGATTGCCCTAAACCAAGAGGTTTTTTAGATTGTGCCAATGCACAAATTGTAGATTGTAATAAAACCTATTCAGGTAATACCAAATCAGGGAAGGCAAATAATAACTATTATGGAACAGATTCCCCCGTCTATTATAATGGTAAAGAGTTGGTTTATAAGTTTGTAGCGCCACAAGGTGCTACGGAGGTGATTGCATTTCTTGAAAACCTAAAATCGGATGTAGATTTCTTTGTGGTGGATAATTGCGGAAATGCAGTTTCATCTTTCTCGGCATCTACGGAATCTAATCTTTCCGACGAAGCCATTTTATTTTATCCCGTGGCTGGAAGAACCTACTATTTTGTTGTGGATAGCCCGGAAGGTCTGGAAGGTGAGTTCAATCTGAGATTGGTATGTTATGGAGACGGAACTGGAAATGGCTGTTGCTTACCTCCTCCGCCTCCACCAAATTGTGATAAAAAGACCTTGTTATTATGCAATATACCGCTGGCTGATAATAATTTTAATGGAGACTCAAGGAATAAAGCCTATTGCACAGGCGTCGCGTTGGGTAAAGAAAAGTTGTATTATTTTGAAATTAAAACAGCGCAGGAGGTTGAGATCATTTTAAGTAAAATTAATCCTGGCAAAAGCTTGAATATTTTTTTGTTGAATCAATGCGAGCCAAGTGGCAGGTGTTTGGCTGTGGGTAACAAGAGTTCAAATTCAGAAGACGTAATCTTAAAAAATCTAGCCGCAGGTATTTATTACATTTGGATAGATGGATTTAAAGCGTCTGATGAAAGTACTTATACCATAGAAGTAAGATGTAAGAATATTGATTGTTCCAATAGCCCAATGAATCTTAGCATTACAACGTCTAAAATTAATTGTAACTATAATGTGTCGGTGAATATAAATTCAGGGGGCATTCCACCATTTTCCTATAAATGGAGCAATGGAAACACTACCGCTCAGTTGAATAATGTTCCTTCTGGTAATTATGCTGTTACCGTTACAGATAAGATTTTATGTCAGAAGGATACATTTGTCAACTTACCTGACTTCCGCAAAACAAAAACGGTGAAAATTGACAGTACTATTTGTTTTGGAAAATGTGTCACTTTTGGAAAAAATACAATTTGTAAATCAGGTACTTACAGTGAAACTTTCTTCGACGCCGCATCCTGTTTAGATAGTATAGTTACGTTGAATCTTACCGTTACTGCTCCCCTAACACTACCTACCGTTGTGTCAGGTATCGATTGTAGGTATAATATTACCATTAATCCAGCAGGGGGGAAGCCGCCTTATAGCTATTTATGGAAAGATGGAGCAACAACAAATCCACGAACTAATCTTCCAGCCGGAACTTATGCTGTAACCGTGTCAGATGCCTCAAATTGTCAAAAGAAGGATACCAGCTTCGTCTTGGTGCCACTGGAACTAAACATCACACAAAAGATAGACAGTGCAGATTGTGGAAAGGCAAATGGAAGAATTGAAGCAGTAACAGTTAATAAAATTAAATCTGCTGTTTGGCAAGATAACCCTACTAATTCCTTAGTAAGAGAAAATCTGAAACCTGGAAGATATACATTAACGCTAACCGATGTCAATGGTTGTATAAAACGATTTGACTTCGAGGTTGGAGAAAAAGATAATTGCGGTTGTAATTTTTATACCGCAATTTCTCCAAATGGAGATGGTAAAAATGATTATTTTTTCATTGATTGTAAGAAAAAGGGTTGTTCTGATGTCCTTGAAGTTTGCTTTCCAGAAAATGAGATTGTCATATTTAATAGATGGGGAAATGTGGTGTTTAAAGATAGGCCATATAAAAATGACTGGGATGCACAGGGACTTCCTGCTGGCGTTTATTATTATCAATTCAGGAGGGACCCAAATTCAAAAGTTGAAAAGGGATCCATTATTGTAAAAAAATAAATTAAGTATTATGAAAAATAAATATCTGAATATATTGCTAATCTTTATTTTAGGGTGCTTCTCGTCATTAAATGGTCAGCAAACGACTGAATTTGGATTTTTACGTGAAAATATCGTACTTATTAATCCTGCATTTTTTAATTATTCCTTTATTGAGGATAATTCTGTTAGACAAAATATCACCGCATATCATAAACAACAGTGGTTAGATACCTATGAGGGACCTGTTATTTCAAATGTGAGATTTGAAAAAATTTCAGTTCAGGAAGGATCCTTTCCCGTTAGACCTAAAATAAAATGGGGGTTTGGCGTGGAACAGAATAACTTAGCAAACGGTCGGTACAAAGAATTAGGTATTTCTTTTAATTATGGTTATCACTTAAATTTAAGTGACCAATTAACTTTAACAAGCGGGTTATTAGTAAAAGGATTACAAGATTCATATAATGTTAATCCTAATTCATTGCAACATGAAGATGATGAAGTTTTTTTACCTGGTAATAACTGGAGTGGAATGATCGACTTGGGCATAGTTCTCAGGAAGAAAGTTGTCATTAAAAATAGTAGTATCGAAAGTTGGTATTTAGGTTTGTCAGGAAACCAGGTTCGAGGTGTTTCTTTTAGTGAATTGGGGTTTGTTAATTCAAGACCAATGCAGTTGAATTTAATTTTAGGTTGTTTTATGGGAAGAGACCTAACTGGCAATGGTTTACTTAATTATTTGGAACCTATGGTTCTGGTAAGATATATACCTCCGTTCAATGGTGAAAAATTTGAAGGTTTTTTATCTCCTTTTCTGGGTGGTGATTTTAAAGTGCCTTTTAATATCGATTTTAATGTGAGATATTCCCGAAGAGAATCTTTCTTCATTGGGACAGGTCTTGGTTGGGCTGGAAATGTTAACTTTGAAACAGGTTATCAATTTAAAAATATTTCAGGAATGAATAAAATGAAGTATAAAATTGGGATATTGGGAAGTATGCCCTTGATTAATTTTAATCTTATTAAGAATAATAAACAATTGTTTACTCTCCCATCAGCTGAATTATTTTTCAGTGTTAGTTTGGGAAGAAATTAATTGATTGAATTATATTATTCGTCGTATTTTAAAAACGCCAGAAAGTGATTATTGGAAAGGATTTTTTTATCGGTTTGTTATTTCTTTTATTAGGTTTACTAACCCCTTCCTCTGTTTATGCGCAGCTTAATGCAAAGTATTTTGGTGATATTTACAACGAGAATAAGGTGAAAATTGAGTTGTTATTGATAAGATATCAAGGACGAATTTGGTTTTTGGGGGAAATTGACTTACGGTAAATAAAAAAAGAGGTACGGTAAATAAGTTGTTGGGGGGTTGGGTTTCAATTTTTGATTATTTTGAGTTTTTGTAAAAATAACACTTGCTATGTTAATGAAAGTAAATTCTGTATCCAAATATTATCTTTTAATTGTTTCACTGATTATTTCGATGGTTAATGACATAAATTGTCAAACTATTTGTGATTTGAATTTTGCTGAAGCTATAAAGAAGGAATGTCCTCTTTGCATAACTAAAGAGAATATATTAACGGACCATTGCGATACCCTAAAAAGGTTGGTTATTACAAATAGAAATATCCAATCCATTGAAGGTATATACAAATTTAAAAATTTACTTTACCTGGATTGTTCAGAAAATAGTTTGGCTGAATTATCTATTTTACCGGAGAGTCTTGAATTCTTGAATTGTGAAAATAATCAAATAAGTAATCTTCCTTTACTTCCCGCTAAATTAAAAGAATTACTTACGAATAAAACTAATATAAACTGTATTCCAAATAAACCGTCTTCTTTAAATAGATTTTCTTCAAACTTACATCAATGTAATCTTTTAAATGACAATAAATTAAGTTCAAGTGAAGTAGTCACCGATATTTGTGGAAATAATTACAATACGGTTGTAATTGGTGCACAATCATGGTTTGCTGAAAATCTAAGAACTTGTAAATATAAAAATGGAGACAATATTCCTAATGTGCCACTTAGTGCAAATTGGTCTTCTCTTACCACCGGTGCATATACCATTTTAGGAAATAACAATTCTTATGAAACATTATTTGGTAAACTATATAATTGGTATTCTGTAAATGACCAGAGGGGATTATGCCCTGTAGGTTGGAAAATTCCTGATACAACAGATTGGAATATTCTAATTAAGCATTTGGGTGGCTATGATGTTGCTGGTGGTAAAATGAAGTTTAATAAATATTGGGATAATCCAAATAATGGCGCTACAAATTCAAGTGGCTTTACAGCTATCCCGGGTGGTTTTAGAAATGGAGCTGGCTCTTATGGTGGTATCGGTTTATCAGATTTTTCTTTTGGTTGGTTTTGGGGTTATTGGTGGTCTTCAAATGACTCTTTAAAGTCAGATATTGCATATAATTATGTCATTGGTTCTGCTTCGGGTAGAATTGGAGAAAGGGTTTTTAATAAAAAAAATGGCTTTTCTGTTAGATGTATAAAAGATGTAAAAATTGAGGTTTATACAAATCCTCCAGAAAGAATAATTCCATGCGAACAATATAATTTATGCGGTGGAATAACAACTACGAATGGTCTTGTAGTAAAAGAAAAGGGAATTGTCTGGAGTCAATTGCCCAATGTAAATATTATAAACAATGGAACAAAAGTTCCTGTTGGCTCTAATTCTGACCCCTTTTGTTTTAATTTATCAGTACAAACATCTGCTGTATATCATTATCGCGCTTATGCAATAAGTACCACTAATGATGTCTCATACGGTACGGAATATTCTTTTACTGTGCCAGCTTCATGCTGTCTTTCCAAAGATGAAATTTTACAAGTGCCACTTTATAAAGATATTGTGGATAATAAATGTAAAAATCTACAGGATTCCTCTATCGGAATTTACTCAGCGCAGTATAATGGCCAATTAGTCTATTTCGCCTTTCATACCAATTATAATTATTTTGTTGTAACAGATTGTAAGGGAAAGGTATTATATGCAACTGATGAATTTCCTTATGATTACAAAAAAAGACAAGATTATCTAAGGGGATTTAAGGATGTCAAGTTGATTTATTCTTGTCCCGGTGGTAAAAGTTTATGCTTTAAACCGTCTAATAATTGCCCAATAGGTGTTTGTCAGGCAATTTTCAGTAATGGCTGTGGTTGTGATGGTGTTTTCTACGATAGTCCATGTAAAGCTGAATGTGCATTTGTTTCTTATACAACTAACTCATGTTCGACACCATGCAATCCTGATTTGTGTGATAAAAATAATTGGCTTTATAAAGTAGTTGATTCATTGCTCAAGCAGAATTATTTAATTGTAGAATTATTAATGTCAGGAAACTATTATAATATTAGCTATTATAACAAGCGTTGGCCACCATTAATAGACGGTCCATTTTATGTCTCTACCTTTAATTGTCAAGGTAAATTACTACAACATTGTGGTACTTCATTTGGCGGAAGAAAGTGTGACTTTTTTATGCCTTTTACCCAAGATCCTTTTCCAGGTAATCCATTCAAAATTGATACTATTGTTAAATCATTGAGTTCATGGGAAGATTTCAGTTGTGATGACTTGCAGTGCGGTTCGGTCCGCTACGGAAACACAGCAAATGGTTCAAATACCAACAGGCAGTATCTTTGTTCGTATAACCTTATGGACGGTAAGGAAATAATATATGAATTTATTAAAAAAGCAAATCAAAGTGCCGTCTTTCATTTGAGTGAGGTAGTTAGAGATTTGGATTTATTCGTATTAAGTAAAAATGATCCGGATTTCTGTGTAAAACATAGTTCAAAAGATGGTCAAAGCTATGACAATATTTTTCTAGAGGCATCTCTACCGGCGGGAACGTATTACGTTGTAATTGATGGTTTTAATAATAATACCAGTACTTATAAATTGACAGTACAATGTGACAAACCAGAAGGAAATCTGGATTGTAATAAGGCGAAATCCATTAATTGCAATGAGTCTCAAAGCGGTAATACTAGTTTGGATGGCGTATCTATGAATCAATTTTATGGTTCTTCCTCTTCTGTTTTTTATGATGGAAAAGAAGTTATTTATAAGCTAATAGCCCCCTTTGATGGAGTAATAGATATTTTGTTGGAAAATTTAAATACAGATCTTGATTTATTTGTTTTTGATGATTGTGGAAATAAACTGAATCCACTTGAATTTTCTATCGAAGCAAATAAGGAGGAAGAAGCAATCCTTTTAAGTGTTTTAAAAGGGAAAACCTATTTTATTGTTATTGATAGTAGATTTGAAATGGAGGGAAATTTTACACTCAGTATCACTTGCACGGATTGCACATGTAATAATCCACCATGTGTTCCACCTCCACCGTTGATTTGCCAAGATAAGATTCAGTTATTTTGTAATGTACCAAAATTAGGAGATACACGGACAAGCAATTATCAAAGAATTAAACAATATGGTTGTGGAGGTGTAGCGAAAGGAAAAGAATTATTATATTATTTCGAGTTGGAAAGTGCCCAAACCGTTGATATATTTATTAGAAATATTTTGCCAGGAAATAATTTAAAGTTAATTGTTTTAGACTCTTGTAATCCTTACACTGCAAAATGTCTGGCTTCTGGAAATAAAAGTAACGAATCGAATGAGGCCATCAGGTTAAATCTTGCCAAAGGAATATACCACATATATGTTGACGGTTATCTTGAGAAGGATGCAAGTTCATTTGAAATAGAGATTAAGTGTGAAGATATTGATTGTGACAAAAATCCAATAATGCTAAGTTTTGACACATCAAATGTCAACTGCTCTTATAATATTGAGGTTAAACCTAAAGATGGCGTTCCGCCCTATACCTATAAATGGTCAAACGGAATGACAACTGCTAAATTAACTGGCGTTCCTCCTGGCAAATATATAGTTACTGTTACCGATAAGAAGTTATGTAGCAAGGTAGATAGTGTATTGGTTAATAGTTCTTGCAAACCAGCTTGTGATACTGCAATTAAGGGAAATACCGAATTTGGTAAGTCAAATTATTACAAATATGATTGTTCTGACCATAAAATGGATGGGAATGAAATAATCTATGAA
>Ga0315902_10005388_pt1 | contig 18078 bp, 34 predicted proteins | sample LakEriMetagenome_9_FD_203523 | JGI IMG/M metagenome (GOLD analysis project Ga0315902, IMG submission 203523) | Freshwater fungal communities from buoy surface, Lake Erie, Ohio, United States - Buoy 12 MA117 | ecosystem: Environmental > Aquatic > Freshwater > Lake > Lake biofilm | place: USA... | reverse complement strand
CCACCCTCCAGCTCGGCGGCGATGGCGAGGAGCTTCTTGCGGCAAGCCTGGCGGGCATCGCGCTCCCACATCCAACGCTGATCACCCCCATAGAGCGGCTCTTCCGGCACCACCTGATCAGCAGCCGCTCGCAGGGCGGCGGCGGCAATCATCCCTTCGTCGTTGGGGGCCTCCTGTTCGGCAGACCAATAGGCAGAGAAAGCAGCATCCAGTACCGCTTGCGCTTGTGGCGATAGTTCAGTCATTCAGGTAGCGCCTCCAGGGCGCGGCGGATGAGTTCAGCCTTAGTAACACTGATGATGTACTCCTCACCCCGAGAAAGTGAGTTGTAAGTGTGCAGCGCATCAAGCAATGCAAGCGCCTGCTCCTTCAAGCTCGGCGGCTTGGGGCGGCGGACGCTACGCAAGTCTTGTCCGTCAATCGTCAAATCGCTGGGCAACCACTCACAACGCGCCTCCAGCTCCTGGTCGGCGCCCCATTGGGCGGCGCGATCAATCATGTAGTCCTCTCGTTCAACACTAATGACTCTGAACGGAGATTCTGACTGCCACTGACAACGCAGCTCTGGTGGTGGGGTGATCGGATCAGTCATTACAACAGCACCTCAGTGTGAAACAGAGCGACAGAGTCATCAGCGCTAGCCAAGGCTGGTTAACAATCGCCAACCCTGCCGTGGCACCCATCAGCAGCCAAATAAGTAGGGATATCATGCCCTGTTTTCTCCCACTGCAGCAGCGTAGTCAGCCAAGTAAGCCAGAAGATCATCAGCCGTGGGCGCTTCAGTAACAATCTCCTTATGCTGCTCCAAGTGGCGATTATGAGCAGCCTTAAGGCTGAAATACATGCTTTCCAGATCACGACGATTGCCAGCATTCTCTTCTCTCACCATGGTTTCTTCCAAGGTGGTAAGCCATTTCTGCAAATCTTTTACGTGAAAGCTCCATTCCACGCAAGGAGATCCTGCGTTCATGACAATTTGCATGCCGTAGTCATACTTGACAAAGGCGTTGGTGCCGTAAGCTCGCTGATCAATGATGGTGGTCATGGTGGTGGTGAAGAACACTTGCCAATACTGCCTCCTAGCCCCAGGCCCTGTCAATCCCTAGAGCCATCAGTTGTGCTTATGCGTTACTGGCTTTCCTTGCGCTTCCAGCCAGTCGCCAGGAAGTGACAAGAGCCAATGGGAGCCAAATGCACATGGCGCCCTGCTCGCTCTACAACGTTCTGAAAAGCCTGCCTACGAGCCTTGTCTAGAGGCTCTGCAGGCTCCGTCAGCCATGATCGCGCCCAGTCAGCCACTTCCTCAATGTCCTCAATGGAGGAAGTGCGAAGGACAAAGTGCTTGCCTCGTGCTGAAATCTTGCTCCATGCTGGATGCACTGATGGCTCTTCAGCAGCCAAGCGCTCTGCTTCAGCCTTGAGCACTGGTGGAATGCAAAGGCTAATCATGGGAGGGAGCGATGGGGAAGTCATTGTTCACCACTCTCTTGTTGCCCAAGCTTTTCTATCCTGACCACCTTTTTGTTAGGCACCAGCTCTAAGGCCATTCGATGGGCATAGAAGCTGTCTTTGGCAGTCAGTGAAAACTGATCACCGTCTTCAAAGTAGATGGCATAAGTGTCCATTACATTGCCGTTGATCATGATTTCCTCCTGCCAAAAAAGGACATAGGGTCAAGACCATCTTCTTCAAGGTGTTCCAGAAACGCTTGCCCAACGCTGTTTTTCAGCATGCGTTTCCAATCTTCATCACCACCAAAACTGCCAATGCCATCAACGGTTTGAATGGTTAGCGTCAGTTTGCTGATGTCATTCATTGTCAATAACGCTCCATCCATTGCGTCATTTTCAATGTGCTGGTTCAATATTTCCTGATGAACTTCCAGCCATTTTCCTAGGCAAAAGATGCCAATTTGACGAAAAGCTTCATCGCCATATTTGTGCTTTAAGCCATCAATGGTCTTTGCCAGTTCAGGCGTCACACCAAAAGTAGCCGGGTCTGAAAGAAACGGGTCAAGCTCGTCATCAATCACTTGGCGCTCTCGGCTCTTGGCTGAGGTGGCTTTCTTTAGGAAATCGTTAACGCTAGAAAAGTCCATGGGAAAGTGAGGGGCAATGCCAGTGTGCCTGTTGGGTGTGCCATTGTCAAGGGGCACATCACAAAGAAATTATTCTTCATCATCTTCGCTTTCATCATCCTCGTCGTTTTCAACGCATGCTGAAAGCATTGGCCTGCTTTGACCAGTGGGTTCGCCATTTTCATCAAATTCTGCCTTGGCTTCAATGGCCACAGCACGGTCTGTAGCTGTTTGTTCTGCCTCTTTGATCTTGGCAATTTGAGACGAGAGACTATCCAAAAAGTTCTTGTAGCCACTCTTCTCTTCTTGCTGAGGCTTAATGTCAAACAGACCAAGGATTTTAGCTTGCTGCTCAAGGCAGCCTTTTGCGACTGTCAAAAAGCTACTTTCTCCAGCCGTTTCCTCAGTTCTCGTGGTGGTTTCATTGGTGCGATCATTGGTGGTAGTAATGCGCTTTTTCTTACTGGCATGAAAGCCTTGCACTGCCATCTCCTTAAGCTCTGCCTGTTCGCGAAGTAATTGCGCCCGCCAGGTGTCTTGACTTTTGAGAATCTCCTGGGTCCAAATGTCACGATTATGCTTCCTATCAGCATTAACCGTTTCCTTGGATAGATTGAGTACTTCAGAGATTTGCCTATTGCTCATGCGAGCAGCAAGAAGTTCTTGCACCATGAAGCGTCGCCAGCCGGTGCTTTCCTTGTCGTAAGGAATCTTGTTTTTACCAACACCCACTTCATTGCGAATGCGTTCAATTTGCAATGGAGTGAAGCCTGCCTGTGTGAGCACCTTCAGGCTGTATTCCAACTGCTGCTCGGTGCTTTCAAAAGAAATATCTGGACGGGCCATGTTTAGTCAAAGGAAGGATCACCTTTCCCCATGAGAGAACGAGCAAACAAGGCACTAAATTGCTCTTGCTTCCATGGTGCAACACTAGCAGGATTGTCTGTAATAGCCTTGCGTAATGCTTGCAATTCTTGCCATTCCTCTTGAGAAAGGAAGGGCGATGGAGAGGAAGCGGTGAGGCTCATGGCCGTCAGGAAATGCTGACTTATTGTAAAAGAAAAAGAGCACCCATGAAGAGTGCTCCTGCAATGCCACTAATCCAACCAATGCGCCTTTCATGAGCAAGAATTTTTGCATCAATCAGGCGCTCAATGGCATCCTTGTCCATTGTCAGAACAAATCCTTGGGAGGTGTGTACACCAAGCTATCTTTGAAGCCCAGGATTTCATAGTCACCCAGGTCGTCTTTTAGCTTCTTGGCATCCTTAAGCTCTTTCTCCATCGCTGCAATTTCGCTTCCATAGTCCTTTTCATAACGACGCTGGATGCGAATGGTGCCATAAGGGCTTTCTTCTTTTTCAAGGCCATCTTCCTGCATAATCGCAAGAAGATCTGCTTTACATTGTGCTTCCTTTTCAGCCAATGCTTTTTGATTTGCCTTGATGCTTTCTAGTTCTTTGAGGAACGGTTCAATGTCAGTCATGATGCAAGGCCACTAGCAAGAGCAGGGGTTTCAAAGTTGCGATCAATTAAAGAGACGATTTCTTCATAACTTCCTCGCCAGTGGCGTTCACCTGCAATATCACGAGCACCATAGAGAGTGCGAGATTTAGGAGAGGGGCCACGATTTGGTTGCGAGAAACCATGGTGAACGAAAGGTTCAATGGTAACTCCCGCATGCTCCATAGTCGGAAGACGATCAGGAGGAAAAGGCGGTTTGATCATGAAGAAAGAAATTCGCCTCAGTAGTTTAGAGGGGAATTGAAGAGAAGAGCGCCGTGAAAAAGCTCGCCTGGGGGCTCGCTGGTGCGCGTAGGCGCTCTAGCGAAAGGGTTGCAGGGCTTTTGCTTTATCACAAGCTCTCTCTGCAGTAAGTGCGCGTAAGTGAGCCCTTACGAGAACCAGAGTAAAGAGATTTTTCCGAAAATCAATAAGCCGTGTGCCAGTTTTTTATTGGCACATGAAATTTGACGATGGGGCTAGCATCGGGAAGTCCTTTCCTCCAAATCAATGGACTACGGCATAGCTCCTGAAATTCACACGGATGAATGGCTTAGCGCCAATGGTTATTCCAAGGAATGGCTGGAAAAGTGGTGTGCCAAGCCGCAGGTGGACAAGGAAGCCATCACCCATTGGCTCATCACCTACAAGCACAGCGATCCTCGCCTTGTGCCTCGCACGCGCCTCAAATGAACCCTTCCGAGCCCGATCAAGGCAAGATCATTCGCCTGCCTCGCAACGGCCCGAAGCCTGGTCAGTCCATGCAGGATTGGCTTTATGGCAAGGACAGAAGCGAGCGCCGAGAGATGGAGCGTCTTCGCTGGCAGACCAACAAGGCAAACAAAAAGGCCCCGTAAGGAGCCTTTAATAGAGGCAAAGCTTATTAAGGATTGAGGTCCATCCCTTAATTACCGAAGCCCCGAAAGGGGCTTTTTAGTTGCCTGGCCCTTTCCTCCACTTCTGCTTTCACTTCATAATCTTGCTCAGCTTCTTCAATGATCTTTTCAATTTCCTCTTCGGAAGCCTGAGGCGATTGGTCCCAGATGATGGCCATGGTCTTTTCAATGGAATGAAAACAGTCTAGAAAAAGTCTTCTTCTTCTGCCTCTACAGGGACAAACTGAGGAGCAGGGTCAAAGTTGAACTCTGGCTCTTGGTAGTCCCAAGATTGATACATCCTTGTCTTTTCTCCATTGGGACCATCTTGAAAGCTACTGGTGATCAGCCCTTGTCTCCTGGCCACTTCCAGCATCTTGCCAATAGCTGCCACGTCCCAATTGCCAGCCAAAGAAGCCACTTGCTGCTTGTTAAAGCGCTCAGTCTTGCGCATGTTGATGGTGTTAACTGCCTGATCCAGTTCCTCCAGCGAACCGCCAATGGGGCCTGTATAGCGCCAGCCATAGTTCAAACTGTCACGCTGCAGGGAATGCTTGCCTGTCAGACCACTCCTACTCTTAAGCCATTCAAGAGTGAATTCATTAGGGTCGAAGTTGCCCTCAGAGCGAGTGAGCTTCACCACCTCACTAACGTTGTCTACAAAGCTGGTCGAATCTCGCAGGCCACCACTCTTGTTCAAATGGTGAAGAATGAGAATCGAACAGCGATAGGTATTAGCAATATCTCGCAGGCCATAAATTACATCGCCAGCGTTGCTCTTGATTAAGTCAACATTCATTCCTGCAAGGCAGGCAGTGAGACTATCAATGGTGACGAACAAAGGGCGGTGCCTTCTTACATAGTCTTCTAGCTGTTTCATGTGGGCAAAACGCCAGCTTTCCCAGAAACAAATGGTGCCCGGTTCCAAAGCTGCATCTTGATAGCCAATTACTCCCAGTTTCTCGCTGGTATCTACCAAGGGTTCGTCGCTTTGAATGATGAGGCTTTTGCCTTTCATGCAACGCCTTCCGCTCCATGGCTGGCCCTGGGCAATGTTTAACGCCCAGTTGTAAGCAACGGTACTTTTTCCAGTACCGCCGGATGCCGCCAAGAGCATCACACTGCCAAGGGGCATGATGCCTGCAATGAGCCATTCCCTGGCCTTGTCTGAATTGGCGATGGTCATAGCATCAATGGTTTCAATTTCTTCCCTGCCATAGATGCGCCCCTTCGCTTCTTCGACAATCTTGTCAACGTTCTGCTGACTCATCTTCACGCCATGTTGCTCTAACCATGCAGAAGCTTCGTAAGCAATGCGAGCATCATTGGCATACAACCCAACAAAACCTTCAATGGTGGAAATGATTTCTTCGTACGATGGCTTACCATCTCGCCGTTGGTGGCGATTAGTTCCAATGGAGGCCAGTAAGTCGTCTTTAGTGGCGCCTTCTTCGATGTAGTCGGCAATGTCATAGCCGTTGCCAGTTGGAAGATTGTCCCATTCCCAACTGCGAGGATCTGCATAAAGCCACTGTGCGCCAGGATTATCGGCTGCCACTTCTGCCATGAAGGCCACGCCCTGCTGGTCCCTATCAGGGCACAGCACTGCCTGAACGCTTCTAAACAGATGGGAATAGTCGCCGTTGGTGCGATACTGCTTGCTTCCGCCAAGGAAGGTGACACAAGGCAGGCCAATGGCCCACATGGCCTCACAAGTCAGCTCCCCTTCAACAATGAACACAGGGAGGCCAGTCTTTTCACTTTCAGCAACGGCTTCCGAATATTTGTATGGAAGGATGCCAGCCTTTACTTCTTGCAGTTGAGTTTTGTGATTGCCACCTTCTTTGATGGTGGGAAATTCTTGCCAAATCTTCTTGCTGCCTGAAGTGTCATCACGATGCACCCTCACCACTTCCTTCCCATCGCCGTTCCTATAGTCGAACTGATAACGACCAGGATCCCGCGAAGGTTTCTCCCAACGAGTGAGAGGGGCTAAGGTGTCGCGAATTTCAGCGCGATGAGCAGGGGATGGATCGTGCCAGCAGTTGTAGCCGCCCGTGTTTTTGTTGACAGTAAAGTCATTCCCTCCACAAGCTGGACATTGATACTTGCCAGGCTCGTTGCTTTTCTCAAGTGAATCAAGGTGGTCCAGTATTGAGAATGACATGGGCAATGGGAACGGCGTCCACCATCATGCCAGTTCCGTTCAGCAGTCGCAACCAGCGGCAACCATAAGACATTCTGATGGCCACCATACTTGCGAAAGGCTTCTCGCTGGCTATTGTGGGCCTGAACCACGAGCATCAACCATGCCCAGAAGCCCCTATGAGGGCGGCAAGCATCGCAAGCACTTCACCCTGTCTGACACTGCCTACAGCCATCTTTGCAGCATTGCCGAGCACGCCTGCCTGTCCCGCTCTGAAACCCTTGAGCGCCTCATTAGATCGGTGCCCGCATGGGAAGGCAGTAATGCTTTTGCAAACGAGGCATGGGAAGCCTGTATTGATTACGCCGTTCTTTCTAACCATTCCGACGCATCATGAAACTGTCCAAACTGCGCTCTCTTTGCGACAAGGCCATTGACAAGTATGGCGACATCAAGATAGGCGGCCACATTACAGATGAGGCCCGTGATGTTGAACAGTACGACGACTTAAGAGACATTTATTTTCGTGTTCTTTCGTCTGATTCAAACAATCTTCCCGGCGATGCCCTTGAGGAAACATGCACGCCCGAAGACGAATGCAAACCCTTTGCCGCCATCTTTGTTGACTATTGAATCATGAAACTGTCCGAGCTGCTTCAATTTCTCAACCAAGCGCAAGCCGTTGCTGGCCCCGACATTGAAGTACTTCTTTGTTTTGAACAAGGAGCAATGGAGGAGGGCTATGACGAGAAAAACACTGAGCGAGTGAGTGACATTCGCTTGGTCACTGATTGGCCGCTTCCCGGATCCAGTCTTGTCACATACGAAGGCCAAAAGCCTCAAAAGCTTGTCATTTTTTATGACAACAGCTACAAATTTGACTCCTCCATTGAACCGTGATTAGCCTGCCCTCTCATACCATCTTCACCTACGACCCCGCTGATTTTCAATCCATGGATAATGTTTCTCAGACCATGATGACCGAACGCTCGCTTGGCATGTTCACTCCTCTCGAAATCTCCCCTGAGGCTTTTACCACTGCCTATGAACTTCCTATTGGTGAGCATGTAGAGAAAAACTACAAAGGCCTGTCCTATCTTTCCTGGCCTTTTGCTTTCCGCTATTTGAAAGAACAGTTCCCTGCTCTGTTCGTTGCTTTTGAGGAGAGCACCATTGGCTGGCCTGTGTTTGGCAAAGAGGGCTGCTGGCTTCTGCGTCCCTATCTGACGGACGGAGCTCGTCGCACTCCTGCGCTGGTGTTTCCCATCATGGACAACAAGCACAATGCAGTGAAAGAGCTTGATGCTCGTCAGGTGAGCGACAACATCCAACGCGCCAGTGTCAAGTGCATCGCCACCTTTACTGGCCTTGGCCTCAAGCTCTATTCCGGCGAAGACATTCCCAAGGCAGACGACGAGAAGCCAGCAGCTAAGCCTCCGCTTCAGCAAGAAGCCCCAAAGCCTGCTCCTGCGGCCAAGCCGACTGCACCTTCGCCTCAGGAGGCTACTGGTGGCACTTCTAATGAGGCAGATTTTGATGGCAAGGCAGCGCTTCTTGCTTTCGGGGATGCAGACCCCCTTGGCTATGGAGAGCGCAAAAACAGCATGCAAGCCGTGAAGGCAGGTTTGGAAGGCATTGGCCTTTCCAGGGGCGACGACGTGAAAGACAGTGCAATGTTTGCCAATGTCGTCACAACCATGGTCACCTCATGGACTAAGGAAAAAGGCATCAAGATTACCAAGGCTGCAATGGCAAAGGAAATTGATGCGCTGCGAGCCATTTGCACTGAAGGCACTGTTGAACAGGCTATCAAAGGAGTGCAAGTGTTTGTGCAGGGAAAGCAGTAGACCTGGCGGCGGCCCGCCTAGCGCGGGCCTTTGCTGGGGAAATTGTTTTGAATAGTGACAATTCTCCACTTAACGAACTATGAATTTTACTCTAGTTGCCATTGTTTTCTTGCCATACATTTTGGCAATTTTTATAGCTATTTTGACCCCCGCAAATGATTGATCTTACTCTCCTTGCCAATTGTCCAAAGTGTAAAAGCTTATGGCATGAAAAGCGCATTCCAGAAGAAAGTCGGCATCTTTTTGGCGATGCAAAATTCTTCTCACGAGTGCAAGGCATATATAGTCGTGACCGGGACCGAACTGTGGCTTATCAATGCCCTGACTGTAATGCTTGCTGGGATCGCGACACTGGCAAGATTCGCCCTTCTTTTGACTTAACGAAATGAAATGCTTCATTCTCCTTTCCATTGCTGCTTTTTTCGCCTTGCCAGCAGACGCCTGTAACCAGCCTTTGCTTTACAACGGCGGCTCCTGCCCATTGGGCTACTACCGCAGCGGTAACTACTGCGTGCCGTCACGATAGGAAAGTCCTGTTACGATCCGGGTCTTGCCTCCCTTCCCATGCTTGCTCTACAGCCCTTTGAGCCTCGTCGCATCAGTCTCAACGGCAAAAGGCACTACCAATGCTTGGGCTTTCCAAACGTGCCAGAGGGCATGCTCCTGCCCTCTACCACCACTGTGCTTTCTTCCATGGCTCCCGTGGGAAAGATCATGGCGCTAATCAACTGGCGCAAACGAGTGGGGGAGGAGGAAGCCAAGAGGCGCACCAGGCTTGCTGCTAATCGCGGCACATGGATGCACGGCGTGATTGAGGATCATTTCAATGGAGAAGACATTGAGCACCACCTAGAGAAAGCTCCAGACTGGCTGCCATATTTTGAAGCAGTGGAGCCATTCCTTGCCACCATTGAAACGCCCATCCTTGTAGAAAGCGCAGTGGCATGGTGGCACGAGGAAGATCACATTGGCTACAGCGGCACGCTGGATATGGTGGCGGCAATGGGGGACGGATCGGTGGCGCTCGTCGATTGGAAAACCAGTTACAAAGAAAAGCCTGACTACCAACTGGCAGATTACAAGCGGCAATTGGGCGCTTATGCCATGGCGGCAGAACAACTTTACTCTTGTTCCATTGATGAAGCATGGTGCGTGATCGCCTGTTACGACCCTGAGAACAAAGAGGTGGAGCCCTCCCTGCAATTGCTCCACCTTGATGGGTTTGAGCTGATCAGTCAACAGCGCACCATGCACGACACTGTTAAGAGATACTTCAAAGCGCACTACCCAGGTGGCAGGGCATTTGCCCTTACGGAGGACAGGGGGTAAGATGAGCGGGCCCAAACGGGCTACCATCCCTCCCACGGAGAAACACCATGGCCAATCGGCCCCCTATCACTGCTGCAATCGACCTCACCCCTGACGTGCTCAACGCACTGAAGCAGGCTGGCCCCAATGAGCGTGGCAACTATTCCCTTGATCTTGCAGTGTGGGAAAACACCAAGAAAACCTCTGATCGTGCCCCTGGCTACACGGGCAGCGTGAAGGTGAAAGGTGCTGATCGCGAAGCCCCCAAAGGCTACGCCAGCGTCTGGGACAATCGTGGCGGCAGTTCCGACGATCTGTTCTGAGCCATGAGCCTCCTCAACGATAAGGAAATTGCTGAGCTCGCTGAGCTTGACATTTTTACGCCTTACGTTGGGGAAAAGCGACGCTCCCTGTCCAATGGGACCAAGGCCATCTCGTATGGCCTTTCCCAGGCAGGTTATGACATTCGCCTTTCCCCGAAAGAGTTTCTCGTCTTCACAGACGAAGGAGATTACAGGTCCAATCTCACGCTAGACCCCAAGAAAGCGGATGACATCATTCCATACCGATCTGGGTTGGTTCATCGCGAAGGAAGCGTATTCTTTGAGCTTCCTCCTTTTTCTTTTGGTCTTGGAACCAGCCTTGAGCTGATTTCCATGCCCACCAATGTGATGGGCTTGTGCGATGGGAAAAGCACCTACGCTCGTTGTGGCATCATTATCAACGTGACGCCCATTGAGCCTGGCTGGTCTGGTTACTTGACCATGCACATTGCCAATCCAACGCCTTTTACGGCTCGCATCTATGCGAATGAAGGGATTGTGCAAATCATGCTCTATCGCCTTACCAGTGATGTGCAAGAAGCCTATTCTGGCCACTACCAGAATCAAGGCGCTACAGTGCATCTAGCTGCTGTCTAGCTGTTGAGCGCTCTTGAAGATCAGTTTCTCAGCCTCTGGCAAGCACACTATCCCAAGTTAATTCTTGAAAGAGAATTTTCTGATATTGATGCGTGGGAAAAAGATTTTCAAGAGCGCCACGCTAAGTCAAAACGTTCCAAGCGCTACCGCTTAGATTTTGCTCATCCCATCTCTCGCACTGGCATCGAAATCCAAGGTGGCGTTTACAATCGTGGCCGCCACGTCACTGGCTCTGGCTATGAAAGAGATTGTCGCAAATACAATCTCGCTTATACGAGCAATTGGACAATCTTTTTGCTCACGCCTACCATGGCCAAAGATTCCGCCTGGCTTGCGCTGATTGCTTCTTTTTTGTCAGACCGTCAATTACAGAACTAGCCTGCACCAACAGTTCTTCGGCGGCTTCAACATCCAATCGGCTTTTATCAAGAGCTTGACGAAGCTTGATGTTTTCAATCATTAAATCTTGGAAGGCGGTTTGCATGGATGACCAGCCTTCCAGAAGATTTTTAGTTACGGGCTTAAGCTGCTGCAGGCTTGTGCAATCATCAATGGCGCGACGGTTTACGGTGAGAGCAAACTCGCGCTCAGTTGAATGATTAAAAGGCCCCATCTGACTCATGTAGTTTTTGCCATTGTAGGCAAACTGCACGGGAATTACAAAGCTCATCGTTGTCGTCCTTCTTTCCATAGGCTATTCGCAAATAGCGAAGCAAGTGTAAAAAGTCATGGCGGGAGGCCCGAAAAAGAAAGGACGGCTTGCCGAAAAGCACTGCTACGACTATGATTGGCGAGCCCTCCTCTGTTCCCATGAAAGCCTCAGACAGCGACAAGGATCTTTTCACCTTGCTCATTACGGCCGCCATTTCTTCTGCTATCAGCGGCTGGTTGCTCAGCATTTGCATCCCGTTCTTTTTCCATCGTTTTATTTAGCCTTTTGGCAATGGTGGCTCACGGCCTTTACCATTCGCTGCTTGGTTGCCCCGAACTCTTCTAAGTCATGACTTTCCCTTCTCTGGATCCATTGAGCGATGGAAAAAGCCTGGTGATGCTGGTTGATTTCATGGGAAACAGTCTTTCCATTGTCAATGATGCTCGCCAAAGCTTTGAAGCTCGCTCTGAGGAGTTTTCCACCAAGGACGCAAAACTTCTCAACTACTTGGCTCGCGAGCACCACACTTCTCCTTTTAGGGGCGTGGTCTTCAAATGGCACGTCAAAGCACCATTGTTCATTGCTCGCCAATGGTGGAAGCATACAGTGGCGTCCACTTACGTTGATGATCAACTGGGTTGGAATGAGAAAAGCTTTCGTTACTGCCCAGCAGACGACGTGGATTTTTACGTGCCTTTGGAATTTATGAAGCAAAGCGAAAATAATCGCCAAGCTTCAGACGGTCCTGCTGCAAAGCGTGAAGCAGCCATTGCCTTCAATGCCTATGCAGAGGCCATTCAGGCGGCCCAGGAGGCTTATGGAGCCATGGTGATGGCGGGTATTAGCAGAGAGCAGGCAAGGGGCGTTCTGCCCGCTTGTATGTACACCTCCTTCACTTGGACGTGCTCTTTGCAGGCCCTGCTCCATTTCATTGCTCTGCGCATTGGCCATGGCGCTCAAGGGGAGATTGTTGCTTATGCAAAAGCTCTCCTAGAGCTTGCTACTCCCATTGCCCCTGAAGCTTTTGAAGCCTTTCAAGCAAACAACTACCAATTCTGATGATGAACGATCCAGTGAATAGCCCTGCACATTATGCCGATAGCTTCGGAAGCATTCAATGTATTGAAGCCATTGAGGCTTCCATGAGCCTGGAGGAATTTAAGGGCTTCCTCAAAGGCAATGTTCAAAAATATGTTTGGCGCTATTCTAAAAAGAATGGAGCTGAAGACCTTAAAAAAGCTCGATGGTATTTGGAGCGTTTGATTGGTCTTTGCGAAATGGAAGAGGCCATGCTTGGCAAGGCAATGAAGGAACCGATGGAAGCAGTGTCAAGTGTTCAATACGACCCTGATGATTACATGGCCAGCGGATGCCCTGATGGCTTTTGCCCCTTGCCTGGCACTAGACAGGGGCCTTCGGAACCATTCTTTCAGCCGGTTAGCTAACTGGCTAGTCTCACTTGCAAAGAAGGCGGCCACATGAAGGCCGCTTTTTCTTTGGGACGTTCATAAATTGGCAGCACCCGTTGAGTTTCTTCCATCCATTGCTCCCAATCTCCAATGTCAGTGTGAGCGCTCACAAAACTATGAGCGTAAATCCAAGCAAGAAGTGTTTCTTCTCGCTTTTGAGACCAGAACTGCTTGGGTCTCCACCATTCAAACAATGGCAGGCTTCCTTTGTCTGCATTGCACGCCAAACATGAAGGGATGTTGTTCCATTTTGCAAAGTGCGGACCGCCTTTGCTTTTAGGCACAATGTGATCAATCGTTAGCTTTTCATTCCACACGCCGCAATAAGCGCAAGTGCAATGACCTAACGCTCCCCTCGTGGGAAAGTCTTCAAAGATACTTTTTCGATAACGTCTTTTGGCGTCGCCTGGGCGTAATTCAGTGAGCGAATGGAGGAGTTCATTTGGTCCATTTCTCATCCCCATGGCAATATTCAATTGACCTGCCTTAAGCTTACAAGACCAAAAGAGACAACGGTGATAGATGTAGAATGTGAGAAAATGCTATCAACGACCAATGGAAGAATGGCAGGATAAGCTTGCTAACTTGGCTGTTAGCATTACGGCTGGCATGCTTCTTGCCACTGGTGGCATGATGATGAGCATTGGCCATCAGCAAGTGAAAATTACCACTCAAGTGGAAAATATCACTGAAAAACTTGATGATCTGACGGAGAATATTAGAGCCTTGGAGTCGCGTGTGCGATCTTTGGAAATCAAGCGTTAGGATTTAGAAAACGCTTCAGAAGCATGGAACCCATTCAGTGGTTTGTGATTGGCGGCATTCTTGTTGCTGCTGCAGATCAAATTCTTGACCACTCGCCGTGGAAAAGCAATAACATCCTGCAACTGATCATGGAAGGTCTGAAGACCATTTTCCGCGCTAAGCCCTAATGGTTGACGAGCAGCGTGCTTTTTGGAATCAGTGCCAAAAACTGGGCGTCCAGTTTGGCGCCAAGTTTCCCGACCTAGTCGCTGCTCAGTGCTGCCTTGAAAGTGGCTTTGGCAAGCATACTTCTGGCAAAAATAACTACCTGGGACTCAAGGGGGGTGGATCGAATGTGCCCACTAAAGAGTTTTACAATGGGCAGTGGGTGACAATTAAAGCGGACTTCATTGATTTCCCATCGATTGAAGCTTGCATTGAATATTTGGTTAGCCGCTGGTATAAAAACTGGGGGCAATTCAAGGGCATCAATAATGCCCCAAATCGTTACGCGGCTGCTCGCATGTTGAAAGAGCAGGGCTATGCAACTGATCCTGACTATCCAGTCAAACTATCCAAGCTCATGAAACAATGGGCTCCAGAAACTAGCGCATCAACCATGACACTCGCTGGCCCCAAGAAGCGTCCGCAAGATTTTGGCTTTACTGCAAATGATTCTCATTTGGTAGTAAATGACAAAACTGAGACAATGAAAGCTTTCTCTTTTGAGGGAAAGCTTCTATGGGAAGTGCCGTGTCTTGCGCGTGGTCAATACAGCGATTACGAATGGAAAGTGCAAAGGTCTGATACGCCTCCTGGCCTCTACAAGCTCGGTCAGCTCTACAACGATTATTCCATCAACGGCAATAATCCCACTTTTGACCGCACCCTAATGGCTTATGGCTGGGCCTTCTATGACATGATTGACCTAGAAAACCAAGAGACGGGCATTGGACGGGCTGGGATTGGCCTTCATGGTGGTGGCTCTGCCTTGGGATGGCCTGGCGCCTGGGCGCCCATGCAGCCCCTTGTGGGCACTCATGGTTGTCTTCGCACGCATAACCGCCATCTAATTGACAAGGTGCTTCCTCTCTACAGGAAAGGGAAGGTCTTCGTCAGTGTTTATCAAGAAGGATGAGCAAGCAAACGGTTCTTCTTGCGCTCTGTTATGAGCTGGCGCTAGAAGTGGCCAAGCAATGGTCTCGCGTTCGCCTGTTCCCATGGTTTCCCCTGCTCCTTGAATATTGCTTCCCGTTTTGGACTGAATGGAAAACGCACAATACGCTCAAGAAAGTGGATGCGCAAGCGAAAGAGCTAGTGGAGCAATGGGAAAAAGAGGAGAGAAAGATTGTTGCCGACAAGCTTGCCGAAAAGGCTCAAGAGTTATTCCCGCAAGCCACTATCACGCCATTGCCGAATGCAGTGGTGCCATCGGTGATGATTGTTCATGAAGCCCCAGAAAGCGCGAGCGATGACGTGAAGGCTTTGGGGGGAGAATTGCGCATCACCTGGAAGCTACAATAAAACAAGCTTTTTAGTGGCCATGGAAATCGTTGTCGGGCTGTGTCTGTTTTCGGCGGGTTTGGCAATGATTTCAAAAATGTATATACATTGTGTGCATCCATATCACCCGCATTGCACAATGCCCAAAAATATCAAGCACTAACGCTTGAATACCATGGCGTTCTGGACAAACCAGCCCATGTGATAACCATTTTTAGCATGATCCACGAGCCGTTGCTCTAGCTCCTCGTCGCGTGCAAGGTCGTGCCAGGTTAATAATTCCTCCCAGTAAGCTTTTGGCTGGCAGTTAATGTGACCAGTGCCGCCTTGGCCGGGGTGCGCAGCGCTCCAAATTAAGATGCCGCCGAGTTTGACATTGGCAGCAACACAAGCCGCTACGTTGTCTGCTTGTTCCTCTGCAATATGCTCGGCAACTTCAAGGCAGATTACGACTTCGGCTGTATCTTCATTTTCAAATAGACTTTCTTGACGCAAATAAGGCTTGCCTACCACGCGATCATCAGTATCAATGCCAATAGCGGAAATTCCCCTACTCCTCAATGCGTCCACATAAATACCAGGGCCGCAGCCAACGTCCAATACACTTGCCGGATTGATATTGGTAGAAATCCATTCTGCTAAACGCTCAGCAAAAGGAGCTTCTTCGTGTGCAATTTGATTGAAACTAATCTCCCTAAGTTCGTACCAACCATTGCGGTACAAAGCGTTTAGTTGCTGGAAGATTTTGTCATAACGCTTCCCGCAAGTTTCTAACGACCATTTGTCGCGAGCAATTGTGGCAATCATTCGACGGTCCAAACCCCCCACGCCATGAATGCCATCCACCCAATCCTGCAAAGTGTGGCAATGAAATCCGCTAACTCCAGGAATGACAGTTTCAGTCATGGCACCGTAATCTACGGACACCACTGGAGTGCCACATAGCATGGCTTCAACGGCCATGCCACAAAACGGTTCAGTGAATACTGTTGGAGCCAATAAAGCGCGAGCATTGCGCAGAAAATCAGAACGCTTGCGCCCTGCTATTGGCCCTCTATATTCAATGTTTGGATGGGTCCAGGGAGACGGATCTCCTTGGCCATGGAGCACAATGGGCCAAGGACTGTGGTCGGCAATCGCCTTAATCGTATCAATGCCTTTCAGAGGAGTAATGCGACCCAAGAAGGCAAGGTATTGGCCAGGTTCATAATTAGGCTCCCAGTCATCCAAGTCGTAATAATTAGGCACCACCCATTCGTAGTTCTTTCCATTGCGACCTTCCTTACCTTGGTGGTAGTGCATCCAGGCATAGCTTTCAAAAATACGAAAACTATTTGGCATCAGAGTAGGGTAGCCAATTCCTGTTTCAACATGTTGATGATTAGGAAATTCAGCCATTAATTGCTGGTGTGCATGGCCAAAAGGATGGCAAATTATATCCTGCGGCCGCAAGCGCTCGCGCAAGGCTGGAACCAAACGTTGTTCAAACAGTTGATGACCCTTGCTTCCAATGGTGGCGTCGTTTCCATGGAAGTCAGTCTCATTGCGATTAAAGAGCCCTTCAAATTCAGCAAGGCTCATCATTGTTACATGCTCGTCTGCAGTGCTTTCACTTCCTTCGTTGCTGTATTCAATCACCTCGTAATCATACGCCTGCATCATCTTGGGAAAACGCAAAGCCTTACCAGTGAATGCACAGTGAGAGTATTGACTGGTTGCCTGTGTGTGAAAGATCCCAATCAGATGCAGGCGAGGTTTTGCCATTGTCAACAAACACTATGACGGTGAAGGAACCAATTGTACCCCGTCTACCAAGAATAAATTAGAACCAGGCCTGCGCCACCTTTTCCACCAGCGCCACTTCCACCTGTGGTACCACCAGCGCCACCGCCTCCACCACCGGACCCGAAACCGCCGTCCCCTCCGTAGCCACCAAGTGCGTTGCCGCTGTTGCAGCCACCGCCTGATCCACCGGTAGAAAGTAGGGGAGTTTGGCGACTATGGCCTCCAGAGCCGTTGCCAGCCGTAGCGCCCGCTGCACCACCAGTCAACGTTGGAAACAGGTTCAAGACAGCGGTCTGAGATGCTGGTGCTGTGATGTTGCCTCCCACACCGGTAGAGCCACCTCCACCGCCTGCACCGCCGGATAGAAGTAGTCCGGTCGTTGGATATGTGATGTTTCCCCCTGCACCGTTAGCGACTGCACCACCGGCAGCACCGCCCTGTCCAGCGTAAGCAACGAAAGTACCTAATCCGGCAAGCAGAGCGGCACCAACTGTTGCCACAGCACCTGCGTTACCAGCGTTACCAACAACCGTAGCAGAAGCCGCAGTTGTACCTGCAGCGCCTGCGTTGGCAAAACAAACGGTGTAAATAGCTGCTGTGGATTGAGCAATTGAAACAAACGAAGCAACTCCAGCAGTTCCAAGGAGGCCAACAGTAGTTGAAGAAGCAGCCCCGTTACCACCAATGCCTGCTGAAACGTACAGGATGTCTGGCAATAAAGGAGCCGGGATTTCTACTGTGGTAATGCCACCGCTACCACCACCGCCGCCACCACCACGAGCAGTGGCAGTTGCGCTGGGAAAACCATTGCCACCACCTGCACCGCCACCGATGCAGACGATGCGAACCATGGCAATACCTGCCGGTTTCTCCCAGGGAACCCACTGCGTGTTGGCGTTTGCAAAACCTGGGAATACGTCGACAAAACCGTTTTGCGGCTTTGGAACGCTGAATACGTTAATCATCAGTAGTCACCTCCAATCGCCAATCCCTGCCAGTTGGCGTTGGTGTTTTGAGCAACGGATTGCGCCACGAGTAGGAATCTGTTAGCTGGAATTGCAAAGTTAAATGGAATCTCGATTTGGTAGGGCGCAGTTGTTACTGCCGAGACGGTTTGCGCTGCAGCCTGAACTATCGCAAGCAAGTCGGTGTTGGCTGCTGTTGTGGCACCAGTATTGACAGTGGATGAGTACACTTGCAGTGTAGTGGCAACAGAGCTAATAACACTTGTAGTTGAAACGAATGAAAAG